>Ga0209190_1000557_pt1 | contig 27328 bp, 42 predicted proteins | sample M_140205_XF_Meta_FD_187315 | JGI IMG/M metagenome (GOLD analysis project Ga0209190, IMG submission 187315) | Freshwater microbial communities from Lake Montjoie, Canada to study carbon cycling - M_140205_XF_MetaG (SPAdes) (version 2) | ecosystem: Environmental > Aquatic > Freshwater > Lake...
GATGGCTACCCTTATGTTTATCAACTGTCATTACTGCCCACATATTCCGTCGCGTTTCCGGATCAACTGAGGCTCAGTGAGTGCCTATTTCATGTAAGTGAGGGAGTAGCCGAGCTACGGCGGGCGCTTCAAATCCCATAATCCTGATCAACTTACCTAACGGTGTGGGTAACCTGTATAACTGTGTTTACATATAGTGCCCAGAACTGAATCTGGGTACACCATACAAAATTGTATTTTTAATGAACCTTGCTGCACTGTGTCGATGCACTGTGCTGCTTTCTAACTAGTCTCTAGTATAACACCAAGTGCAATACTGGTCAACTCGTTTTGTAAAGCCCTACAATTTGGAAGGACTTTACAAATCTTGCTGTTTTTCCCTATTTGCCGCTATTGTAGCAGTTGGGCAATTAGTGGTCAACCACCAAAAAAAAACCCGCCTAGTTGGCGGGTCTTTCGTGAAATTTGTGTAGTATCAAATATCACTAGGCCCGCTGAAGTCATAATCCAGCGCCTCACTCGCATAGTTGAGTGAGGGTATCTCTCGGGACAGTTGGGCTTGTTGCATAATCATAGTGTATTATATATGCCTATTGACAAAAAAGCAATTGTTTTCGGCAATTTTCATCAGATAATTATTTCTTCGTAATCTTCCCGACCACAACCGCATTCTGGGCAAGTGAATGTGTCGGGCAACGAGTCCCAGGTGCCTTCAGTAGCTTCATCGTGGACATGCCCACATACTAAACAAACGTGTTCCATTATAGTGCCTCCAATTTTGATTGATATGCTGCTGCATGGCGTTGCTCAATGCGAGACAATGCTGCAAACTTTTTCTCTGCACGAGCCAGCACAGACTTGAACTGCTCTGCATGCTCTTGGCTCTCGGCGATCTGATGGGCAGCTTCAATCACTGCACGGGCATTGCCTTCGTGCTCGGCTGCTCTGCGGAATTCAGGATACATGGTTTCGAATTCATAGGTCTCACCTTCGATGGCTTTTTCCAAACATTCACGTGTGCTAGGTTTTCCAATCAGCAGTTCCAAATGGCTCCAGGCGTGCAAGAGTTCTTGATCTGCTGTGTGCTCAAAGTGTTGAGCGACGTCTTCGTAGCCTTCTTCTCTAGCGATCTTTGCAAAGTAACGATACTTGATGTGTGCTTGGCTTTCTCCGGCCAGTGCGCTTTCTAAGTTTTTGATTGTGATTGACATAAGGTCCTTTCTGTAAAATATCATTGTACAGATATTTACTATAGTTGTCAACTACAAACAACAGTTTTGCAATTGAAATTTTCTATAACGACGTTAGGCCATTTTATCAATGTTTTGCCCTGGACGATTCATGCGACGATTGATTTCGATGCGATGGGCTTCTTCGACCTGGTGTTGAAATTTTGCTCGAGCAGCTTCTTGTACTTTTTCCTGATGCTGTTGGTCCACGTGTTTTACGTCTTGAAGCCTGTGCAGTTGATTGTTGTATGCTGTGTCAATTTTCATACTGTTATTTACTAATCCATTGGAACCAGTTTTTTTATATCTCGGTGACGGACCACTATGATGCGGTGAATCTTTTGTTCAAATTGAATTGGCAAATCCAAGTGTATCGAGATGCGTGGACCAGTATTGTCAATCACAGTGTCGTTGCCCACACTGCCCACAAATGGTATTTTGTTCCAGTGGCCAAACACACGATCGCCGATCCAGTACTTGGGTCGATAGCCAATGCTGTCAAAGTATTCAGTTTGTTTGCCCATTATTTTGTTCTTTCGGCAATGTTTTTGTAGCCTGCCCAACTGGGATGAATACCATCAGGTTGTAATCTGTTGATTTCTAAAACAGTATCTCCAAACCCGGCAGCAACTTCCCGTATACGGGCTTGTATATCAGGGTTGATAGCCGGCAATATCCAAAATACTCGTTTGGCTCGTACTGCCAACCGTATTCTTGATATTTCTTCTAGAGTTTTTACGCCTCGATGATCATTGGATCCCAAGCTGATTATCACTGTTTCGGCAGCAAGATTGTTACCTTGATCTCGTTCTAGATATTCTTTGCGCCACTGCCAGCTGTTGATACCTCCACGAGCATGGGCCACGCATTCGGGTCTGAACTGATGTGTACCTACAGCAATGCTGTCGCCTAAAATCATACAGTCAATCATGTTGAGTTGTCCTTTAATACTTATTATAAACAAAAAAGGTTGCCTAAGCAACCTTTCTGGTCAAGACCTGCAATGCCTTGGCTCGGGCCACAGCCAGTCTAACTAACACATGGTCAGACAATTCATCTTGATCGTGGTCATGACATTGATCATTGCACGGTATTAGACTGGGACGACGATATGCCACATGAAGATCAGGAAAGTCGTCATAGTCGTCATAGTCGTCGTCATCTAATTCAGATGGATTACTTCTTTGCAGGCTCAGTTGTTTTTGTTTCGACCTTGGCAGCAGGTGCTTCACTTTTGACAGGCGTTGCCTTGGCTTCTACCTTGCAAGTCTTGTCTTTAGCAGGATCACATTTTGCAGCAGCAGCAGGTGCGGCAGTCTTGGCAGGCTCGGTGGCAAAAGCAGCAGTTGCTACCAAAGTAGCGATAACAGTAGCGATGGTTTTCATTTAGAGTTCCTTTAGGTTAATGAAATTTATGCCGGACATTGTCAGTTCGACGACATGGTGTACTGCGTCTCTCATCACAATTGGATTGTCTCCAATCATAACCGGTGGGCAAATACTGTTCCTGAAACGGTTCGGTTTTATCCGCTTTCGTTTCATAGTCATCAAGTTGTTTTTTGTCTTGCATACATATATAACGCGGTAGCCCAGCATTACGTTGACACAAGCCAAAAAAAAGCCCACCGAAGTGGGCTTGGTTGTTTCTGTTACGAGGTATTTCCTACCCTAGGCAACTCACGCTGCCAAAGAATAAACGCTGTCGTTTGCATTTACGGTTTTTGCTTGATTAACGGTCATCGCCTACCGTGCTGTCCACTTCAATACTTCTGACCCAATCGATCCTGTGTCATCCCCACCTAAATACACCTTATACACTTAGGTGGAGATGCCGGGCACTGCCCCCGGGTCTTGGCTCCATTTTTATCCGCTTCATACAGCAATAACTCTTATTTAACGCTGATAGCAATTGCGCTCGCGGTAAATTTGTCCATCCGGCATCTGAATTTCTCTCCACGACGTGCAAATGGTCTGGGGTGGTACGATCACTTGCTCACGTTGAACAACTACTGGTTGCGGTTGATTCTGATTGGCAATGATTGCGCCTGCAATGCCACCAATGATCAATGGTGCCACCCAATCATTACGTTCAACAACAACAGTGCGTGGTGGTTCCCAATAACGATGCTCATGCCGCCATTGTGCTTGTGCTGCGGTTGCTGCCAGCAATGCGATTACCAAAAATAATTTTTTCATAATTTATCTCCTATACATGTATAACGCACAAGACATGCATTTAGTTGACATCATTGTACAACAAGATGCCCTGTGGCATACATAATGGCCATCACAGGCCCTGCAATATGCTCGCCAATTTCATACAACGCCCATGCCGTGAGAGCCACTGCCCACCAGGGATTTGATTCTGCTTTCTTGCCCAACCACATGAAAAACTTTCCATGTGCTTGACCAATTTTGTTTGCCAGTCGTACTATCATCACAATCACTTGCGCTTACGCACATAGGCCTTGGCAGCTCGCTTGGCCATGGTTTTCAAGCTCTTGGGTCGCGGGGTTGTTGTTTTACGTGTTGCCATAGTGTTACCTCTTAAAAAAATATTTAGCCAACTTCTTCATCGTATGGTTGCACAATCCAGCCAATGGCAAACAGATCTTGTTGAATTTCGTCAGTGACTATGCTTTCACTCACGTAGCCTTTGGTTCCGTCGGCATCGCCATTGCCCAGTCCATCTCCTATGCCTGAGCAGTACCAGTCCATGTAATCGCCTGAATTTCGCAAGCGAGCAATCAGGCCGCCGGCACTGCGCCATGAACATGACCAGTATTCATCCTTGAGCAATGACCATACATCGTTTTTTTGAAACACATTGTTGCACATGGCCGCGTAGAGATTCTGTGCGTAGTTCTCACTGTCTTGTACTTTTTGCAACATCCAGGCACATGTTCGAATGTCCTGCTCTAGGTCGTGATCAACTGTGTTTTTTTTCATAAATCTGGTCCGGCGTAACAGAATCGAACTGCTATTTAGGGAGTAGAAATCCCCTGTATTATCCATTATACGAACGCCAGTTGTTTGGTGGGACCTGTGTGATTCGAACACACCACCCAGCGATTATGAGTCGCTTGCTCTAACCTAATGAGCTAAGGTCCCTAAGCTATAGTATAGCAGGAAAACTATTTATGGTCAATTGTTTTTTAGCTCTTTATGTGGTCTTTAGGTATTTCAAAAATCGTTTCAAATCTCCATACAACGCATACATGGTGGCTTCTTGAGTGCCATACAGTATTATTTGAGGCTGTTTTTTTGCCAACATTTTTTTGCCCATCATGATAAAATAAGGGCAGGTAAGTTTGTTGTTCAACAATATCAACTGGGCTGGCCCTATTGCAAAATCAGTATCAAATGACCAAGATTCTATTTCCAACTGGGTCATGACGCTGTAGCCTTCCCAACTCAATCGCAACCCGCTGTCTTCACGAATGTCTTGCCACCATTCTTTTATGGCTGTGTCTTCAGTTGGCCGATCATCATCGGGCAGCAGTTTCAGCAGTTGCTGAGTGTAATAGAGTTTATGTGGCATCGGGGTATACTTGTGACCCCTGAGTTAGCAACACCACTGTGAACTTGTCAGTCTTGAATTGAGTGTTCAGCTTGCGGGACAGATTTTTAGCATGGCCCGGATTTGAAAAACTTACCTTTTTGTACTTGGGTCCTGGGTACTGTGTGAGCATATGGCTGGTTTTGAGATTGATGGGTTTGGCATCGTAAAATACTGCCCACACTCCTTCGCTGGCCAAAACTTGTTCTGTTTTGTAAGTTACTTTGTTGGTGTGTTCAATCAACACCTGTGGACGTGGCCTGCTCATAGCATTATTTATCACATAATCTATGTAGATTTAAAACTTCCACCATCAAGTTCTATTGAAACAGTTTCGTTTTTACCAGCAGCAGGCGCTCGCATGGCGTCTAAAGTCAGCAGCAGTTTGGTTATGTCTGCATGTAGATCTTTGGCATCTCTCATGGTCATGACAAAATCACGTTGATTGCGTGATTCATGTGCTTTGATACTGTCTACAAAACGATTTATGTGCAGGCTCATACAAATACCTCTTCATCTAGATAACGGATCAATTCTTTGTCCATGGGTTGCACCTGATAGTTGCGCTTGAAAAAGATCTCGTATGAGTCTGATCCATACTTGCCGATACCATACAGTTTGGTAGCATCTTCTCCATCCCAATTAACATAATCATCAGTCATCCTGCGTATGCGATTCTCTTTGACCGTGCTCATGCCCAGGCTCCAGATAACGTTCTTTACTTGTTCGGGGGTGCTGAACAATAGACTACCGGGTGTGGGCCAGTGGTGCATGAACAAGGGATACACAGTCTTCACGGGGCGGCGGCCCGTTTGATTCAGCATGATCACTGCTACCATGTGTCTCCACTTTTCTATGTAAGGCACATCTTCCGAGCCCAGTTGTTGCTGCACCATGAGATCGTCACGTAGTGGAGCAATCATGGTCTGTTCAAGAATTGTTCTAGTTTGGGCGGTGTCCAACCTTCGGGTTTGAGCACCTTGCCATCTTCACGTTTGAGAACCTTGCCGCTGGCCTGATCAATCTTGGCAAAGTTACTACGCATGACTTCGATCCAGGCACCTTCGCCATCGGCACCCATGCTGTGGATGGCACCAATTGTGACAACTAGTATGTCAATCAAGGCATCCAGTGTGTCCACGTCAGTGTCAGCGTCTTGCAGTTCTTGAAATTCTTCCCCAATCAATCCAATATACATGTCAAATTGAGTTTGATCACCAGTGACGCTTTGGTCACAGGCCTGCATAAATTTCTCTTGATCTCTAAAAAGATTCATTGATTTCTCCTTATTTCCCAAAGTGCTACCCAACCGTTAGACTTTGGAAAAAAACTGGTTTCTAATTTATGGGTCATAATACAGTCGTAGCCCATGTTTGACAGTGATTGATTAATAATAAAGAATGGTGTTTTTAAATTAAATCCGCAGTGTTTCCAAGATTGGCGGATTTGTCTTGACCCCCCAACATTAACACTCTCCGGCAAATACGCCAATGGATGCTCAGCAGACACGCAATCGAGCATTAGATATTTTGGAACGTTACAATTTACAAGTAATTCTAAGAGATGCAATGCGCTATGGTGGTGGTATAACACACCAAAACAAATCACAACATCAAACTGATCAACATCTGTCCTGAGCCAAACATCGTCGACAACAACTTTATTCACTCCGGGTATTTGTGTTAAAATAGAGCGGCATGATGGATTTCCTTCAATGCATTCTAAGTAAAGAGGTGCATGTTTTGCAATTAACCTAGTATGATGACCAAAATATGGACCTATTTCTAGAACTCTAGCACCATTACACACGGTAAAGTAGTTTCTATCTATAAAATCGTCATAAGCACTTTTGTCCCCAGTGACCGTTTTTACGTTTTCCTTAAAGTCGTACGGATGCATTATTAGCTTGTTCTTTGTTGTGATACGGGCCTTGATAGCTGTATCGTTGTAGTGTGATCAGTTTGGGATTCTGTACCATCTTCCAGGCTCGATGCTTTTTGACATAGTACCATCCGGCAGCAAACCAGCTTTTGCTGTGTTCTTCTTGAGTGAACAGCGGCAGTCGATGTTGTATGTCCCACATGGCATTGAACACTTTTTGTCCGGTGTCATAGCCATACACTTGATTTTCTGGATTGGGCCGGATTTCAACAGCCGGCACAAACTCAATATCTCGATCCAGCATCTTGATGGTCTTGTATTTTTTTACTGTGTTGCTGATCTTCACAGTGTAGCCATCGTCCTGTGCTTCAATTTGCCCAACCTTGCGGTTGTCTTTTTTCAGTATCCAATAGCGGTCAGCTATTACTGGCATTGCTAATATCATCTAGTTCTCCTGTGTATGTTTTGTTCAACCAGCGGCCAATGCTGTCTGCAGATTCGCTGAGTTTGACCAAATCGTATTTGCCGCAAAATCGCAAGAAGTGTGTGCCCACCTGGCCCACATCCTTGTGACTGATCTGTTCATGTATGGCTGTGTCTACCAACAGTTTGATCTCATCAGGTTGAGCAGTAAGATCGATCAAGGTGCGATTGCGTTCGTAATCGTCTAGCACACGATGTTCAGCACCTTCGTGGTCGGTCCAACGCTGCAACATGAGATTGTTCCAACTGTAGCCTTTTTTCTCTCGGTCGGCAAAGGCTTCACGGAGACCAACTTTATTCTTTGTGCCTTTTTCACGAACTCCTGGATATGCGCTGAACACATTGTCTGAGCTGTCGCCACGCATACACTTCTCAAACAGCAGCCAAGCTGGATCTGGAATGGTCTTTGGCTGTTTGGTTTTTTTATCTTTGACAGCATTGCCTTTGGCATCGAATATGCCTTCCAGCGTGATCAGTTCGTCTGTGATGCCATTGAACTGCTGAACATTGGGCGCGATCAGTTGCACAAAATCAGTGTCCGAACTAACCACTATGTGTTCGTCCTGAGGGTGCAATGCAATCCATCGTGCAATCACATCATCTGCTTCGGCCTGGGCATGACGTATTACACTGCAATTGGTCTTGTTGCTCAGATATTGTGTCAGCTCATCATAGGTTTCCCAAAACAGCTTGTCTTCTTCGGCTTCGGTTTCAGTCATCTTGCCACGTGCCACAGCACGATTGGCCTTGTATGGCCGGTAATGGTCTTTGCGCCAGCTGCGACCTTCTAGTGCAAATACCACATGATCAGCATCAAATCTGCGAGCCACTTTGTTTGCTGCCATCAGTGTCACATGCAATGCAAACCCCAGTTTGGTCCAGGCGTCTGATGCACGGTGAGCACTGTGCCGTGCTCGGAAAAACATGTTGGCAGTGTCAATCAGTAGGTATTTCATCAAGGTCCAATAGTTGGTGCTGTTTGATGTATTGTAACAGATATTTGCCCCAAAAGCAATGGGCTTGTTTGCCAAAATGATAAGATTTCGGATTTACATAGTCAAATCCGTTGTTTTTGAGCACATGATCGTAGCTTGATTGGGTACAGTATGGATCTAAATAACAGTGGTTCCAAACTTTGGGGTCTTGAGCCAAATCACTGAATGTGCTGTTGCCATTGAAGAACAGATGCTTTACACCTTTTCTGGAGAGATATTGATGCAATTTCCATGCCAGGTCATGGCCGGCTCTGGTGCAAGCATCATAGTCTATGTCAATGATATATTGACGATATCGTTGTTCCAGTTCGCCTGGCACATGATCCGCACCCGATGCATTCACCTGGTACCATACGCCATCATGAAACCATTCTTCTCTTTCCCAGGTGCTCCATTGTATCAGCATGAATGTGTCTGCCAGTAAATCAGGATTGGACTGCACCCACTCAACAGTGGTTCGGTAAATTCGAGCATTACTACCGCCAGCTTGGCTTTGATTGATTCGCTCGCAGCCTAGTAACCGAGCCAGTTCAGCACCAAAACTTACCGCTTCGTTGTCAGGATGTGGATGCCGACCTTGGCCCCAAAAGCGACCATCATCCTCAGCCCAGCCATACGATACTTCAGCTTCGGCGCCAGCTGCATGGCTATCGCCATTGATGTACAATATCATTTTTGTGCAAGTACCTTGTGACTCTCGGCTGCTGCCACACGTCGGCGCAGGTTTGAACTGCTGAATGAATGATCGCGGCCATTGAATACCAGTTCAATACCTCGCATGGTGCCTTCGTCTCGCCCAGTGAAATCTAGGCCTTGATATTCCACGCCCAAAATACGCACATCCACTGGCAAGATCAACAACAGATCCACAAGATCCTCTTCAGTCTGATACACCACAACTTCATCCACATAGCGACAAGCAGCCAATTGTATCTGGCGTTCCACTATGCTCTGCACTGGTGGATTCTTTTCTGTAGGTCGATCAATTGTGGGGTCAGTTTGTAGTCCACATATCAAATAGTCACAGTGGTTCTTGGCTTCCGATAGCATGGCAATGTGGCCTGCATGCAGCATATCAAATGTGCTAAAGGTAATGCCGATACGTTTGCCATCTACCTTGAGTTGTTTGATGTGATTGAAGATCATGATATCTCGCTGCGGCCATCGCCGATGTTTCTTGACTGTACATACACTCCAGAATTCTTGATAGCTTGTTCTTGTTCCCAGGTCTCCATGACCACATGCCTACATACGTTTTGGAACCAACGGTCCACTATGTCTGAATCAGCATCATCTTTCTTGATCATGTAGCCCGCTTTGACCAGGCGCGCCACAAAGATCTCATTCCAGTCTAGTTCGAACGCACCTTGATGCAAGTTGTTGGGATCCACATCCATACGCAACACAGCCACATATGGCTCGTTGGCTTCGGTAGCCAGTTGTTTAGCAGACTTGGGTTCTTCTTTAGGCACTCGAACTCGGGGTGCAGCTGGTGCTACTTTTGGTTCTGGTACCGGTGTCGCTTTCTTTCGAAAAATATCAAATAATCCCATATCAATCCTCTTTTGTTTCCATCCAAGTATGGTCGCCCATGTACTTTACCTGTGCCACATACTCATAATCTTCTGGCGCTGTGCTACTCCAACCATTTGGTCCAGTGGGCACCAGTAACATTTTTTCTCGTCTTTTCTCCCAGACCAACCAATAACATCTACCCATCACCAGTTTGAATTGAAACTCTGCTCCGTGTACAGCATCTGTTATTTCTAATCTGCGTTTGATCTGCCGTGCCTGGTCTTCTAACACATGCACCAGGGCCATTATGCGATCATACTCTTGTTGAGCATACATCCTGGCATGATTGATCATGAGATCCTTCTGCTCGGTGACAGGGATCAAATCAAACTTGGGCCCACTGCTTTCGGTAGCATAAGGTGTCACATTCCTATTTAAAAAAGGAACAAGCGATCCTGTACTGGTGCTGTCGTAGCTGGCGCGTCCTTTGACAAGATTTGATTTGTCAGTCACTCTGTCAGGTGCCCCATTCGTTTTTAAACAACGGAACCTGCAATCGATCACTGTATCGTAATCCATGTTTCATTGCCAACAGTGCTACATTACGATTGTTCATTGCATAAACACTTTCTACCCCGCCCACTGGCATTAGATAAACGTGTCCTGAGAATCCAGCACTACGATATTCAACAATGGCACGTTCGGCATCCACAAAGTCTTGTTCTGTGGCAATAACAAACTTCAAATATGCTGTGCCATATTCTTCATACTCGTATACAAGTTTGGGTTTGATAGCATCCGACCACGGCTCTCCGCTGCATGGTAATTTGGCACTCACACTAAATGTAACGTCTCTCCAAAAGTCAATATCATCATGATATTTCCATGTATGCAGGTATTGTTTGAATTCAGTTGTTAGTTTCTGAGTGCCATTTGTCTCAAAGGTAATTTCTTTAAGACCTTTCATCTTGGGATGATCCAACAAGTCCGGATATTGTTTCTGCCATCCCAGCAATGGTTCGCCTCCGGTGATAACCAAATGCTCATCGCGCCACTCACCATGCGGAAGTATTTCCATAATGCGATCCACAATCGCATCTGTAGTCAGCATTGGGCTGTAGTCTTTAAAACGTGGATCCCAACTAGCATAGCTATCACAGCCTGTGCTTACTAGTGGCAAATCCTTATATGCTCCAAAAGGCATTTGTGCATCTTGTATGGCAATTGCCTCAACTTCTGTGCTTAGTTCACCACGTGGCATGCCAAAGCCTGCACATTTGAAGTTGCAACCAAATGTGCGTAAGAACACACTGGGCACACCCATGTATTTGCCTTCACCTTGTATGCTGTAGAATAGTTCTGCTATTTTAATTTTGCTCATAATCTTGTTACCTTGGTCATTCCTGAGTAGTTTGGATCTTTATTTAGATTGATACTGACTTTGTGCATTTTAACACGAGTTTCAGATTTTGTCACCCATCCTGGTAACACTGCATCTAAGTAGGCCAAATGCTCTTCAGGACTAGGATGCGGATCCGGTCCGGGTTTGGGCCAGTTGTTTTCGAAAACTGTTTTATCGTATCCGGGTAAAATGCAATCTAGCACATTGCTATAAAGTCGCATGACATCACGATATTGGCTTACATCATCGTCGTCATTGGGTCTTGCCATGAGTTCAACCATGCTCAAAAATTTCCAGTCAACTCCAGGGCGTGATTCTAACAATGTTTTGACAGCCTTGATGTATGCTAGATCTCGAATTAAAAATCCTCGCTCATCAATGTGTGAACGAATGTATTCGGGATGATATACTGTTTTGGCAAAGTATGCGTTTCCCGGAGTATGCCAACGATTGTCTATGTATCTATCTTCACGATCTATACTGGTCCAACACACAACCACAGTGTCGCCTGGACCAAATGTATTGCGTTGATCGCATTCCATTACTGAATTGAATATGTAGTGATTACCGCCACCGGCCTGCCCCCAATTCTGTGTGTGATCAAACTCAGGCTCTAAACAATCCACCCACGTTGGCCAACGATAGTTGGTAAAACTGCAACCAAATGCAAACAGCCGTCTCATGTTTTCCGAGCTTTGACCAAGAGGTGCCAGCCAAGATATTCTTTGATGGCATCTCGCATGTCAGCTGGCATGGCTTCAAACCAAGGTTCCAATTCATATCTACCTTGTTTGTAGGCCGGCACATCGTACATGAAACAATGTGCCTGACGCAGACGCTCAATATGAAATTGGTCACCCAGCAATGCATACACTTCTTCGTTGGTGTAGGCCTTGGCATATGGGCAACCATTTTGTGCTTCAAATTGATCCAGGCCTTTGCGTATCATGCTGTACTTCCAGCTGTTCTTGGCATACACCAAAAATCTAAATTCGCCTTGGGGCATTAGAGCATCATATGCATTTTGTATCATGTGATCAATACGTGGAAAGTGATGCATGACTCCGCAACTGTAAACCAAATCAAACTGGCCCAAGTCTTGGTATACTGCTGCATCACTAGCATCGCCGCACACAAAGTTTCCATCTAGCCCTTCAACTTTGAATCGCTGTCGAGCCAGCTCTATGGTTTGTGGGCTGATGTCAATAGCAGTGTAATCTGCACCGTATCGGGCAAATTCAGCAGCATCTGTTCCTATGCCACAGCCAATCTCTAACACACGTTTGCCTTGCCAAAGATGAAAGCTGGCAAATTCTCTTATGTGTGATTCCACACGATATCTGCGTTCCGACACCTGCTGATAAAATTCCAATGTTCCTACTTCGCTGGTGCCATGTAAAATATTACAAGGTTGATTGTCCCAGTAGCGTATGATACGTTGTTCGAGTGTTCGATCATTCATTTATTATCCACGATAGATCGTTTGATCTCCATGCTCCATTGTGATTGTTGACGGTTTACATCGTTGACTTTGAGTTTTTCCCAGGGATCTTGTGTGCCATTGAGAACATTTTTAAAATATGTTGTGCTCATTCCTATACTTTCCATGTACCTAGAGATTTTTTTACAATCATTAAATCGTAATTCTATCACATCCATGTATAAAAAATCTCTCGGATCATTGGGATTGCCTTCCAGCATGGGTCTGTTGTTGAAGGTGGCGTCTTGATTTTTCCCAGTGAGATCGTAACGTTCATGTGCCACATCAACAGGTATGCGGTCAAAGATATCTAGTATGTAGGCCTGTTGACTCAACCATGCATCAGAAATTTGATGTGGGCAAAGATATCCCAGCAATTCTAACCACTTGTGTGGCACAATGGGAAAAATACTGTAAGGATGCAAATTGTGTGTGCAAAATGCCAACAGTTTGAATTCGCCGTCACGTGACATGATTTCGCTATCCCATGCAGGCGTCTGCATGACAGCATCGTCATTCCAGATGATATACCAACGTGATTTGATCATACGCGCCATGGCATTCACATATTCGTTCAGTCGAATATATCCCATGGGTTCAAATTTTATTGCGGTGTAGTTGGCTTTGATAGAATCCAACCAAGGTTTTAAACTGGCATAAAAATAGTCTGTGCCCACGGCATCGTCCTGATCAAACCCCAGCATTAAGTATATTGACTTTGGGTCAGCCGCATTGTCGTACAGTGATTGTACACTTCGTCTCAGTGCAGTAGTACGCCCTCGTGTGGGCAACAGCACACTGATATCATACTTGAATTCAGTATCCATAACTTCTTTTACAATTGTTTTATACGGTTAATACGTTTTTTTAATAGAAAAAGTACCTTGTGCTTTGGCAGCACCAGCACCGCGATGTGTACCTTCGAGGTTTTCAACTCCTACCAAATCCACTGTGGCTTTGCCAAAATTTCTGCGTCTTGCAAAATAAAACAACTCCAAAAATCGATTGCGGCTCATGGTTTTGTCTTCTGGAAAGTCCAAGCGATATGTAGTGGTGGTCTTTTGTAGAGCTTGGTTGAAACTTAGATAATCCCAAATATTATAATCCAATTCAAGATTCATTGGATATTGATTTCTGTCGGGGTATTTGATGTAGTAACCTCTTTGCAGTTTCATCAGGCTGGCCAACAAATCTTTGGGCAAGTCGTAGCGTTGTAAAAATATTTCCAAGAAATCATACAGTTCATCCACACGATCTTCTTGATGCATGTTCATACTGGTTCTATGAATGATATTCCAACCGTGTATCTCCACCCCAATTTTGGGATGGTTGATTCGACCAGTGGTCATCCAGTTGGAGAAATATTGCCTTGCTTCGGCTTCTTCCTTTTTTAACCAATCGTTGGTTAGAAAGTACGCAAATAAATCTTCATAGTAGTCGTTGTAACTTAGGCCTTTGTACTTGTTGATGAATCTAGCAACCAGAGTGGCAAATCCATTGATATGGAATGTGGTCTGGAACCACGAAAAGATTTGTGCATCCAACATCACCGGAGTAGGCATATCCTTGGTGCCTGTTATGACATCAATGCTTTCTTCAATGTGTTCCACACTGTAACTGCCAGCAAAGTAATCAGTAACAGGTTGGCTGGTGATCTTGAACAGTTTCTTTTGCAACAAGTTCATTTCGGCGTTTTCCAACAACTGCGCCTGGAACACAGTGATACCAGTGTGCTGATTCAGGTCATACAGCGCATAGAAGTTTTTCTTCCAGGACTCCAATGACTCACCAGGCAAGCCAAGTATGAGTTCTGTGTATGCAGGAATGTTGCGCTGGTCACACAGCTCAAACACTTCTTCCAACTTGTTCATTTCCATGTTTTTGCGACGAATGTTTTCCAGCACATCCAAATCTAAACTTTGCACACTCAGTGTCAGGCCTTGATTGAAGCCACGTGCGTCCAACAATTTCTTCACAATGTCTATGACTTCTTTTTTTTGATTCTTGGCCCAGGCCACACTGAATGTTCTTGGTGAGCCGTACTTTTCTTGCATCTCAATGATCTTGTCTGCAATCATGCCATCACGTTCGGGGAACATGCCAAAGTTGGCATCTGTAATTGAGATCCAGTCAAAGTTGCGTTGGGCCATCCATTCCAGTTCGGCAAACACACGTTCTAATTCAAACTTCTTGACCTTGTTGTAGGTCAGACTGCCCCAGTCACAAAATGTACAAGCAAATGGACACCCACGATTGGTTTCCAAAGTACCTTGCCATGTCACGTCAGGATGATCGGCGATCATCTGGTCAAAGATGCCTGCCAAGTATGGACTGGCCACTTCTTCCAGTGATTCAATACGTTTGGCATCTTGCGTCTTCACTGCTTGACCATTTCTATTGATCAACACACCAGATACATTTTCCCAATCTTTGATTTCAAAATGCTGTAGCACACTTTTGAAAGTTATTTCTCCTTCGTAGCAGATCACAAGATCTATAAAAGGTTCTTTTACAAACAAGTCGGGGTCGGTAATTGCAACTTCGGGGCCGCCAAACACAGTCAACACAGCAGGATTTATTTCTTTGATCCGTTTGGCCAGTGCATAATTGTACCGATGATTCCATACATAGGTGCTGAAAGTCACAATTTGATTTTGTGCTAGACGCTGTGCCAACGGTTCTATGGCATCTCTGCGCCAGATCCAATCAGTGGCTTCAAATCGTTCGCGGATCTCTGGGTCAGCTAGACTGTAACTCCATACCACACCAGCCGAATAGGGCAGGTAGTACGCATTGAACTCTTTGGGACCTTGTTGGAAATTGGGTTGGACCCAGGCAATTTTATGTTTCATCATGTACTTATTGATTCAGGAGCGGCCGACTTACCAAAGTGTGGATTGTTAAATTGCTTCATTTGATTGTTGGGGTCGTTTTCCAGCAGTCGCTGCCAGGGTTCCTGGGTGCCACGAAACACATTTTCAAAATATTCAGTGCTTTGCCCGTGCTGTTGCATGTACATGGCCAGCTTGGCACAGTCGCCTTGCCGAATCTGTAGATTTGATAAACTATGAAAATCATTTGGATCCAGTGGTTTGCCTTCTAAGATATGTCTGTCCAAGAAGGTGGCATCTCCGTTGTTGCCAGTAAGATCAAAACGATCATGCAGCACATCTGCCGGAATACGTTTGTATATGTCCAGCAGGTATGCCTGCTGACTTAACCAAGCATCCTGTGAGCTGTGTGGAGAAATGTATCCCAACAGATCAAACCATACCCGTGGAATTATAGGAAAAATGCTGTAAGGATGCATGTTGTGTGTGCGGAAACTCAGCAGCTGGAGGTGCTCACTGGTATGGCTCATGATCACATTATCCCAGCCTTTGGTTTGCATCACAGCATCATCGTTCCAGATCATCAACCATTTGCTGTCAGATACCTTGGCCAATGCATTGTTGTATTTGTGCAGATTCACATAACCCAGTCGATCAAACCGCATGGCCGTGTAGGTCACTGATTGAGAATCCAGCCAAGGCTGTAATGTTTCTTTGAAAAAACTTGTGCCTCTTTCATCGTCCCGATCGAACGCAAACATCAGTTGCAATTTTTTAGGATCATCTGCCAACTCTACGAGACTGCGTATGCTACGTTCCAGACTGGTAGTACGGCCTCTGGTAGCCAACAACATTGCTATGTTATACTTGCGTTCAGTCATTGAATTCATGGTCCTCTCTGTGTCCCTGACGTCCTGCCATGTTTGAATCTGTTTCGCGCACTTCTACTCGAGTACACCAAACACGTCGGGCTTCTTCGCTGCCACAGTTGGGCAAGAATATGGTGTTGATGTATTCGTACAAGAAGTCGGCAATGCCTTCGCAGCCGGTCTTTTCCACTTCGGTGATCTTGGCCAGTTTGAGTCGTCCCAGTTCCAGCAGGTGTTCACGCATGGGATCGTCTTGTGCCACTAGCAAGGTGTGATCAAACCATTCTTCTAGTTTTTCTTTGAGTGGTTTGAGTCCGCCGAAGTCAGTGACCCAATTACGTGCATCTAAAGTATCTGCTTCAAACTCAAAGTGAAAGCTCATTGCATATCCGTGGATGAGATTGCAGTGACTTTGAGCACGCCATTGACGATATGCCACAGGGCCAATTTGCCTGTAAGTCTTGGTTGAAAAGTATTTTTGTGCCATGATTTTCTCCTATGTTAGATTATAGCATAGGCGGCGGAGTTTGTATAGCGGGACGATGCCGATAGGCCGCTGTATGGATATTTATGCTGGCTGAGTATAGCCAGCAGCTTTGTAGTCAGCCTGGCCGGGAATTACACCCCGAACACCACCAATGGGGTTTTCACTATCGCCATGCCGACGAGGAATCAAATGAACATGTGGATACATTACTGTTTGGCCAGCAGCAGTGCCCGAATTGAATCCAATATTGTATCCATCGTATTCTCCCTGTCTTACCATTCTTTCACCATATAGTAATGCACTTTCAAACGCATGATTGATAACGGTGAGGGTATTATAGTTTGGCACAAACAACAAATGGCCTGGAGTTACTGGATAACGATCTCGAAACACAGTGACGTGAAAATCACTGAGGTCTTTGAGATGTTGATCCCATGGCGCTATGCCTGCTTGCTGTGCTTGTGCTAAATCCATTATAAACCTTTTGTATAAAACGTATACTGACCAAGAATGTGATTCTCGTACATTAGCACTTTGTAACTATCGTTACGGGTTTTATACAATGCCAAATATTGCATTGATAAATCAGTTGATGTTTTACTAAATGGCACAGTATCTTGCTTCCATAATATTGCCGATAGCGCAGCCCTACCATCGCCAACGATCAGAGATATTTTTGAGCCCACATCAATCACACGAGAATACATTGCAAAAGCAAAATCATTTGTTTGTGAAGGAAAATATTTGCTGGTTTGATCAACCAAGTTGAAATTGCCCTGATTGACCAACACCGTGAATTTACCATTGGGTGTTGTGACTCTATGATTGCCATTGTCAAGCAATATCACATCCTGATCACCATCTTTATCTATGTCAACAATCACCACACTAACTATGTCGTGAGTGAGATTCATATTGTCTTTTTCTTCACTGCCGGGTAAGGCACGAGTGGTAATATAATTCATGTTGGAATCAAACACTCTCACATAAACACTGTAATTCCCTTCGTTAACAACATTGGCTGTGATAATGCCAATGTTTCCGGTAGCGGAATCTTTGACAATGCTGCATGTGCCGGCGCTGCTGATGGGCGTGCTGGTCAACGATCTGTTTAATGTGAATGACCTTGACCCGTTGTTTACTAAAATGGTGTTGGGGCTGGTTCCACTTGCGCCCATCACAATATCTTTGCGGCCAGTTCCTCTCAGATCTCCTGCACATGCTGCATGTGCCCATACAGATTCGGTAAAGTCCTGCCGTGCCCATGTTGATCCATTGTTCCAAAACATCACACTGGCAGCCGACCGGCTGGGCACATCCTGAAATCCACCAACAAAAATATCCGGTCGGCCATCATTATCAAAATCCTCAATGAGAATTCGTTGTGCGCCAGCAATCATGTTATTTGATCCCAGCAGTGCATCCGTGCGATCTAATAACGTGCCATTTTCTTGTTGTATGAGAATTTTTACCGGCACGTTGGCGTTACGAACACCAGACCAACCGGCAGGCATCACTGCCCATCCAGTGACCACAACATCCTCTAATCCATCTCCGTTCAAATCAGCCACTGCAACATTAAATGAATGGCTCACACTATTTTCATTTTGATAATCCATCACCTTGATGGCAGCATTGACCACAGCAGTTTGGATCATAGCGGTTTGGCTAGGCAGAGGCGCTGGACTAGGAATTGAGTTATTGCTTGAGGTTCCGTCACTGCCGCCACCGCATGCGGATAACAATAGCACAGTTAACACAATAAAAATCTGTTTCATAATGTAATCTAAATTGGTTAGTAATACTAGACATTATAACTGAAACATAATTTTGAGTCAACCTACCAATTTCGTCTCTTTTGAAACAATTTATCTTGGTGCAAACTCTTGTTGTAGTTTGATGTTGTCAAAGAACTCTTTCTTGGTGCTTTGATCGGTCTGGAATGCGCCTTTGAGCACAGTGGTCTGTGTGAGACTTGAATGTGCCATGATGCCACGATTTTCACAGCAACCATGCACCGCTTGTACATATACTGCCACGTCTTTGGCATCAGTGGCTTTCATGATTTCTCTTGCGATGTCGTTGCAGAGTTCTTCCTGAAGAGTACCACGACGCGAGCACCATTGAGCAATACGAGTGTACTTAGACAAACCAATAAGTTTGTTAGCGGCCAAAATACCAATATAAGCAACACCGCTAACAGGTTGATGATGGTGCGAACACATTGAACGTAGCTCACTTCTAACCACAAGCATGCCTTCGTAACGGTCCGCTGAATCATTTGGAAATGCTGTTGCGTCTGGTGCTGGTTCATATCTTCCTGCCATTATTTCGTTGTAGTACATCTTGGCCAAGCGGTGTGCTGTGCCTCGTGAGTTGGGATCATTCTCACGATCGATCAGTAATGCGTCCAATACTTGTTCAAATGCTTCTGTTGCTTCGTTGATCAAATGTTCTCGATCAGATTCCGCAACATAGTCACTGATGTTGTCTCCGGCCCAGAAGCGTTTGTTGTCTGCTTGCATACGTTCACGCAATGCAGTGCTAAGATGCTTTCCGGCAGCTCCGGGTGCTTTCTTTACATACAATGTTTGTTCCATTGGCACAAATTCTTGTTCGGGAGGAGTCAGTAGTGTATCAGGTACAAAGTTGGTCATGTTATGGTTCAATGGTTATATTTCTCAAATCTGGATACTGTACAAACACAGGTGCCTGTGATTGGTATTGCTCTAGCAATTCTAATCCGCGCACCGCATCTTCAATGGTAGGCTTGTAATGATATCCTAGCCGGAAAGTCTTTTGTGACTGCCAGGGTGTGATATTTAGGTCGCGACCATCATATCGTTGTTTTATCATGGTATTGTATGCTTTCTTGTTATCTAACAGTATAGCACCGCCATGGCCTATTTGTAAAGGTTTTGTATGTCCAAAACTCACGCATTGCATCTGCCCAGCTTGATACATGTCAGCTTCCAGGCGCCTGGCGCTGTCCCATACCCTGGTATACACAAAGTTGTATTCGCCTGTCCAAGTTTGTTCAGGTTCGTCCATGTACACATAGTCAATGCCCAATTTGTGCATGGTCATTGGTATGCTGAGATAGGTGTAAGGAGTCATTTTAAGACCGCGTACCCGATCATAACGCAAGCACAGTTCGATTGCATGGGTGCAGCAATCGGTCATGATTGCATACGGAGCGCCAGTGAATTTGGCCAGTGCTTGTTCAAACTCAAGAATTTTGTCGAACATACCAGTTCCAAGCGTGTTGTATCATGTCATCCAATGAATATTTGCGCCAACTTCCAAACTGATCAAAATTTTCCGAACTTGCTGTCAACATAGCCGGATCCCCAGCACGTTTGTCACCTGATCTAAAATTCAAAATTTGTTTTGTGATTCGTTGTGCAGAGTCAATAATTTCTAAATTACTAACACCTTGATTGCTACCAAGATTATACACACCAGCAGATATCTTGGCATCCAATGCCGCAACATGTGCAGCGGCAATATCTTCCACATGCACATAGTCTCGCACACAGGTACCGTCATTGGTAGGATAGTCAATGCCATTCAGCACAAATTCTTGTTTGTCTCTAATGCTTTCTAACACTCTTGAAATGATATGTGTGCCGCCGGGTTCACTGCCATGACGTCCTTGGCTGTCAGCGCCGCAGGCATTGAAATATCGAAATGCCACATAGTCAAGTTTATAAGCCCGATGATAACTGGCCAGCACTTGTTCTACCATGCGTTTGCTTTCGCCGTACGGACTCACGGGCTCACAAGGGTCTACTTCAGCACACGGAGTTAACACAGGCTCGCCGTATACTGCTGCACTTGAACTAAAGATAACTCTGGTCTTGGGCAAAGCCGCCAGCACAAGATCCAACATGTGTATGGTCTTGACAACATTGTTATGGTAGTAGTCTGATGGATATCTAACACTAGGGCCCACCAGGCTTGTGCCAGCACAATGGACGATGGCATCAGGAACAAATTGTATCAATTTTTTGCCAGCTGTGTCACTATCAAAGTCAGCTAGCACAAACTGATTGCACACTTCTTTGAGATGTTTTGGGCAAGGTCTGCGATCAATGCCCATGATTTCATGCCCAGCATCTTTTAGCGCCAGTGCAATTTGTCCACCAATATAACCAGCGGCACCGGTTACTACAATTTTTTGTTTCATATTATCCACACTCCTTGATGCATTTTGTATCGTTTAAATTGAGAGATATGTTTGACAAATCTTCTAAGGTTTGGAATTGGTCAATTTCGGAAAAATAACAGCATCTACTTAAAGCACCATTGGCTGAAATATATATGCTGGGCATTGACAAATGCATACAGTTTTTGGGCTCGGCTGTTTTTTTTATTGAGTCAATGTTGATAACTGATCTAAATTTAGTTGTAGGTAACAGATCAAATTTCTCTCCAGTTTTGTAGTGCTTTGCTACAGTCTGAGTTCGATAAAGTTTTGCCAATTTAAATTTTTTAAAATTTAATGTTTGGCTTAATTTCATACATTCCATCAATTGATGCTCGTTATGCAGATATGGAATAAACTGCCAAGTTGCATACCCTCCGTTGCTGATAAAAGACTGTGCGTTCTCAATCACTTTGTTAAAATCTGTACCTTGACGATATATTTCATGAACGCCAGCTAACCCGTCAATCCCAAACCAAACATCGTGCTCGACATGTTCTAATCTGGCCGCCAATTTTTTCCACCAATTAACACTTCTCAATCCGCCATTAGTATGAATCTGTATTTTTTTAGCATATTTTTTTGAAATGTCAATGATTTCGTTTACATACTTTGATGCTATAGGATCACCATAATTGCCACACAATTGCACACCATACAAATTTGGCAACTGCAAAACAATATTTTTAAAAATATCTGGGTCCAGATCTTGCTCAATCAATCCCGGTGCAAGACCAAACCCATAATTGTTTCTTGAACAAGCCGGGCACCATGCATTACATTTTGAGCTGACTTCAACATGCACCCATTTTACGGCATCCAGCTGCATGTCATGATTCAATCTTGACAACTTGATATTTTTCGTGAGCAACATGATCACGATATCTATTGCCAGCACGATTCCATTGTTCTCCTGTGCCTTGCAATATGTCCACCACACGATCTACGGTGCCGTTGTTCCAGTCACTGATCAATCCCATGTTGTGATGCGGATCACGCAAGAGATTTTGCAGTTTGTGATAGGCGTCATCTATGCTCCAAGGAACGTAAAGCCTGTTAGGGTCATTAGAAAAAGTTTCAGGGAAAGACCTATAAGCAGGGTATAAAACATTACAGCCAAGAGTATCTGCTTCACTGACTGTGTTGGAAACCCAATCTTGAAGGGCGCAATTAAACAACACACGAGTATTATTAAGGTGAGCGTAGTAATCATTTTTTGTGATGTTGTCGTAAATTTTCAACTTGCCGGCTGCTTCCATCCTGCGAGCACGAGTCACATATTCTGGGTTGTTGCTGCGTAACTCACCACCAGAGTAGATGGCAAACTCACATGGTTCGCTTGTGAGTTCGCCATACATTTCAATCAGATCCATAAAAAAGCCCGGTTGCTTTTCTTGATCAAATCTTGCTGCAAAACCCACACGTCGTGGCCGGGCACCAAATGGTCGAATGTTGCCTGGCCCACCAATGCGTTCTAATACTTCCTCTTTGCCAAATGCAAGACCAGAAATGTTGTAGATAGGTGCAGTCCACCCTGCAATACGCATGTGAGCAACCATTTCTTCGTTGGTAGCTAACACACCTGTCACAAACTGATTGACCATTTTTTCGTATGTGCTCATCCAACCTGCCATGCCCCAGACATGCACAAAGTCATCTGGATCAATTGCCTGTGCCAAACAACGTACCCATACCTGTGGACGTAATTCTGCAGGTACCTGGTCCATGATGTACGGCAGACTTTCAATACCTGGCTGGAACATGTCTTCAAAGTAGATTACATCTTCGCTGGTAACTTCACCTTGTTGCATGAGTCTCACTAGATTCATCAGCTGACTCATACCAAAGTAGCTGCGTCCGTGTGCGTCTAACACCTGTCCAACCACAATCTTTTGACTGTTGTCTAGTGTTAGTCCTGGCACATATACCACATCAAGTCCTCGACGATCAAACACACGTCGATTCCATTCTGTCAGTTGTAGTGTATAACGGGCTTCGTAACTTTCCAAACCCATGTAGTATAGTTTTCTCATACTCGGTGTCCTGCCAATCTACGTGCATCTTCCCACCACATGTTCTTGGCATTCTTGCCTTGAGTATACTTGGTAAACTGTTGCCAAGCATAGCTTTTGAAGTTGTATAGATCCGCTTCGTTGTAGCGATATCCATAGTCTTTGCAAAACTCCTCGTATTGTTCAAGATGGTTGAAGATCTCAGCAACGTGAGGGTTAGTGCGGAATGCAATTTTTGCCATGTTATTTCCTATTAGATTTTAATTGATTGAGCAGGATAAGTGAGATTGTATTGTATCACAGCGCCATTCTCACCATCTTCAGATACGTCGATCCATACAGCACGGTCTGGATATCTTGCAGCGATCTGATTGTAAAGATCATCTGCAATCATTTCACAACTTTTGTAATCTAGACTTAGAGTGCTGTCACGATACAGATTCTCAAGCCAACGTTTGAATTGTATAAACTCAATGTCTCTGTCATTGTGGAACACATCAATCCATACTCTGAAATGAAAGATGTGGCGATGGGGACTGCCGAGAAACGATACGTCATATTCGTCTCCGGTGGCCAATGCAGGATCTGTAGCTGCGGCCGGATATTTATGGATACCTTCTTTGCGAAAAGTGGTCCAAATTTTACGATCCGCGTGGTGCCGAATACGGTCGCGTGTTTCTGTTAGTGATTGTTCTCTTTGATTCATAATATTATTCCAAAGTAAAAAGTTTGTGGAAAGTTGATTGAGACATCAACTCAATTTTTTTCATAGCACCATCTGTAAATCTGAACTGATATGATCTAGGACCGACGGCGCTACGCTCAAAAAAACCATAGTAGCCACCTGATATATAATCACTGGTATCGCCTTGGATGATTTTCTGTCTAGCTGTTTCGTAACATTGTTCAATTTTTTCTTGTATGTACTGTGAGGAAAAGTCGTAGACTTCTGCTGAAACGATTATTTGATCTTTGGTCTTGACTCGGTATTGTTGTTGTAGTTTGTCATGAATCACAGATGCCTGATAAGGAGTTGTGACAATATCTTCGGGTGTCATTCTGCCAATTGTTTGTGCAGAAGTAGCATCAAGATCTCGTGATTTGACTTCCATATTGATCACTGGTATATCTGGTCCAGGCCCATTGGACATAGGATAGCCTTGCTCGCCAAGTTCTTTTTCAATATATCGACCAGCAGCGCCATTGATATTTGATGGAACCAATTTACCAACCATGTTTGCTTTGAGTCGAACAACTTTGCCTTTCATAATACTTCGTCCTTGGTATATTTAGACCAGTCTGTGAAATGGTCTCGATTTTGTAATTCATGTATGCTGTGACACCAAACACCCGGGTTGGTAGCAGCAAAGTCTTTGTCGTCCAGTTTGAGTGTGGCGTTGTAGCCTAGTTGTTGGATGTAAGGCAGTTTCACAGAGATCATTGGAATGAAGTTGTTGTGTTCACACAATCCTGATTCCAGCAGGCCTTCTGCACAACCAGCGTCTATGTCCAATGTACATAGATAATCTTTCTTCAAGAATGTGGTAATCATGTCTTCCCAGGCCCACCAGGCATCGGCATCATTGATAGCCAGGTTAGGAAAACTCTGATTTGCGCCAAAGTAAATATGCTCGCAACCTTGAATGTGTGCGGCAATATCATTGGTTGCTTGTACTCCCACCACAAACAAAGTTTTTTTGCCCAATGCTGGTGTGTGTTCTACTTCAGTACCGTAAAAGAACTGCACATTCTCATGACCTTCTCGATTCATACCTGATCCTGTTCAAGTTGTTGTAATGCTTGTAAGTTTAACTGATCTTCGGGGTCAATGTCAACCTCTACCATGTCAAATAATGCATTGAATTGAGTTCTTGCATTCATGGCCTTCTTGCCTTTGAAACCACGTGTGCCCACCACATCCATCCAGTAGTTGTTGTAGTGTTCAATGATATCCATGCTGTCTTGTTTGGTTGGAGCAGCAAAGATGGCTTCCACAATGTCATGGAATCGAGCATGATCACCTTTTTCATTCCACAGCATGCGAGGCCACTTGGTGCCGGAATCATATTCGCGATTGGCACGTTGTACAGATTCCAAGTGTGTCCACACATTGTGCCCCATCAGCAATGCATATGAGAAACTGTCCCAGGACGTTTTGCCTTCTTTGCCAATCTTGTTCAGATCACCAGGCTTGTAAATGCAAACATCTTTCATGGTCAAATGTCGACTGATAGGGCTTTCATCAAAGTGACTGACCAGGCCATCTGCTACCACAGCCGGACCATATGGGCGTGTGTCTGTGCTGTATTTCTTGTCGTCAGCAATGGGACTCATTCTATAAGACCACTTGCTGTTGTGTGTGGTATCAATTTCGTGATACACTTGTCCATTGGCAGTGGCCAAAAACGGGCTGGCACAATCAAAGCTGATGGTAAATGCTGGATTCACATGTTTTCTCACTGCACGTTGGATAGCGGTCAGCAGCACAGCCCATTCCAGTTTTGATGTGCCCAAGAAATGCATCCAGTCATGTACACCTTCTTGCAAGAGATTATCGTAACGCAAAGCCACAAGACGTCGGAGCACCAGATGCACGTCGCACATGTTCTGCCCGCCCATACTCCACCCATCAAAGTGTGTGTCAGGATACACAGCAGGATCACAAAAGTGTTTCATCTCTTCATACCACGCATCAGCCGAAGTGTGATTGTCTCCTTGCAACACATTCAAAATCTTGGTGCCACCATTAGCAACACCTTTGCGGTGCCGCATGAAGTATTCGTTGTTGAATTTGGTAGCATCCACAGCTTCTTGCAGCGTGGTAATCTGGCAGGCTTTTGAGGCTTTTTTATCGTGTATGACCCAGGTTGGGATGTCAAGAGTCATGCAATAATCAGACACATTGTCCAGCCAGTTGAGAATTGACTCACGCTTCTTTTGTGCTTTTGCACAACCTGAGTTGGCCTTCCAGTCGCCTTCCCACAGGCCTTTGGCAATCTGGAATCCACCCGAGTCGCCCAGCATGAACGTACCCGGTTCTCTATTGCGAACCATGTCTTCTGACCAGTCTTGTTTGTTGAGATCCAGGTTGGCATGCCCACCTGAATACAGGCTCCACTTGTACGGAAACAATGCTTGTTGGCTGTTGAGCCAGTTCAGCTGTTCCATGTCCTGTATTCCTGTGGGCATACGTGCAGGATCCACATAAGGACCATTTACTGGATCTCTTTGCTTGCCCACAAAGGTGGCGTAGAAACCGGATATGGCTGGCAAGAACACAGCATAGTCATTCTGTTTGGCAGTGAGATTGTCTTGGATTAGATCTTGAGTCATGACACCAATTCTGTAATTATTTTTAATTTTGTCTTTGCCTGCTCAACAGCATCAACAGCATCGGCCACAGTGGGATGTTTCTCAGCCAGTACTTTTAATATTGATTCTTCATCACGCTTTTGCCGTGCCCAGTTGATCAATTCTTCAGCGTCGGGAGTCAATTTCACAGTGGCATAGCTAGACGGCATGTTCATCCAACCGGTACCGGCAAACACCTGTATCTCTGTACCCCATACACGCATCATACCTTGCATGGGAGTTTCAGTATGCATATTGACATAAGGCACACTGATGTCGCCGCCACTGATCATTACTGAGCCAGTGCCCATTAGGCCTTTGATCATTTTGACTGTGCTGGCAAGATGTAGTTGTAAACTGCAATGCCTGAATCCACTGTGATCTGTGCAGCACCGTCATCGCTGATACGCATGATCTTGTCTCCGGTCAAGCTCAAGATGCTGTGTACCTGTGCAGCAGGCCAGGCCCATGCACGTTTGAGTGTGCCTTTCACTCCAGGATGAAACACAAAGTTACCAGCGTGTGTGGAATGATCACCAAAGAACAATTTTAAATCGCCGTTTTCAATCTTCACAGTGAAGTTGGGTTCTTCTGCATTGGCAGTCATCTGCCACTTCAGTCGCTGGATAGCAGCATTGGTTGGTTCGAATTCCACATGCCAGGCGGCACCTTTGAACTTGGCAGTTTTGAGTTTGTCGTTCACAATGGTACTGGCCATGAAACGATAGGTATTGCGAAAGTCACCTGCTTTGTTTTCAAACTCAATGCCATCTGGTTCGCCATCTGCCTTCTTTGTGATAGTCAGCGTGGCATCTTCACGATACTCCTGCAAGTTGATCAAGGTCTTGAGCTTGCCAAGATTAGGCATGCCAAAAGTACCAATAAACTCAGCCACTGGGTTTTTAAAATCCGCTTGTACAACCACACTCAAGTCTTCGGCCAATCCACTCATGCTGGTGGCAGCGTCTGTGCCTACAACTTTGACCAAACTGATACAGCCTAGATCAAACGTGTGTTCTACTAAATC
>Ga0209190_1000558_pt1 | contig 27298 bp, 14 predicted proteins | sample M_140205_XF_Meta_FD_187315 | JGI IMG/M metagenome (GOLD analysis project Ga0209190, IMG submission 187315) | Freshwater microbial communities from Lake Montjoie, Canada to study carbon cycling - M_140205_XF_MetaG (SPAdes) (version 2) | ecosystem: Environmental > Aquatic > Freshwater > Lake...
ATTCGATATATGCTATGATTCGTGTATTCCCTGAGATGATATTAAATGGTAATGTATTCGGTAATATTCCGAAACACTGGGACTTATCTGGCAAACACGTCAGCGACATGATGCAGAAAATCGACGAGTTTTGGGGTAGTATCAAGGAATTCCATGGTGACCGGGTGATTTCGGAAGTTCTCAAGAAGATACAAATGGATGCGGTCGATATATACACACTGATTCGCGAGCTGCCCGTTTATTCGCCGATGATGAAAGGCGAGAACACTTATTACTCACTGTTCGATAACGAGACGATTAACCTATTATTCGTATATTTATGGTATTCTATGTTGTATGAATACACGGTATCGGCAAATAATCCGGAGATGATTCGAACAGACGTAGAAGAGAAGAAGAGTGGCCGCCGTCAAGAAATAGTCGAGGCGGGTAACATGGCAGAGCAATTGACCGGACTGGATGAGGGAGACGAAAGCGATTTGCAAGAAGTCGAAATACAAATGGGTAACATGGAGGACCTGAAGATGCGAGTTGCCAAGCTATTATTGACGTTCCTTGACATCGAGCAAGGTAATAAGAAATCTCTATTGTCGTATGAAGAGATTGCGAAGAAAATACGTAAAGAGAAGAATATTGAAAAACAGAAGATTATCGAATATTTAGGTAACATGGAGAAGGACGAACGTCAAATCGAGGACCAATTCAAGAAATACAAGATGGGTCGGTGGAATGTCGGATTACAGAAGGGTTTGGTGAAATATGACAAGAAGACATACGACCGCGAAACAGATGAGAACCCGGTTGAAATGGATGCCGAGCAGATGGAACAGTTGGATGCAGCCGAGGCAAACCAGGAAGAATATGACGAGGCGATGGATATCTCGCAACTCGGCGAGGATTACCAGGACGGCGATTACTATGGCGAAGATGACGTCGAATAATTATATTGTAATATTTTATAATATAATGTTTTTATCAAAAAAGTTTGTGAGAATCCATAAAATAAATTTTGCAATTATGATTTTTGTTGCTATGCTGTCGATTGTTCATATATACAAGCCGGCGATGATGTATAATGAAGAGGGTGGATTTAGACCATTTGGAATCGGTTACAAACATAAGACGGTCATACCCATATGGGTGGCATCTATAATTCTCGCCATATTTTCTTACCTGGCGGTGCTGTATTATTTGATGTTTACATAACGGCGACTGTAGATAATATAGTTACTATGGATGCAATATAGGCCCACGCAAAATGTCCGGCATTTTGTTTAGCAAGACATATCTTGTATAATTCTTGCTTGAACATTTCGGATGCAGCCGTTTTATTGTCGGTTGCGTCTCTACAAACCTTATTAAAATCGAAATAGAAATCAAAATCAACCATCTTTTCATCAGCACCGATTCCAGCAAGATTTGTTGTAGCATTAGATACAGCGGTAGAAAGTGTATCTTCAACTGATTGCATTGGTCCTGGTCCTGGTCCTACTGGTTCTGCTGGCGCTGATCCTGATTCTGATACCGTTCCGCCACTAACTCCCTTTGATTCTTTTTTAATTTCTATAGATAGTTTGCTAATTTCATCAAATAATTTGTCATAATCCCTTAGATTGAACATCGGCATCAGATAAGTAAATGGTATTTGTATATCATCTTGCTTAAACCGGCGACTCTGAAAAACATCAATCGTCTTATCAAATTTATATATCCAAGATGTAGGCGCAGTTGAGACAATAAACGTTCCAAATGTATTCTCGAATATTTCGACTAAACCGGGAACAATACCAATCACAATAAACGTAGTTGCAACAATGCCTACATAGAGAATACTGGTTATTTTAGCCTGGTTTGTAAAATCACGCTTACTAAATGCCACTGAGAAAATAGCCATATTAAAAACAATCAATAATGCCCATAGTCCAAGGAAAATGAAAAACCTTCCGACTCGCATTTCGCCAAGCAATTTTGCAATGTCGAAAGTGCCCTTTATCTTAGTTGCATTATTGAAGATGAAATCCTCATATATTTTATACATTAATCCCAAACAAAATACCAGTGCTGCTGATATTATAGCAATCATATTAGAAAGAGTATTATCGAACTTCATATATATATATCAAATAGAATACATTTGTTCGTAATTTACTAATTTTTTCGCACTACTGATTATATGGAGTATCCGAGACTAATAGAGCCTAGTGTGAAAAACTATTTATACAATACATTACAAAAATGTCATGACACCAAAGAGTTGTTTTATACCTGGGTATTCAATATCTCGGTATTCACTGTGTTTGTTCTCGTGGTTGGAAGCATATTGTATTTCTGTAGAAAGCGCAAATTGACACCATATGAAGAGAGCGAAAAGCAGAGAAGGGAACAAGACTATATTCTGGCGAAAATTCGACAATACCAAACCGTCCAGAAAACGGCGCCGGTTACCAATCTACCGTATACGTGATTCGACTTTTATTATTATAAATATTAATAAAAATCAAAAACTAAAATTAAGTCCGTGAACCTATATGTCTCGCATTTTTAGATGTTTTAGCTCCTCCAGTCGATAAGCTATGTATTTTGTAATAAATACCCGCATTATTCGTGAAAACACCCGGTTGTTGATTTGGTATTACTGTCATTTGAAAGTCTTCCCTCGGAGGAGGGTCAAGAGTATCGAAATCCAAAGCCGGTGTTTGCAATAGGTAACCATTCAATGAAATTGTCATATCACGATAATAATCTGTAGAAGGCGCCAGACCGGTTAAGGTTATAGAAGTGGCATTTGCAATTGTCTGAGAAAATCCAAGACTTGGAACAGCATAGGTTATTGGCGCGTATTCCGAAATAAGTGGGAAATCTACAACGCATGTTGTTGGTGTTATTGTGTAACCGTTCACAGCCGGGATATTATCTACAATTGGTAATAGAGTGAATGGGAGCCGCATAGCACTCGGAGTATATGTAGTATATCCAGTATAGGTGCTATTATAGTGTATCCTACTGGATGTCTTGATGTTATCAAACGCCGTATTCGAAAAATTAGCCGACTTATCTCCTATGAAATACACATTACCCACATTAGTGCAGTTTTTGAATGCACCGTCACCTATAGTTGTAACTTGACTGGGAATAGTTACTTCTGACAACAGTGAACAATTGCCGAATGCATTACCACCAATTGAAGTCACGCTCGTCGGAAAAACAATCGCATCCAAACTAGTGCAATTCTGGAATGTGCTGGCCCGAATGTTGGAAAGCGTCGTTGGGATATTTATTCCAGACAGCGACGAACAACTCTGGAAAGCATTGGCACCTATATTCGAGAGGCTATTTGGTATAGTAATTCTAGCTAATTTCGAACAACCCTGAAAAATACTATTACCCAAAACAGTAACACTACTTGGTATAGTAAGTAATCTGATATTCTGACAATTTTGGAAAGCGCTATCGCCCATACTAGTTACACCATTTGAAAAGTTAATAGAGTTCAGTCTCGAACAATTAACAAATGCACGTGGTTCAATGGTTCTCACACTACTCGGAATAGTTAAAATTAACAATGTGTTTATATTTGTAAATGTGTTCTCGCCTATCGCAATCACATTATGCGTTCTATTATTATTTACAACGGTGCTAGGAATGGTATATTCTGACAAGGTTCCGTAAAACTCTATCACGGTAGCATCCAAATTGATTCTCTTTCTGTAAGAGAATGCACCCTTTACAAATACACTAAACGTGAATAGATTTATATACCCCGAATTCTCGAAATTAATAAAGGATGTGTTATAATAAATTGTTGTGGATTCTCCTCCTCCTATATTTGCGAATGCTGAAAATGAGAAATTTGTATTGTAATCGCCCAAGAATCGAACATTGACAAGATTCGTGCAACCATCAAATGCCGAAACTCCAATTATACTAACGTTACTAGGAATTGTTATGCCAATAAAATTAAAATTGGCTATGAAAGCATCCTGTGCTATAATATTAACAGGATAAACAATGTCATTTTTAGAAACTGTGTTAGGTATTACATAATCGATTTCTTCATCAATATTTTCAAATCCTTCAATGGTAGCTACTCCATTCAGCACCGTATATAGGAAAGTACCATCGCCGAATTGAGACAAATCGAATAAACCATTGGGTTGAATGTCATTATAATTCGATGTTTCATATCCAAGATATTCCTTTTTAAATACAATCGTACTTGGTTCACCTATATTTTGAAATGCCGTCGGTGAGAAATTTACATTGTAATCTCCAAGAAATCTGACAAGAGTTAAATTCACACAATCTGAAAATGCGCTATCTCCAATAGTGGTGACAAATCTAGGTATAGTAACATTTTCCATACCTGTGCAACCTTGGAATGCGCTTGTTCCTATAAAAGTTATTCCGTCTTGTATTGTCATATCGATTATATTCGTTTTTCCGAAAAATGCCCTTTCACTAATTCTGTCGATTGCCCGTGCTGTCGAATTTAATGGGATTGCGATTGTATTCGGGATTGTATACTCTGTAACATTTGTTCCAATGAAATCAACGACGTTTGCACTAAGATCTCTCGCTTGATATACAAACGATTCATCCATAAATTGTTCCACAGTAAAATTACTTATATAATTAGAAGCCGCGTATCCTGTATCTGTGATATAGTGCTGAATCGCGTTTGGTTGTATAGGGAATGCTGAATTATTAAAGTTTGCATTATAATTTCCTAAAAATCGAACCCGTCCGAGACCCGAGCAACCAGAAAATGCATTGTCGCCAATGGAGGTCGTGCTTACCGGTATAACAACTAATTCTAATGCTGTGCAACCCTGGAATGCGTTGGTCTGTATTGTGGTAATACCACTGGAAATAGTCATACCAGTAATTACCGTCTTTCCAGAAAATGCGCCACTCGCGATTGTATTTATAGTGTATGTAATTCCATTATGAAAATAACTACCTGGTAATGTATATGTTCCTGTAGTCGTTCCAGTGAATCCAACTACAGACGCTGTGCTATTCGACGTATTTGTATATAAAAAGGTTCCATCCGCGAATGTATGAAAGGTGAATTGGTGGATGTATCCCGAGGTTTCATATCCAGTGTATGTTAAGTCATACACTCCCGTATTTGGTGTGCCTATACCAGAAAATGCTGTGTTCGAAAAGCCAGCATTATAATTTCCTAAGAACTCAACGCGAATTAACGACGTACAATTCGCAAATGCGCTGGCGCCAATGGATGTAACTGCTGGCGGAATTATAACTCCGGTTATTGCTGTTCCTTGGAATGCCGAGCTACCGATAGTAATGATTGTACTTGGTATTGTTATTCCGGTTATTTTCGTCTCATTTGCAAAAGCACTTGCGACAATAGATGTAACTGTATATGTTGGTAGATTAGTTATATCGAGAGTCGGTAGAATAGTATAACTTCCAATACTGGTTCCCAAGAAACGGGCAACGGACGCGACTGTATCTAATTCGCCGAGACTATAGGCAAAATTAATATCATTATCGGTGACCAATGTATTTACAAATAAACCGGTAAAGTTTGCACTCAAATATGAACTATATGTCGATATTTTGAAAATTCCCGTTCTGCTTGCGCCTATGTTTATGAAAGCGTCAGGCGAAAAATTCGCGCTATAATCACCCTTGAATAATATGGTGTTCAAATTCGGACAATTAGTAAATGCACTGGCATTTATTGTCGTTACTGTATCTGGTATAATAATTTTGGTTATAACGGAACTTCCGATAAAAGCATTTGTATCAATTGTATTAATGGTATATGTTATTCCATCATGTGTTAGTGTTGCCGGTATTTCATATGATTTTGTTGCTGCCCCAACGAATCCTATAACTGTTAAATTGTTACCCGCTGTATTTATGTATGTGAAATCAGTATCAGTAAATGTATGAAACGTGAAAAAATGAATGTAATCGGATGATTCGTATAGAGGATATGACGCATAGCTATAGATAGCCGTGCTGGGGTTCGCTATATTGTCGAACGCAGTATTCGAAAAGTTGACATTATAATTACCCAAAAACGTCACCGTTCCAAGATTTGTGCTATCCGTGAATGCATTTACACCGATTGTGCTGACATTTCCCGGTATAATTATGCTTGTCAATCCACTACCTTGGAATGCCAAATTTCCAATTGTCGTTAGATTTATGGCAGTATTCATAGTCGCGGTGGTTAAACTCGTGCACGACTGGAATGCGCTATTACCGATTGTGGTCAGTGTATTCGGTAGTGCAATGCTAGTAATTTGTGTGGCGCCAGCAAAGACACTCGCGTCGATAGATGTCACGCTATACGAGCTACCGTTATTGACATTTACAGTGCTCGGGATAACATAACTACCAGTCGTCGTTCCAATAAAATCAGTGAGGCGTGCGATGGAACTAGATGGATTGAAAAACAAATATTGACCATCGTTGTATTTCCGGAATGTGAAAAGATTTACATAGTTGGCGCTTTCATATGCGGCATATGATGTGGTGTCATAAATTCCTGTGCTGGTTGTGCTGATGTTGGAAAACGCGGTGTTTGAAAAGCTTGAAGTGTAGTTACCCTTAAACATAACTGTGGCTAGATTTGCGTTGTCGGAAAATGCGCTTCCTCCGATAAATATAACATTACTCGGTATAATGATGCTGGTTGGATTACAACTACGGAATGCGCCGAATCCTATCACGCTTGTTGACGTAGGGATTATGATGTTTACGAGACTACTGCAACCATCGAACCCAGACGTATCGATGGTACCAATACTTGTTGGTAGATTCAGTGTTTCGAGTGATGTGCACTGCTTGAACGACGAATTATTGATTATTCCGACACCAGATGGTATAGTTAGACTAGTTATTGTAGCACATTGCCTGAATGCGCTGGAACCAATATTGGTAACGGCATTTGGTATGTCGAAGTTTGTTAAGCTAGCACAGTTGTTGAACGCGCTCGCTCCGATTGAACTAATAGATGTGCCTAGGGTCAGCGTGCCTAATAGCGAGCAATTCTGGAAGGCGCTAGTTCCTACGCTGGTAACATTGTTTCCGATAATGAGTCCGGTTATAAATGTGTTTCCTGTGAAGGCACCAGATTGGACAGTTGTCACTGTATATGTGGTCGAGTTATGTGTTATGCTATCCGGTATCGTGTATGTTTGCGTGGTGGTCACAGCCGGTCTCTGTACAATTGCGGTATCTCCGATAGCATTTTGGTATACAAAATCGTCACCAATGAACGAATGGAATGTGAACAAGTGGGTATATCCCGATGACTCGAACGCTGGGTAGACCAGGGCGTCATGAACTATGGTATTGCCTGTTTTAATACCCGCGAATGCGGTATCAGAGAATCCCGTTGCGGATGGACCATAGTAATTACCGATGAATGTAACCGTTCCTAGTGCCGCCGCACCACTGAATGCGCCAGCGCCGATGGTTAGTAGATTTGCGCCTAATGTGACATTGCCCATCTTACTGCATCCAGCGAATGCCAAGTTACCAATCACTTGGACGTTTCCGGCCATAGTAAGGTTTGCATTGGCTATCTTGGAACAGTTTTGGAATGCAGAATCGCCGATACTAATGACCGAATCGGGTATATTTACGGTTCCTATCGACGTCCCATTAAGGAATGCACTATCACCAATTGATAGCAAATTGCCACCGAGTGCTACTGCTGGGATAAGGGAGCAGTTTCTAAATGCGCTTTGCCCAATCGTTTGAATATTACCGGCGATTGTTAGTGCGCTTGTTATACTATTGCAACCATCGAATGCCTGGGCTGCAATTATGGTAACGCTCGGTGGGATATTTATTGTGCCAAGCGACGTACAACCAGAAAATGAATCATCATCAATTAACAATAAATTACCTCCGAGTGCTACAGCTGGTATTTTAGCACAATTAAAAAATGCTTGAATTCCAATATATTCAATATTACCAGCAATTGTCAGTGTGCTCGTTATGTTTAAACATCCATCAAATGCTTGGGTGCCAATTGAGGTTACACTTGGCGGAATGTTCAATGTGCCTAATGATGTGCAACTGTTAAATGCATCAATTCCAATTGATAACAAATTTCCTCCAAGTGCTACAGCTGGAATTTTAGCACAAATTGTAAATGCGCTTAATCCAATTGTTTGGATATTACCGGCGATTGTCAGAGTGCTTGTTATGCCGGAACAATTAAAAAATGCGCCATTGTCTATCAAGCTAACACTTAGTGGAATGTTCAATGTGCCCAATGATGTGCAATTATTAAATGCATTATCGCCAATCGACAACAAATTACCACCAAGCGCTACTGCTGGTATGAGAGAGCAGTTTCCAAATGCAGAAATTCCTATCGTCTGAATATTTCCTGCGATGGTCAGCGCGCTCGATATCTTTCTACAGTTTTCGAATGCATTGTTTCCGATGCTGCTAACGCTCGGCGGGATGTTTAATGTTCCTAATGACGTACAACTGTTAAATGCATTGTCATCAATCAACAACAAATTACCGCCAAGTGCTAGTGCTGGGATTTTTGAACAAAGTTGAAATGCCTGCAGTCCAATCGTTTGTATATTTCCAGCAATCGTTAGTGTGCTAGTTATACTTCTACAACTTTGGAATGCGGAAGACCCAATGGTGCTAACACTTGGTGGTATGTTAATAGTTCCTAATGACGTGTTATTTAAGAATGCGGAGTTCCCTACAACTAGCACATTCCCACCAATTGTCGCATTTGTCATATTACTGCATCCCGAAAAGGCGCTATCTCCGATACTCTGAATCGTATTTCCTATCGTCATCCTACCAATTCCAAGCTGATTCGCGAAAAAACTGTCAGGAATTGACCTGATGGAATATAGCGAGCGAGCCAAGTCCGGAATAAAATAATCCTGAACTGGTGTGCTTGGTCCAAGGAATGTTGTCATGTTCGCAGTGGTCGTCGTATCATTCACGTATCGAATATTTCCAATTTTAAATGCCTTAAATGTGAAATTATCTATGTAATTGGATGTATCGAATGCTGGATATAATGCATCATCGTAAATGATAGCATTACCAGTTTTAATACCAGCGAACGCTGTATCTGAGAATCCGGTCGCAGATGGGCCATAGTAGTTACCGATGAATGTAACCGTTCCGAGTGCCGCCGCACCACTGAATGCACTGGCACCGATGGTTCGCAGATTGGCACCTAAGATGACATTACCCATATTACTGCATCCAGCGAATGCCGAGTTTCCGATGACTTGGACGTTTCCAGCCATCGTAATATTCGCATTGGCAATACGGGAACAGTTTTGGAATGCAGAATCGCCGATGCTACTTACAGAGTCAGGTATGTTTATGGTGCCAAGTGACGTGTTGTTTATGAATGCACTTGCGCCAATTGATAGTAAATTACCGCCGAGTGCTATTGCTGGGAGTTTTGAACAACCATCGAATGCCTGACTGCTAATTGTTCGAATATTACCAGCGATTGTCAATGAGCTTGTTATGCTTCTACAATCTTGGAATGCGGCTAGTCTAATTGAGGTAACGCTTGGTGGAATGTTAATAGTGCCTAACGATGTGCAATTGTTGAATGCATTGTCATCAATTAATAATAAATTTCCACCAAGCGCTACTGCTGGGAGTTTTGAACAACTGACAAATGCCTGAACGCTAATTGTTATAATATTACCAGCGATTGTTAATGTGCTAGTTATGCTTATACAATCTCGGAATGCTTGTGTTCCGATACTAGTAACACTCAGTGGGATATTCAATGTTTCTAAAGTTCTACAACCATCAAACGCGTTGCTTGCAATTGACCGTAAATTGCCACCGAGTGCTAGTGCTGTTATTTTAGAACAACCATAAAATGCAAAAGAACCTATTGTTTGGATATTACCAGCGATTGTTAGCGTGCTCGTTATACTATTACAACTTCGGAATGCGTCATTTCCTATCGAGCTGACACTGAGTGGAATATTCAAAGTTCCTAATGATGTGTTATTTCTGAATGCGCTTATGCCAATCGACAACAAATTCCCACCAAGTGCTACTGCTGGTATGAGAGAGCAGTTTCCAAATGCTGAAATTCCTATCGTCTGAATATTTCCTGCGATTGTCAGAGTGCTTGATATCTTCACACAGTTTTCAAATGCGTTGTTTCCTATTGAGCTAACACTTCGTGGAATATTAATTGTGCCCAATGACGTATTATTTAAGAATGCGGAGTTCCCTACAACTAGCACATTTCCACCAATTGTCGCATTTGTCATATTACTGCAGCCCGAAAAGGCACTATCTCCAATGCTTTCAACGGTATTTCCTATCGTCATTCTACCGATTCCAAGTTTATTCAAGAAAAAGTTTGTAGGAATCGACTTGACTGTGTATGTTCGAGCCAAGTCCGGTATGAAATAGTCCGCCACTGGTGTGGCTGGTCCAAGGAATTCAGTCATGTTCGCCGACGTGGTTGTATCATTTCTATATAAAATATTTCCTATATTCATGAACTTGAATGTGAAATTGTCTATGTAATTGGAAGTTGCGAATGCTGGATATAAAGCATAATCGTATGTTATCATATTACCCGCTTGAATACCCGCGAACGCGGTGTCTGAGAATCCAGTTGCGGATGGGCCATAGTAATTACCTATGAAAGTAACATTTCCGAGAGCCGCCGCACCACTGAATGCGCTGGCGCCGATGGTTCGCAGATTTGCACCCAATATGACATTACCCATCTTACTGCATCCCGAGAATGCCAAATTACCAATGACTTGGACATTTCCTGCCATCGTCAGATTCGCATTGGCTATTCTGGAACAGTCTTGGAATGCAGAATCGCCGATGCTACTTACAGAATCTGGTATGTTTATGGTTCCCAATGATGTGTTATTGCGGAACGCGCTTGCGTCAATCGATAATAAATTACCGCCGAGTGCTATTGCTGGTATGAGAGAACAGTTTCCAAATGCAGAAATTCCTATAGTTTGAATATTTCCTGCGATGGTCAGAGTGCTTGATATCTTTGAGCAGTTCTCGAATGCATTGTTTCCTATTGAGCTAACACTCCGTGGTATGTTTATAGTTCCTAATGATGTGTTATTTAGGAATGCGCTTATGCCAATCGACAACAAATTCCCACCAAGTGCTACTGCTGGAATTTTAAAACAATCTCTAAATGCGCTTGTTGCAATCGTCGTAATATTCCCAGCGATTGTTAGCGTGCTTGATATCTTTGCACAGTTCTCGAATGCGCTCGTTCCGATGCTGATTACACTTCGTGGAATATTAATAGTTCCTAATGACGTGTTATTTTGGAATGCCGAATTTCCTATGACCAGCACATTCCCACCCAGTGTCGCATTCGTCATATTACTGCACCCCGCAAATGCACTATCTCCGATACTCTGAATTGTATTTCCAATGGTCATTCTACCGATTCCTAGCCGATTCTCGAAAAAATTCGCAGGAATTGAAGTAACTGTATATACAGAACGTAACAAATCGGGGATGTAATAATCAAGAACTTGGTCTACGGGTCCAATGAAATCATACATATACGGATTCGGATAGGTATTCGTATCAATATTATATATAATGTTCCCTACATTGAAATACTTGTATTTAAAATAATCTATATAGTTCGATGTATCGAATGCTGGATAATCAATATAACCATAATTAATATAAGACTCTGTTGTTATACCAGAGAATGCGGTATTTGAAAAACCAGTCGCGGATGGGCCATAGTAATTTCCTTGAAAGAATACTTCTAACCCTCCTCCTCCTGAGATGCCTAACCACCCAGTAAATGCGTTATTCCCTATGCGAGTAACACTGGCTGGTATGGTTAATGAATATGGCTGAGATATGCCATAAAATGAACTATTTCCGATTATTTCGACACTTGGTGGCAGGACCAAATCGAATTGGTCTATATTTGAACAATCGTAAAATGCATAATCACCAATTGATATTATTGATGTTGCAACTGTCAAATCGAGAGTAGTGATAAATCCATTTCCCGCAAATGCATTGCCATCTATTTGCGAAACATTGTAGCTAATAGAGGTATCTGCCGATGGAACATAGTTATTAACTACACCTGGAATAGTCAAATTTGTTGTACCTGCACCTGTATCTAATCCAATAATTGCGGCATAATTCGATGGTAGAGATCTACATCTAAATCCATCATAAATGAATGGGAAATAAGCAAAAATATACGTAGCAAACTCATTGAAACTACTGTAATAGTCTAAATTATAATTAATTGTGCTCTCGGGTGTTGTTTGAAATGAAGCGTCTCCCCCCCCGTATATGTCAATCGTAGTAGGGTAAGGTCCCAAAAATGTAACTCTATTCAGGCTAGGGAATGTAGTCATTCCGATAGTATCTACAAACTCTGGTATGGTAATTTCCGTTAGCGATGCGCAATTGTTAAATGCAAAGTCATTAATTGATAATAAATTTCCTCCGAGTGCTACTGCTGGGATTTTATTACAACCTTCAAATGCGCCAGCGTCAATCGTTTCAATATTTCCTGTAATTGTTAGAGCGCTTGTTATATTGCTACAGTTTACGAACGCATAACTTCCAATGTAGGTAACACTTGGCGGGATGTTTAATGTTCCTAATGATGTGCAATTTAGAAATGCTTCTAGTTCAATCGATAATAAATTCCCACCAAGTGCTACTGCCGGTATTTTTGAACAATTGTTAAATGCGCCTGCGTAAATAATTTCAATATTCCCTGCGATTGTCAGCGTGCTCGTTATACTTTTACAACCCTGAAATGCATTAGTATTGATGATGGTAACGCTGGGTGGGATGTTTAATGTTCCTAATGTTGTGCAACCACTAAATGATGTTGTTCCAATCGATAATAAATTGCCACCCAGTGCTACTGCTGGGATTTTTGAACAACTGTTAAATGCGCTTGTTTCAATCGCTTGGATATTCCCAGCGATTGTCAGTGTGCTTGTTATACTATTGCAACCATTAAATGCGCTACTATTAATGATGGTAACGCTCGGTGGGATGTTTAATGTTGCTAATGTTGTGCAACTTTGAAATGCTGATGGTCCAATTGATAATAAATTTCCTCCGAGTGCTACTGCTGGGATTTTTGAACAATTGTTAAATGCGCTTGAACCAATCGACTGAATATTTCCGGCGATTGTTAGTGTGCTCGTTATACTATTGCAACCATTAAATGCGCTATTATTAATGATGGTAACGCTCGGTGGGATGTTTAATGTTCCGAGTATTGTGCAACCACTAAATGCTGATTGTCCAATCGATAATAAATTGCCTCCGAGTGCTAATGCTGGGATTTTACTACAACTGTTAAATGCGCTTGAACCAATCGACTGAATATTTCCGGCGATTGTTAGTGTGCTCGTTATATTCCTACAATTTTCAAATGCGCTATTATTAATGAAGGTAACGCTGGGTGGGATGTTTAATGTTCCCAACGTTGTGCAACCACTAAATGCTGAATCACCAATCGATAATAAATTGCCTCCGAGTGCTACTGATGGGAGTTTATTACAATTGCAAAATGCCTGTGTTCCAATCGACTGAATATTCCCAGCGATTGTCAAGGTGCTCGTTATACTTTTGCACATTTCAAATGCGCTACCATTGATGATGGTAACGCTCGGTGGAATATTTAATGTTCCTAATGATGTGTTATTAAAAAATGCTCCTGCTCCAATCGATAATAAGTTGCCTCCGAGTGCTACTGCTGGGATTTTATTACAATTTACAAATGCTTGTGTTCCTATTGTTTGAATATTTCCAGCGATGGTTAGTGTGCTCGTTATACTCCTGCAATCATTAAATGCGGAAGACCCGATGGTGCTAACGCTTCGTGGTATGTTAATAGTTCCTAATGACGTGTTATTTAAGAACGCGGAGTTCCCAATAACTAGCACATTCCCACCAATTGTTGCATTTGTCATATTGCCGCAGCCCGAAAAGGCACTGTCTCCGATACTTTCAACGGTATTTCCTATAGTCATCCTACCTATGCCGAGCTGATTTTGGAAAAAACTGTTGGGAATCGATTTTACTGTGTATAGGGACCGGGCCAAATCCGGTATAAAATAATCTTGGACTGGTGTGGCTGGTCCAAGGAAAGATGACATGTTTGCCGACGTGGTTGTGTCATTTCTATACAAAATATTACCTATGTTCATGAACTTGAATGTGAAATTATCGATATAATTCGAAGTGTCGAAAGCTGGATATAACGCATAGTCGTATGTTATCATATTTCCGGTTTGAATACCAGCGAACGCAGTATCAGAGAATCCAGTTGCGGATGGACCATAGTAGTTACCAATGAATGTAACATTTCCGAGCGCCGCAGCACCACTGAATGCGCCGGCGCCGATGGTTCGTAAGTTGGCGCCCAATATGACATTACCCATCTTACTGCATCCCGAGAACGCCAAGTTACCAATGACTTGGACGTTTCCTGCCATCGTAAGATTCGCATTGGCTATTCTGGAACAGTCTTGGAATGCGCTATCGCCGATACTAATGACTGAATCCGGTATGTTTATGGTTCCTATCGATGAACCATTTTGGAAGGCGCTTGCACCAATCGTTAATAAATTTCCTCCGAGTGCTAGTGCTGGGATTTTTGAACAATCTAAAAATGCCTGTGACCCAATCGTTGTAATATTCCCAGCAATCGTTAGTGTGCTCGTTATACTATTGCAACCGCTAAATGCGCTAGTATCGATGATGGTAACGCTCGGTGGAATATTTAATGTTCCTAATGTTGTGCAACCATTAAATGCTTGCTGTCCAATCGATAATAAATTTCCTCCAAGTGCTACTGCTGGGATTTTATTACAACCATCAAATGCAAAAGAACTGATAGTTTGGATATTTCCTGCAATCGTTAGTGTGCTTGTTATACCCCGGCAATTACTAAATGCAGAAGTTCCAATACTCGATATTGAACCTGGTATAGTGAGTGATGTTATGTAGGTGTTTCCGCCGAATGCGCTGTCTTCGATGTTTAGGACTGAGTATGTATTGGTTGTTCCTGTATTTGTTGAGTGGGGACGAGTTATAGAACTCGCTATATTTACTGTACTTGTACCAGCTACACCAACTAGGACATTCGCACATATCACATTCGCCGTGGTTGCTGATGTCCGTTTGTATCCTACAGTTCCTTCAATGAATGGATAGAAATCAAAATAACTTCGGGCAAATGTATCAAATGTGCTTGTGAAATTCGTTAGATTATAATTGAGTGTTCCATTATTTGTAACCATGTCAAATGCTACTTGGGTATTAGATATTCCAGCACTTGGATATGCCCCAAAGAATGTGACATTTGTCAATGTCTTTGGTTGCAAATAATAGAACGTGTTATTAAATGCACCAGGACCAATAGATGTTACACTTGCGGGTATAACTATGGTGTTTAACTTTGTATTTGAACAAGTAAATGAACCAATCGAAGTTAGATTTCCAGCTCTCGCTAAATCTAGTGTTCCTAATGAAGTGCAATCCTCAAATACACTGACATTAGTCGATAATAAATTTCCTCCGAGTGCTACTGCTGGGATTTTTCTACACCGTAAAAATGCGTTTGATCCAATCGTTTGAATATTTCCAGCAATCGTTAGTGTGCTCGTTATACCCATGCAATCTTGGAATGCGCTAGCTCCTATACTCGATATCGAACCTGGTATGGTAAGTGATGTTATGTATGTGTTTCCACTGAATGCGCTTGGTTCGATGTTTAGGACTGCATATGTGTTGGTTGTTCCTGTATTTGTTGAGTGGGGACGAGTTATAGAACTTGCTATATTTACTGCGGCTGTACCGGCTACACCTACTAGAACATTCGCACATATCACATTCGCCGTGGTTGCTGATGTTCGTTTATATCCGACCCCAGGATTTCCTTCAATGAATGGATAGAAATCAAAATAACTTCGTGCAAATGTATCAAATGTGCCTGTGAAATTCGTTAGATTATAATTGAGTGTTCCATTATTTGTAACAAGAGAATTAAATGCATTAGTACCTATTCCGGCACTAGGATATGCGCCAAAGAATGTGACATTTGTCATTGTAGCTGCGTATCCATAAGTCAATGAATTATTAAATGCATCAGCACCAATTGATGTTACAGCCCCCGGTATAACAAGCGATGTTACTCTGGAACCACCATTAAATGCCGTTGCACCAATCGAAGTTAGATTTCCAGCTCTCGCTAAATCTAGCGTTCCGATTGAAGAACAATCTTGAAATGCTGATTCTCCAATCGATAATAAATTGCCTCCGAGTGCTACTGCTGGGATTTTATTACAACCATCGAACGCGCTGGTTCCAATCGTTTGAATATTCCCAGCAATCGTTAGTGTGCTCGTTATACTATTGCAACCACTAAATGCGCTAGATCCGATACTCGATATTGAACCTGGTATAGTCAGCGATGTTATGTAGGTATTTCCACTGAATGCGCTATTTTCGATATTTATCACTGCATATGTTGTGTTCGCTCCCCTGTGGCCACGGGTTATCGAGCTTTTGATATCTGCTGCTACCGACGTTGTCAGAACATTGGCAGAAATTACATTTGCCGTAATCGCAGATGTTCGTTTGTATCCTATAGTTCCATCGATGAATGGATAAAAGTCAAAATATGTTCGGCCTAGTGTATCAAATGTGCCTGTGAATCTTGTTAGATTATAATTTAGCGTGCTGTTTGACACAGCAGTAAACGCATAGTATGGTCCAACAAGTCCAAAAAATAACTCTGAACCAATTGTTGGAAATGCGCCAAGAAATGTTACATTGGTTAGTGTAGATGGAATAGTAACAGATACAATATTATTATTAAATGCGCCACCTCCAATACTCGTGACGCTAGCTGGTATAGTAACAGAACTCATCCTGCATCCAGTAAATGCAAAATTACCGATGCTAGTTAATTTGCTAGCCGTTGATATATCTAGAGTTCCTAGAGAAGTACAATAGTATAATGCGTATGTTCCAATCGATAATAAATTTCCTCCGAGTGCTACTGCCGGTATGTTATTACAATTACTGAATGCCTGACTCCCAATCGTAGTAATATTTCCCGCTATCGTTAGTGCGCTCGTTATACTATTGCAACCATTAAATGCACTATTATCGATGAGGGTAACGCTCGGCGGGATGTTTAATGTTCCTAATGTTGTGCAATTATTAAATGCCCAAATGCCAATCGATAACAAATTACCTCCAAGTGCTACTGCTGGGAGTTTATTACAACCTTCGAATGCGTTTGTTCCAATCGACTGAATATTCCCAGCGATTGTCAAGGTGCTCGTTATACTTTTACAATCATAAAATGCGGTATCGGCGATGCTCGATATAGAACCTGGTATGGTAAGTGATGTTATGTAGGTGTTTCCACTGAATGCGCTATTTTCGATGTTTATTACTGCATATGTGTTGGTTGTTGCTGCATGGGTACGGGTGATTGAGCTTTTTATATCTACTGCTACTGATGTTGTCAGAACATTCGCAGATATCACATTCGCTGTGATTGCCGATGTCCTTTTGTATCCTACGGACCCATCAATGAATGGATAGAAATCAAAATTACTTCGTGCAAATGTATCAAATCCTGCGCTAGTAAAATTTGTTAGATTATAATTCAGCGTCCTGTTACCTAGGGCTACTAGAGAATTAAATGCATTAGTCCCTATAGTAGCAGGATATGCGCCAAAGAATGTGACATTTGTCATTGTAGCTGCGTATCCATGAGTCAATGAATTATTAAATGCATCAGCACCAATCGATGTTACAGCCCCCGGTATAACAAGCGATGTTACTCTGGAACCACCATTAAATGCCGTTGCACCAATCGAAGTTAGATTTCCAGCTCTCGCTAAATCTAGCGTTCCAATTGAAGAGCAATTATAAAATGCGCTTGTGTCAATTGACAACAAATTACCACCGAGTGCTACTGCTGGGATTTTATTACAACCAGAAAATACGTAAGCTCCAATCGTCTGGATATTTCCATTGATGGTTAATGCGCTTGTTATAGCTTGGCAAACAAGAAATGCGCTAGGTCCGATACTAGTTACGCTAGGTGGGATATTTAATGTTCCCAACGTTGTGCAAGTATAAAATGCTGATTGTCCAATCGATAATAAGTTGCCTCCGAGTGCTACTGCTGGGATTTTATGACAATCTCTAAATGCTTGCACGCCAATCGTCGTAATATTCCCGGCGATTGTTAGTGTGCTCGTTATACTGTTACAACCTTGAAATGCGTTAGTATCGATGTATATAAGTGACCGTGGCAAAGTTAAACTGGTGATAGTTGTTCTACTAGATGCAGCTGATGCCTTAATTCCTATAACTGCAAATATATTTCCACTAGACCCGGTAATAGCTCCAGAGACATGTGATTGTATGTTAATTAAACCAGATGTCGTAAGAATGTTAGTAACCGTTGCTACATTACCTAATGCCCCAACGCCTGGAACATGGGAACACGTATAAACTATACTGTTTGCAGTTATGGTGTTACCTGAAACTGTTGCCATGATATTTGTATATATACACAATACATTATGTATTCGTCTATCGCTAAAATTATATGTAATTGTAATTTATATGAGTTTCATCAACGAAGAGCGCGAACAAATTATCCGAGAAAACAATTCGGCGCAATTTGTATTGCTAGACTTCATAAAGGACCTTCGCCCCGACTTGGTCGAATTAAATATAAATACGCCTCTGCAAGGAGAAGTGGATTTATCCGTGTGTAAATTCAGCAAACTACGAACCATCGTTTTTGGCGAGGGGAATATAACCGATATTCTCAATATTCCCGACCAAATCACGAAACTGGTTTGTCCCAAAAATCTATTGGTCGGCCTATCGGACCTCCCTAATGGACTGGTGTATTTAGATTGCGATGATAATTATATATCATCCATCGATTTGAGTAAGACACCCTTCCTTCAAGAGCTCCATTGTGAAAATAATAAGATTGTTGAATTTGAGACACTTCCGAAAAGTTTAGTCAATTTCTATTGTGGCCAAAATAAACTGAAGCACGTCGATTTGAAAGACATGAAGGAGCTCCGAATACTCCATATTTCGAACAATCCTTTAGTTATAATCGAGAACCTCCCCGATACAATTCATGAATTCCTATCAGAGAACAATTCCATACCTGTAGGTCGTGATGATGACGATGCGGGTGATGGCAATAGAGACATCGAGCGTAAGATTAACTACGACGATGCCCTGACCCGTTATTTCAGGCTAAAGACCAAGTATGAAGAGGATGTTCTCGATAAGAAGCGGGCTGCCTATCAGCGGGGCGTAAATCGCAAGGACCGCGCGACACGTGTAGCGGCCGTTCGCCCCAAGTGTATCCATTGCAAGCGCCCCGTCGGCACCATTTTTGCCAACGACGTCAATGGCTACACGGCCATCTGTGGTGATACGAACAAACCCTGTAAGTTGGATATTAAACTCTCCCGTGGTAATTTCGAGATGGATGAAATCATATTGAATACCTTTAGGGATTCGATGAATGATACGAAGGACCGTATCATCAAGCTTAAAATGGACACCCTATTCAACTATGTATCGGAGGCGGCCTCGGGTAAGATATTCACCCGCAAAATCGACGAATACAACAAGGATAGTAAGATATACAAGGACGAGCTGGACAAACACAACGAATTATATAACAATCCTCATACCCAAGAGCTGATAAAGACCAAAATGGAAACTATCCATGAACTGAATCGTAGTATACGTGGGATGTTGTCGGAATATGCAACTACAGACAACAAGAATATTTTGACTACTGTCATTGAGACTTATAAGAATGATTTGTTACCGGAGGTGGAGAACCTGCGTCGGTTGAAATACGATATTATGGAGATGAATCACATTATCGTCGAAGGGCGACCACCGGTGTCCGTGCTGTTCCAATCGGAGGTCGCCATGAGTAAGCGCGAGTATGTGTATGGGGAGAAGCCGAGTGTGCTAAAATTCGTTGTTTAAACCAACGGCGAATGTGAATCGTCGTGGTCAATGACCGATAAGTGTCTATTTATCGGTTTAACAAGAGTTGTAATTCGATATACCATCCCATATTAGATTATTCCTCTGTGCGAATTTGTGTTTACTGCATATAGTCGTCGATTTGTCATTATACGATAGCGTCTTATCGCTTCCATTAGTTACGGTGATTCCGTCGCCAGACAGCAGATTTCTACCGAGTGTGGACGATGAGCATGTATACGAAATATCACCAGTTGTAGAATCAGATGTAGATGTTTCTTTCCAGCCATCGGGGCATTTCAGTGATATAGGTGGGAATGGTCCCGCCTTATTACCTTGGTCCATGAGTAATCCAATCGTCGCCAGCGAAATTATGAGAATAATCGTTGCAATTGTGAGGACAATTATGTAAAAGCTTTCCATTATATAATAACTAAATATTATATAATATTATAATATAGTTATGAATTCGGTTTCTATTTTGGATTTAGTGAAATACAATGGACGTGCGAATATCATTCAGCCACCGGATATGTCTATACAAATGAAAATGTCGGAAAAAGTGATGATTGCGAACAAGGCCACCGATTACCGTGATGCGACGTCGGGTGTATTTGAGGATAATATGCTGGCGTCGGTCTTTTTTTCTGCCGGGAATATTCAGATATTGCAGAATGGAATCCGTGCTGGGGTCTATGATAAATCGGGAGGATTGTATGTGATTCCGAACCAGAATATCAATAATCTAAAAATCATCATGCGTAGCACGTATCTGCAATATGCTGAGCATAAGCCTATAGAGATAACTCAGCAGGTCGAACGTCTAAATAAGATTGTTCTGGAGTATTGCGTGTCGAGTGTGTATAACGAGGCTGTAGGTTACGAGCGCTATTGCCAGGACCAGAGTAGCCTCGTCGTTCCTCTCGAGTTACCGAGTAACCATGACCGCGATTTCAGACAGCTGGAAATGAAACCTTGGGTCTAATAAAAATATCGTCATAGTATAAGTATGACGATAGTGAAAAAAGAGGTTGTAGATGGCGTAACTATATACACCGTAGATAAAGATATTGACGATGCACACGCGGACAATTTAGGCAATCGTTTCGTCTCCGCGTCGATGATAAATTTCATCATTCGTGACCATGATGCCGACGTATACGCCGCCGATGGGAAACTGTTATTACGATTCCGTAAGGGGGCGCTCTCCAAGACGAATGCCACAGCATTCTATGATAACGTCATTGATTTTGCTGAAACACCCACGAGTAATCGTGGGAGCACGAGTGGGAGCAAATCGAAGAATGTATACGATAATCCGAAAATCATGTCGAATATCATTGGGTTTTTCGACCGATTTCCGCCGAACTATAAGGTTGCATTCAAGAAGGCTGGAATAAAGGCGCCACTCGAGATTCGCGAGTGCCGGTTTAATCGCGACTACCCCGACAAGTTCAAAAAGATGATTCCTCTGGTGAAGGAAATCAATGACCTCTATAAACAGTATGCGCCGGACCACTTCGAAAAACAGAATAAGAAGGCGAAGCAGACGTATTTCAAGGTGCCTGGGACCGCATTTACCACCATCACCACAAACGTCAATTTCAAGACGTCGATTCATAAGGATAAGGGCGATGATGCCGAGGGATTCGGTAATTTGGCCGTTATCGAAAATGGAAAATATGAGGGTGCTGAGACATGCTTCCCTCAGTATGGTATCGGGGTCGATGTGAGAACCGGTGATATGTTGTTTATGGATGTGCACGAGTGGCATGGAAATCTACCGATGAAGCCTCTGGAGAAGGACGCGAAACGTCTATCGATTGTATGCTATTTGCGATACAAGATTTGGCTGCGGACGAAAAACAAGACTCGTCGCTTCTATGAGAAGCATAATCATACGATTCGCAGGCTTACGAGACCTGGGTCTGCGAGTAGGACGTAATAATTTATATTTATATTTGTAAAAATAAATATAATGATTATTCTTTTTGGATTCGATTTATGCGCGCGGTTTTGACCTCCGTCATACCATTATCACGGGTGAAGATGCTGACAAACTCCGGGTAGGTCTTCTGTAGGTATTCTGCCGCCGATTTATTCGCGCCGAGACGGTCGGCGGTGACTCCTATACCACCCGGCGCATGCTTCTTCGCCTTGAATGACACGTTATTGTATCTCAATACGCCACCATCCTTGATGAAATACTTGATACTCTGTTCCACGTCCTCCTTCTGGTCGCTCTGCCTCGATGGCTTAATGGTCTTCGTATGGCGATTGATGAACCCATATACACAGCCGATTACAAATTTGAAGTCAGTTGTCACAGTATCCTTCATGAAGAATGGATTCAGCACCGGGTAAACCCCCCATAAATAGAGTTTTTCCTTTTTCAGACGGTCGAACGCGTCTTTGAAAAATGGATGGAGGTCCGTGATTTTCTCGAGAACCTTGTCGGATTTCTTACGGAACAACCCTTCCACATCGTCATCGACGGATACCACCATCTGGTCTTCGGGAAGATAATTGACGATGAATCGCCGTTGGTTGGTAATGCCCTTCTTACCGATTACGATTTTTCCATATAAATCCTTTGATACGGCGCCTAAATATTTTTGGTATTCCGTTTTATTGGCTACAAATATATAGATTTGTTTCGCTGGAATGCCTCCCTCGGCGAGTGTTTTCAGGGTTTTGTTCGATATAACATCCGAGCGATTATACGATGGTATGGCCACTATATAATCATTTTTGGTCGCTTTCCGATTTTTCCTTGTCGACATTATATATTCTATTTATATATTTATAGCGTTTATGAAAACAAGATAAAGGAGAAACTATAAAATATAATAATGTCCTGCTCATTACCGATTATAGTATTTACCACTGGCACTAGGCTGGTTAACAACCTACCTTTTTTGAATTTTGATAGTGAATTGGAGATGTATGAATTTATATCGAAGTTGCGGTCGAGGAAGCAGGAGGATATACAGTCGAATGGTTATTTTATATTTAAGGACCCGGATAAGCTACCGGACGAGATTCGCCATTTGCATATGCACGAGGTTGATTTGAATGGTAGAAGAACGCTTCGCGATGGGACTTTCTGTTTGTATGAGAATATTGAATTAATCAAGAAGTGCAAGATATCAGATTTTGCTCCGTAAAAAAAGTTGTTATTCGTTAGTATTCGTTAGCGTTTATTTACCCCCCGCCCCCATTTCACACCAAATCATCGATAGAATCCGAAAACTTATTCAAATCGTCCACTAAATACTGTTTGTGGCGGTCGCTCATCTCGTGCGTTCTGCTATACCTCTGCTTGCTATAGGAAATTCCTCCGCACGCGCACTGAATCTTGCAGGCGTTGCGCGCGTCTCTCTGTTTATTGAGTTTCTTGTCTTCCTTGGTGACTGCCTTCCACTTTTGGAAGGCGTTCGCGACTGACTCGCTGCGCTCGTTTGGCATATTCTCCATGTGCTGCTTGGATTTCTCGTGATTCGCCTTGACGGAGGGCGTCTTCGACGATTTTCCGCCACACTCGCAGTCTACCTCGTTCTTCAAGGTATACTGCCTCTTCTTCAAGGTATACTGCCTCTTTTTCTCGGCAATATACTGCCTCTTTTTCTCTTCTAGGTTATCTTTCTGGGAAATATCTACACACAAAACGGGTTTGGGTTCCAACTGTTCGCGTAAGGACTTGATGGCCACGCGATACCCCTGATTATCACTGCGCTCGGCAAATAGCTGGTCACGTAGGGCCTGGTTTTCGCTGCGCTCGGCAGCCAGCTGGTCGCGCAAGACCTGGTTCTCCGCTTCGGAAGCGGAAATGGCGGCGATGAGAGACTGAGTAAGAATGTTAGACATGTTATTGTTGGTTGGTTTAAGTGAGTTTATTTTACAGGAAAAAAATAGTAATCAATTTTCTCTGTTTTTTGTGTTGCATCCACACCGCCAAATTTATTACACCCTCCGTTCCGCGTAAGGTAATGCTTCTATCTTAAGAACCTTTGACATATCTTCATATTGAAGCAGCTCCAGAACATGCGACATAGAATGTTGAATGGAAGCTCCTCCCCAATCAGGAGTAGAATATACAATATCCCCTTGAGCATTTGGCCAAGCGCCATTTTCGTAGATAACTGTAATCGGCGGACAACTCTTTAACCAATTATCCATTTGCACATACACTGTATCATCTTCTTCGTGACACATAAGCCAGATACCTACAGCTCCCATGAAATCTATGAACTCGCATTGTGGCTTATCAGCAAATGTTATTTTGTAGATAGCGTACATTCCCCAATCGCATCCCATTTTGTGTATAATTACAGTATTGTATACACAAAAAATCGAAGTCAATTTTTCACACATTTTATCTCTTTTGAAATGGATATTCTTGCGATTTTTCTTGTAGTCTGTTTAGGCTAAAAAGGACTACATATTTATCGCAATTTATCGCAATAATTTAATAATATATAAAAATGTTATGATATATGATTTGAGCATATTGAATGAAACTGTTAAAAATCCGCTCGATAATGTAAAATGCTAAAAAATGCTACAATATTTGTCGCAAAAGTCGCATAGTTTCTTTAAGTAGGAAAATCAATAAGTCTTAAAAGTCTTGGGAAGGCATCATTATTAATAGGTTGTTTTGAAAATTGGACATTTATAAAATGTCCAAAAATAAATATGCAGACTTCAAAAATTCTCGAAAAACTGGGTTGTTAGCATGATGCTTTGATTTTGATTTTTTTGTAAATTTTCTGACAGCATAATTTTTTATATTTTTATTGAAACGGACATTCTTGCGACTTTTTTGTTATCCATCGATGGATAATTATGGATAATTTAAATCTCGCAAAAATCGCAATGGTTAATATTTTTAAAAATGTGGCTTTGCATATGCTTTGATATTATATTATTTATTATTAATAATTGTGACGATAATAGTCGAAGGATAAAAACGGATAACAAATTTGTCGCATTGTCGCAAAGATTTCTTTAAGTAGGAAAATCAATAAGTCTTAAAAGTCTTGGGAAGGCATCATTATTAATAGGTTGTTTTGAAAAATGGACATTTATAAAATGTCCAAAAATAAATATGCAGACTTCAAACTTTTCGAGAAAAACTGGTTGTGAGCATGATGCTTTGAATTTTGTTTTTTTGTAAATTTTCTGACAGCATAATTTTTTCGATTTTTTGCGTAGCAATCATTTAGGCGATTTTCTCGTTATCCAATATAGGATAATAATGGATAATAAAAAATCGCAAAAAATCGCAAACTTATTTGAGTGTAAAAAATGTGATTATAGATGCTCTAATCGATATGATTATAATAAACATTTATTGACTCGTAAGCACACAATGGATAAAAATGATAATGAAATATCGCAAAATATCGCAACATCATACCAGTGCGACAACTGTAATTCAATATACAAGCATAAATCTGGACTATGTAAACACAGAAAGACATGCAATATAAAACTAAATGTATGTTCTCCAAATGACGAAAATAATATAATGGAAAATTTAGTAAGGGAGTTAATGATACAAAACAAACAACAGTTGCTATTACATAAAGAGACGCTTCAACAGAATCAGGAATTACAGAAACAAGTCATCGAATTATGTAAGAGTGGAACGCATAATACCATAAATACAAATACAAACTGTAACAACAAAGCATTTAATCTCAATTTATTCCTGAATGAGCAGTGCAAAAATGCCATCAATCTAAACGAATTTATGAAGAACATTGAAGTTTCTAGAGAAGACCTTATGAATACTGGACAATTAGGGTTCGTAGGTGGTATTTCGAAAATTATTATGGACCAATTAAATGGACTAGGAATACATGAACGTCCCATTCACTGCACAGATTTGAAACGAGATGTAGTTTATATTAAAGAGAACAATGAGTGGAACAAAGAATCTGATAATGTGAAACTACGTAGTGTGATACAGGAGGTATCGAGAAAGAGCATGGGAACACTAATTGATTGGAAAAAAGAGAATCCAGATTACGCGGATGGCGATTCCAGGTTCTCTCAGGATTGTCTAAGTATGCAACGAAATTCGATTGCCGGATATGAACGCGAGACATTGTTCCCAAAAGTCATCAGAGCCATCAACAAAGAGATTGTCATCGATAAACAGAGTGAATCCATGTAAAAGCAACTTTTCATTATCCATTGATGGATAACGAAAAGTTGCTAAAAGTTGCTTTCGTAAAAACATTACCATAAATGCTCTAGCAATTATCCAACTCATCCATGATTTTAGCTTGTAAACACTCAATGGATAATGAAAAGTTGCTAAAAGTTGCTTTCGTAAAAACATTACCATAAATGCTCTAGCAATTATCCAACTCATCCATGATTTTAGCTTGTAAACACTCAATGGATAATGAAAAGTTGCGAAAGTTGTTTTTAGAAAAATTGATTCTTAAAATAACCCATCAATTGAATGTAAAATCTCACTAAATTATGAAACGTATTGTCAGCTTCCTCACTCGGTTTATGATAAAGGAAACGCCCAAGCCCCTTGGTCGTTGGAATAAGGAGTATTGTAATATAAAGCTAGACAAGAAGATAGATATGTCAAATGAAGACCACTGTGGCCCTTGTGGACAATATGCCAAAGATACGAGGGATTTAGAAATAAAGAGGGTTGAAAAAATAACTCGTATAAAAAATAAAACCTCCCAATGAGGCCTTATTTTTTATATATGTATCCTTATCCTACCCTATTTTTATTTACAACTTGAGAACCCACACACAAATATTCTTGTAATCGTGCCTATACCTCTCGTCCGTATCACGCCTTTGAATGTGCCTCCGGATGTCCTCGTCCACTTCCTCGGGGGTCTTGTCGTGACCCTTCAGATACCAAACGCATCCGGGTCCACGGCGGTGAATGACCGAGCACTTGCGCTGAATGGCGAGCTCGATGATTTCCTCCTCCGTCATATCCGCAGACTCAGTCGTGTCATCATACTGGCCACCACTCAAGACGTCGATTCCCTGAAACACCCTTCTGGTGTCGTAGACCCTCTTCGCATGCAGCTTGGCGTCGAGCGCGGCGGAGAGAGTAGTAATATCGTTAAGAAACAGTTCAGACATAATTCGGTTTTGGGGTTAGGTGTTGTAATTATGGTTCGCTTTCCGATAAATCAATTTTTCCCAACACGCAACACAAAAACAAAACTTATATAAAGCA
>Ga0209190_1000559_pt1 | contig 27293 bp, 31 predicted proteins | sample M_140205_XF_Meta_FD_187315 | JGI IMG/M metagenome (GOLD analysis project Ga0209190, IMG submission 187315) | Freshwater microbial communities from Lake Montjoie, Canada to study carbon cycling - M_140205_XF_MetaG (SPAdes) (version 2) | ecosystem: Environmental > Aquatic > Freshwater > Lake...
GGCATCTCTAATTGTTTTAATTCGTTCCTTAATCAACTCTGGTTTGATTGGTTCTAGATAAATTTCTTGCATGCGTTTGGTTGCATGCTTATCTGGCATAGACGCAATTTCACCAAGTGGAATACGAGGATCTTCATAGCGAGTCCACAAACCTTCAAGATTGAGAACACCTAAGCCGCCAAGATTTCCGATTGCGATTGCAGTATCGGGCGAAACAACTGAATCCATTGGTGCAGCCATCATTGGTAAATCAAACTTGTACGCATCAATTTGCCATGATGTTGAAACTTCAAGTGGATCGCGTGTGCGACGACTAGGAACGATTGCAATATCGTCAAAGGAATAAGCCAGACGGGCTCTCTTGCCGGGAGCTATTTCAATATCGCTCATGATTGTCCTTTCGGTTCCTTAGTTCTTCTGCGAATAATTAGGGGCATCTGCAACGTGGAAAACATCGTGCGGATGGCTCTCTTGTAAGCCGGCTGCAGTAATTTGAATGAGTCGACCTTCACGTCGAAGTGTTTCAATATCTGCAGCTCCTGCATATCCCATACCAGAGCGCAATCCGCCAACTAGTTGGTGCACAACATCTGCAGCCGATCCGCTGTAAGAAACTTTTCCTTCGATGCCTTCTGGAACTAATTTATCTTCTGAAAGTACGTCATCCTGCATGTAACGATCTTTTGAATACGATTTTTTATCTCCGCGAGATTGCATTGCGCCAAGTGAACCCATTCCGCGATATGACTTGTATTTACGTCCGTCAATTTCAATAAGTTCTCCAGGAGATTCATCGCATCCTGCGAGTAATGAACCAAGCATTACTGAGTGCGCACCAGCAACAATTGCTTTGACAATGTCTCCCGAATATTGCAATCCACCATCTGCAATAAGTGGAATGCCAGCTTTTGCACATGCCTTACTTGCTTCCATAATCGCTGTAATTTGTGGAACACCAACTCCTGCAACAACTCGAGTGGTGCAAATCGAACCCGGTCCAACTCCAACTTTTACCGCATCGGCGCCAGCATTAATAAGTGCTTGTGCGCCTGCACGTGTTGCAACGTTTCCGCCAATTACTTGAGTGGTCGGAGAGAATTTCTTTATACGAGTGATCGCATCTAAAACCGCGCGATGATGACCATGTGCTGTGTCAACGACTACAACATCTACTCCTGCTTCGATTAAAGCTTGTGCGCGATTAAAGCCATCATCGCCAACACCAACTGCAGCGCCAGCAAGGCCCACATTTTTCACTAACTTAACGTGAGTGACTTGTTCTTCAATTGGTAAATTTCTATGAATGATTCCGATTCCGCCAGCCTTTGCCATTGCAATCGCCATTGCAGATTCAGTAACGGTATCCATTGCAGATGAAACTAAAGGAACTGAGAGGGAAATCGTGCGTGTGAGCCACGTGCCCGTATTTACTTCACTTGGAACAACTTCAGAGGCATCTGGCAGAAGTAAAACATCGTCATAAGTTAGGCCGAGCATTGCGATTTTTTCTGTATCGCTACTCATCGCTGCCCTCCTTCACTTGAGCCACTGTGTAAGAAGGTCAGAGTCTATCGGTGCTTTAAGCCCCTACTGCCCGCGTGATTTCCTCGCATGCAAAGTTCAAATCGGGGGTTTTCATGATTTCTGCGCAATCGCTTTCGCTCCAACCGGGACCACCCAAAAGAATTCGTGGTGCTGGTCGAACGGCGGGTAGATCTCTGAAATAAGTTGGGTCAGCATTTTCAATTAATTGCGCCCATAAGAAAATTGCTGGTGGCGCAAATTTTTCGACCATTGCTTCAAGGGCTGCAAAGGGCGTTCTGGCCCCGAGGAAATGGCACTCAATATTTCGTTCTGCAAGGGCTGCCGCTAACGCGTGGATTGCCAGTGAGTGCATCTCTTCTCCGACGGATGCAACCAAGACCGGACGTGGATTAATTGGTTTTTTAATCATTGATGCACGTTCGCGTAAAACAGTTTTAAGAATCTCAGAGAAGAAGTGTTCGATTTCAATTCCTTCTCCAGTTGTTTCCCACATTTTTCCTAGCGAAATAAGGACAGGAACAATCACTTCCTGCCATGAGCGAATAACACCGTTTTTATCAATGTCATTGCGCAGTACACGTTCGATAAAATTCTTATCAAGAGCCAGTGCCGCACTATGCAAAACTTCGATTACTTCTTTTCGATCAGAAAAACCATCAACCATTTTTTCTACTGTGATAACACTTCGATCAGATAACGCTTTTGCGGCAGCTTCTGCTGGAGGCATCCCTGCAATTATTAAACGACGCATCATTGTTAATTTTGCTAAATCCTCAGGGCAATACCGGCGGTGCGAACCGCTTGCATGATCTGTTGGGCCAAGGCCATAACGTCTAGCCCAGGTACGAAGAGTCGCAGGGGCAACGCCAAGGCGTCTTGCCACTGCTGCAACGGTTAGAAGCTCTTCCACAGGCTTATCGTGGCGTGATGAGAGGCAACTCACCACTTGGAAAGCCCCTTTTAGGCGATTATTACGAGCCGATACTTGAACAACCTATGCAACGGTTGTACCGTGCTCGTATGGCTGAAATTTCACGTTTACCCCAACCGATCGCAGATCATTGGGAGTGGCAATACGAGGGTTCGTGCCGCACCATGCCATCTGAAATGTTCTTCCATCCAGATGGAGAGCGTGGCCCACGTCGTCGTAATCGTGAAAATGCAGCAAAAGCTATTTGTGCAAGTTGCCCAGTAATTCAGCAATGCCGCACACATGCACTCGCAGTGCAGGAACCGTACGGAATTTGGGGTGGCCTTTCTGAAGATGATCGCCTAGCAATTATCGGAAAAGAAATTACTCCAGAGGTTTCTCACGCTTCGTAATTAGACTCAATAAAAAAACCCCTTCGCATAACGCGAAGGGGTTTTTTATATTCTTAATTAGTGTGAATGTCCACCTGGACCATGTGAATGTCCTTGACCGCCAGCATCTGGTGCTTGATCTGCTGGACGTTCGTAGACAATCGCTTCTGTCGTAATAAACATTGCAGCAATTGATGCAGCGTTTGCAAGAGCAGAACGAGTAACTTTAACTGGATCAATGACGCCATCTTTTGCAAGATCGCCATAGACATCAGTTGCAGCATTAAATCCTTCGTGTGCTTTCATCGCACGGACCTTTGCTACAACTACGTAGCCTTCAAGTCCCGCATTTTCTGCGATCCAGCGAAGTGGTTCATCGCATGCTTTGCGAACAAGGCGCACGCCAACTGCTTTATCGCCAGTGAATCCGAGATCGCCTTCGAGTGAATCGGCTGCGTGCACAAGTGCAGCGCCTCCTCCGATAACAATTCCTTCTTCAACTGCTGCGCGGGTAGCAGAAATAGCATCTTCAAGGCGGTGCTTTTTCTCCTTGAGTTCTACTTCGGTGTGTGCGCCAACCTTGATTACGCAGACTCCACCAGCGAGTTTTGCAACGCGCTCTTGAAGCTTGCCACGATCCCATTCGGAATCTGTGGTGGCTAATTCATTGCGGATTTCTTGTACTCGAGCTGCAACAAGTTTCTTATCTCCAGCGCCATCCACGATTGTGGTTGCATCCTTTGAAATTACTATGCGACGAGCCTTACCGAGTGATTCGATTCCGATTTGGTCTAGCTTCATTCCAACCTCTGCGGAGATAACTGTTCCACCAGTCAGAATTGCAATGTCTTCAAGCATCGCTTTACGACGATCTCCAAAGCCAGGTGCTTTCACTGCAGCAGATCCGAAAACTCCACGCATGCGGTTTACGACGAGAGTGGAAAGTGCTTCTCCTTCAACGTCTTCAGCAATGATTAACAATGGCTTTGATGCCTGTGCAATTTTTTCAAGAATCGGAAGCAAATCTGCGAGCGCTGAAATTTTATTTCCAACGATCAACACATAAGCATCTTCTAGAACTGCTTCCATGCGATCTTGATCTGTTACAAAGTATGGAGAGATATAACCCTTATCGAATTGCATACCTTCTGTGAATTCGAGTTCGAGTGCTGTAGTTGATGCTTCTTCAACTGTAATCACGCCATCTTTGCCGACCTTATCCATCGCTTCTGCGATGAGGTCTCCGATGCTGCGATCTTGTGCTGAAATAGTTGCAACGTCTGCAATCTGTGCCTTGTCGTTGACGACTGTCGCGTTAGCGCGAAGGCGCTCGGAAACTGCAGCAACTGCTGCTTCGATACCGAGTTTAAGATCCATAGGTTGCGCGCCAGCTGCAAGGTTACGTAGACCTTCTTTAACCATTGCCTGAGCAAGAACTGTTGCAGTTGTTGTTCCATCACCAGCGACATCGTTGGTCTTGGTAGCAACTTCTTTAACGAGTTGTGCACCCATATTTTCTGCAGGATCAGATAATTCAATTTCTTTGGCGATTGTTACGCCATCATTTGTAATTGTTGGAGCGCCATAGGCCTTAGAGATAACAACGTTGCGACCCTTGGGTCCCAGAGTTACCTTGACGGTGTCAGCAAGAATGTTGACGCCACGTTCCATCGCACGACGAGCATGCTCGTCGAAATCTAGAATCTTTCCCATTTACTTCTCGATAACAGCGAGAATGTCACGAGCAGATAGAACTAAGTACTCTTCGTTGTTGTACTTCACTTCAGTTCCGCCGTACTTGCTATAAAGAACTACATCGCCAACTTTGACATCCATAGGAACGCGAACGCCATCATCAAAGCGACCTGGCCCAACAGCTACAACAGTGCCTTCTTGTGGCTTCTCTTTTGCTGTATCTGGGATTACAAGACCTGATGCAGTAGTTGTTTCAGCCTCATTGGCCTTTACGACAATTCGATCTTCAAGCGGCTTAATGGCAACAGCCATGGGTATAACTCCTTTATTTCCGACGGATGGGCCGCAAGTCGCAATTAGCAGACTCGACCCTTGAGTGCTAACGCCAAGAATACGGGTGGCTATTCCCGCTGCGCAAATTAGAAGGTTAAAGGCTTACAGTCGTGACTGCCAGGCTGGATGAGGCGCTGAAATCGATGGCTGAGGCAGCGCGGCCGGCGCTACTCATAAGTGAACCAAGGGCTGCAACCATCGCGCCGTTATCGGTACACAGCAATGGTGAAGGGATCCGCAATTTCACTCCAGCTTTTTCGCATCGCTGTTCGGCTAATTCTCGAAGCCGCGAATTAGCAGCAACTCCACCAGCGATGACTAAAGATTCAATACCAGTAGCCGTACAGGCAGCAAGTGATTTTTGCACAAGTACATCAACGATTGCTTCTTGAAAAGAAGCCGCAACATCTGAACGTTTGTAATGAGGTGTTGATTCTAGATATCGAGCAACTGCTGTCTTTAGTCCTGAGAAAGAAAAATCGTATGGGCGGGTGCGCCAATCTTCGGCTTGCGTTAATCCACGTGGGAAATTTATTGCGTTGGCATCCCCACTTTTCGCTTCTAGATCTACTGCCGGTCCCCCAGGAAAACCTAATCCCATAACACGTGCAATTTTGTCGAATGCTTCACCGGCGGCGTCATCCATTGTTGAACCCAAGGAAGTTACAGATGATGTGATGTCATTAATTTGCAAAATAGATGAGTGTCCGCCGCTGACAAGAAGCGCAATCGTTGGATCAAGTGGATTATCGTGAGTTAGATAATCAACACTTATGTGAGCAGCTAAATGATTAACGCCAAAGAGTGGTTTATCAAGAGCCAGAGCAATCGCTGCAGCCGTTGATGTTCCGACTAATAAAGCACCGACTAGTCCGGGGCCAGCCGTCACTGCAACAGCGTCAATATCTTTAAGTGAAACCTTGGCAGTTTTTAGGGCGCGATTTAAAGCCGGAATCATCGCTTCTAAATGCGCGCGGCTAGCAATTTCTGGGACTACTCCACCAAAGCGCGCATGCTCTTGCACACTAGATGCAATTTCATTTGCTAATAATGTGCGACCTTTGACAATGCCAATCGCGGTTTCATCACACGATGTTTCGATGCCAAGTACAAGGGGTGCGCTCATGACAACTCTTTTTTCATGACGTGAGCATCAAGGCCCGGACCGTAATAATTCTTGCGAGTATTAATTATTGAATAACCCAATGATTCATAGAGCGCAATCGCTGATGAGTTATTGACGCCGACCTCAAGCATCATTGATGGAGCTACCCGCATCGATGACCACTTTTCAAGCGAATCCATGAAGTGACGAGCAATCCCACGTCTGCGTGCTTCGGGAAGCACAGCAACTGTTAAAACATCAGCATCCACCCCGGATGCAACAACCATTACGCCTGCATAGCCAACGATCTGTTTATCTGAATCTAAGGCAACTAAGAAATAACGAGTCTTTGGAATTCCAGAAAACTCTTCTTTGAATTGACCCATAGACCAGGGGGCGTCAGAAAATAAAGTGCGCTCCATTGAAACCAATACTGGAAGATCTAATGGCATTGCTTCGCGATATGTAATGTCCATCATCGCTCCAACGTTGGTACTGCATCGGGACGACGTAAATACATCGGTTGATCCACGTGTGCAAGCAAATGAAATACAGATACATCTGGATATGTTGCTTCTGGGCATAATCCGTATTTATGCGCACCTTCGCCTACAAATACTTCGCCGCTCACATCAACAGGCACATTCACGTGAGGTCCATCAACTCTCTTGCCACCTATGTACTTGGCCCAATAAATTTCCTTGCGGCGAGCATCAGTTGCAGCAATGTATTCAGTTGCTGTGCAGGTAATCGCATCAAGTGAACAAACACCTGAAACTTCTATGTTTCTAGCCCATGCAAATGCTTGAGCAAATGAAATTCCTGCACGCAAACCTGTGTATGGTCCAGGTCCCATTCCAACAATTACCTGAGATATTTCATTATTGATTGCCAGCGCTTTGTGTACTAAACGTGGAATCGCTTCGGCATGAGCAGTTGCCCCGTCTTCATGCGCTAACCAAATCAGCTCGTTATTTACTATTAACCCCACCGAAGTACGAGATGTTGATGTATCGATTGCCAATTGCGCGCTCATACGGAAAATTCTGCCCATCGTTGGCCCACACAGTTAAAGGAAACGTTTCGAATTTCTTGGCTTCTATCAATTGTTATTTCTAATCTTTGATCAGAGAGCCTTGCAGATTCTGCTCCACCCCATTCAATAACTGTGATCGAATTTTCACGATCAGAATCTAAATCGAGATCATCCAAAAACAGAGCAGCTTTTCCAGAATCCAATAAGCGATAGACATCTACATGTATTAATGGCACTGGTGCTTGGTAAACCTTAGAAATAACAAAGGTTGGCGAAGTGACGCCTTCAATGCCAAGTGCCTGTGCAATACCTTGAACTAAAACAGTTTTACCAGCGCCAAGATCGCCATTAAGCAAAATTAAATCTCCGGCTCGCAACTGGGCGCCAATACTTGCGCCGAGTTCGTGCATCTCTGTGGCACTTGCAATTCTTTTCATGATTATCGAAAGTTTAGCGGCAAAAGCAAAGGGCCCCAGGTTTACTGGAGCCCTTTGCTTTTGAACCGCTAGTTATTTGCGATCAGCAAACATCAATTCAGGTTTGTAATCTGGATCAATGAATATGTTTGGATTCTTCTTAAATGCTGACTTAGCAGTAGCTACTGAAGGCAACTTGCCAGTCTTGCCTGCAGTTGCAAGCATCTTTGCGATGATAAGAAGGTCCTTATTGGTATACATAAAGTGGCTTGTGCCTGTTGTTGGAATAGCCGGTGTAATCGGCTTACCAGCAGCATCAAACTTTGTATATGTATCTGGTGGCTTGTTCCAAATGTTTAGCAGTAGTCCAGGCTTGGCTGTGCCTGCTTCAACATTAGATGCATACAACTCTTTGAAGTTCTGAATGAATCCACCTGGAGTCACTTGATCAGCAGTCTGAGAGATTGTAATTGTTGGAACTGTTACAGCACCTGTGTAATTTGCTTGTTCATTCTTGATGCAATTAATTGCAGCAGGATTGCCCTTTACACGTGGTGCAGCTGGGTTGAGCTTATTGAGATAAGCCAACATTCCAGCTGTTGCTGTTTTACCACTGAGACCAGCAGCATAAACATCGCCATTGTCGCCAAGACGTGCAGCGTAATCTGTTGTGGTGTTATCAAAAATTGTTCCACCACATCGAATTTCTGCGTCATAGTTTCCAATGAGAGCTAGTGCAAGTGCTGTGAATGCATTTTCAAACACACCAAGTGCTGGGCTAATTGCTAGTCCGAATGAAGTTTCAAGAGGACCTGCTGGACCAGATGACGCGTCATAAGTATTTGACTGCACTGGAACGCCTGCAAGTAATCCAACTAGAAGTACTGCACTTCGAACTGGAATTCCCTTAAGCGCTGCGGGAGCTGTCGAACTTGCTGGCCATGCTGGTGCAAGTGGGTTGGCTGCAATTGCTGCCTGGATAGTTCCAAAGGCTGTTAATACCTTTGTGATATCTCCCATGTACTCCATGTAACCAGTTGTTCCAGCTGAATATCCATTTCCCTTGATTGTTGGATCAAAGAAAGTTTTGAACATCCACAAGAAGTCATTGGCGTATGTGTATTGAGAATCTGCTGAACCTGCCATGTGCAGATTAGCAACAGCATCAATAACGTCATATTTCTCAGAAAGTGATTGAGAAATGTGTCCGCCAAGTGAATCTCCCCAAGAAACAATCTTCTTAATCTTTGGGAACTTTTCACGAGCTTCAATGATGAGTGCAAGATTTGCATCTACTGCTTCTGGAACTGACCATCCTTGAGTTGAAACTCCAGAACCAGCAACTGCATAACCCTGCTTCATTAGCTCTTCGGCCATCAATTGTTGATCGTTTGTAGTACGTCCTGGTGCAACTTCTGGTGACATATCTACTACGTAACCATTGGGTCTAATTACCGGAACCTTTGGCATGTTGTGGTTTCCACGAATACCGTGACTGTACAAATACATCATGCCGTTAAATTTTGCTGGCATACGTATTTCGTACTTAGATCCTTGCCAATCAGTACCTGTGCACTTTTGAAAATTAACTGCACTTCCACCTGATGAAGGTGTAAATACATCCTTTGTACAGGTTGTTTCTGCATGTGCAGCAGATGGTGTTACAACCGCAAGGGTTGTAACTAGCGCTGTGACAAGTAGGGCTGAAAAGCCCTTAGTGATTTTCATATTTTTCATGAGTTTGTTGGTATCCCATTCTTAGGAATTGATTGACGCTTGTATGTAGATGGTGTGATCGGACCATTTGTTGAATCTGTTGTGACAACAGACAATGTTCCGCCGTATGGCTTCAACTCACCCTTTGCATTGAGTTGACCCATCCAGTAACCGTTATAACCGATGTGGCTGGTGGCTGAGTAATTAAGAGGAACAAGTGCTGCACTCGCAAATGTTGCGCCCTTATTTTCAATTGCCTTGATCAGTCCAGCACGTGTCAGATTCTTACCTGCAGCACGTAGTGCTTGCACTGTAAGCATCGCTGAGTTCATGCCTTGTAGAACCACGTTGTCGAATGTGACACCAGGGTTGTACTTGGAGTTGATCTTGCTAAATTCGCTGACATATTCATCAGTTGTGTCTTTAGCATCAGGGAAGAAGCTGGCAGCAATTGCGCCATCGATTGTTGTTGTCTTAACACCAAGTGCTAGAAGCGTGTTGGCATCTCCACCAACAGAACCTGCGATCCAAGTAAATTTGCTTACTAGGTTGAGAGATTCAGCTGCTTTGAAAATAAGCGCTGTGACATCTGTTGTTCCAAAGAGGATTACAACAGGCTTGCCAGGAATTGCACTTAATCCAGTTACAAGAGCCTTCGCGCGAGCATCTGTCATTGAGCTCTGTGGGTACAAAGTCTTTGATGCAAGTGTTAATGAACCTGCAGCAAATCCGTTTACGCCATCTACGCCAAATTCATCATCTTGAGCTACGAGGGCAACTGCTTGTCCTGGGAACTTATCCTTGACGAATTTAGAAATAATTTTTGCTTCCATTGCATAGCTTGGAAGGACTGTAAATGTAGTTGGGTACTTGGCTTGATTGCCAAAACCACTGAAACCAGTATTTACAAATAGATCAGGCACTTTCTTTGCCGCAAGTGATGCAGCTGCATACGCCTTTGAGTGCGTTGCAGTTCCAAGAGCTGCAACTAGAGCGAAAACGCCATCCTTGAGAACGAGGTTAGTTGTCTGTGTAGCAGCCAATGTAGGTAGGTACTTATCGTCGCGAACTACGAGTTTAATTTTGCGACCGTACACTCCACCATTTGCATTGATGAAATCGAAGTAAGCCTTCATCGCTCCAGGTACTTTGCCGTATGAAAGAGCAGCAGTTCCTGTCAGCGGTGTCGAAATTCCTAGTTTTATTTCTTTCGATGTCAAACCTGGTTCGGCAGCTTGCGCAGGAAGAGCGGTAATTACCATTGCTCCGAGTGCTACTACCGCTGAAACGATTGAGAAACGTTTCATGCGAGTATTTCTGATCATGTATTTCCTTCCGTATGTTATCTAAGGGGGCTTACTTATTTAGTTGTGTTTTTTAAAACTATGCAAGAGCGTTCCTGGTCCATTTGGTGCAAATAACACTGCCAAGATCAGCAGTGCACTCACCAAGAAACCGGGCAAGGTCGCAGTGAATCCCTCAGATCCTCCGATTCGTGTTACGAGTGAATCGGCAATCTCAGGGATAGCCACCAAAACCAACCCCCCTAGCATCACACCTCGGAGGCTATACACGCCAGTAACTACAGCGCCCGTCAGCAAAGAAAATGAGAGGCTGAGGGGGAAAGCGCTGGGTGAAACCCCACTTATGAGCATTACGAGCAGCCCTCCGGCCAATCCAGCCATACCCGAACTAATGGCAAAAGCCAGGACCTTTAAGCGCCCGGTATTGAGTCCTGCCAGGGCCGCGGCTGTTTCATTGTCGCGAATGGCTCGGAAAGTGCGTCCATATCGTGAGGAAACAAAATTAGAAATAAGCCAGAGCATGATTAACACCGCAAGTGTTGAAATCCAGAAAAACCATTTGTACTGAGAAAAGTTTTCACCAAAACGTGCAGGGGGCAATCCGACATCGAAGACTACGCCTTGTTCGCCGCCAAGAATTGGGAACTGATTGGCCAACGTTGGCAATGAAACAGCAAGTGCCAGAGTTGTTCCTGCTAAATACGGTCCTGATAATCGAGCAACACCAAAACCAAGTAAAAGTCCGAATACTCCTGCAACAAAAGTTGCAATCACTAATGCGATGGCAGGATGTAAATGCAAATTATTAATCGATAGTGCGCCCGCGTATGCACCTACGGCCATCAAGGCGCTGTGTCCTAAAGAGAGTTGACCGGAATAACCGGTGAGCAAAATTATCGAAGCAATTGCAAGGGAATACATCGCAACGAAAGAACCTTGATACTGGCGCAATTCTCCAATGCGATCGCCGATTAACAATAAGGCCCAGCCAATTGCAATGAAGAATAGGGTGCGTTTTTTAGAAGGAGTCAGTTTTAACATCAATCTCTCCGACTCTTCTTCTTTGAGAATAATCCTGCTGGTCTAATTAATAAAACCACAATGAGCATTATGAAAGCCATTGGGAAAACCAGTTTTTCACTCACGTAACTTGTGGCAAAACTAATTGCGAATCCCAGAATCATCGCTCCTGCTACTGCTCCAAATAAACTCTCAAGTCCACCAATGACTGCTGCGACGAAACCAAAGACGAGCAGTACGTCCATCGCATTTGGATAGAGATAAGAAGAAGGTATGTAGAGCATTCCAGCTAATCCACCAGCTGCACCTGCAAGGGCCCACCCAAGTGTTCTGATGAAATCAACTTTAATTCCAGATAATCTTGCGATTTCTGGTGAATGCGCAGATGCTCGTAGTGCCAATCCGATATTTGTCTTTTGAAATAGCAGTGTGAGTAGCAGCATGCTGACAGTGGCAAAGACAACTACCAAAAGATTAAATGGACTAAATGCGATCACTCGATCGAACAGCGTGTATCCATCAGTAGAAACTGGCGCAGCAAGTGATTGATAGGTCAATCCCCATTTAAATCCAATGATTGATTGAATAATTCCTAGCAAACCTAACGTTGCAACCACTGGAGCAATCATCAAAATAGGTCCACTTTGAATTCTCTTAAAAATTGGTCGCATAAAGAATCTGTCGATTACGGCTCCAAGGAGTGCACCGAAAATCATCGCCGCAACTACGCCAATCCAAAATGATCCAGTGCGTACGGTAATTTCATATCCAATATAAGTAGAGAGAACTGCTTGACCAGCTTGCGCAAAGTTAATGATTCGAGTGGAGCGCCATACAAGAACAAGTGCTGTGGACATCAAGGCGTAAATTGCTCCGGTTGTCAGAGCGGTAAGAATTGCTGTTATTAGTTTTATCATTTAGTACCCCAAATATGCAGTGCGCACTGCTGGGTCTTTGAGTAAATTCTCGGCACTATCGACAGCAACAACACTTCCTAAGTTAAGAACGACTCCTTCATCGGCAATTGCAAGTGCTCCCATTGCATTTTGTTCTACAAGAACAACTGTCAGATTCATTGTCGTTACAAATTTTCTAATTGTGTTAAATATTTGATCAATAATTAGTGGTGCAAGACCGAGTGAAGGTTCATCCAAAAGCAATAACTTAGGACGTGCAACCAGAGCGCGTCCGATTGCCAACATCTGACGTTCTCCACCAGAGAGTGAGCCGCCAGATTGAGACATACGTTCACCTAAAATTGGAAATAGAGAAACAACTTCTTCAGTTGCCGCAGCAACATCTTTCTTGTCTTTGCGCCAAAGCCCAGTGAGCGCCAAATTCTCTTTAACTGTGAGCTCTGCAATAACTGACTTGCCGTCAGAGACGTGCATAATTCCTGATCGCGCTAAATTTTCCGGGCGTTTACCAACTATTGATTCATCATTCCACGTTGCTCTTCCAGATTTAATATCTTTTAATCCAGATAAGCCGCGGAGCAGCGTTGTTTTTCCGGCACCATTTGCACCGATAACTGCGGCTAGATTTCCGGTTGGAACAGTGAATGAAACAGAGTTAATCGCACGAATAGCACCGTGATCAATTGTGAGATTTTCTACTATTAGTGTCATGCGTGCGCCCCTAAGTATGCGGCAACAACATCTGGATTGCGTCTGACTGATTCAACGGCGCCTGATGCGATTACTTCTCCAAAATTTAAAACGTAAAGGCGATTACATACGGACATAACCACATCCATGTGATGTTCTACCAAAATAACTGAACACTGGGATGACAGATTGTGAATCAGTGAGTTCATCCATTCAATATCTTGCGGGCCTAATCCGCCAGCAGGCTCATCAAGTAATAAAATTCGGGGCTCACTAATGAGTGCACGTGCAATGGCGACTCTCTTAGTTACCGGATAATCGAGAGTATCGGCACGACGATTTGCTAAGCCCGTTGCATACACGCGCTCTAGAGCTGTCATTGCACGCGCTTTTAATTTCGATTCATCTTTTGAACTTAGTCCTAGCGCTGCAGAAATCAATCCACTTCGAGCAAAGTTAGATCCACCAATCATCACATTTTCTAAAACAGTTAACTCAGGAAAGAGTCCAACTCCTTGAAGTGTGCGAGAGATTCCAAGATCAATGAGTTCGTAAGGTTTTGGCCACTCATGCTGCGTTCCATTTATTTCTAGAACACCACTATCAATTTCTACGAGTCCAGAAAGTGCATTAAATAGAGTTGTCTTGCCCGCACCATTTGGACCGATTAGCCCGATGACTTCATTCTTATTTATCTCAATCGATACTTTGTTAAGCGCCTTAAGACCTCCGAAAGATATCGAGAGGTCTTTAATGCTTAACAACTGTGAATTAGTACTCATGAGATTGGTAGATTCTAGGCACACGTGGCCCAATTCGGGTGACAATCTCATAATTTATGCTCGAACTTGCGCGCCCCCAATCATCTGCGGTGTATTCGCCGTGAGAACCATCGCCAAAAACTATTACCCAATCCCCTGACTGCGCAGTGCTATCTGAACCCAGATCTACAACAAATTGATCCATGGAAACTCGTCCAATGATTGGTGCTTTCTTACCCTTAATAAAAACTCCAGCACCTTGTGCAATGCGAGGAATTCCGTCGGCATATCCCATTGCAACAACACCTAATTTTGTATCTGATTGTGTAATTGCACTTGCGCCATATCCAACTGGTGAGTGTGCTGGAACGCTTTTTACAAGATGAAGTTTTGCTCGCAATTGTCCTACTGGGCGCAATCCCAAATCTTTACTTGTTCCTAAATGTGTGAGATCTGGAGTCAATCCATACATAGCAATTCCCACGCGGACCATTGTGAAGTACGACGTTGAATCTTTCATGGTTGCAGCGGAATTCGCTAAGTGCTTAATTGGTGGATTAATTCCAATATCGCCCAGCTCTTGCGCCATCTGCTTAAAGCGCTGAAGTTGATCGATATTTTGTTTTTCACGAGGTTCATCTGCCCGAGCAAAATGAGAAAAGATTCCTATTACTTCAACCTGGGCAAAATCTTCTGTGAGTAAATCTTTCCACTCATCTAAGAATCCCCCACGACTCATTCCAGTATCTACTTCGATATGGATGCGAGCTTTTTTGCCCGCTCTCTTGGCGGATTCAGATATCTCGCGTAACCCTTTAATGCTTGAAACGCCAATATCAATATTGTGGGTGATCGCAGAATCAAAATCAGAACCAGGTGAAACAAGCCACGCAAGAATTGGTGCTTCAACTTGATTTTCTCTAAGAGTGATTGCTTCTTCTAGTAATGCAACACCTAACCATGATGCACCTGCTTTTAACGCAGCGTGCGATACGCGAATAAGACCGTGTCCGTATGCATCGGCTTTTACAACAGCTAACACGTCTACACCGCACTCTTTTTTCAATCGCGTGATATTTGTGCTTAGTGCACTCAGATCAATGAGAAATTCCGCGCGATCGCTCATGCTTTTTCCTCAATGACAACAATTGCAGAAGCAATTCCCCCATCATGGGAAAGAGATAGATGCACCCGTGAACCGCTTATTAACTCTGCAATTTCGCCACGGAATAGAAACTCTGGTTTGCCATTTTCTAGATTGATAACTTCGGCCTCATGCCATTGCAATCCGTGCCCAACGCTGAGTGCTTTTGCAAGTGCTTCTTTGGCTGCAAAACGCGCAGCTAACGATTGAACGTTTTTTGTCCGTTCAGATTCGGTAAATAATTTCTCACTTAAACCAGGAGTACGTTCTAAAGATTCTTTGAAACGATCGATGTTGACTACATCGATTCCCACGCCCTCAATCATTTGGCAATACTAATAAGAACTATGAGAGTTGGCTATTAGATGTTACGAAGCGATCGATTGCGATGACCATAACCAATAAGGCTGCGCCAATAAATAATCCACCAACTAAGTCCGAGAGCCAGTGAGTATTTCTCATGAGTGAGACCACGCAAACGCTCAGTGAAATGAGTGCTACTCCAGCGCTAGCAAGGCGCCCACGATAACGATCCACGTGGGCATATCTATAAATTAAATAAGCCAATACTCCCCAGGTCAAAATGGCATTGGAAGCATGACCACTTGGATATGAAAGACCACCGGCGTAAATGAGATCAACATTTAGTTGGGGTTTTGTTCTACCAATTAATAATTTAGCCAGACCAACAGTGAGGTTTAGTGCGATAAGTGAAAGTATCGCCAAATTTAGTGGTCTCCATGTTTTAAATCGTCTGGCGATGTAAATTGCGGCAATCAACAAGGCCGTTGCCGTTAGTCCGCGTAAACCTAAGTTATCAATTCGCATGAGAACAAAATCAATCCAAGGTGCAAAATCAATCCGTTTCGCGTTAGCGATTCTTGCATCAAGTGCGATCAGTGGACCATTCGTAATTACTTGCTGAGTGACAATGATAAATCCGACAAAAAATAGGGATGACCACTTCACTGCACGAAACATTTGTTGTCTACGTATTGATGGCACTTATTCCACCGTTACAGATTTAGCCAAATTGCGAGGCTGATCTACATCGCTTCCGCGAGCAACTGCGATTTCATATGCAAATACTTGCAATGGCACTGTGGCAAGAATTGGTTGGAAAAGAGGATTTGTAACAGGAATACGAATGACGTATTCGGCTCCAACAACATTGGCGCCTTCTTCAGCAATCACGATGACTCTCGCACCACGTGCTTTAACTTCTTGAATATTGCTGGCCATTTTCTCATCGAGTGAATGTTCGTGGCCTGCAGGCAAAATCGCTATCACTGGAGTGGCCGAAACTGAATCAATAAGTGCGATTGGTCCGTGCTTGAGTTCGCCGCCTGCAAAACCTTCTGCGTGAATGTAAGCCAACTCTTTTAACTTCAGTGCACCTTCTAGCGCAACTGGATAACCGATGTTTCTGCCGAGAAAGAGAATTGTGTTTGCATCAGCAAACTTTCTTGTCAGCGCACGCAATGGCTCGACAGTTTCCAGGATTTGTTCAATCTTGCCCGGCAACTCAAGCATTTCATTGTAAAGATCAGCAACTTGATCATCAGTAAGTTGTGATCGAACTTGAGCAAGGTGTAATCCAATGAGATACACCGCAATTATTTGTGTAAGTAGCGCCTTTGTGGAGGCAACTGCAATTTCTGGACCAGCATGGGTATAAATCACAGCATCTGACTCACGTGGAATTGTTGAACTATTTGTATTACAAATTGCGAGAACTCGGGCGCCCGCAGCCTTTGCATGGCGAAGTGCCATCAACGTATCCATCGTTTCACCAGATTGTGAGATGGCGATGACCAGAGTGTTCTTATTAATTATCGGATCTCTGTAGCGATACTCACTTGCGATCTCGACTTCTACTGAAATTTTTGCCCATTTTTCAATTGCATACTTTGCAATCATTCCTGCGTGATAAGCAGTGCCGCACGCAATGACAACGATTTTTTCTAAAGATTTAATCTCGGCAGGAGTTAAATGAATCTCATCGAGCAAAATCTGCTTGTTATCACTCAGACGCGCAATCAAGGTATCTGCGACAGCCTTTGGTTGTTCAAAGATTTCTTTAAGCATGAAGTGCGCGAAGCCACCTTTTTGCGCCGCACTCGCATCCCACGTTATTTCATACTCTTTTGGGGTAACAGTTTTGCCATCTAAGTCTGTAATCGAAACACTCGTTGGAGTTAGAGTCACAACCTGATCTTGTCCCAATTCGATTGCGCGCTTTGTGTGCTCAATAAATGCAGCAACATCAGATGCCATAAAGTTTTCACTCTTGCCTAATCCCACAACCAGTGGTGAATTTCGGCGGACTCCGACAATCACATCTGGAGTATCGGCATGAATCGCAACTAATGTGAATGATCCACGAAGGGACTTCACTGCTTCACGCATGGCAGCAGATAAATCTCCGGCATGCTTTTTTCTTAAATCACTGAGTAAATGCGCAACGGATTCGGTGTCTGTATCTGAAGAAAAAGTGTGGCCTTTGCTTTCAAGCTCTGTCTTCAGTTCGGCGTAGTTTTCGATAATTCCATTGTGAATGAGCGCTAACTTTCCATCGTTATCAACATGTGGATGTGCATTGCTATCTGTTGGACCACCATGGGTCGCCCACCGCGTATGCCCAATACCTGAATGCGCGGTTGGAATTGCTGAAAGTGATTGCTCTAAATTATTTAATTTGCCTGCACGTTTTTCAACGAATAATTTATTTGGTGTACCGAGTGCAATGCCGGCAGAGTCATAGCCGCGATATTCCAGGCGACGTAATCCTTCGATTAAGGGCGTGATTGCATTGTGTGGCCCTGTGTAACCCACAATTCCGCACACGTGCCTACCTCAATTCTTCTTTAACAACTGCGGCAAGTTTTTCTGCAATTTCTGTGGCGATATTATCACTTTGAGCTTCAACCATGACTCGAACAAGTGATTCTGTACCAGATGCACGCAAAAGAATTCGCCCGGCATCTCCTAGTTCTGCTTCATACTTGGCGACTGCTGCTTTTATTGCTGTTGATGAATCAAGTTTTTCTTTTGCAACTCCAGATACATTTATTAACACTTGCGGGAATCGATTCATCATTTTCGACAACTCATGAAGAGATTTCTTTGAACGAGCCATTTCTGCAATTAACTGAAGTGCGGTCAGTAGCCCATCTCCTGTGCCAGCGAATTCGCGCATAATAATATGGCCAGATTGCTCGCCACCTAATGTGTAATTATTTTCTAGCAAATTTTCAAGAACGTATCGATCACCGACTGCAGTCTTAACGACATTTATTCCGGCTTCTTTCATGGCAATCAGAAAACCAAGGTTGCTCATCACGGTGGCGACAACAGTTGCTTCATTGAGTTTTCCGCGAGATTTAAATCCTTGCGCCAAGATTGCCAAAATAAAATCACCATCAATAACATTTCCACTAGCATCAATGGCAAGACAACGATCAGCGTCTCCATCGTGGGCAATTCCGATATCAGCCTTGTTCTTTAGTACCGCATCTCGCAGAAAATCTAAGTGAGTCGAACCAACTCCATCGTTGATATTGAGTCCATCTGGTTTGTTAGCGATTGCAATAACGCTCGCCCCAGCTTTTTCTAGCGCTACAGGCGCCACGAATGATGCAGCGCCGTTGGCACAATCAACGACAACTTTTATTCCTGAAAGAGATACATCAACGCTTTTAAGTAAGTGCGCAATGTATTTTTCGCGAGCGCTAGTGTCTTCAATTACGCGACCAACGTGAGCACCCGTTGGACGCTGCCACGGTTCACCCATACGGGCTTCGATTGCGGCTTCCAGAGAATCAGCTAGTTTTTCTCCGCCGCGAGCAAATAATTTAATTCCATTATCTGGAGCAGGATTATGTGATGCTGAAATCATGACGCCTAAATCTGCGCCACTTTCTGCAACCAAAAATGCAATTGCAGGAGTTGGTAATACGCCAACACGGTACACATCAACGCCTGCACTTGTTAAACCTGCAACAACTGCGGCTTCAAGGAACTCACCAGATGCACGAGAGTCTTGCCCAACGATTGCCCGCGGACGTTTACTTTTATCACCTAAGGATTCAACTAAAATATGTGCAGAAGCAACGGCAACATCTAGTGCTAATTCAGCCGTGAGATCAACATTTGCTAAGCCACGAATTCCATCAGTGCCGAATAGGGCCACGGAGATTGCCTCCAAATACGATAGAAATTAGCGCTTGCTGTATTGAGAACGCTTACGTGCTTTCTTAAGACCGTACTTCTTACGTTCGATCACACGTGCATCGCGTGAAAGGAATCCAGCTTTCTTAAGTGCCGGACGGTGTGCTTCTGCATCAATTTCATTGAGTGAACGTGCAACGCCTAGACGTAGTGCGCCAGCTTGACCTGAAACTCCACCACCATTGATGCGAGCGAAAACATCGTATGCACCTTCAGCACCTACTGTGCGAAATGGTTCTGAAACTGATTGTTGGTGAACTTTATTTGGGAAGTAATTCTCAAGTGTCTTTCCGTTAACAACCCAGCGGCCTGTTCCTGGAACTAGGCGAACGCGTGCAACAGCTTCCTTACGACGACCGACTCCGCCGCCAGGTCCTGTTAATGCAGGACGGTTTGTTGCTGGAGCTGGTGTTGCTGATGTGTACGAAGTTGGAATTTCGTTCTCATCAAGTTCGTCAACGAATGTATTTTCAGACATGAATTATTTTTCCCTTTTTTCTTTGGCGATTACTTGACGATTTGTGAAACTTGGGTGAATACGTATGGCTTTGGAGCTTGTGCAGCATGTGGATGCTCAGCACCTGCATAAACCTTGAGCTTTGCTGACATTGCACGGCCAAGACGATTCTTTGGCAACATTCCCTTGATCGCTTTTTCAACTGCGCGAGTTGGATGTTTTTCCATCAATTCGCCGTAAACAGTTGAAGTTAAACCACCTGGGAAACCAGAGTGCATATGTGAAAACTTTTGCTTAGTTTTTTGTCCAGAGAGTGCAATTTTTTCTGCATTAATTACAACTACGAAATCGCCCATGTCCATGTGTGGTGCGAATGTTGCTTTGTGCTTACCGCGAAGAAGAACTGCAGCGTGACTTGCAAGACGTCCCAAAACAACATCTTGTGCGTCGATGATGTGCCAATTACGCACTGCATCGCCAGCCTTTGGACTATATGTACGCATGCTCTTCACTTCTCTCTTTTGAATTACTTTGAATCTGGTGTGCTGCGCCCTTGAACAGGCGCAAGAGGTAAAGGGTACCTGCGCGCTCGCGTAGGGTCAAAATGGCCTTTAGTCCTCATATTCAATGCTCAAAAACCGGCTCTGGGCTCTCATAAACAGCGCCATTGGCTCCAAAGACTAAGAAGCGCGTGAATCCACGGGTGAACCATCGATCATGCGTTACTGAAATAACAGTTCCTTCATATTCATCCAGTGCTCGTTCCAAACTTTCAGCGCTGGCTAAATCTAAGTTATCTGTGGGCTCATCAAGTAATAACAAAGTTGAACCCGATAGCTCAAGTAATAAGACTTGAAAACGTGCTTGCTGTCCACCAGAGAGTGATGAAAATTTTTGCTCTGCTTGATTATGTATTTCATACTTTCGTAAAACGCTTTTTGCAGGCCCTAATTGCAATGAATATGTCTGCCACAAAATTTCAAGAAGAGTCTTACTTTCAAACTCTGGGTGGGCATGTGTTTGAGCAAAATAACCAATTTCCACACGAGCACCTACCTTGAAATTTCCGGTGTACTTAACGTTGTTATCACCAGAAATTAATCGCAAGAAATGTGATTTACCAGTGCCATTTTTGCCTAGTACTGCAATGCGATCACCAAAAAATACTTCGAAATTAAATGGCTCTGTAAGATTTTCAATTGCTAGATTTTCAAAGGTAAGCGCACGTAATCCAGTACGACCACCACGTAAACCAACTCTGACATCTTGTTCGATAGGCGGTGCCTCCGGTGGTCCTACCTCTTCGAACTTGCGCAAACGAGTCTGCATTGCTCGATACTTTGATGCCATGTCTGGGCTACTTGCAGCTTGAACTTGAAGTGTGCGAACGAGATCTTTTAGTCGTTGGTGTTCTTCTTCCCAGCGCAGCAATATTTCAGCAAAACGTGCATTACGTGCTTTGCGTGCATCGTGCCACGTTGAGAATTTTCCGCCGTGCACCCACGTTGTGTTTCCACTGATTCCTTGTTCGAGAGTAACGATTCGAGTAGCAGTACGTTCAAGGAGTTCTCGATCGTGGCTCACAAACAAAACTGTCTTCTTTGTTGATGTAATAACTTCTTCAAGCCATCGCTTAGAAGGAACGTCTAAATAGTTATCTGGCTCATCCAAGAGCAGCACTTCATCTGGTCCTTCAAGGAGTGCTCGCAGAACTAATTTTTTCTGCTCTCCACCAGAAAGAGTATTTACCTGACGATCAGCGACTGAATCAAAAGATTTACCAAGTGCTTCTGTACAACATAAATCCCAAATCACTTCGCTGTCATATCCCCCAGCATCGCCCCAATCAATTATTGCTTGGGCGTAATTCATCTGGTCTTTTTCAGTATTACGCGAATTCATTAACTCTTCAGTTTTTTTAATAAGTGCTGCTGCATCTCTAATTCGTGTTGGCGCAACAGAAATTAGAAGATCGCGAACCGTTGATTCGTCTCGAACAGAACCAATGAATTGGCGCATAACACCTAGGCCACCCGTAATTGCAACGCTTCCATCATCTGGAAGCAGGTCACCTGAAATCATTTTTAGCAAAGTTGTTTTACCAGAACCATTTGCACCGATTAATGCGACTTTGGCTCCATCTCCAACCCGGAATGAAACATCATTAAGAAGTACTCGCCCATCAGATAGAGCGAATTCAACTCCGCTAACATCAATGTGTCCCATTAATTATTCTCTTCGTTACGACGAGCAATCGAGATCTTGGCTCGCTCTAAGAGATCTTCATCATTTGGGTAATCCACTTGATACAGCGTTAGACCTCGAGCAGGAAAGACTAAAGAATCAGAGACGCGTTCCTTATTATTGAGCACCCCTTGAATCCACTGCGGATCAAATCGTCCATCTGCGACACAGACAACTGCGCCAACAAGATTTCGCACCATTGAATAGCAGAACGCGTCCGCCACAATATCTGCCACAAGAAAGCCATCAGCATTTCGCATCCACTCATATTTTTCTAATGTACGAACTGTGGTTGCGCCTTCACGAAACTTACAAAAGGCCGCAAAGTCATGCTTACCCAGCAAGAGTTGACTGGTTTTATTCATGACATCAACATCTAGTGCTCGATACCACGTAGCAACATCTAGTCGAGCAAGAGGATCTAGCACTCGATTATCATCGAGAATTTTGTATCTGTATTTGCGGCGCAGCGCTGAAAAACGTGCATGAAAGGCTTCCGGAGCAATTGAAATTTTATGGACACGAATATCTTGATCTAAGAGCCGATTGAGTTTGTAAACCAAATCATCGAGTGAAAGATTTTCTGGAAGATCTACATGTATTACTTGTCCTGTGGCATGTACTCCTGCATCAGTGCGGCCAGCAACAATTGTTTCTGGGTTAATCTGTGAAATTTTTGCAAGGGATTCTTCAAGGCACTCTTGAATTGTGCGCTGATCTGGTTGTTTTGCCCACCCTGCGAAATTAGTTCCGTCATAAGCCAGATCTATCCGTAAACGACGAAACCCACTCTCGGGATAGAGAGTGGGTTCAGTCATAAGAGTAAAGAAAGCTAGTGCTTAGTTATCTTTCTCAGTTAATACTTCGATAACCGCCATAGGTGCGTTGTCGCCCTTACGTGGTCCGATCTTTGTAATACGTGTATATCCACCATTGCGTGCAACGAAACGTGGACCAATTTCTGTAAACAAAGTATGTACAACGCCCTTGTTTGCAATTGTTGCCATTACTTGGCGACGAGCAGCAAGGTCACCCTTTTTTGCAAAGGTAATTAACTTTTCAGCAAGTGGACGAAGACGCTTCGCCTTTGCTTCAGTAGTTGTGATCTTTCCGTGCTCGAACAATTGCTCTGCAAGTGTTCCTAGGATGAGGCGCTCGTGCGATGGGCCACTGCCCAGACGAGGACCTTTAGTTGGTTTTGGCATGAGTTATTTCTCCTAGGCCTGATCTGCATCGACGAAATCATCGTCAACTGCTGCGTTGTAGTTTTGGTGTTTCGTTGGATCAAATCCTGCTGGGCTGTCCTTCATAGACATTCCCATTGAGACAAGCTTTGCCTTGACCTCATCGATGGACTTTGAACCAAAGTTACGGATATCTAGAAGGTCAGCTTCTGAACGGTTAACAAGTTCACCGACAGTGTGAATACCTTCACGCTTTAAGCAATTGTATGAACGAACTGTGAGATCGAGATCTTCAATTGGAAGAGCAAGATCTGCAGCAAGTGCTGCATCCATAACGGAAGGTCCCATTTCGATTCCTTCTGCGTCAACATTTAGTTCACGAGCAAGACCGAAGAGTTCTACAAGTGTCTTACCAGCTGATGCAACAGCATCGCGTGGCTTCATTGATGGCTTTGTTTCAACATCAACAACAAGACGATCGAAGTCTGTGCGCTGTTCAACGCGAGTTGCTTCAACTTTGTATGTGACCTTAAGAACTGGAGAATAAATTGAGTCAACAGGAATGCGACCGATTTCAGCCCCTGCTTGCTTATTCTGAACAGCTGTTACATAACCACGACCGCGCTCTACTGTGAGTTCGATTTCAAGGTTTGCTTTTCCATTAAGAGTTGCAAGGTGAAGCTCTGGATTGTGAACCGCAACGCCAGTTGGCACCGCAATATCTGCTCCAGTAACGCTTCCGGCACCTGATTTGCGAATATAAAGAACGCTTGGCTCATCGTTATCTGATGAAAGAACCAAGTTCTTGATATTCAAAACGATGTCTGTGAGATCTTCTTTAATACCTTCAAGAGTGGTGAACTCATGGAGTGCTCCTGCAACGCGAATGCTTGTCACTGCTGCACCTGGAATAGATGAAAGCAATGTACGGCGCATGCTGTTGCCGAGTGTGTAACCGAAACCTGGTTCAAGCGGTTCAATAATGAAACGTGAACGATTTTCGGAGACTACTTCTTCACTGAGGGTGGGACGTTGTGCAATTAGCACTGTTGCTCCTCTTTCTTCTCTCGGAGAACCTCTATTTGATCTCCTGTTTGGTACTGCGGTCGTGCGGGTGTTTAACAACCAGGTGGTCGTTAAACTTTCAAAAATTACTTGGAATAAAGTTCAACAATCAGCTGCTCTTGAATTTGGGTGTCGATAACTGCGCGAGCAGGAACTGAGTGAATGATGATGCGCATTTGCGAACCAACAACCTCCATCCATGCAGGAACAGCTTTCTCACCAAGTTCAGCACTTGCCACGATAAATGGTGTGAGATCGAGTGACTTTGGAAGAACATCGATGATGTCCATCGCAGATACGCGATATGAAGGAATGTTTACCTTCTTGCCATTAACAACGAAGTGTCCGTGACGAACTAGTTGGCGTGCCATGTCGCGGCTCTTTGCAAAGCCTGCGCGGAAGACGACGTTATCTAGACGAGTTTCAAGAAGTACAAGAAGGTTTTCACCAGTCTTGCCCTGCTTGCGGTTTGCTTCTTCGTAATATCCACGGAATTGCTTTTCAAGAACACCGTAAATACGTGCGCACTTTTGCTTTTCGCGCATCTGTAATAGGTATTCAGATTCCTTGGCACGACCACGACCATGTTGTCCAGGTGGATAAGGGCGTGATTCGATCGGACACTTTGGTCCATCGCACTTTGATCCCTTAAGGAATAGTTTTACTTTTTCGCGACGGCAACGCTTGCAGTCTGCTCCGGTATAACGAGCCATTTTCTATTCCTCCTTAAACTCTACGTGGTTTGGTTGGGCGACAGCCATTGTGTGGAGCAGGTGTTACATCAGAGATGGCACCAACTTCCAAACCAGCTGCTTGCAATGAACGGATTGCAGTTTCGCGTCCTGAACCAGGACCCTTAACGAAAACATCAACTTTCTTAAGTCCGTGCTCTTGTGCGCGACGAGCTGCTGATTCTGCTGCAAGCTGTGCTGCGAATGGAGTGGACTTACGTGAACCCTTGAAACCAACTTGGCCAGATGAAGCCCAAGAGATAACAGCGCCTGTTGTGTCAGTAATAGAGATGATTGTGTTATTGAAAGTGCTCTTAATGTAAGCATTTCCAACAGCAACATTCTTCTTTTCTTTCTTACGCGTTTTGACTTTGCCCTTTACTGGAGCAGCAGTCTTTGCTTTAGGAGCGGCCATTACTTAGTCACCTTCTTCTTACCTGCAATTGCTTTACGTGGACCCTTACGAGTACGTGCATTTGTATGTGTGCGCTGACCACGAACAGGAAGTCCCTTGCGGTGACGAATGCCTTGGTAGCTTTGAATTTCAACTTTGCGACGGATGTCACCGGAGATTTCACGGCGAAGATCGCCTTCAATCTTGAAGTTCGCCTCAATGTATTCGCGTAGCTTTGCAAGCTCAGGCTCTTGGAGATCCTTAACGCGAGTATCTGGACTAATGCCAGTTGCGGCTAATGTTTTTTGAGAACGGGTTAAACCCATTCCGAAGATATAGGTAAGTGCGACCTCTACACGCTTTTCACGTGGAAGATCGACACCAACAAGACGTGCCATGTTTATGCCATTTCTTTAATCCGGAAGGTCCTCCGTCATGCTGTTCTCTGGCCTACCGGTCCAGAGGTCTTGCTAATTAATTTCTAATTAGAAAGTCGCACAACGCGTTTTTTCGTTAGGGATTTATCCCTGACGTTGTTTGTGTCGCAAGTTTTCACAGATAACCATGACACGACCTTTGCGTCGAATGACTTTGCACTTATCGCAAATCTTCTTAACGCTTGGTTGTACCTTCATTATTACTGCTCCTAATTACTTGTGACGGAAAACAATTCGACCTCGGGTGAGGTCATATGGACTTAATTCAACGATGACACGATCACCGGGCAAAATACGAATGTAGTTCTTTCGCATTTTTCCGCTGATGTGCCCAAGAATTTTGTGCCCATTCGTAAGCTCCACGCGAAACATCGCGTTAGGTAGTGCTTCAGCAACAGTGCCTTCGATTTCGATTGCACCATCTTTACTTGCCAAGCGTGTACCTACTTCTCTATTAATGCATGGAGTGCGAAGGTGCAGTCTAAAGGGAGTTCCCCTACTAAGGGAAATTAGGGGGAAATCCGGGGTTATACCCCTAATCTGAGTAGAAATCTTGATATTCACGCATAGATTTTTCGAGGATTTTGGAGTTTTTCCCTGCCCTTGAGCCTAGGAAAGTAGTGAGCTGATCTCAACGCCAAGGCTGGCTAACTTAGCCCGGCCCCCATCGATGGCGGTAAGAACAAAAGGTTTTCCATCAGGTGCAATCGCATATGAATTTTCAAAGTGCGCACCACGTGAATTATCTTGTGAAACAACTGTCCACTCATCTGCGAGTACACGAGTCTTCGCACTTCCGCGAGTAATCATCGGTTCGATTGCCAGTGCAAATCCTGGAGTTATTTCTGGTCCGTTGCCGGCCTTACCAAAGTTTAGAACGTGCGGTTCTTGGTGCATCTCTGTGCCAATTCCGTGGCCACCGTACTCTTGCAAAATTCCGTAACGACCTTGTGAATTTATGTATTGCTCGATTGCATAACCAATATCACTTAAACGAGCGCCAGATTTTCCAGCTGCAATTCCGCGCCACATTGACTCTTCGCAGACATTGAGCATCTTTTGATCTTCAGGATTAGCCTTTCCAACAATTACTGAAAAGGCAGCATCTCCATGCCACCCATTAATTATTGCTCCGCAATCGATAGAAACAACATCGCCATCTTCAATTATTCGATCGCCCGGAATACCGTGAACAATTTCTTCATTGAGTGAGATGCAAATTGTTGCGGGATAGCCGTGATAGCCCTTGAAGTTAGATGTTGCACCACCGCGCTTTATGTTTGCAGCTGCTATTGCATCAATGGCATCAGTGCGCATTCCGACTTTTATTGACTCGCGCATTAAATCTAGAGTGTGGGCGACTAACAATCCTGCTTGTCGCATGATTTTTAACTCATCAAGGCTTTTAATTTGAATTGCCATGTGCGTACTACTTATTTATTGCCGAGGGCGGTGATTGCGCGCGTAGTGATTTCATCGACTGCGCCAGTGGCACTAATTGTGATCAGTGATCCTTCGCTGCGGTAATAATCAACTATTGGAGCGGTTTGCTCGTGATACACATTAA
>Ga0209190_1000561_pt1 | contig 27187 bp, 23 predicted proteins | sample M_140205_XF_Meta_FD_187315 | JGI IMG/M metagenome (GOLD analysis project Ga0209190, IMG submission 187315) | Freshwater microbial communities from Lake Montjoie, Canada to study carbon cycling - M_140205_XF_MetaG (SPAdes) (version 2) | ecosystem: Environmental > Aquatic > Freshwater > Lake...
AAAAGGGGGGGGGGGATCTTTAGGACAGATCGCAAGATCGAATCCTTTTAACCACTCTTTTTAAACACCGACAAGTTTATACTGGGGTGAATAGCTATGAGCAAGGCCTTTACCCGTGAAGGGGATGAGAATGTCGAAGATCTAGGCGCTGAGGTCGACGCCTCCATCCCTGGAGGTAAGAACTATATCACGCCAGCCGGCGCCGAGCGCATGCGTCAGGAATTAAAGAAGCTGCGCTACGAGGAGCGCCCGGAGGTTACCAAGGTAGTTTCCTGGGCAGCAGGTAATGGGGATCGCTCCGAGAACGGTGATTACCAATACGGCAAGAAGCGCTTAAGAGAGATCGATAGACGGATGCGCTTTCTTGCAAAGCGTCTTGAAGCGGCTGAGATAGTTGATCCATTAGTTATAACGGCAACATATGTTCAGTTCGGCGCTACGGTGTTGCTTAGGTACGAGGACGGCAGTGAGCGCACCTTCTCAATAGTAGGTATAGATGAGGTAGATGTGGCCCGTGGTCGTATAAGTTGGCGCTCACCGCTCGCCAACGCGCTACTTAAAGCACAGCAGGGCGATGTTGTTATCTTTAACGCTCCTAATGGACAGCAGGAGGTTGAGGTCTGCTCCATTAAGTATGTCGAGTTGACGTAGGCGCAGAGGTACAAAGTTAATCAGCAGCCCCTAAGGGGCCGATTTGCGGAGCCCGTCCAGCAGCGCAAGCTGCTGGCGCAGCAATGCGGTGGGGGTGAAAACATTAACTGGTCACAAAATCTGCCGTCCCCGATCAGGGGACGACCAATCGAATTACCTATGAAACTTCGCCGTAATCTAAGTAGCTTGAATCGCGACATTAAACTACGGTGACCAGTTACAAAACAAGCTATATATCAGGGGCTTATCTGCTGTAGTACACATTATGGAGTAAGTTGGGCATAACTACCAAGATACGTTTTTAGGTAATTTTATGCTCAAACCGCCTGACCCAATAGTCAGTACAAAAGAACAGGAGCCTGGGTCTCGCATGCCCACCCTGCCCACGACTGATAAGATTGAGTCTGCTCTGAGGTCGTTGGATAGGGGCGACACGTTATTCGTTGATGTAACCGGAGCCGTACATAACGATAAGCGACAATTTCTTAACGGGACGGCAGAACCATTAGTATCGTTTAAAAGGCCGTTCGATGATCGCGGGGTCTTTATAGTTCACTCCGGTATTCCTCCAAAGAACCAAACCTTTTGCGCACCTTCAAGAACTGAGGGACAGAGTAGGAATAGTGGTGATAAAGCTGAGCCCCTCAAGTACTCAACCACTTTGAACTCTGGGGAGATCTTGCTACTCGGATCTGAGTGTGAAGTAACTATACCTAAGCGTCAGGTGTTAGATCCAAAAACTCCCGAGGAGAAGTTGAGTGCATTGCTAGCCGGAGCAAAGGTTGGAGAAACGGTAGAGTTGGGGCGTAGAGCTGTTCCAGAGTGCGATCGTAAAGTAAGTAGGGTTCACTGCACGATTAAGGTTCTCAAGAGCGATAAACTTGACGATGGCGCACTCTCGCTCCAGATTGAAGTCATCCCCGGGATGCCAAGTAATGGGGTCGTTCAAATCGAGCATCTCGTTGGATGTAGAGATAAGATCCACGGACAGGTTGAGGCGGCTTCAGGAGCGGCTGTTTTTCTTGGGGATAGTATAGGAACGGTTAAGATACCGCACATCCCTGGTTCTATCGGGGATGCCTCGCTTTCTATATCGCAGATGTTGTCGGAGGGTCTCGTATTAGATGCCAAAAAAGTTTTAGGCACCTTTATGGGTGAACATGAGAGCACAGAGCATTCCCTTAACCTTCGTTACTTCGAGAGACTTGCTCCGCATGGAGTGGAGATAGTACTTAAGGCAAATGTACTGCAGAATCAGATCTCTCAAGCACTAAGCCTGATTAGAGAGGAAAGATACAGTGAGGCGATAGAGTACCTCCGCGACCCCCATACGCTAGAGATGCTGGGATATACCTTCGCAGAGAATCACTGCTTTGGCCTGACTGAGATTACACATGAAGCTATTATAAAGAACCTAAAACAGATCTCTAGGGATTCATGGTTTAAGATCGATCAAAAGCAAGTTTACCCCAGTTTTGGAGTGCTTCATCCAGGACTTGCTCCGCAAAATCAGGAGGAGCATGAGCTGCTTAATCATTGGCACAAGGAGGTAGCGCTCGTATATGCAGAGGAGTACACACATGCCTTGCAGGATCTCTTAGGTGACTGCGTATCGCGCAAGGCAGCGCTACTTAGTACACCAGATCATGAGGCAGATGTTGCGCTCTTTTTTCATGAACAGGGGGTGAAGCTTTCGTATGATTTTGTAAAAAACCGCTACTCTGAGAGGGGAGATGCTCTTGAGCTAGCTAATGGATTTCAGAGTGCGCAACAGCAGGAGATCTTTACGAAGGCCCTTGCAGATATGCCGCTAGGTGCGCTTCTTTATGTTGGGCGGGATACAGATAACCTCACAGATAAGAATAATCAGAAATACAACTTCTCAATTTCTCAATATAAACATGAAGCTGATGATCAGATATTTGCCGGTAAATGTCGGCATGCCCTGAGGCAACTAAAAGAGGTAGAGCTTACTATACGAAAAAATAGCGATGGTAGCTTTGATGTTGCCCCCTTCGCAGATAAGGCTGCTACCCTCTTTGTGCCGGATGCAAGTGGATACTACTACCGCGCTACGAAACCGGTGACACTCGAGCCTGGAACTCCTATATATATCGGACGGGCGTTTAAGTTCGTGCTATCGTAAGAGCAGATAGCAAGCCGCTACAGAGAGTGCTAAATATCCCGCATGACTCAACATCAGCGCCTACTCTCCACCGCCCTATTAGTTGCTACCCTGGGGTACTTCGTAGATGTCTATGATCTAGTGCTCTTTATTGTGCTTAAAAACCCCTCTCTAAAGGAGCTTGGGGTGCCAAATGAGCAATTTATTGATACCGGTGCGGCGCTGCTTAATACACAGATGATCGGCATGTTGGTGGGAGGCGTCGTATGGGGGTTGCTTGGAGACAAGATCGGACGCACTAGGGTACTTTTTGGCTCTATCGCTATCTATTCCTTAGCAAACATACTGAACGGCTTTATCGAATCGCTCCCCAGTTACTATGTGCTGCGGGCTCTGGCTGGCTTTGGTCTCGCCGGAGAGCTTGGAGCCGGGGTAACGCTGGTCGCTGAGTTACTGCCGCAACGGCTACGTGGATACGGCACTACTATTATCGCAGCAGTTGGCGTAACCGGGGCGATAGTTGCTGGATTAACCGGGGAGCTTTTACCGTGGCGCCTCTCCTATATAGTGGGTGGGGTGCTTGGGCTTCTTTTACTTGTGGTACGGTTCTCCGTTGCAGAGTCTGGGCTCTTTGATGCAATCCGCGGGCGTAATGTGCTGCGTGGAAGCCTTGGGATGCTACTTTCATCACCTAAGCGGGTATCGCGCTACTTACTATGTATTATCCTTGGTCTGCCCACCTGGTACGTAATTGGAATCTTGATGGTAAATGCAGTGGAGATCTCGCACGCACTCGGTGTTGAGGGGGCGCCAAAGCCGGGTTGGTGTCTGATCTGGTGTTACCTAGGGGTTGCGCTGGGAGATATAGGGGCTGGACTTTTAAGTCAGTACCTACAGAGTAGGAAGCGACCGATGGCGATCTTTCTTATACTTGGACTCGTTACGCCGTGTTGGTTCTTGACCCACAAGGGAGTGACGGTAGATATAGTTTATCTGAACTATCTGTTTATGGGATTTTCAGTGGGCTATTGGATCTTGATCGTTACAGCAGCGGCAGAGCAGTTTGGAACGAACCTGCGGGCAACCGTTGCGACATCTGTGCCTAACTTTATTCGAGCCTCGGTTGTTCCGATGAGTTGGCTATTTTTAACGTTGAGATCGTCTCTGGATATAGTTAGTGCAGCTATGTGTGTGGGTATAATTACCTCTGCACTTGCAGCAGTGAGTTTAATCTTTATTAAAGAAACCTTCTCCAATGATCTCGATTTTATCGAGAGGTAGAGATAGCGGCTGCATCGGGAGTAGATGCAGCCGCTTTTTGTGCAAACTTATGCAGCAACCTGATCGAAGAGATCGCTACCTGTATCCTCAATAACAGCCTTATTGCCTGTGAAATCTTCGTAGTATCTCTGCAACTTCTTGCGCAGCATAATGCGAGAGCGGTGGAGCCGCGACTTTACGGCTGGGATTGAGAGGCTTAAGATCTTTCCGGTCTCATGGTTCGATAGACCATCAACGTCGCGCAGGACAAATACCGCCCTATATTGGTCGGGAAGTTTGTCGATAGCGCGCTGTAGCACCTCTTGTAGCTCGCGAGTTACGGCTACGTTGTACGAGTGAGCCGCAGTCACAACATCACGCTCCATACAGTACAACTTAACGGCAGGGGCCAGGTCATCCATTGAGACCGTCTGATTTTGCTTTCTCTTACGGAGCTTCATAAAGGCTGCATTTACAACTATACGATAAAGCCAACTTGAGAAGGCCGATTGTCCGCGAAAGCTCTCAATCTTGCGATACACTGTGGTGAATACATCCTGAAGTACCTCTTCAGCATCCTCCTGATTACGCGTAAAGCGCAGAGCAAGGTTCATAGCCTTCGTCTCATATCGAGATATGATCTCTTCAAAGGCTTCTATATTCCCAGCCTTAAACTCACCAACCAACGCTACATCTGAAATCTTCGTATCCTTCATGACCTTCTCCCTAACTTTTCTCTAAAGTGTGATTAGGTTTATCCCAATCAACGAAGAGCGTTTTCTCACAGCGGGGGAGGGGAGTTGTCACAAGCAAACGAAAAACGTGTAAAAAGATCGTCCCAGTTTGTGTTAAAAACTGATACAACTCGGCAACTAGCTAAAATTAATGAGCATTTGCTTGGCAAAATAGCTTGTATAAATAATCTAAAGTCTCACTTTTTTGAAAAAAGTTAGATTCAGAGGGGTGGATTAGCCTTAAAAAGAAATTCAATAGCGGAATAAACTCACGCAGTGTTAAATAGTAGGAGTACTTTAATACCAACGACTTTATTATTTTTTAGAGTTTCTATGAAAGTTGCAGTGCATTTTTCCGTAGTTATATTCGCGGCCCTTTTTGCCAGCAGCGTAGATACCAGCTTTGCCCAAATTACCGCTGGCCCAGGTCAGTTTGGAGACTGCTCAGCTACACAGTACGCAAACTGCGATACTTCGCCCGATCAAGCTCAACTTGAGCTCCCTGGTGTTGGAGGGGCACAGGACGGTAACTGGGACGATCTCGCAGGAGGGACAACTAATCGCCCCTACGTGCAGCGCCTTGCAGTAATAAACAGCGGGGTTGAGACCATCCTCCTTGAGAATGGAACAACGGCTAGCACACACTCTAATACGCCAGGTTCAGTTGGTATAATCATCTCTCCCACAAATCTTTGCGATTCAACGGAGAATCTAGGTAATAACTTGTGTTATAGCACCCCAAACAGGATACAGGTGACCCTTGTATACAGAAAAAGTGCTGGCCAAGTGGGGACGAACCTGAGCACCCCCAACGATGTTAATTATACCGGGACTACAGGTACGCAGATTCCACTTTTGAGTTTTGATGGCAGCCAGCCCGTTACTATTGATGCAAACACTACGATTGATCTGACGCTCGCTCTAAACACCCTGGGTACATCTCTACGCTGGACCTGGCTTAACGGTATTCCGAGCTTTTGGGGGCTAGATGCGCTTGGCGAAGCGACAGCTACATTACGCCTTAAGTTTAATCCAGCTATGCAGCCGGTGCTGCACTATCCCACCCTCCCGAATAGCGCTTCAGCTTGCACAGCTATTCCGGTCCTGGCCTGTGAACTCACCCGCTCTAATTCAGACTGGCTAGGAGCAACTATGGTCCTAAGCCTCGATGATACGCTTGGGCAAGGGATGACCGGGGCTCTTTTTGGAACTGAGGGCGCGATCATCGGATCAGTTGAAGCCTCTACTGATGCAGCAACCGGCGTGCCCCGTCTTACCTACGGCGTTGCTTCCAGTCACGAGGACTATACCGGTACGATACGCTCTGCCACCCTGCGAGCTTTTATTCCTGCCGCTGCTGTAGTCCAGGTTCTAGGTATCCCATCATTTAACGATAATACTGCGGGATCTATCTCTCCTAGCGATATAATCTCGGTTCAACGTGTGGATGCAGCATCTTCAAGCACCTCATCTTTTGAGGTCTGGGATGAAGCAACCAACGGTGAGGATGGCCTTTTGGTAACGGTATCAGGAATTACCTTCTCAGCGCCGCAGTATCGGGTAAATAGTAAGAAGGGAGTACCTAAGGTGCCCTCCGTCAAAGGAATTAATGGCAAGTATACATTTACGTTGCAAGGCTCAACAACTGGCGTTTTAAAAACCTGCAAAACGAAGTCGTGTAAGGTTACGGTATATAGAGTCTCTTCGAACGTTTATCAGTCTACGATTAATAAAGTAGCTCTAGCTCCTGCTAAGATAGCAGGTAGCAAACTCAGCGCCAGCTTTGCGCTCAAAAAATCAGCGCAGGTAGGGAGAGGAACGCATCTTTTAGTAGTGGTAACAAATTCAAGTAAGAAGGTGCTCTCCTCAACACCGATTGAGTTAAAGAACTAGTTACCACCTGTTGACTACAATTGCTGATAGAGCTTATTAGCTAGACAGTTTAATCTGCCTGCTTGAAAAACTTCCCTAAAAAGATCAGCTAATAATCGGGTAAGCTATCTCTACTATGACCTTGGTGAGCTAGAAGCGGCGATATCACTGCGGCCGGTGTTTAGCAAGTTGCGAAAAACCTTTATGCCGTAAGTACTGCTGGCCCATACCGCAAAGCCTGGGACACATCCGCGGACTACTATAATGCCAAAGAGATTAGCTCCGTTTTCCTGACAAGCATGAATACCGGCAGCAATAGCTTGGTCACGTGGATCTGAAAACTGCTCTCCGCTTTCTTTTATATTAGCTCCCTGAGTGTCGCGACTATTACCTAATGTCCCAGGAGCAATCACTCTAACAATCACCTCTCTTTTCTTAGAGATGTCTCTGTGCTGGCAGTAGTTTGGAAAACTGTTCGGTAGTTCCTCAAGTATCTTCTGAGCCCCCGGGTCGATAGCCCCTCTATTAAGCTCGGGGTAGTTTTTTATAAAAAGCTCATTAAGAGCATTCATCGCTTGAGGATCTGAGACTCCTGCTGGAATAGTAAAAGTAGCGGTGCCCACGGCTTTGTTAAATTTATATGAGCTCAGCAGCGTTTGTGCTATCTCAAGAGTCAATCTATTCTCATCGCTAGCATCGGAGTATTTTGAGCAGACGTCTGATCTCAATACATTTAAAGCTCTCTCCAGGCGCGCTTCAATCTCATTACAGTTTAGTGCATTTATAGAGTTTGCTAACTCTGCTGCAGCTTTACAAACTGCATCACTAATCAGTTGAAGTGATCCTTCTTCATTTTTTTCAGGGTTAGATTCTGCTTGTACTAGCATAGGGAACATCCTCTTTGTCTTGATCATTTAAGATCTGCTGCGCTGCCTTTATGCGAGATAGCTTTTGCTCTTCGCTTATGTCATCTGCGCAGAGAAGCTTTGCCAACTCTGCTATAAGCTCGTCGCGAGGATCCTCTTTTTCTTGTTGATCTTTTCTCATAGCGAGCACTTATCTGATCATTCTTTAGTAGAATACTATTCTATAATCTATAATTCAAGTATTCGGATTCCAATTACGCTCTGTTCTGATACTGCCCAGAAATAGAGGAATAAGCATGCATAACCGATTGAATTAAATCAGTAGTTAAGGCTGAGAGAAGGTAGGTTCAATAACTAAACGCACCACCTAAGATGACAGCGGTGCGGCGAAGCTATGCGAGCGCCGTTTTCCAGAACGGCTAGGTATAAATGCGGAGGCAGACGATTTTTTCATGGCCGGCCCGGGGTCTAGCGCTCCTAGTGCTAGCGCCTCATCTAAAAACTCGCCCCTTCATATGGGGTTAGCGCACACGGATCTGACCGGGTGAATAGCTCTTAAGCTCTAAGAAAAAAGATCCGACTCTACCTTAGGGGCTAATGATAGTCCTTTTGAGGGGATTACATGATGCTTGAACTACAATTAGATTCGCCGTGCGTTATGGTTATCGACGACGTTCCAGAGACCCGCATGCTGCTCAGGGATATGTTAGAAGAGATGGGGTTTCTCTCAGTTATAGAGGCCAGCAACGGTAGGGATGCGCTCGAAAAGCTCAAGAGCAAACCGGCACACCTTATTCTGTGCGACCATGTAATGGAGGAGATGTCTGGTCTAGATCTCCTCAGCCAGCTACGTAATCACCCATACCTGGTGGATATCCCGTTTATAGTTGTAAGTGCGGTGGGCGATGTGCCGGTGATAGAGACGGCGCTCGATCTCGGCGCGGACGACTATCTGACGAAGCCGGTTAGCTTCCAACTTCTGCGTCGAAAGGTTTCAGATGTTTTTCGACGGCGCTGCGCCTAACATAGGGCGATAATTCGATTGCGTATTTATTGGCATTTATTGCGGTGAAACCGCTTCTGCTAAACCATCTCCTTTTAATGGTATCTCAGCAACTACCAGCTCTATCAGAGAGGCAACGCAGGAAAGCGAGTTTATAAGGTGAGTAAGCTGCTCGTTTTGAATATCTAAACCGGTAGAATTGGCACACATCTCCGCTTGCAGCGTTGTAAGAGCTGCTGCGCTATCAGCGCCAACATCGAGTAAGAGCCCCTTAATTGTATGTAGCGCCCTTTTCAGTTTGTGCGCTTCGTACTGAGTGGCATGCTGAATAATAAGATCTCTCTGTGCGCCGTAGGCCGATAGAAATGCCATAAGTATCATGCGAGTTCGACGCAGAGATTGGCCCGATCGCTCAAATATCCCCTTTATATCGATAAGTGAGCTCGATTCTAGATGGTTAGTTTGTTCGCCGTACTCAGCGGATATTCGATTAACTATCTTAAGCAGCGCCTTTTCGACCGAGGTTTCCTTTTTATCATTTTTTGCTAGGGAGGTAGTGGCAAAACTTGCACCGCTACAGGCGCGCACGATACGGCGCAACTCCGTCGGATCAATAGGCTTTGTAATGATCTGATCAATACCGGACCGCCGCATATTAAGTATTTCCTCTGGCAGTGCGTGCGCCGTTACAGCAACCATAGGCAGGCGTGAGCTGTTTTTTGCGCCCCCCTCCAGAAGACGCAGCTTTTTTGCGGCCGTATTGCCATCCATAATGGGCATCTGAATATCGGTTAGAACGAGATCAAATTCGCGAGTTTCTTGCTCACCATATGCAATCGGGCGGATGCGATTAAGAAGATCTAGTCCGTTCGTTACAACCTCAACTGAGTGACCAGACTCTTCGAGTAACGATTTTAGAATAATGCAGTTCGTTGGCGAATCATCAGCTATAATAATGCGTAGTGGGGTATCTTGCGTGTACGGAGTAGTGTCATCAACATGCACGAGATCGTGTGATGCAAGGCCGTGTACTAATAACAACACCTCATCTGGGCTAGCCGGGGTCAGTAGGTATGAGGATGTGCCGTAGAGGGAGGGCGCATCACAACGGGCTAGATCCGCTGGGTTAACTAGCACTATGACGGGACACTGAGTTGCTAGCGCAGCTTGAGTCAGCTCCGTTAGTGATTCTACAGAGAGTTGGCCCGTATCCCATAGAATCAGGTGATCGAATTGATCTATTTTCTTGTAGAGATCGGAGATCTCTTGCGGTTTAGCGGGATCAAAAAGTTCAACACTATCTCCTCTTCGCTGTAAGCCGGTGAGTATAAATGGTAGCGCTGATGAATCCCTAGCAATAAGGGCCAATGTTTTTGGTATTAGAGCGGCGTCAATGAGGGAGCTTTTCTCTGTAGCTACCGTAAGAAACGGGATCGTAATTATAAAGGTTGTGCCATAGTGTGGAGTGCTTGTTACATCGATGTTGCCTCCCATTTGAGCCACAATCTGTTGTACGATTGTAAGCCCCAAGCCTGTCCCCTGATAGAAGCGAGTGGTTGAGGACTCCGCTTGATGAAAAGGCTCGAAGATATACGGCAACTTATCCTCTGGTATCCCGATGCCGGTATCGTTGACAGTAATGGTAAGGAGTGAGGTATTGTCCTTAGGCCTATCATTAGAGTGTACACACAGCGCAACGTGCCCCTCGTGTGTAAATTTACAGGCATTACCCAGTAGATTAGTCAGGATCTGACGTAGCCTTAGTGGATCTCCAAGCAGGTGCTGCGGTACATCTGGAGATACATCAACTACCAGATCTACCGGGCTTGAGGTGATGGCTGTACGCGGAGCGACGTTTCTGAGCGCCTCTTTTACAACCTCTCTGGGGTTAAATTCTATCGTTTCTAGGGAAAGATTACCGGACTCAACCTTTGAAAAGTCTAGGACCTCGTTAATTGTAGCTAGGAGTCCGTAGGCAGCCTCATCTGCCATCGTGATATAGCTGCGTTTGTTCTCTGATTGTTCGTGTTGTTTAAGGATACGAAGCATGCCGGTAATGCTGTGGATCGGAGTTCGTAATTCGTGTGAAATCATGGCGATAAAGCGAGATTTTGCCTCATTGGCCTCGAGCGCCTCATTCTTAGCGTAGTGAACGCGTTGATATGAAATTCGCAGTGAATCGATCAGGGCATTAAAGACCTTAGAGAGTTCGCCGATCTCATCACCTCTGTCGATAGGTACCTTAAGGGTTAGATCATTTGTCTTAGATATGGTCGTAATTCTTCGAGCAAAGCGTGCCAGAGGATTGAGTACAGTTCTATTAATAAAGAGGAGCACGATTCCGTTGGCGAGGATCAGAAAGCTCGCGATAACCACTACCAGTAAATCTCTGGTCTCCTCACCTTGGTGCAGAATATCTCGGGGCTGAGAGAAATTAGCTACTATAATAGGACGATCGCTTAGGTCTCGGAACACTCCGAGTCCGGTGATGGAGTCTTCATTTTCAAGTATTGCCTGTGATGATGCGTTCTTTTCAGCACTAAACATAGGGTGGCCAGAGTTTTGCTGCTGAAAGGTGAGATCCAGTTGAGTTTGTTGCGCCAAGGTGGCTTGAAGTTTTGCAGAGAAGGATCTGGTAAAGATAAGAAACCCAACAGATTTTTCATGCTGCTTGCTATCGGTGATTGTGGAGATAGAGATAAAGAGAGGCTGCGAATCGACCACAAGCAGTCCCGTTAGAGCAGAGTTAGTGGGGGTCTTAATAAAGGCGGCTATCTTTTCGTGTTGCAGGATAGCCTGCGCCAATTGAGCTTTAAGAGCGATAACGGAACCTGCTGTTTCAGAGAGTTCGCCAGCATGAAAAATATGACCTGTGTTATCTGTGTAGATGAAGTGTTGTAGCTCAAAGGGAAGAAGGGCTTCGTAGTTCAGGTTTGATTCTACATATCCTGGATTATTTCCGAGCAGAAAGTTATAGCTCTCGTCCCAGTGCCCCCAATCGAGGCTACGAATGCGTAGCTCCTCCTTGACCGCTGTGATGGATTGAAAGACCCGTGCTAGGTTCTCGCCAGTGCGGGCGCGTTCAAGTTGGCGGAACTCATTAAGCAGGAACTGTGAGAAGAGAAGATACGTTGCCGTGATAACAGCGACGAAGATAAGGGTGATGGTGCTGGCGATCTTTAATCTAAGTCCCATATGGAGCCTAAGTAGATAGATCGTCGGAGCCCCTTTGATACTTAACGGGGCTTTTGGTGACGACGTTTTAATTTGCGCGTCTTGTGTATACAGAGAGGGGTAAGTTCACTGTAGGTGGACGTACTAACTAAACGATGTTTGCATATCTGTGAATATAGGGGCCATAAGCAAGAAAATAGCATTCAATCTGGATGCTATTAGGGCGCCATAGTTTATGGTACGGACTGGCTCTGTAACTCCGGGGGGGTACTTATAGAATGGCAGCGGGCAAAGGGACGGCGCAGTTAGTGGTAGTGCCTCAGGTGCAAATTAGCAACTCGGCCGAGCGGCGTGGCTCAAACTGGGTTCACGGAGCGCTTGTTGAGCAGGAGGTCCCCGGGTGTGGTTACGGCGCTTTTGCGCGCGAGCCGGTCAGGGCTGGAACCACCTTAATCGTCTACGGTGGGCGGGTTCTTACCCTTGAGCAGTTCGAGGCCCTTTCGATAGAGATGCAGAACTACCCATACCAGGTCGAAGAGGAGCTCTTCCTGGGCCCCGTTAATGAATCTGATATCGGTGTAGGAGAGCGGCTCAACCACTCCTGTCAGCCCAATGCTGGGTTTAGTGGGGCGATCCACATTGTGGCGCTGCGCGATATCGCAGCAGGTGAGCAGGTGACCATCGATTACGCCAGCTGCGTATCGGCAGATCACGACGCCTTTGCTATGGAGTGCTCCTGTGGCTTGAGCTGTTGTCGTGGCACCGTAACGGCGCAGGATTGGAAGATTCCAGCAGTGCAGGCGAGCCTACTGCCCTTTTTTCAACCATACTTACAACGTAAGGTTCAGGGTATAGAGGCCGGCCGCGTGGTTCAAAACCTAGATCGCTCCAATCTGCAGCTTGTGACTACCTCGGCCAACTCGGATCTGGTAGCACCCGGGCAGAGGGGCGTTGGCGCACTATAGATGGCAGCGATACGTCCCCTAATGTGGTGCCTCAGATTCACTCGCCAGGCGCTGCGGCAGGAGTGGGCGGCGATACCGATCTCCTGTTTAGCGGCGCTCCCAAGTAATATAGCGACCTGTTTTCTTATGGAGATCCTCGCACCCTTAGTTCTCTCCTGGGGGCTGGTAGAGGGGCAGGCTAGTGGTGTGGTTCTTATTTCGGCAATTACTCCCATAATTGGATACTCAACATATTTAGTCGCTTATTATGCCGGCATGTTGTTCAAGGAGCGAGGCGACTATATTAAAGATGGGGTGTTAGTGCGGAGTGAGTTCAGCAAAAAGCTGCAAGTTGTATGGGTTGATTTCCTGGCGCACCTTCCATCTGACCTAATCGTGGTGATTCCACTAATGGGCGCGACACAGGGAGCGTTATCAGTAGCGGGGCTTGCGCAGTTCTGGGCCATCTTCTGGGCACAATTTACGGCGGATTGCGCCTACGCGATTAAGGAACCAATTTTCTGGCACGGGGCAAAGAGGTTTATAGCGTGGCGGAGTAGTGGGCCGCGCTAGCTTAACTATCAAATGGCACGAGCTTCTTTCCTATAGCAGTATCGTAAGCCTTGCGTACCTTTAGGGTCATGCGACGGGCCCGTTCCTGGGTATTTTTAGGCGCAGTTGCGAAGAAGTCAGGATGATACTGCTTCATAAGGTTTCTATAGGCACGCCGGATCTCAGCATCCGTTGCAGAGAGCGGCACCCCCAAATCGATAAGTGCGCAGTCAATCTGCTCGGCAGGGCTCTCGCTTGGTAAAGAGGTAAAGTGCTCGTATTTTTGCTGAGAAGAGCTAGACCCCTGCTGCTGCGACGAAGCGCTATCATCTACCGTTGTAGATTTTAAAGGCCCACGTACTATCCACGGTGAGATAAGAAACCACGGAATTGCGCAGAGATATAGTACCGATACAAGCACGCTCTCTGTCATGCAAAGAGCATACCTTAAACACACATCAAAGATTAGTAGCAGCGAGGCACTTAGAATTAGCCACGGTAAAAAGTTAAGGATAGCCAAGATAAGCGGGGTAAAGTCGATAGAACTTAGACCATCGGTAAGTGCAGGGATATTATATGCGACAGAGCTGGCAAAATTATTTAGCGCCTGTTCGAGATCCATACAAACATAGTGTCCAAGTTTCATGCCAGTGGCGGAATAGGCCCCATATGGAGACTTAACCCGTTGTAATAATGGAAGGGTAGGGGGCGTACGATTGCACAGTTAAGAGCATAGTGAACGCTACTAAGCATTCATTGCACAGAGTATGGCTTTAAAGGACCCTGCGCTACGACTCTAAGATATAAGCGAATAGAAGCGGTGCAACTATTGAGGCGTCCGATTCAATCACAAAACGGGGCGTCTCTATGCCGAGCTTGCCCCATGTGATCTTCTCATTAGGAACAGCGCCGCTATATGAGCCAAAGGATGTGGTGCTATCGCTAATCTGGCAGAAATAGCCCCACTTTGGGCACTCTCGTTGCAGGTCCTGATGAATTAGGGGCACCACACAGATCGGAAAATCTCCCGCTATACCACCCCCGACCTGGAAAAATCCAATTGATGCTTGTGCGCTATTCTCTAGGTACCACTCGATCAGAAATCCCATCTGCTCCACGCCGCTCTTTACGACCGAGTAGCGCTTTATATCTCCAGATACAACGTGCGAGACGAAGATATTCGCAAGGGTCGAGTCCTCCCAACCTGGCGAGAAGATCGGAATATTCTTCTCCTTTGCCGCCAGTACCCAGGAATGTTTCTCGTCGATCTGAAAAGAAGCCCTAACCGAGGGCTCATCGAGCAACTGATACATGAACTCAAATGGGAAATAGCTCTTGCCCTCACGGTCAGCTTTTTCCCAGATCTGTAGGATCTCTTTCTCAATCGCACGAAACGCAGCATCCTCTGGGATGCAGGTATCGGTCACGCGGTTCATGCCCCGATCGTGGAGCTTAACCTCATCCTCAGATGAGAGCTGTCTGTAGTGCGGGATGCGCTCATAGTGGTTGTGGGCTACTGCGTTGAAGATATCCTCTTCTAGATTAGCGCCGGTGCAGCAGATCGCCTGAACCTTATCTCTACGAATCATCTCGGCCAGGCTAATTCCTAGCTCAGCGGTGCTCATGGCACCGGCGAGCGTTATCATCATCTTATTGCCCTGTTTTAGGTGCGTAACATAGGCCTCGGCCGCGTCAACACACACCGCTGCGTTAAAGTGCCTAAAGTGCTGCTGCATAAACTGTTTGATGCTCATAATTACGATACTCCCTGGCTCAATTTAAACGTTTCCGGAAACGGCATAACTGAACTGTTCGGCGACTCCCACAATAGATAGGTGTATCCGCTCAAGCTCTCTTTATAGCGTTGCATGAACTTTGCGGACTCCTCTGCGCTCATATCACCCTGACGTACCGCACGATCTATTAAGCCGTGGATCCCATAGAGCAGATCTTCCTGGGTATACTGTACGTAACCGAGCACCTCCTTAATAGTATCTCCCTCTACGATGCTTGTGATGCGTGGGCGACCGTTCTCATCAACCTCAACATGTACCGCGTTCGTATCTCCGAAAAGGTTGTGAAGGTTTCCTAGGCACTCCTGATAGGCTCCGACCAGGAACATCCCTATGTAGTAAGGCTGATCGCCCTTGTATGGATGGAGATCGATATAGCGCTGGATCCCTTTAAGATCTATGAACTTATCGATCTTCCCATCGCTATCACAGGTCAGGTCTGCAATCACTGCCCGCCTAGTTGGTTGCGTCTCTAGGCGGTGAATAGGCATGATTGGAAAGAGTTGCTCAATTGCCCAGTGGTCGAGCATCGATTGAAATACAGAGAAGTTACAGAAGTAGGTGTCCTTAAGCATGCCTTCAAGTACATCAAAGTCCTCCGGGACGTGCTTCATGCTGTTTTTAAGAGCACTGATGCGGGTAAAGAGAAAACGTAACGTTCTCTCTGCAAAGGCGCGCTCATTAAGTGACAGATTTCCCTGCACAAACATCTGCAGGAACTCCTCTCTAAGCGCCAACGCATCGCTAAATACCTCATGGCAGTTCTTGAGGTTAAGGTCTTTATAAAGGGTAACTAGATCTTGGATCTTATCGTTTTTTGATGGGGCCTGCTCAAGAGCGACAGGCGGCTCCGGCACCTCTGCAACGTCGAGCACCTCAGTAACTAAGACCGCATGGTGGGCTACTAGAGCTCGGCCTGATTCGCTGATGATAGTTGGATGAGGGATCTTAAGCTCGTCGCATACTGAGGAGATCTCCCATACGATATCACGGGCGTACTGCTCCGTTGTATAGTTCATGGAGGAATCAAAGTTAGTGCAGCTACCGTCGTAGTCGACACCCAGTCCACCACCAACATCCAAGAACTCTATTTCGGGGCAGAGCTTATATAGCTCTGTATAGACGCGCACAGCCTCCTTTAATACCTTTTTAATGGCATTAATCGACGTTATTTGGCTCCCCATATGAAAATGAAGGAGCTTAACGCAACCCTCCATGCCACGCGCCTTGAGTTGCTTGACCGCTTCTATGATCTCGTAAAGAGCGAGCCCGAACTTAGCGTTCTCTCCCGCCGAGCCCGCCCAGCGACCGGCCCCACGTGAGGTCGGATTCATGCGTAGCCCGATCTCAGGGATAACGCCGGTTGCTTCGCTGGCACGGATAATCGTATCCAGCTCGTAAAACTGCTCAACCGTAACGATCGGGCGTAGGCCAAGCTTGCTCGACATTAGCGCCAGTTCAATAAATTGATAATCCTTATACCCGTTACAGAGCAGTAGCCCCTTCGGAGCGTTATGCATAGAGAGTACAGCCAGTAGCTCAGGCTTGCTGCCTACCTCAAGTCCTATGCCGCGACCGTTTGCAGCCTTACGCACACTCTCAACAACCTGACGTTGCTGGTTAACCTTAACGGGATAAGTCAGAATATACTTACCCTTGTACTCGAACTCTGCGATGGCCTTGTCAAAGGATTCATATATCCCTTGAGCACGTTGTCGCAGGATGCCATCAAAACGGATCAGGTGCGGAGGCTTTATACCGCGCCGAACGAGCTCATCTACTATATGACAGAGATCAAGCGCAGGGCTGTCTTTGTCAGGGGTAACAGAAACGTTACCGCTCTCGTTAACCTTAAAGTATCCGGCTCCCCAACCATCGATGCGGTACAGCTCCGCACTTTTCTGCACGTTCCAATGCTCCATAGTGAAGTTACCCTTCCTTTGTAATAAGAGTGCGGTACAGCTCAGGACGACGACTATCGAAGAAGCGCCAGCTTTCACGTGTAAACTGGGAATGTCCAAGGTCTACATCGGCTACGATCAGTCCAGCTGTTTCCGTACCACGGGCCAGTATCTGGCCAAAGCCGTTGCTAATAAATGAACCACCCCAGAAGGTTGAATTACCCTCACAGCCGACCCGATTAATGGCGCATACTACCACGTTATTTGCTACAGCGTGCCCGACCTGAACGCTCTGCCAGGCCTGTTGCCAGTCACCTTCAATTGATGGAACTTTGGAAACTCGCCCAATAGCTGTTGGATAAAAGATGATCTCTGCGCCCGCCAGCGCCAGTGCGCGAGCGGCCTCTGGAAACCACTGGTCGTAGCAGATAAGTACGCCTACCTTTGCAAAGCCGAGGTCAAAGATCTTAAAGCCCTGGTCGCCAGACTCAAAGTAGCTCTTCTCAAAAAAAGCTGGGTCGTGCGGAATATGAACCTTTCGATAGGTGCCCAGGAACTCTCCGACGGAGTTGATTACAAGGGAGGTATTATAGAGCTTGCCAGAGGATGCGCGTTCATAGACTGAGCCAGCTATGATGGCGATATTGAGCGCCTTGGCCTCTTCGCTCAAGACCTTGCCGACCTCACCAGGAAGCTCCTCTGCATAGATATCTGCAGAGCTAGGTTCGCAACGCTCCTCTTGGCAGAAATACGGGGAGCGAAAAAGTTCTGGCAGAGCTACGATCTGCGCCTTACGCGCAGCGGCTTCACGAATCATTGCTACCGCACGCGCAAGGTTCTCATCTGGCTCACTGCTCATCGCAAATTGGGCCAGAGCGATCGTAATAGGGCGCGGGATCCAATTGGGTTGGTTCATCTTATGCGAAATGAAACACTATAGGAGGGACAGCGCAATACCTCAGGATCTTTATAGCGGTAAAAATGACCGCGTGATCAGAGAGGAGCACTAACCCGAGCTATCTCAAAGATAACGGCGGTTCCCTCGTTCTCGCGACTAAGGATGCGTAGGTTACTGCCGTGGATCTGAGCTATCTTTGAGCAGATAGAGAGCCCGATCCCGGAACCGGTCGTGGCGCGTTTAGTGTTTGAACCGCGGTAGAATGCCTGTGAAACCTTTTCCAGCTCAGCTTTAGGAATCCCGAGACCCGAATCTGAGACCGTAATTCTTATCTTATCATGTGCTGTGTCGACTACAAGCTCAATCCGCCCCCCGTTAGGCGTATATCGAATGGCGTTTTCGACCAGGTTTCTGACTAGACGCTCGAGTAACGGGATATTCCCGTAGGCCAGCGGTAGGCTGGGTGCCAGCTCGCAGGAGAGCGAGATCTTTTTCTCGTCCGCCAGTGGCTTGGCTGCAATAATTGTGTCCATAGCTAGGTCCCCGATTGAGACCGGCTCCATCGCAACAGCGTTGCCTGAGGACTCTAGAAGCGATAGTTGATGAAGATCGTTTACCATATTAGTTGCCGACCGTGTGCTGCGCAGCGCTACCGACATAAAGCGCTTACTGTCAGCGCCCTGGAGGCGCTCCCCACGCTCAAGGATCGTTTCAAGGTAGCCCTGAACCGAGGAGAGCGGGGCGCGCAGGTCGTGGGAGAGCGCCGCCAGTGAGAACTGCAATCCCTGTACGCGGTAGTAGGAGATAAAGAGCATAATTATGATTACGACCGCTACTGAGATCAGCGCCGTGGCGAGGGCCCAAACGCCGATGCCCCATCCCGCAAACAGCGAATCTTGGGCAGTTAAAGTAGGTGCTAATACTACGTAGACGTAGTGATCGCCTCCTTTCAAGCGAAGTTTTCTAACCGAGATCGGGTTAAGGCTTCCAATCTGATGCGGGTCATCCCCTAGGACGCTCTCCTGTGAGCCTTGAAGTGATATGAAACGCTTTGCTGGGCGCAGGTCAATAAACGGCAATTTTGGTCTGCCGTAGAGCTCTGGGCTTACGGTGATGATGCCGTGTTGATCAAGGATATAGAGCCGTACAGATCTATTGAGCATAGAGAGGTCGTTTATCACCCTGCGTAGCTCCTGATCATCAACCTGCTCGCTGTAGCGGTGCAGCCGTTCGGCGAATAATTGGGAGATATTTCGATTGGCCAACGTCTCAGAATTTAGCAATGCGTTACGAGATAATATGACGCTCGTCCAAACCTGAAATCCCACTGTAGTGAGCGCCAGCAGTGCGAACACAATCAACAATTTAGTTGAGATAATAGAGCGGAATCCGCGCAGGTATAGCCTAGCAACGTGGCAGCGCTCACGCAGCAATTGCCTGCTGGATTTAAGCAGCCCTAGAAACTGCATCGTTCTTACCTATGCACTTATATCCAACGCCCCAGACCGTTTGAATAAAGGTCGGATTAGTTGGGTCAGGTTCAATCTTCGAACGTAATCGGTTGATATGGGTGTTTACCGTGTGCTCGTACGCACTTGAGGAGTATCCCCAGACCGCGTTAAGTAGGTGCTCACGAGTAAAGGCCCGGCCGGAGCTCTTTGCCATATAAAACAGGAGATCAAACTCGGTGCTAGTTAGTTCAAGCTCCTTACCGTGTAACGAAACGTTACGGGAGCTTGGATTGATAGTTAAGCCTTCGATGGTGAGCGCTGGCTCCAGCCTTTCTGGAGACGATCCGCTTCGTCGTAGCAACGCCTTTACCCGCGCGCAGACCTCGCGAATACTGAAGGGCTTCGTAACGTAGTCATCGGCACCGATCTCTAGACCGATTATCTTATCGACCTCCTCGCCGCGGAAGGTCAGCATTATGATCGATGCGCGGATATTACGTTTGCGGATTTCACGACAGATCTCTATTCCGTCGCGACCGGGTAGCATCACGTCGAGCATGATCAGGTCATAGGCATCTGTAAGGGCTAGTTCGAGCCCACGGTTCCCGTCTGCGGCATAGGTTACCTTGAGTCCAAGATCCTCAAGATGGAGCGTCAGGAGCTCTCCTATATGGTGATCATCATCAACAACTAGAACTCGAACCAGGGCATGACTCATAATAACCTCAAAGTTAAAACGGAACGTATGAGTATGTTATGGCAGTTATCTGGCTGGATGTGCTTAAACAGTTAGGGTAACCGTTCACGGAGGTAAAAACATCGTGATTCCAAGTGCTTAGTGCAACTCTAATGCGAACGTTGCGGGCCAGCTTAAGGGCTGCGCCGTACGCGCCGACGAGGAGTTAAAATAGCAGCGGCAAACACAAATAAGATCGGATAAAGGGGCAGCAGGTAACGTGGAAATTTAACCTGAAAGTATCCGGTAGCTATAAAGAATACGATCATAAAGATAAGGGGGATAATCTCTGAGCTAAAAGGGGTACTCAGCAGCTCGCGCCTAAGCACCTTGTCGACAAACTCCAGGGCCATCTTGGCGCAGGTTACGAGTATACCGAGAGCTCCCACAATAAAGATAGGCCAACCCATCGTGTACCAGAGCATCTGTTTTAGGTGATAAAGATACGGAATCGTGTGTGCATACTGAATCGTATAGGGAGGTCTCCAGAGTCCCTGAACCATCGCGGTTTGCTCACGGGTTTGTCGAGAGAAGGTGTCAAAATCTATAATCGCATACGGCTCCGCTACTACAAAGATGAGGATGCAGAGGCAGATCGCAGCGCATAGGCGTGAGAGCGACTTGGAGAACTTCGCCATAAGCACAGCTGCCAACGCCAAAAACGGCACAGAGAGTGGAATTAGGGTCGGTAGAGGTGCTAGACGGTAGCCGAGTATACGGGGGTACCCCTTAAGGAATACAAGATAGTCGGTAGCTAAAGTAAGCATGATAGCTGCGAGAGCGATAGCAAGAGATGCCAGTGGGAGCCTCCAGCTCGTTAACCTGCCCCATTCCTTTAAAGTTGATAGCGAGACAACGAACAGAAGCGGTGCAAATAGAAACACCGAACTAATTTTTGTGGCAGTTGCAAGGCCGGCACAAAAACCAAAGATAAGATAAGATATGAGGGTGCCGTTCTGATGTGCTTTAATCAGGGCGATAATAGAGATTAAGCTGAGCGTTGTCAGGGTCACATCGCTGGTAAAGAAGCGCGAGAGCTGTAGGTGAAAGACGTTAAGCGCCATCAGTGTGGCTGCAACCAGCCCAACGGCGGAGCGGCGATAGAGCAAGATCGCCAGATAGTATGAGAGAGGGATCGCAAGGGTGCCCATAATTAGGCAGAAGAGGCGCCCAGAGAAGAAGATCCTGTCGTACGAGAACACCTGGCCTGGAAAGACGGCGATTAGCTTAGCAAAGCCCCAGGCTGCATAGAACGAGAGGCTCCCGTACGCAAACGACTTGGGGTTCATATGGTTTTTACTAAGGGCTTCGGTTACCTGCACCATATGGCGCTCGTCTGGATGGAATCCAATCCCGTGCCAGAGCCCAGTAGAGCGCAGGGATGCGCCGATGATCACTAGTAGGAGTATAATTGCGAGATCGATCCGGCGGGAAAATAGCCAGGCTGTTGTGGCATCGTTTTTGAGCATGGCATAAAGGTAGCGCCTCGTTGCCAGTATGTATAGTAACATTTTTTATAACTTTGTTAGGGGTAGCGAGAGCAAAATCTGCCCTCGCCAAACTCCTCAGAACGGTGAAGTATAGAGGGGTATGAGAATCATAGAATATATACGCCACCATCTGCTTCATATCTGCCTCCTATTTGTGTTGGGGTACGCCGCCATTTACGCGACGGCCTTCGTCCGTATCTATTTTATGGCGCACCCATACCATACGTCATCTGCTTGGATGTTGGATAATTTCGAGAAAGGAAGCAGGGTCGTCGGGCCACATTGGGATGATGAGCTGCCGATCTCAGTTCCTGGACAGAAACGTTCCCCGGATCTCTTTGTAGTGGGGGGAGGCGAGATGAAGCTTCCGCTATATGAGCCCGAGACTAGGTCCAAGTTAGACTTAACTCTTCGTCGCATAAGTCAGAGCGACTATATCGTGTTTCCTACCCCGCGCATGGCAGACTCACTGCCCCGTATTCCGGAGGAGTTTCCACAGACCAATGCATTATTACAATTACTTTGGGGAGAGAAGCTCGGATTTAAGTTGGTAAAGAGCTTTAAGAATCGCCCAGAGCTGTTAGGGATTACGTTCAACGACGATCTCGCTGATGAGAGCTTCTCTGTATACGACCACCCTAAGGTGACCGTATTCCAAAACATGGAGAAGCTTTCGAGCGAGGATCTGCGTAAGCGCATCGATGATAAGGAGATCTACGGCACCCTGCCAACTATGAACGAGATGCTCCTTATGGACGAGGGGGGCTGGGTGGGAAAGGCCCCTAGCTGGCTGACCGGCAAGGTTGTACCGTTGTTATTCGCCCTCTTTTTTATACAGGTTATCGCACTTAGCTTTTGGGCGCTTGTAGGGCCAGCACTTCCGTTTATGCGGGATCGTGGTTTTGGATTAACTCCACTGCTTGGTCTGATCTTCTCAGCGGGGCTGTGCTGGATCCTCGCTTTCGCTCATATCGCTCCGATTACTACCTCAACCTGTTATGTGGTTGTGGCGCTGATGGTGTTCGCCGCATGCGTGAGGCTCATTTGCAACTCAAAGGCTAGGGCACAGTTGTCCGAGGCTTGGCGTAATCACGGGCTTCTGGCTGAGCTAGGGTTTATCGGTGGGGTGTTGGTTGTCTGGGGCGTATGGGTGTTTGACCCGCAATTCTTCGTTCTAGGTCAGCAGATCGACGGGGCATATCTGCAGTATTTTACAAGAAATGAGGTCGTTCCACCACTAGATCTGATTAATCCGGCCGAGATTATGAACGGGTTCTATTTTGACAGGTTTGTGCTGGGATGGTTCCTGAAGGGGGTTGGGGTTAGTGGTACGTTTGGATTAGAACTGTGCCTGCTGCTGATAGGCGGCATCTTGGGTGCGGCGCTTTACTCTATCGTAACAACGGTCTGCTCAAAGCGAGCGCTGGCCTCTTCTGTCTCTCTGGTGCTCCTTGTGCCGGTCGTTCTGATGGTGCTTGTTGTGCGTGAGTCCAGGCAGAGCGGCCCGGTTGTTCAACATGAGCTGTTCAATGCCGAGCAGGCAAGACTGATGCAGTGGCTCTCCAAGAGGGTAGTAGGTGCACCGATAGTTATTGATGCCTGTCTGCCAATAACGAGCTCTGGAGTGCCCCTGGCGGCTGGATTGCCTGCATTTCAACGCATATCTGGAACGGTAGCACCCGCAGTGGGGTCGGAGGAACCCCTGTGTAGCTTTCGGGACCCGCAGAGTATTTTTGATGCCATGATGAAGTATGGAGCGAACCTCTTTATAGTTGCTAGCGCTGATGTGGCAAGTGTTGGTCTTGATGCGCGCCCTGAGCTTTTTGCCAAGATCTATGATAGACCTGGGGTGCAGGTCTTTGCGCCGGCTTTCTCGGATCTATTTAGAAACACCCCCAGGTTATAGTGATGGTCCGTATCGGTATGCAAGCTGAACAATATATGTCTCAGCCTAAGGACGCTCCGCAGCAGGAGAGTCCTCAGGGGGTTACATTTCCGAGCTCTAGTGGATCAAATGAATCCTTTGAGGGCATGCCACGTAACGCTAGTACGCCCTGGTGGGTAGCGACCTCGTTACTGCTTATTATGGCGGTGGTATTTGTAGCGGCGTGCATACTGCACTGGGAGAGCGGATGGCAGGGTGGAGTGCGCGCATTCGCTGAGGCTGCCATGGTAGGAGCGCTTGCGGACTGGTTTGCTGTTACGGCGCTCTTTCGACGTCCGCTTGGCCTGCCCATCCCGCATACGGCGATTATTCCGGCTAATAAGGGACGCATCGGTAGAAGCCTTGGCCTCTTTGTACAGAAGAACTTTCTCTCAGAACAGATTCTGGGTGGGGAGATGGTCAATATCTCAGCTGTTTTAGCGCGCTGGCTTGGGGTTGTTGAAAACAGAGCTCGTATCGTTAGGCGGGTTCGGGAGCTAATACCGCAGGTGCTACAAACCCTTAACGAAGATGAGATTAGACACTTCGTGGATCGACAGGCGGAGGATTTCATCAGTCGTATCGATTTCGCCAAAGCAACGGGAAGAATCCTGCGTCTATTAACGACAAATGGGATGCATGAGGTGCTGCTTGATGAGATCGTTCAGGAGTCACATGTATTTTTCAGGACAAACAAGGAGTGGATTCGTAATCAGCTACGCGAGGCGAGCCCGTGGTTTATTCCGGAGTTCGTCGATCGCAGGATCTTTGATTCTATAGTTGCTCGAACTGAGGACACCTTTGGAAAGGCGATCTCGGATAGAAAGCATGAGTTGCGGCTCAGGCTGCATTCAGCGCTGATAGTTTTTATCGAGAAACTTGAGCACTCTGAGGATTTGCAGACCAAGGCAGCTGCCTTTAGGGAGACGCTTCTTGCTAGTGAGGTATTTCGTGTTTATATCAGATCGGTCAGAGATGCCGTAGTTGAGGAGATTCAGGGCGACATTAAGCGCGGTGATTCAACCCTGGTTGCTGCAATGGAGCGCGCCCTCGCACACATGGTAATATCGATGAGCAGCTCGCCACAATTGCAGCACAAGCTAAATCACCTGATTCGAGGGGTTTTGCGAGCGGTGCTTGGAAATCAGAGCACTCATGTTGCTGATCTGATCTCTAGGACTATCGACGCGTGGGATACAAACACCCTCGTTTCTAAGTTAGAGGAGCAGGTTGGGTACGATCTGCAATATATTCGCATTAATGGCACACTGGTGGGAGGATTAGTAGGGCTAGTGCTCTACGCTCTTGGGCGCTCCTTGTAGAGCGTTACGGATATTAGTTAATGAAGATAGGGTTAAGGATCGAAATGATGATAAGGCGCATAAACGGGGAACGGGGCGGAAACCTAATAGAGTATATGTTTCTCGTTCTGCTTGTACTGGTCTGTGCTATAGTAGCATTGAGGGAGTTCGGAGCACTTCATAGCCCACCCCTTAATGATGCTTCGGCGGGCTTGGCTGGTGAAGTCCCTGCACCTGAGGAGGCGGCCCAGGGAGAGTAGGGAGAGAGGTGATAAGTAGTCTGTAGTGTGAGTCCGCGCTATTTTCTATTAGCGTAGAGCTTTGCAACAACGTCCCAGTTTACAACGCTCCACCAAGCATCAAGATAATCAGCTCTGCGGTTCTGATAGTTAAGGTAGTATGCGTGCTCCCAGACATCGACGCCGAGGATAGCGTATTTCCCCTCCATAAGAGGGTTGTCCTGGTTGGGGGTTGAGACGATAGCCAGAGAGCCGTCTCGGTTTGCTACAAGCCAAGCCCAGCCCGAGCCGAAGCGACCTAGCCCAGCCGTTTTTAGTTTTGCCTTAAACTCAGCGAAGCTGCCAAATGTAGCATCAATCTCCTTGGCGAGGTCACCGCTAGGGGTGTCACTCCCGTCCGGAGTCATTAGGCTCCAGAAGAACTCGTGATTCCAGTGTCCGCCGCCGTTGTTGCGAACCGTTGTACGAATAGTCTCAGGCACCTCATTAAGGTGTGTAAGAAGCTCTTCCAGCGTTCTGCTAGCAAGCTCGGGCTGATCCTTTAAGGCGTTATTGAGGTTGGTCACGTAGGTAGCGTGGTGCTTACCGTGGTGAATCTCCATGGTTTTAGTATCGATATGTGGCTCAAGGGCATTGGTAGTGTAGGGCAGGGGCTTAAGTTCGAATGTCATTATGAGCTCCTTAAAGGGCTGCAGCAGAGTCTAGCTAGCAGTAATCTGTATAAATTCTAGCGTGCCTAGTAAGACGATGCAAGAAGAACTTAAGCTCAGTTGCTCTGGAGGTTGGGCAGATCTGGTAGCTTGGTAGAGGTGCGGTGGAGCGCCTTAATTATCCCGTGCAGAACGATAGGTTGCTCCTCGCAGGGAGCACTTTTAGACTCAATGCTTTGAACATGTATGGGGCCTAGGTGGTGGTACGGAATAGAAAAAAGAGGTGTGGTATCCCCTACAGAGCGTAGATACTCCACTCGCGAATCTGTAATGGGGCAGCACAACACCCCTGGCAGGGTGATCTGGAGCTCTTGACGAAGCCTTTGAATGAAAGCTTCCTCAGGGAGCTCAATAAGCATCTCGCCACCGTGGTGTCTTACAGAGAGGGTGGTTGGCATCTTAGATCTAAATTCCCATGTATAATATGAGCTCTTACTAATCCTAATTAAGCACGAATTTTGTAGTTGGTTTACACCCTACAGTGCTACCCGCCATCAGGTTATTCCTGGCGGTGGTTATCGTGCCCTTATCGTTAGCATTACAGCCTAAGACGAGAACATTATCAAAGAAATTATTCTCTGATAGCCTAATTCACGATTCTTTTCTGGCCTCAACGGCAACTCGGGCAAGGCGAACTACTCTGAGTTACTAGGGAATTCTGAAAACTGCCATATTTTAACTATCAGCACTTGAAGTTCGAATAAATATATATTATCGTATAACTACGATATACGGTATGAATCATGGCAATCTCTAAATCAGACGAATTTAACGCCCGAATAGCCACATTGGCTCGCTACGCTAAGGCACTGGCACACCCAGCTAGGCTAGCAATTCTCGAAACCTTGGCGAAAAAGGCGACATGTATCTGCGGTGAGATTGTTGAGGTACTTCCACTTGCTCAATCAACTGTTTCACAGCATTTGAAAGAATTAAAAGAAGCGGAACTTATCACAGGCAAAATTGACGGACTCAAAAGCTGCTACTGCCTGAACCCAGAAGCGATTGAAGAACTAGAAAAGCTCTTTGGATCGTTAATGAAAAATCTGAACAAAGGACTCAGTACGAAAAAGTGTTGCTAGGAGACAATTATGAAAGACGCTCAAGAACTTAAATCTATTGTAAAGCAAAAGTACGGTGAAATAGCTCAGAAATCGCTTGAAGAGCTTGATGGATCAACTTGTTGTGGAACTCAATGCTGTGGCGGTGAACCTTATGACTTAACTAGCTTTAACGACGACTACACCAACCTCAAGGGATACAACAAGGAGGCTGACCTAAAACTTGGATGTGGCGTGCCGACAGAAGTCGCAGCGATTAAGTCTGGTGATACAGTTCTTGATCTAGGGTCCGGTGCGGGCAATGACGCATTTGTTGCTAGAGCTATAGTGGGAGACATCGGCAAAGTTATTGGTGTTGATATGACTGAAGCAATGATCGCTAAGGCCCAAAAAAACACTATTACGCTCGGTTACACGAACGTAGAATTTCGCCTTGGTGATATCGAAAATATGCCAGTTCAAGCAGATTCAGTTGATGTAGTAATCAGCAATTGTGTGCTCA
>Ga0209190_1000562_pt1 | contig 27174 bp, 21 predicted proteins | sample M_140205_XF_Meta_FD_187315 | JGI IMG/M metagenome (GOLD analysis project Ga0209190, IMG submission 187315) | Freshwater microbial communities from Lake Montjoie, Canada to study carbon cycling - M_140205_XF_MetaG (SPAdes) (version 2) | ecosystem: Environmental > Aquatic > Freshwater > Lake...
GCCAACAGCAGCACGGTGGGATTTGTCACGCTTTCCAATGGTTCGATCACCTCAAGCACGGGCATTCTGACCGCAAGCAACAGCTTCACCGTGGAGAACGGTTCGATCTCCGCGATCCTTGCCGGTGCGGGCTCCCTAGTGAAGAACAGCACGGGCACGGTGACCTTGAGCGGCGCGAACACCTACACGGGCGCGACGACGATCAACGCGGGAACGGTGGCGATCAGCAACGGGGCTTCGTTTGGATCGAACACGGTAACCTTCGCCAGCAACGGCACGACAGTGGCGGCCCTGGCCAGCGTGCAGGTGACCAACAACTACGCGCTGACGACCAACGGCACGATGGATGTGGGTGCCAACATCTTGACCAACTCGGGAGTGATCTCGGGAGCGGGAGGCCTGATCAAGATTGGATCGGGAACGATGATTCTCTCCGCTGCGACCAACAGCTACGGCGGTGTTACGACTGTGGGTGGTGGTGTGCTTCAAGTGACGAGCCTGGTCAACGCAGGCACAAACAGTGCGATCGGGACCAATGGGACAATCATCCTGACCAATGGTGGCGTGCTAAATTACGCGGGTGCGACGACCACCAACAACCGCGTCATTAACCTCGCATCGGGCAACGGCGGCATCGGGGTATCAAATACTTCGATGGCGCTCACCATCTCCGGCGTGATCAGCAACAGCGGTGCCTTGGTCAAGAGCGGTGCGGGAACACTCATCCTCGTAGCAAGCAACAGCTACAGCGGGGGCACCTTGCTCAATGCCGGGACGCTTTCGGCGGGTAATCCGTTCGCCTTCGGTTCTGGTTCGGTCACAGTCGCCTCAAACACAACGCTCAACCTGTCCAACCTCAGTGTCGCCAATACGCTGGTCAACAATGGTGGCATCCTGACCAATTTAGGCACGGTGAGCGGCGCCCAACTCAGTGGCGGCACGACGATACTCTCCGCCAGCAGCAATACGGTAGCCGAGGTGAGCGGTACGGCTACGGTCAATGTATCCGGTGCCAACACCACGATCACCAACATGACTGGTGGGACGGTCAACGCAGTGACCAACATCACGTTGCGAAGTTACGATGACGGCGACATCGACCACACCACTGAGGTGACCATCGCCTCCGGCAGTGGTCGTGGTTCGATCAGGGGTGCTGGCAGGCTGACCAAGACCGGATCGGGCACGCTCACGCTCTCCGGCAGCAACAGCTACACGGGTATAACGACGATCTCCGACGGCGAGGTTTCCATCAGCACCAACGCGGCGCTGGCCGCGACCACGAAGGTCAGTCTCAATAGCGGCACCGTTCTGAAATACACCGGCGGTTCCGCCATCCTCGATCGCAATATCGAGGTGACCAACGGCACGGGCACGATCCGCAATACCGGCGGGGGTACGCTGGCACTTTCGGGCACGCTCTCGAAAAGCGGCACGGTGCTCACCTTGAGTGGCGGCGCGTTCAACATCACTGGCACGATCAGCGGCGCCAGCGCCAACTCGGACCTCATCGTCGACGGCGCCGTGGTCACGCTCAACAACACCAACACCTACAACGGCCCGACCTACATCCGCAATGCGGGTGCGCTGGTGGCTAACGTGGTCGGCGCCATGCCGACCAACACGCGCAGCGCGGTGATCATGGATGACACGGGCACGGGCAGTTCGGCCCTGACCAACGCGGCCAGCCAGCAGATCGCCTCCTTGACCGGTGCGGCCAGTTCCTCGGCCACCATCGCCACCAACACCTCGCTGACCATCGGCACGACCGCAACGAACACAACCTTCGCCGGCGTGATCAGCGGCGGCGGCAGCCTGGTCAAAGACGGCGCGAGCACGCAGACGCTCACCGGCTCCAACACCTACAGCGGCGGCACGGTGATCGCGGCGGGAACATTGTCCGGCGACTCGACGAGCCTCCAAGGCAGTATCTCCAATAGCGCGGCGGTGGTCTTTAACCAAGCTGCCAACGGAACCTTCGCCGGAGCGTTAAGCGGCAGCGGCACGCTGCTCAAAACAAACGCCGGCACACTCACTCTGACCGGCGCCAACACGCAAAGCGGCACGACCATCGGTCAAGGCACCCTGCAGATCGGCAATGGTGGTACGACCGGTTCCTTGGCTGGAGTGATCACGAACAACGGCATATTGGCCTTCAATCGCTCGGATAACCTCACCAATAGCGGCACAATCAGCGGCACCGGTAGCCTGACCAAAAATGGCAACGGCACACTGACCCTCTCCGGTGCTTCCTATTCAGGCGGAACCTTGATCAATGCTGGTGCGCTCGCAGGTTCCACCGGTGCTCTGCAGGGCAATCTCACCAACAACGGCACGGTCATCTTCGACCAAGGCACCAATGGCACCTATGCCGGCATGCTCAGCGGCAGCGGTAGTGTCAACAAGGCCGGGGCCGGCCAAGTGACCTTCACAACAGACAACAGCTACACGGGCAGCACTTGGATCCAATTCGGGACGCTCAACCTCAACGCCGCTCTGGGCGCGGCGAAGAACACAGCTTCCGTGACTGTATCCACGAACGCGACGCTGCTCATCTCACAGAGCCATCAGGTGAACAATAGCGCGACGGTCACGCTCTCGGGCGGCACGATCCAGACTGCAAGTGGCGTGACCGAGACCTTCGGCGCCCTGAACCTCACCACCGGATCCTTCCTCAACTTCGGTGCGGTCTATGGCTCGGGAAGCAGCATGAACTTCGGTGCCTACACAGCAACGCAACAGCTCTCAATCAACAACTTCGACTTCGGGAGCACGCTGACTTTCGGGAGCGATCTGACCAGCAGTATCAACAACTCTTCGCTCTTCACCTTCACCAACGGTGGCATCAGCTCCTCCTCATGGAACGGTAGCACGTTCACCATCACGGCGATCCCGGAGACTTCAACCTATGTTGCAGTGCTCGGATTGCTTGCGCTCTGCGCGTTGCCCTTGGCGCGCCGCAAGCGCGCGCAAGTGTCCTGAGTTGCATGCAGCGGACGGTCGCCGCGGCGATCGCCCCAACCTTGGGTAAAGTTTTATGTTATGGCAGGGACGGCTGGCCTCTCCGAGCGGTAAGCTCTCCGAGCAGGAGGCTTAACCGTCCGCACGCTCCACTCCGAGATGCAGCGACCCTCTGAGTCAGCGGGCCCTACCAGGCGAGAGGCTTGGGTAAGTCTAAAATCTTTGGGAACTGGTATCAGCCTGTCTGCCGGCGTGGTTGCGCAAGTATCTTGACCGAGGTGAGGTCTTTCCCCAAACCTCTTGTGCTATGAAGCTTTACCCCATTTTACCACGTCGCACGCCGTGGCTTGTTCTGATCGCACTTCTTCTCATCCCTGTGCCGGGCTGCAAAAAAGCGCCCTCGACCGCCCAAACCGATGAGATCGTAGTGGGTGAGTTCGGTTCCCTCACGGGCAACACGGCCAGTTTCGGTCAGTCCTCGCACAAGGGGGTGCAGATGGCTTTCGACGAGCAGAATGCCGACGGAGGAGTCCTGGGTAAAAAGCTGCGCTTGGTCCTGGAGGACGACCAGTCGAAAGCCGGCGAGGCCGCGACCGTCGTGCGGCGCATGATTTCACGGGAAAATCTGGTGGCCATCCTCGGCGAAGTCGCCTCCTCGCGCTCGCTGGAAGCGGCCCCTATCGCCCAGCAAAACAAAATCTCGATGATCTCGCCGTCCTCGACCAATCCGAAGGTCACCGAGGTGGGGGACCACATTTTCCGCGTGTGCTTCATCGATCCTTTTCAAGGTGCCGTGCTGGCGAAATTCATGCTCGCGCGCGGCTGGAAAAAAGCGGCCATTCTCATGGATGTGAAGCAGGATTACGCGGTGGGTCTGAACGAATTTTTCAAGGACTACTACATCAAGAATGGAGGCACCATAGTGAGCGAGCAGAGCTACAGTTCAGGTGACAAGGACTTCAAGGCGCAGCTTACTTCCATCCGCGCAACTCAACCCGAGGCGATCCTCGTCGCGGGCTACTACAACGAGGCCGGTCTGATTGCCAGCCAAGCCCGCCAACTCGGCTTGAATGTGCCGCTGCTCGGCGGGGATGGATGGGATTCGCCTTCGCTTGTCGAGGTAGGCGGCGCCGCGATGGAGGGCAATTTCTTTTCCAACCACTTCTCGGCCGAGGACAAGTCTCCTGCCGTGCAGAATTTCCTTGTCCGCTTCCGCGAGAAATACAAAGAGGAGCCCGATGCGATGGCCGCCCTCGGCTACGATGCCGCCATGATTCTTTTCGACGCGATGAAGCGGGCCGGGACGACGGAGGAGGGGGCTCTGTGCCGGGCCATCGCTTCGACCAAAAATTTCCCCGGTGTGACGGGAAGCATCACCCTCGATGACAAACGCAACGCCGAAAAACCCGCGGTCATGCTGCAGGTCGATGGTGGCAAGTTCCGCTACGTCGAGACGGTGACACCCTGACCGGATCATCCTGTGGACTGGGGCAACCTCGCGCAGCAGACGGTCAATGGCCTCTCGCTCGGCGCGATCTACGCGCTCATCGCTCTCGGCTACACCATGGTTTACGGAGTGCTGCGCTTCATCAACTTCGCCCATGGTGACGTCTTCATGGTCGGCGCGTTTGCCGGACTTTATTTTCACCGCTGGCTGAAGCCGCTCTTCGCCGGTTGGCCGGCGGCAGCGTCGGCCCTCGTGATTCTGCTGCTCTCCATGGCGTTCTGCGCCCTGCTTGGGATCATCATCGAAAAAATCGCCTACAAACCACTCCGCCGCCGCTCGCGTTTGACGGTGCTGATCACCTCGATCGGCGTATCGCTCCTTCTTTCCTACGGAGCGCAGCTGCTCTTCGGCGCGGCACCCAAAGGCTTCCCTCAGCTGGCCTCCAACCGCACGGTTTCGCTCCCGCTCGGTGCCTCGGTCACGGTCGAGCAGATCACCGTGTTGGTCGTCACCCTGTTTTTGCTGCTCGGGCTTTCCTGCGCCGTCCTGCGCACGCGTTTGGGATTGGCCATGCGCGCCCTCTCGAACAACCCGACCGCCGCCGCGCTGATGGGAGTCAACAACGACGCCGTCATTTCTTTCACCTTTGGTCTCGGTTCCGCCCTGGCCGGTGCCGCCGGTATTTTCTTCGCGATGCTTTACCAAGCGATCGATCCCTTCATGGGCATCCTGCCCGGCATCAAGGCGTTTGTCGCGGCGGTGCTCGGCGGCATCGGCAACATTCCCGGAGCAGCTCTGGGAGGCGTGCTGCTCGGGCTTCTCGAGACGCTCGTCGTCGGGTACAGCCAGAACGTAGGGATACCCTCGGGCTACCGCGATGCCGTGGCCTTCGTGATTCTCATCCTCACGCTGATGTTCAAGCCGACCGGCCTGCTGGGAAAATCCGAACGCGAGAAGGTGTGATCAGGTGAAGAATTATATCCCGCATCTAGCCCTCTTCGCGGCTCTGGCCGGCGCGGCCGTGCTGCAGTTTTTCTCTCCGCAGCTTGATGACTACGCGGCAAGCATCCTTGTGCTCATCGGAATCAACATCGTCCTCGCAGTGAGTTTGAATCTGGTCAATGGCCATACTGGGCAGTTTTCTCTCGGGCACGCGGGCTTCATGGCCGCCGGCGCGTATGGCTCCGCCATGGTGACCTTGTCCTTCGCTCCCATCGTTGCGGCGGCCGGGCCTTGGGCCGAGGGCGCTCTCTTCGCCGGTTCGCTTCTACTCGGCGGTGCGGTGGCCGCTCTCTGCGGGTTGCTCGTCGGACTGCCCTCCTTGCGTTTGCGCGGGGACTACCTGGCCATCGTGACTCTCGGCTTCGGTGAAATTATCCGGGTGGTCATCCAGAATACCGAGTCACTGGGCGGGGCCCGCGGACTGGAGGGAATACGCCCCTACACGACGCTTTTTTGGACGTTCGCTATCGCCGCCCTGACGGTCTATGTCGTCGCCTGTTTGGTCAACTCGACCTACGGCCGAGGCTTTATCGCAGTGCGCGATGACGAGATCGCTGCCGAGTCCATGGGCATCCACACCGTCAAATACAAGGTGGTCGCTTTTGTCGTGGGCGCATTCTTCGCCGGTTTGGCCGGAGGCCTCTACGCACATTTCATCACCTTCATCGCGCCGGAGGGTTTCAATTTTCTCAAGTCGGTCGATGTCGTGGTCATGGTGATCCTCGGCGGCATGGGCAGCACTCCCGGGGTGGTGGCCGCGGCCATTCTGCTCACTCTGCTCAATGAGGGTCTCCGTGATTTCGAGCAATACCGCATGATCGTCTTTGCCTTGCTTCTGATCGTCATCATGATCGTCCGCCCGCAGGGGCTGCTCGGCAATTTTCGCGGTTGGCCGAAAAGAAAGGCGGGGGCGTGAGCAGGCTTCTCGAGCTGCGCGGGGTGACGATGGAGTTCGGCGGCCTTCGCGCCGTGAGCGGGCTCGATCTGGTCGTCGGTCCGGAGGAAATGGTCGGCCTGATCGGACCGAACGGTGCCGGAAAAACAACGGTCTTCAACCTCATCACCGGACTCTACCATCCGACCGAGGGGGCGATTGCTCTCAACGGGAGAACCATGACGCGTCTCGCGCCGAACAGGATCACTGCCGCAGGTATCGCTCGCACCTTCCAGAATATCAGGCTTTTCGGATCCCTGTCCGTCTATGACAACGTCCGCACCGCGATGAACCTCAACCTGCGTCACGGGTTCGGCCATGCTCTGATGCGCGGCCGGGGGTTCCGTGCGGAGGAAGCGCGTATCCGTGAGGATGTGTTCGCCCTGCTCGATATCTTCGGCCTGTCGGGAGAAAGCGAGCGTGCCGCGACCGGACTTTCCTATGGTGACCAACGCCGGCTCGAGATCGTGCGCGCCCTGGCAACCAAACCGCAACTGCTCCTGCTCGACGAGCCGGCGGCGGGGATGAATCCCACGGAAAAAGCGGCCCTCATCGATCTCATCCATTTTGTGCAGGATAAATTCCGCATCGCGGTGCTGCTCGTCGAACACGACATGAGGGTTGTCATGGGGGTGTGCCGCCGCATCGTGGTGCTGGATTACGGGAGCAAGATCGCGGAAGGAACCCCCGGCGAAATCAGAAAAAACCCGGCGGTGATCGAAGCCTATCTCGGCAAGGAGGCGCCGCATGCTTGAGATCCGTGATCTGCATGTCACCTACGGGGCAATCACCGCGCTGCATGGGATCTCCATCAATGTGCCGGCCGGCACCATCGTGACGCTGATCGGAGCCAATGGGGCAGGCAAATCCTCGACCCTGCGAGCGGTGTCCGGAATCGCCACGGTCAGCCAAGGGTCCATTACCTTCGAGGGCCGCGACATCACCAACCATCCACCTCACGAGATTGTCGGGTTGGGGATCGCGCAGTCACCCGAAGGGCGGATGGCTTTCTCCAATCTCACGGTGCTGGAAAATTTGCGGATGGGAGCGTACCTCCGCCGGGACAAGCGCGAATTGGCGCAGGATCTCGAGCGCAGCTTCGAACTTTTTCCCCGGCTCAAAGAAAGGCGCAAGCAGTCGGCCGGAACCTTGAGCGGGGGGGAGCAACAGATGCTGGCCATCGCCCGCGCGCTAATGAGCCGCCCCAAGTGCCTGCTGCTCGACGAGCCTTCGCTGGGTCTGGCCCCCATTCTGGTCGAGACGATTTTTACCTGCATCGTGGAAATCAACCGCGAGATGGGTCTGGCCATCCTGCTGGTCGAGCAAAATGCCAACCTCGCCCTGCAGGTCGCGTCCAGAGGTTATGTGCTCGAGACCGGGCGAGTCGTGCTCCACGACACGTCGGAAAACCTACGCGCCAACCCGACTGTGCGCTCCGCTTATCTCGGCGCGGGTGCGGACTGATTGCCGTCCGGGTGGGAGGACGCCGCATTCCGAGGCTCGCGCGGTTGGCCGCTCCTACTCGTTGTAGGCGTTCTCGCCGTGCTCGCTCACGTCGAGTCCCGCGTGCTCGGCCTCGTCATCCACGCGCAGTCCGATGGCAGCTTTGATGATTTTGAGCAGCATGAAAGTGGCTGCCCCCGCCAGAGCGGCGGTGAAAACCACGGCAATCAACTGGTTGACGAACTGTGCGCCGCCTCCCGCGAGCGAGCAGATGGCACCGTCCTTTTTGAACGTGGTGGCGATGGCCGGGTTGACCTCGGCGTTGGCGAGGAAGCCGAGCATCAGCATCCCGACGATACTGCCGCAGCAGTGCACACCGAAAACATCGAGCGAGTCATCGTAGCCGAACTTCGCCTTCACGCGGGTGACACAGAGATAGCAGGCGACGCCGCCGGCGAGGCCAATGGTGACGGCTCCCGGAATACTGACAAAGCCCGATGCGGGAGTGATCGTGGCGAGGCCCGCGACCATACCGGACGCGACCCCGAGCACGCTGGGCCTGCGCTTTTCCACCCACTCGTAGAGGGACCATGCGAGGCCGCCCGCCGCGCCGGCAAAATGCGTCGCGGCAAAGGCGCTGGTGGCGAGCACGCCGCTGTTGAGCGCGCTGCCCGCGTTGAAACCGAACCACCCCACCCAGAGTAATCCCGCGCCAATGAGGGTGAGAACGACGTTGTGCGGCAGCATCGGTTCCTTGGGAAAGCCGCGGCGCTTGCCGAGGACGATGGCGCAGACCAGCGCTGAAACGCCGGAGCTGATGTGGACCACCGTGCCGCCGGCGAAATCGAGTACCGGGATTTTGCCGCCGAGCGCCCAGTTGAAAATACCACCCTTGCCCCAGACCATGTGCGCCATGGGGAAGTAGACGATCGTCACCCAGCCGATCATGAGGAGTACGAAGGCGCTGAATTTCATCCTCTCCGCAAACGCGCCCGTGATGAGCGCCGGCGTGATGATCGCAAACATCATCTGGTAGAGCATGAACGTCTCCTGAGGAATCGTCGGCGCGTAATCCATGTTCGGGGCGCCACCGACGTTCTTGAGGAAGAGATACTGCAGGGGATTGCCGAAGAAGGCGTTCCCGTCGCCAAATGACATGCTGTAGCCGAAGACGAACCACAAAATGCTGACAAGCGACATGAGGAAAAAGCTCTGCATCATCGTTGCCAGCACATTCTTGGGTCGCACCAAGCCGCCGTAGAAGAGCGCCAGTCCGGGCCCCGTCATCATCAGGACCAGCGCGCTGCAGGCGAGCATCCAGGCGTTATCGCCCGAGTCAATGACGGGCACCGGGTCCGCCGCGCGCGCGGCAAAAGTCAGCGAAAAGAGCAGGGCCCCGGTCAGGCCGATGGAGCGATTGGGTCGGGAGTCGATGATCATGGCGGAAAAATAGGGTTTGCTCCGGCGGAGGTGGGGGGAACTGGGGATCGTGGGAATAATGATCAGAGCGTGAAAGGAAAAAATGCTCAGGGCTTGCTCTGCCACGGGGCCGGAGGAACGTGTAAAACCCGGCTCCCTGCAGCGACCCTGCGCCAAGAAATGCGGAATCGTGCTTTGGAGCGATGCAAAATGTTGTTCAAAATCTTATAGAGAAAGGACTTAGCTTCAAACCGTAGTTGATCGTTGAGGGACGGAGCATGAGCGATTGACGTCATCGGCTTGCCTCACCCTTGGAATGAGTGCGCCCGGATCAACAAGTCGTTGGCTTTCAGCCTCTCGATGGGTCGCCGCGGCGACCTGTCTCCGGCTCCCAACGCTCTTTCTAGGTTAAGCAACCGGCACAGCTGGCAAAGATCCCTCGGCGTAATCCGGGTGGATGGAATGGGAGAGTGGCTGCGAACGACAGCTTCCGCCATGGTCCAATTTTCCGGCGGATGCCTATGATGACAGGAATGGTGCGCTTCAGGAAATGGCTCAAGCACGCTGTTTTTCGTGGGTAAACATATCTGCAAGCGCGCCGACCGAGACGGTCGCAGTTTTGTGTGTCATAAACGATCAAAATCCTCCAGCCGAGCGGCGGGGTCGTTTAAACTTATCGCCCTATGAATCAACAACTGACCGAGATCGCCTTCATTCTCGACCGCTCCGGCTCCATGCAGAGTCAGCTTGATGGCACCATCCGTGGTTTCAACAGTTTCCTGCGTGAGCAGCGGGAGGCCCCGGGACTCGCCCGTTTCACCCTGGTGCTCTTCGACGATCGATACGAGACCCCCTATGCTTCCATTCCGATCAGCGAGGCTGTTGATCTCCACAAAAGATCTTTCGTACCGCGCGGGCGCACCGCCCTGCTCGATGCCATCGGGCGCACCATCGATGAGCTGGGCGCGCGTCTGGCTGCGATCCCGGAGTCGGCGCGCCCCGGACAGGTCATGGTGGCCATCTTGACCGATGGATTGGAAAATGCGTCGGAGCATTTCACCCATCGAGAGGTTTCGGAGCGTATCGCGCACCAGCGCGACATCTTCCAATGGCAGTTCTTTTTCCTCGGGGCCAACCAAGATGCCATTGCCACGGCGGCGGCCATGAACATCGACCGCCGAGCCGCGATGAACTTTGTGGCCGATGAGGGGGGGCTTTACGTTTCCAGCCTGAGCATCAGCCGCAAGATGAGCTCGCTTCGCAAAAAGGCCGCCGGTGAGTCGCTTACCGCGGCCGAGCAACAGGACCTCGACAACTCTCTGAGCGACATCGGTCGCGACGAGGAGCAACGGAGGCGGAACAAGGAGTAAAAAAAGCTTGGTCCGTCAACAGGACTGCCTCCCTGGCTTTTCGCTTTTACTTGGCGGACACCCTTCTCCGCCGCGCTTACCCCCGAGACCGATGGGCGGTTTTTCTGTCTGATTGAACGATTGCGTCATTCCGGTAGTCTGAAGTTCGAATGATTCGTATGTTGTCTGTTGTTGTGCTGCCTCTCATGGCGGCGGGTGTCATCGCGGCGGAGACGGGGAGCCAACCGGAAAAGGCGCCCCCGCTGGTGCCCCTGGGCGATTTTTTCCGCAATCCGGTCGGTGCGGCGTATCAGGTTAGTCCCGCCGGTGATTATCTGTCATGGCTCGCGCCGTGGGAAAATCGCCTGAACGTTTTCGTGCAACCAGTCGACGGCAGCAAGGAACCGGTGCGTTTGACCCAGGCAACCAAGCGCGACATTTCCGGCTATTTCTGGGCGGCTAAGGACCAGATCGTTTATCTGCAGGATGACGGCGGCGATGAAAACTTCCACCTCTACTCCATCGGAGTCGACGGTTCGGGCCAGCGCGACCTGACGCCTTTCCCGGGTGTTCGCGTTGGTGTGGTTGATGATCTCCGCGAAGACGAGGACCATCTCCTCATCGAGATGAACAAGCGCGACGCGCGGGTCTTCGATGTCTTCCGCCTCAACACCCGCAATGGCGAGATGGAGCTCGTCGCGGAGAATCCCGGCAGCGTTTCGGGATGGGTCACCGACCATGACGGCAAGGTCCGCGCGGCCGTGCAGACCGACGGCGTGAACACCGAACTTCTCTACCGTGCGACGGAAAAAGAGCCGTTCAAGAAGGTGCTCGTCACGGATTTTCGCGAGAGCGCGGATCCGATGTTCTTCACCTACGACAACAAGGAGCTCTACGCGTCATCGAATATCGGCCGTGACAAGTCGGCCATCGTCCGCCTCGATCCCGCCACAGGCAAAGAGCTCGAGGTTCTCTTCGAGCATCCCGAGGTCGATGTGGGCGGCCTAGTTGGCTCGGATAAGCGGAAGGTGCTCACCATGGCGTTCTTCACGCGGGACAAGGTCGGGTACCATTTCTTCGACGACACGCGTCGCGATCTGCAGGAGAAGCTGGAGAAAAAACTGCCCGGCACGGAGGTGACGCTCGTCTCGACCGACCGGAATGAGGACAAATACATCGTACGCACGCAGAACGACCGTACGCGCGGCGCGTCCTGGTTCTATGACACCAAGACGGACGAACTGCGCAAGCTGGCCGATGTCACCCCCTGGCTGGTCGAGGACAAAATGGCCCCGATGAAGCCGGTGCAGATCACCGCGCGCGACGGCTTGAAATTGCCGGCGTATCTGACCTTGCCCCCCGGGGAAACCAAGGACCTTCCGGCCGTGCTCTATGTGCATGGTGGTCCTTGGGCGCGCGACGATTGGGGCTTCGATGGCGGCGCACAGTTTCTGGCCAACCGTGGCTATGCCGTCCTGCAGGTCAACTACCGTGGTTCGACTGGCTACGGCCGTGCGTTCTGGGAGAAAGGCTTCAAGCAGTGGGGCAAAAACATGCAGAACGATCTGACCGACGCGGCCAAGTACCTGGTGGACGAGGGGATCGCCGATCCGAAGCGCATCGCGATTTATGGGGCGAGCTACGGTGGATATGCCGCGCTGGCCGGCATGGCCTTCACTCCGGACGTCTATGCTGCGGGCATCAGCTTCGTCGGGCCTTCCAGCCTGTTCACCCTGCTTGAGACCGTGCCACCCTATTGGGAGCCGATGCGGAAGATGAACTACGAGATGATCGGCGATCCGGAGAAAGAAAAGGAACTGCTCACCGAGGCCTCGCCGCTTTACTCCGCAGACAAAATCAAATCGCCGCTGCTCATCGCCCAGGGGGCCAACGATCCGCGCGTGAAGAAGGCGGAGAGCGACCAGATTGTCAAGGCACTGAAGAAACGGGGCATCGATGTGCCCTATGTTGTCAAAGGCAACGAGGGCCACGGGTTCGGCAACGAGGAAAACCGCCTCTATTTCTACCGCGCCGTCGAAAGATTCCTCGCCCGGCATCTCGGCGGGCGCGCGGAAGAAAGTGGGGATAAAATTCCGGAATTGGACGCTGCCGGTTCCTGATTGCGGCGTCTTTTCCATGGGCTGCCGCTCAGCCGCGGCGGCGTTTGATCAGGCGGTCCACCACCCGCGCAGCAGGCCCGCGCCTGCGGCGAGGGCAACGATGCTCTGCACTTTCCAACCGCGTCCTGAGAGCAGCCAGAGCGCGACGCCCGCGGTCACCGCGGCCGCGATACGGTCTTGCCCGGGCGCAAAGACTCCGGTGGCGAACCACGCCGCGAGATTGGCGATGACACCGACCACCGCCGCGCTGACCGTGCCAAGCATGGCGCGGGCACGAGGGTTTTCCGCCAGACGATCCACGTAGGGCGCGCCGATCAAAATAAAAATCAGACTCGGCAGAAAAGTCACCCAGGTGGTCAGGGCGGCACCGAGGGTGGCTATGGCGATTGGCGGCAACTGGCCCGGGTTGGTCCAACCAGCAAAAAATCCCGCGAACTGCAGGACGATGATCAGCGGCCCGGGCGTGGTTTCGGCCAAGGCCAGTCCGTCTTGCATGGCCCCGGCCGACAGCCAACCGCTGGCCACGGCATGATCTGCCACATAGGGCAGCACGGCATAGGCCCCGCCGAAGGTCACCACGGCGACCTTGCTAAAAAAAATCCCCAGCGAGGTGAGGATGCCGCTTGGGCCGAAAACGAGGGCGGCCAGAGCGATGGGTGCCGCCCAGAGAGCAAGCCCGATGCACACCGCGCGCCAAGGTGTTGGCTTAACTTCGTGCCGGAGGGCCTGCGGCGGGGCGGTCTGCGAAAGCAGGCCCAAGCCGAGCGAGAGAAGCACGATCCACGGAAACGGCAGGGCGAAGAAAAACATGGCGACAAATGCCGCCGCCGCGAGGAACCACGCGCGCGCTCCCTCAAGGTGATGCTTCGCCATGCGGGCCAGCGCCGCGAGGATGATGGCCAGCACGGCAGGTCGCACCAGACCGAACACGGATTCTACCCATGCCAACCGCCCGTAGCTGGCATACAGGGCAGATAGCACCCAAAGCAGGACGGCCGCAGGGAGCACAAAAAGCGCGCCTGCCGCCACCGCCCCGCGCAGGCCGCAGACTTTCCACCCTGAGTAAATGGCCAGCTGGTGCGCTTCCGGCCCGGGCAGCAGCAGGCAGAAGTTGAGGCCGCGCGAAAACTCGTCGGCGGTGAGCCATCGCCGCCTTTCCACCAACTCTTCGCGCAGGATGGCAATTTGCCCGGCGGGGCCTCCAAAACTGACAAAGCCCAACCAAGCGAAGAAGCGTATCACCTCTTCCAAGGGCGGAGCGGCTTTTTCTTGGCAGGAGGGCGGCATTTTTTTATCGTGAGGGGTCAAATCTGACTACAACCATGGCCGAACGCGAAAACAAATACTCCGAAAACATCACCGGGAAATTTTATGTCGATGACCAGTGCATCGACTGCGACCTCTGCCGCGAAACGGCCCCCGCCAACTTCACCCGCAGCGACGATGGCGGCTATTCCTACGTTTACAAACAGCCGGAAAATCCGGATGAGGAGGCCAAGTGCGTCGAAGCCATGGAGGGCTGCCCGGTCGAGGCCATTGGAGACAACGGGTAGAGGCTGTCGGCGGGGATTCTCTCATCCCTCAAATCGCAACCCTCAACTGAAATGAGCCACTGGGCCGACACCGTCTTGGTCGAGTGGCGGCGCTATCGCGAGCCGCACGATATCGCGGCGCGGACCACCGGGATCGTTGATGCGCTGCGCTTGCTCCTGCCCAAACTCGGGCTGGGTGACGCGATGGACGAGCAGGCCGTGCGCCGTGCGTGGAGCGGTATCGTCGGAGCGTTCATTGCCGCGCAGTCCCAGCCTGACCGCATCCGCGGCGGAGTGCTCTACGTGCGCGTCCACCAGTCGAGCGTGCGCTTTGAACTGGAGCGGACATGGAAAGCCGAAATCGCGCGCAAGCTGGCCGCGGAATTCGGGCCGGGCAAAATTCGCGACGTGAAATTTTTCGGCTGACCATGCTGCGCAACCTTCTCCTCGATTGGTCGGGCACCCTGGTCGACGACCTTCCTCCGGTCATCGGCGCGACCAACCACGTGCTTGAGCGCTATGGCAAAGCGCGCTTGAGCCGCGAGGAATTCCGCCAAAAGTTCCGGCTGCCCTTCACCGACTTTTACGATGAATTCCTGCCCGAGGTGCCGCTGCACGAACTGGAAGCGCTCTTCCATAGCCGCTTTGTCGAGATCCAGGATGATGTGACACCTCTCCCGGGGCTCTACGAATTTCTCGATTTTTGCCGGGAGAGCGGGCGGCGACTCATTTTGCTCAGCGCGATGAAGCGCGAGCACTTTGAAGTGCAGGCCCGCAAGCTTGCCCTCGACCATTACTTCGAGCATGCCTATGTCGGAGTGAAGGACAAACGCGCCGAAATCGGCGGGATCCTCGCGACCCACAGCTTGGCCAGAGAGGAGACGGCCTTTGTCGGTGACATGATCCACGACGTCGAAGCGGCCCGCCACGGCGGGGTGATGAGCATCGCGGTGCTCACCGGCTATGACTCGATCGAAAAACTCACCCCGTCAAAACCTGATGTCATCGTCGCCTCCCTGCACGAACTGCGCCGCCTGCTCCAGCACGAAACCGGCGGGCGACCGGTGGCCGCCGTGGGAGCGCTCATTGCGCGCGGCGGAAAAATTCTCATGATCCGGACGCACAAGTGGGGGCACAAATGGGGAATCCCCGGCGGAAAGATCGAGCGCAGTGAGGCCGCCGAAGATGCCCTCCGCCGCGAGGTGCGCGAGGAGACCGGCCTCGAGTTGCATGACGTGCGGTTTGTCATGACTCAGGATTGCGTGGATCCAGAGGAGTTCTATCAGCCCGCACATTTTCTGCTGCTCAACTATGCCGCGGAGACAAAATCCGATGCGGTGACCCTGAACCACGAGGCGGAGGAGTTCTGCTGGGTGTCGCCCGCCGAGGCCTCTGCCATGGATCTCAATCGACCCACGCGCATTTTGCTGGAGAAAGTATTTCCTGCATGAGTGACCGCATCATCATCCGCCGTCTTCATGTCGCGGCGCGCCTCGGCGTCACCGATCTGGAGCGCTCGGTGCCGCAGCGCCTAGAGATCAATGTCGTGCTGGAGGAAGACTTTCGAGGGCTGGGGGATGACCTTGCTCGGACCGCAGACTATGCGGCGGTGGCCCTTTGGCTGCGCGAGCAATGCGCGTGCTCCGAGTTCCGCCTCCTCGAATCGCTGGGAGAACACCTCGCGTCCGGAATTCTAGGTGCTTTCGCCCCAGTCGTGGCGGTGGAGCTGGAAATCCGAAAGTTTGTTCTGCCCGAGGCCGAACATGCCGCGGTATGGCTCCGCCGCGAGCGGGACTCAGGGTTTTAGCTCCCGGGGGCGGGGGTGTCGCTCAGGAGCGATCCGCTGCCCACTTCTTCAGCAACGCTTTGGCCCTGACCTCGGAGGAATTCATGATGCAGTCGCGGCGTTTCCGAGCTTCGCTCCTGCTGTTGGTATGGAGAGAGAAGCGGATACGTTTGGCTCGCCCGCGCTGGCGCGCGAGGCTGAGATGGCACCACCATTTGCCATTGTTATCCCAGATATGGTGGTCGGGTCCGTAGTGCCGATCGGGCATTGCGACGAGTTTGTTTTTCATAGTGAGCGTGGCGACCATAGCATCATTCCGCACAAATGGAAATTCCATGACATTAACAAGCTCTTGCATATACGCCTTTAGTGCAGAATTGTTCCGGCAGGCGGCCTATGGCCTCGGCCAGCACCATGCTCAAAAGCGCTTTGATTCTTCGTTGCCTCCCGATCTTCTGCCGGGTCTGGCTCTGGATCTCGTCCATACGCGATCAGCCGAGGCGCCGACTGCCGTTCAAGAGGTATGCGCGACCTTTGTCTCGTTGGCCAGGCTATTGAATTCTTATGACAGACAACATTCTTCAATGTTTGCCCAGGCTTCGCTATAGTTTTCGGTTCTGGCTGAAGCCCCAATGAGACAAAGCCGACCGGTCACTACCACGATCCAAATTTCATCATCATCGCCATGGAATCATCTTTCTCCGATTACGGAACAAACTTCCGTGCGCTGATCGATCACTGCGAGCAGAACGAACTCAAGTTCCGCGCTGATCCTGAGAGCAAATCGGTCCATTGTTCCATCTGCTGGGAAACTGCCGTCTATGGTTGCACCATGCGCATCACCCACGACGAGGAGGTCTTCCAGATCTTCCTGCATTTCCCCGTCATGGCCAAGGCCCCGTCGATGCGCGCGGCTGTTGCCGAACTGGTGGCCCGCGCCAACCACGGGCTGACCATCGGGCACCTCGATATCGACATGGACGACGGTGAAATTCACTACCATGTCGGCCATGTGATCGCAGGCCACGGGCTCGAGGATTCCGTGATCGGCAACCTCCTGCTTACCTCACTCGTTACCAGCGAACGCTATTTTGTCGCTTTGATGCGATTGATGTTCGGCGGGCACACCCCCGGGGACGCCGTTTATCTCGCCGAGTTGGATGCGCACACGGCGCGTGTCGAGGACGCCTTGCCTTCCCCTTCCGCAAAGTCCCCGGCCGGCTCCCATCCCGCCCCTCGGTCCGCAAAGCCTCGTCGTTCGCCCCGCAAAGACAAGCGGCAAAAAGCGACCGAGGAACTCCCGGGATTGTTTCAACCCAAGCCTCAACCTCCCGCTCCGGCGGACGGCGAATCATCGAGACCTTGCAAAAACGACGATCCGCCGGCCAACGCGCCCTGACGCGCTGGCGGCGTCTGGTTATTACCGCGGGCTTGCCTCAGTTTCCCCCGCGCCACGTTTTCCACACTTCCCGGAAACCTGGAGCGAAATCCTGCGGCCGGCCGGCGATCCATTCCTCGATGATTCCGACCGGAAAAAACATGGCATCTTCGATTTCCGCCGGGGGCAAAACAAAGGGACCATCGTGGTGTGCGGTGAAGACCTCCACGAATTCGCTGCCGGTTTCGACGCAGGCATGGATTTTGCCAAGGGAATCCAGCACCGCGCGGATACCGAGTTCCTCCTCGGTCTCGCGGAGGGCGCCTGCAGCGTAATCTTCGCCGGGCTCGAGATGGCCCGCCGCACTGGAATCCCACTTCGAGGGCTCGCGGTCCTTCCATGCCGAGCGCTTTTGCAGGAGGAGCTCTCCCGCGCGGTTGAAGACGAGGATATGCACGGCGCGGTGGAGCAGATGTTCGCCATGCACGACCGAGCGCAGTTCGGTGCGGAGAACGTTGTCCTCACGATCGACAACGTCGAATCTTTCATTGTCGTGCTGTGCCGGTGACGCCGCAGCCGGGTCGAGCGCGCGGGCCAGATCGACCCATTGTGCGATGGAGAGATTCTCGGCCCGGCAGGTTACCGGCAGATCCCGGTCCGCGCACCACGCAGCCCAGACATGCGAGTCGGGCTTGAGCAAGGATTTGAGCTGTTTGCGTCGCTGGCTGAATCCCCTCTGCACCAGATCGTCGAAGAATGCGGTGCGGACCGGTGGAAACTCTTTCGCCTCCCGCCGCTCGAGCAGAACGACAGCCGAGTCCACCCCCGGCTCGGGATAAAATACCGAGGGCGGCAGGGTGCGCTCCCTTCGAACTGACCAGAGCCTCTGCACCCGCACGGTCAGGGCGCTGTAGTCCGCGGAGTCGGGTGCGGCGGCCAGTCGTGCGGCGAATTCATCCTGCACCGCGAAAACCGCGCGCGAGACTGGCGAGCAGGGACCGAGAAAGTTTCGCAGGATCGGCGATGTTGCATAGTAGGGAAGATTTCCTGCGAGAGGAAACGGGCCGTGCCTCATCAGCTCCCGCCAGTCGAACGTGATGGCATCCTCATCGCGGATCTCCGCACTCCCGCCGGGGAACTTCTCGCGCAACCACGCGGCGAGGCGCGCATCTTTTTCGATCAGCAAAAGTCGTGCGCATCGCTCGAGCAGCGGTCCGGTCAGCGAGCCGAGGCCGGGCCCGATCTCCACCGCGAAGGGCGTGTGCTCCGGTGCGACGGCTGCGGCGATGACCGTCGCAAGATTTTGGTCGTGGAGAAAATTCTGCCCGAGGCTTTTGGTCGGCCGGAGTGACAAATCGGCCAGCGCGTTGCGGATGTCAGTCAAGCGCATGGTCGGGTTTTGCGGTGTCCAGTTCGACACAGGCCAGCGTGTTGCTGCTGCGGGGGCGCAGGCACGGTGGCTGCGTTTCAGCAATCGAACAGCTCCGCGTAGCGTGCCTTCGCGTGCTCCCGGCAGAGGTTCTCAATTTCTTGCGGATCCGACATTTCCGCGGTGCGCTTGGCCAGTTCGCGGCACTCGTTGGTGTCGAGGCTCTGCACCGCTTTCTTCACGCGCGGCACGGCGGTGGCGACCACGCTCAGTTCGTCGATGCCCAGCCCGAGAAGCAGCGGGATGAGGTGGATTTCGGACGCCATCTCGCCGCAAACACCCACCCAGATGCCGTGGCGGTGTGCGGCTTCGGCGGTCATGGCCAGAAGTCGCAGGACGGAGGGGTGCGCGGGCTGGTAGAGATGGGCGATGCGGTCATTGCCTCGGTCGATCGCCATCGTGTATTGCACGAGATCGTTGGTGCCAATGCTGAAAAATTGCACCTCGCGGGCGAGTTGGTCGGCGATAAGGGCGGCCGACGGAACCTCGATCATGGTGCCGATCTCGATGTCGGACTGATGGGCTATGCCCTCGGCAGCCAGCTCGTTTTTGCACTCGGCAAGCAGGGCGTTGGCCCAGCGCACCTCCTCCAGTTGCGTGACCATGGGATACATGATGCGGACACGGCCGTGCGCGGCGGCTCGCAGGATGGCGCGCAGTTGATCTTTGAACATCGCCGGTTCATCCAGGCAAAGGCGGATGGCGCGTCGTCCGAGGAAAGGGTTCGGTTCCTCGACGGCCCCGGGCAGGTTCATCAGCTTGTCGCCCCCGATATCGAGCGTGCGGATGATCACCCCGTGCGGCGCACATTTTTCCGCCACCAGCTTGTAGGCTTCGTATTGTTCCTCCTCGGACGGCAGCGATTTGCGGTTCAGGAAGAGGAATTCGGTGCGGAAGAGTCCCACCCCCTCCGCCCCGCTGGAAATGACTCCCTCGATTTCCGAGGGCAGCTCGATGTTGGCCGAGAGAATGATGTGCCGGCCGTCCCGGGTGGAGGATTTGGTATCGCGGATGGCTTCAAGCCGATGCTCCACTTCCTCCTTGCGTTGCTCGATCTTCCCGTAGGCGGCTCGCGTTTTCTCCGACGGATCGGCGATCAGTTTGCCGCTGTAGCCGTCGAGGATGACGTAGTTTCCCGTGGTGAGTGTCGTGCAGATGTCGGGCAGTGCGACGATGGCGGGAATACCGAGCGATCGCGCCATGATCGCGCTGTGCGAGGTGCGGCTGCCCTGCTCGGTGACGAACCCGCGGACAAGATCACGATTGATCAGCGCTGTGTCGGAAGGAGTAAGGTTGGCCGCGACAATGATATGGGGCCGGTCGAGCCTGTGCAGTTCCTGGCGCGATTTGCCCAGCAGGTGCCGGAGCACTCGTCGCGTGACGTCTTCAACATCGACCGCCCGCTCCTTCAGGTAAGGGTCGTCGATGGCCGCGAGCGTGCGGCAATATTTTTCCGCTACCCGGTGGAAGACGAACTCGATATTTTTGCGATCGCGCTCCAGTCCGCGCAGGGCCTCGTCGATGAGTGTCCTGTCCTCGACGACGAGCAGGTGCGCATCGAAGATGCTGGCATCGGCTGCGCCGATGGCTCCAGCAATTCTCTGCTGAATATCCAACAGTTCCTGCCGCGTGGCAATGAGGGCCGCCTCGAAACGGGCGATCTCCGAGGGGATATCCTCCGCCGTAATATCGCGCAAGGGGATCTCTTCCTCGTCCTGCCAATGGACAACGACCTCCCCCTCAGCGATGCCCGGGGACACGCCCAGACCCTGATGGTGAGTTTCTTTTGTTGCTTCGCCCTTATCCATGGCAATGTGCGATGTAGCGAAAGCAGGGGGCTGGGTCAAAGCCCAAGGGGCGGATTCTTGACACTTGGAGGGCCAAGTGGTTTGATTTCTGGTTCTGTTTGGCGAAATCCTGAGTAGCTCAGTGGTAGAGCGGTCGGCTGTTAACCGATTGGTCGTAGGTTCGAATCCTACCTCAGGAGCCAATGGCTCTGGTCAGTTTCCCGCCGTCAGGCGGCATGGATGGAAAGCTCGCCGCGGCGAGCAATCCTACCTCAGGAGCCAATGGCTCTGGTCAGTTTCCCGCCGTCAGGCGGCATGGATGGAAAGCTCGCCGCGGCGAGCGTCGGTGCGGCTTCAACGAAGGCGGATCAATCGACCTTCTTGCGTAACTGCTTGGTCTCACCGCGCCTCCGCTTTGACTCGACTAAGCGGCGTTTGGTGGACGGCGAGCGTTTGGCCCGGCGTCGACGGTTTTTAGCGGCTTCCGCAAGTCGCGTCTGGCGGGCGGCCGCCGCAGCGGCTTCGAGTTTGGCCGTCAGCAAGCGTGCTGCCTCTGCTCGGTTGCGGGCTTGGGACCGCGAGTCGCTGACTCGCACCGTGAGGCCGGTCGGCAAGTGGCGGAGGGTGACGGCGGTCGAGACTTTGTTGACGTGCTGGCCGCCCGGTCCGCCCGAACGGCAGAAAACCTCCTCGACCTCCTCCGGGCGCCATGGATTCATGCAGCAACTTTCTCGTCAGATGTGAATGAGCACAAGACGTGTGTTTGTACCGAGTCCGTCCCTTTTCTGTCGTGGGGGCACCTGCCTGTCCCTCCGCAAAAAAAGGCATTGCGCCTGGTTGTCCCGTGGGTCAACGTGAAACCGTTATGAAAAATCTCCACCCTTACATTCTCTCTGCAGCGGCTGTCTTTGGCCTGTCCGCCTGCGATCAAGCCGGACGCAACGCCGAGAGCGCGGTCCAAAAAACGGGGGAGGCCGTCGAGGCCACTGCCCAAGGCGGTGCTGCCGTCGCCGAGGGGGCTTGGGATGCCACCAAAAAAGCGGCCAGCGATGTCAGTGCCTCCGTCGATGCAGCTGGTGCTGCTGCCAAGGACGCAGCCCACGATGTCAACGCCTCGGTCAGCGCGGCCGGCGAGGCTGTCAAGGACGCGGCCCATGATGTCAACTCATCGGTCAACGCGGCCGGCGAGGCGATCACCACGGCGGCCGAGGGTGCCTCCGATGCCACGCAGAGTGCCTTCGAGGCCACGAAAATCTCGCTCGATGCCGCCGCCCACGATGTGAATGCGTCGGTCAATGCCGCCGGCGAGGCTATCAGCACCACGGCTGGGGGAGTGCAAGCAGCTACCGAGAGCGCTTTCGATGCAACCAAGACCTCAATGGATTCCGCCGGACACGCGGTCGAGGCGGTCGCTGAAGACGCGCAGAAAGCCGCGACGGACGCTGTCGATGCCGTCAAGAAGCCAGAGTAAACACGGTTTCCTTTTTCGCATTTCAACCGCCGCCCGAAAGGGCGGCGGTTTTTTCTTGGACCACGATCAGGAAAGCCCATTTTCCAGCAATGCTTGGCATTGCACCCGGAACCTAGCCGCCAATCGTATCGAAACTCTCGATCTCATTGCCTGAAGAATTGCTGCTGCACAGCTACGACCAGGAAATAGAGGCCGCAGCAGGCGATCGCAGCGGACCCGTAGCGTTCTAGCAGAGGGGCCAGACGGTTCAGGCGGCGCCGCCGGCCGAGCGTCAGCAAGCCGAAGAGAGGGAGTACCACAGCTTGATTGCCAATCTCCACGCCGAGACTGAAGGCGAGGAGCGCAACCCAGAGGCTAGCGGGGGCAAGTCCCTCCATGGCATCAAGCAACGCTCCGGCGAAGCCTAGGCCATGGACCAGACCGAAACCGAAAGCCACACCGAGACGCAGGCCCGAATGGGTGAGTCCCAGCCACAAGATGTTTTCCACGGCCACGACCACGATGCTCAGCGCAATCAGCGGCTCAACCAACAGGGGAGGGAGGTTGACGAGTCCGAAAACGCACAGAGCCAGCGTGATTGTATGGGCCATGCTAAAAGCCGCGATCACCTTGACCATTTCCCAGAGGCTGGAGGTTGCAATGACCAGCGCCGCGATAAAGAGAAGATGATCGTAGCCAGTCAAGATGTGGACCACGCCATGCCAGAGGTAGTCACGGAAAATACGGATCTTGTTTGCGGTCCGCTCTGGCACGAAATTCGCCCCGTCCGCCGTCGAGGGAGAGGTGATGAAAATGGACTGCGCTCGCGGCAGGAGCAGGGTAGTTATTTCCTGGGATGCTTGGCTCTTGGCCCGCACAATGTAGCTGACGTTCCAAGGCGTGCCTAAGGCATAAGGCCACTCGGAAAGCATGTCTTGGAATATTTCGATCTCCGGCGGCGCTGTGATGCGGTAGGCCAACTCGTATTGGCAGAACGTCTGCTCCGGTTCGAAGATCTCTCCCGGGGCGGTGACTTTGATCACGCGCCCAGCGAGGATCCTTCCTTGCGCGGTGAAGGAAAGATGCTTGAGAAGGTACTCCCCGTGCTTTTGCGCAGCGACCGCGAATTCCGCGCTTTCCGGGCGCAGCCCGGGATCCAGTCCCTGCGCCACGGACATTTCCTTGAGCGAAACATTAACTGCCACGCGCACTCCATCAGGCTCGAATTGGACCCACATGGCATCCTGCAAGTCAGGATGGGCATCAACTATCGTTACGAAGTCGAACTGGCAAAGCGCGAGCGCGGCGATTTTTAGCCACGCTCCACTTCTCTTTTTCACGGCACCTGCAGCGTGGCTCCCCGACTGAGGGCGAGGCCTCCGCTGCCAGCCACCAGATCGACCTGTTCCGAGGTTGAATCGGCCTTGGCGCTCATGACGAAATGGGTGCCGTCAGTCACCGACTGCACCGTGGCATTCGGAGGAATTACCTCACCGCTGACATTCATCCCGGCCGAGAGCCCCGCGGTATTCACGCACCGGATGGTGGCATCCCCGGCAATGGTCGAACATCCAGCAAGATCGATGTCGGCGCTGGTGCTGTTATCCGCGATCACGTCATAGACTCCTGCATCGGAAGCCGTGGCGCCGCTGATGGTGCAGGTCGTGACCCAAACGCCCGCGATAGAGTCGACCGCCGTCCAAGACAATCCGGCCGAGGTGGCTGTGCTGGTCGCGCTCATGACGAAATGCGTCGCATCGGTGATGGATTTGACTGAGGCCTTAGTCGGCACGCTGGCGCCGGACAAGGTCATGCCAACGACAAGCCTCGAGGTGTCATCGCAGCGGACCTCTGCGCTGGGGGCACTGGTCGTTCCGGAAAGTGCCACTCCGGTCAGGTTGATCACTCCGGCTTCGGACATTGCTGCGACCGGCGCGGCAATCGTGATACGTCCACCGCTTTGGAGAGACAGGCCATTCCTCCGCCAGATGACATTCGGAGTTTTTTTGGGGTAGCTGGTGAAAGAGGCGTGCAATGTGACGGTGCTGCCGGGAGCAGCAGTCGTATCACTCGGAACTCCGCCGAAAAAGGGAGGATAGACCTCGACGTGGTCGGCCACATTGTTGATCGCCGCTTCCAGCGACGAGACGATGGCAGAAAATCGGGGGTCGGTCTTACTGGCCGAAAGCTCGTTTGTCTCAGAGGGATCGTCGATAATGTTGAAAAGTTCGTAGGTGTAATTCTGTCCGATGCGCGTGCGGATGAGTTTGAATGTCTTCTTGGCTGAAGATATCGGGTCCGTGAAATCATCATAGGCCACGGGTGCCGCCGTCGCGGTCACGAGGGGTGCGCCCCGGTAGCTGCTGCCGGTCGTGCCGGCCGACTGCAGGGCCCTCCAGAGGCTGATCCCGTCGAGCGGCTTGGTGTTGCGCGGGATCACGCCGACAGCCGTGCAGATGGTGGGAAACAGATCGCCGACCCACACGAATTGATCGCTGGTCACATTCGCTGGCAACACCTCCGGCCACCGGATAGCCGCCGGGGTATGGATGCCGCCTTCGTAGCTGTCTCCCTTTGTGCCGCGCAGGGGAAGATTGATCGAACCCTTGGTCGTATCACCGCCGTTGTCGCTGAACCAGACAACCAAGGTGTTGCCGCGCAATCCCTCGGCGTCAATGGCGGACAGCACGCGGCCAAGTGCCGTATCCTCGGCATCCATCGCGGCGGCAATGAGACGCCGCTGCGCGTTGGCTATATAAGAAGGACTCGACTGGTTGCCATATTTGGCGAGCACGCTCGCGGGGGCCTGAACCGGACCGTGAATGCCATTGAAGGCCACATAAAGCAGAACCGGTTTGAAGGGATCTCGATCTTGCAGGAACTGGACCGCGTGATCGGCCAGCAAGTCGGTCGAATAGCCTCCGTGCCCCTGCAGGTCGACGGTCTCGACGAGAGGTTGTCCGTTGAGCCACCAGTCCGGCGCGCCATTCTCATTGCTGGCGTGGGTGAAATAATCGATAGCCCCGGTGTATTCGCCATAGTGGTGATCCCAAAAGCGGTTGAACGGGAGATAGGCTTCATTCTCCTGCGGCACGCCGATAGACTCGCCGTTGATCGAGGCGATGCTCGTGTTGTTGTAGGGCCCGCCCAGATGCCACTTGCCGCACATGAGCGTCTGGTATCCCGCAGCCCGGAAGGTCTCCGGCATGGTGTGTTCGTGCAGATCAAGTCCGTGCGTGTTGTTCACGCTGGTGCGTATCGTATTGCGTCCAGTCAACAGACAGGCACGCGTGACACTGCAAACCGCGGTCGGGTAAAAACGCTCGAGACGGATTCCTTCCGCTAGAAAGCGATCCATATTCGGCGTCTGGACGGGCACATTGGTCCCATAGGTGTGGTAGCCGACATCGGCCCATCCTCCGTCGTCGGTGACAAAGATCACGACATTGGGCTGCGCTGGTGGGGGACCGGTCTTGACGCGGTAGAATCCGCGCGTATCGCCGGAAGAAGCGAAGTTTTCGGTATGGCTGGCCGCCAGCGCGCGGACGACTCTCACGCGGTTCCAGTTGATGAGGTCGGTTGAATATTCGACGGCGCTGAGGTGGTTCGGATCGCAGGTCCAAGAGAGCGTGATGTCTTGGCCGTTACGGGCGATGCCGGTGATCCTCGGATCAACAGCTCCTCCGGCGACGGAAGCCATCCAGACCAGCGCCAGCGGGGCGATGAACGAGGCCCGACGCGCATTCATGGCGTATAGGCGACCCGGTAAAAGCCACGCACAGCCCGTACCCGGTGAGGGGCTGTGTCATTGTAACTGGCGCTGGTGTGCGTGGCGGGGAAGGAGACCGTATCGAACGTTGTCCAGTTGATAAGATCGGGCGACCACTGGACGGCGTAGGGCTTATTGGCGATCGCCGTCCAGCGGAAGGTCACAGTGTCCGAGGTTCTGTCTGTAACTTCGATCTCGGGGTAAAGGCGCGGGGCGAGGGCATATGAGTGGCTCACATCGCGGTTGTGGCGTTCTGTTGTTTCGTCGACCGATCGATAGGCCCGCACATATTCCACGAAAGCTTGGGTGGGACCAACCGTGACCCTAAGGTGGCCCGAGTTCGGCAAAATGACGCCAGTCGAATATTTGCCGTCTGCCGAACTCCCTGTCTGAGTGTAGTTCGCCGTGCCGGGTTGCGGGCACTCTTGGTAGACCACGCCGTCGAGTGTCTGGCATCCGTAGAAATGGTCGTGGCCGTGGAAAACTGCATTCACCCCGTTTTCCACGAGGAGCTGGTGGATCGGCTTGTCCCAGCCCGGGCGCCGCGACACGAACCCGTCCGTGCCGTCCGTATTTTTGCCCCCCCACTCGTATTTGTCAGCGACCTCCACGCCGCCGCGCGCCGCGACATTTCGGGTCACGCCATCGGCGAGGGGCGGTGTTCCACCGACCAGATGATGAGTGAAGACAAATTTGTATTTGGCACTGCTATTGGCCAGCGTTTCCTTCAACCAGTCGTATTGCGTTTTGCCCAGCGTCCATTGCCACGCGTCATTCGCCTGGTTTGGATTGGTCGCGGTGTTCCAAAAAGGATCGAGCACGATGAAGAGCGCATCTCCCCATTCCCATGCGTAATAGTCCTCGAGCAACCCGAGGTTCAGATTGCGGTGCACCGTTTGCGTGTTGCCGGTGAAGAACGGATCGGCTGTCCAAGTCCCGTTGTCCCAGACTCCCGGCACGGGATTGGGGTAGTAGAAGCGACGGGCGACGACATCCCATGCAGCTACGCAATTCGGCGTGCCATCGAAATACCAACCCTCTTCGCCCTCGTGGTTGCCGAGGCACAGAAGAAAAGGCACCGAGTGGCACGTGCGTCCAAAATAGGTCCGCAGTTCGCGGCAGCGGCTGGTGATGTTCGCGTAGTTGAGGAGCATGTTGAGTGGAGCCAGGGCTGCTGGATCCAGCTTGTCGGTCATGAAAATATCGCCGAGGTCGATATGGAAATCCGGCTCATCTGCCGCAACATTGTCGAGGGCAACCTTGAGCAGCTCCGTGCTGGTATTCTCGTCAAGATGCGGATCGGCGGTGATGGTGAAGGTGAAGCTCTTGCCACGCGCTTTCGCTGTGCAGAAACTACGCTCGCCGCGC
>Ga0209190_1000566_pt1 | contig 27075 bp, 27 predicted proteins | sample M_140205_XF_Meta_FD_187315 | JGI IMG/M metagenome (GOLD analysis project Ga0209190, IMG submission 187315) | Freshwater microbial communities from Lake Montjoie, Canada to study carbon cycling - M_140205_XF_MetaG (SPAdes) (version 2) | ecosystem: Environmental > Aquatic > Freshwater > Lake...
GCTGACTCCGACCTAGCCTCACGGGTCATCGCCGAGGTCTTTAAGCGCGGCTCCTATGGGATGATCCTAATGGGTAAGCAGGCGATAGACTCCGACAGTAATCAGACGGCGCAACTGGTGGCAGCGCGTCTTAATCTGGCGCAAGCATGCTTTGCATCAAAGGTAGTAATTGAGGGACCAAACGCCCTCGTCACCCGCGAGATCGACGGGGGGCTTGAAACGATAAAGATTCCGATGCCGTGCGTTGTATCAACCGACCTGCGTCTTAATGAGCCGCGCTATGCAGCTCTGCCTAATCTCATGAAGGCTAAGAAGAAGCCTTTTGAGGAGTTGAGTCTTGAAGCGCTTGGGGTCTCTCCACAGCTCAAGCTAGAGGTGCGTAGGCTTTCATTACCACCAGTGCGTAAGGCTGGTCGCAAGGTCGCCGATGTGGCGGAGCTTATAAGCGTGCTGCAGAACGAAGCAAAGGTATTTTAGGGGGTTCAGATGGGAAAAATTCTGGTTTTTATTCAACACGATCAAGGAAGGATCCTCAAAGGATCGCTTGTAGCTCTTACCGCAGCACGACAGCTTGCGGCAGCCTGGCACTGTGAGGGCTTGGTTGCTGTAACGCTTGGGCCAGGGGCGCAGGTTGCGGCTAACGAAGCTAGCTCTTATGGATTCAGCACCGTGCGCTTCTCTGAGGCAGCGCTATTTGAAAGATATCGAGCTGAGCCATACAGCCGCGCCATTGCGCTGGCGTCCAAGGAGCTTGGAGCTGATTGCATAGTGGCGCTTGCAAGTAGCACCGGCAAGGACTGCTTGCCCCGAGTAAGCGTGTTACTCGACGCGGTACAAGCCTCTGAGGTGGTCGCGGTAAATAGCGATGGAACCCTTAAGCGCCCGATGTATGCTGGAAATATCCTGGCCGATGTTCAGCTCGCTGCTGGCAATAGGGTGGTGACGATTCGAGGAACCGCCTTTGCGCCTGCCACTAAGGAGGAGGGCGGGGGCTGTGAGGTGCAGGAACTACACCTTGCTGGAGATCCTGAGCTGTACGAGCAGCCCCGCTTCGGCGAGATAGTTAGCTATGAGCAATCAAAAGCTGATCGGCCAGAGTTATCAGATGCGGCGGTAGTAATAAGCGGCGGTAGGGCGCTCGGCTCAGCCGAGAATTTTGAGAAGGTTATTTTCCCCTTTGCAGATGCGCTTGGGGCCGCTATCGGGGCCTCACGTGCCGCGGTTGATTCAGGGTATGCCCCGAACGACTGGCAGGTGGGACAGACCGGCAAGGTTGTTGCGCCAAGCCTCTATATCGCCGTAGGTATCTCTGGAGCCATTCAGCATCTGGCTGGCATGAAGGATTCAAAGGTAATCGTTGCAATTAATAAGGACCCAGCTGCTCCGATCTTTGAGGTAGCTGATTATGGTCTAGTGGCCGATCTCTTCGTGGTTGTGCCGGAGCTTACCGTGGCCATAAAGAACGCCAAGGGAGCTTAATTTATGATAAGGCGAACATGGATACTATTATCTATGTTTTTAAGCTTAGGAGCTGCGCTCATAATAGCGCTAACCGCCTGTTCACGAAACGCACCGGCGGATGAGGTTGATCTGATCTTCAAAAAACCGAGCGGTGAGAAAACTGAGGTCTTTCGCATGGAGGTAGTGGCGACTAATTCAGATCGCATGCGTGGTCTAATGTTTCGCAAATCGCTCGCTGCAAATGCCGGCATGATCTTTCTTTTTCAAGAGGAGCGTGAGCATAGCTTCTGGATGAAGAACACCCTGATTCCGCTCGATATGGTGTTCGTGTCAAGCGCTTGGAAGGTCGTTGGAGCTCTTGAGAACGTGACACCACTGACCGAGGATCAACGGACCGTTGGGATTCCGAGCCAGTATGTACTTGAGTTCAGCGCCGGTACGATTAAGCGTCTAGGTGTTTCTAACGGTGCAGCGGTCGAGGTGACCGGGCAGCTGCCACCGATTCAGTGATAGTGGTATGATATCTTCAAAGGACCCACAACACAGGGTTGTATATTCAACTGAGCATGGAAACATCTGTGGGGGTTGCAATAAGCCGCAGCTAAAGTGCTCCTGCTCTAAGGATGCGCGCGGCGCCATTATCGGGAACGGTAACGTTCGGGTTCGTCGTGAAACTAAGGGGCGTGGTGGAAAGACCGTAACGAGCATCTCTGGATTAGCTATGAACCAGGACGCTCTGACCCTGCTCCTAAAGGATTTCAAGCGGTTATGTGGTACCGGCGGGGCCCTTAAGGATGGGGTGCTTGAGCTGCAGGGGGAGCACTGCGACCAGGTTCTGCAGGAGCTGGCTAATCGAGGAATTAGAGCCAAGCGTAGTGGTGGCTAGAGAGCCCCTATTACATTATAGTCTCAGTCGAGTTATTAATGCAGGTGGTGCTTATATGTTTGGTGGCGGAAATAAGATAAAGCTAAGCGATACGGTATTTCAGAAAGCCAGGGTGGCTGCGGGCATCCTGGGGTGCTCACTAGAGGAGTTTATTGAGCGCTCTATTGAGGGCGAAGCTGAGAGAACGATGGCGCAAACCTCGAATAAAGAGCCTACTCAGGCTGAGGTTGATGAGATCTCTAAGCAGTTACAGGGGCTGGGCTACCTTGAGTAACGCTATCACAGCGCTACAGGCGGCTCTGGCGGTGATCTTCGATCTACTTTGGAGGCCCTTACAGATATTGGGTGTGGGGTATCAGCTCGTTTTAGTAGCAATTATTTTTGGAATAGTGATGGTGCTCCTGTACGGGAGGATCTCAAAGCAGGCAGCGATCAAGCGCGTTAAGAATGAGATCGCAGCGGGGCTGATTGAAGTCGTACTCTTTAGGCGAGACATTCAGATCTCCCTTAGGGCGCAGGGGCTCCTCTTACTTGCTGGGATGCGTTATTTCTTGCTTGCGATGGGCCCGGTTCTTATCCTCGCCATTCCGTTTACTATAATCTTTGGGCACCTTAATCTGCGCCTCGGAGCGCGACCTTTTGCCGTAGGTGAGGAGGGGGTGCTCTCGGTAGCGGTTGCTAAGGGTAGTGACGTAAGAAAGATCTCTCTACAAGCTCCCAAGGCTTTTGATCTTGAGGGGCCTGTGCGGGTGCTTAAGAGCGACACGCTCTTCTGGCGCCTTAAAGCTACAGCCGCTACTCATGCACAACTTATGCTTTCATCCGATGGTGCTACAGCGCTTAAGCAGGAGTTGTTTGTTGCCTCTGATCAGAATACCCCAGCCGCGGGGATCTTTCTCTCAAAGAGGGATTGGGTTATGCAGATGCTCTATCCAAACGGGGGCTCTGCTCAAAGCCTTGGCAGTACTCCGTTCGAATCAGTTGAGTTGACCTATCCACAACGGGTTTATACCGTGCTTGGAATGCAATTTTCCTGGATCTCTGCGTTTCTGATTATATCGATCTGTGCTGGGTATCTTGGTAGTCGTATCTTTAGAATCTCTGTTTAGTGAGCGTATGAAAAATAATTTACTCCTTATAACATTTGATAGTTGCCGTTTTGACTCCTTCATTCAGGCAAAAACCCCCAATATCAGCCGCCTTGGTGCGGCAGAGAGACGATATTCCTACGCTAGCTGGACCGTGCCATCGCACACCGTTTATCTACTGGGGGCCAGCCCACACACCAGCCCTAAGGGGGTCTTTGCATCGGAGGTTTACAAGAGGGACTTTATCAAGTGGGGAGATCGTCTTAATATTCCCGATATCTCCTTTAAGGGGTTCGTGCCCAGGTTGTCACTTCCAGCGTTTTTGAGGGAGCACGGCTATAAGACTAATGCATTGGTGAGTATGCCGGTGCTTAATCAAACAACTATCCTTAACCAGCACTTCGATCGCTATCAACTTATGAAGTCGCATCACGACTTTAATGCGATCATAGACAACCTGATCTTTGAGAAAGATAAACCATCTTTCTATCTGCTAAACATCGGAGAGACCCACTATCCATATATTATCCCAGGTGAGTCGGCTGATGATCTACCCCGTATTAGTGGTGTGCATGGGGTTTTTAAGCACATGGATGATCTAGTTCTTGGAGGCGGACCAGTTGCTGGTGAGGGGGAAGTAGAAAAAGAGGACCGTTTCTTTGATATGGATCAGATGCGTATGATGCACGATAAGCAACGCAGCAACGTTGAGTACCTCGATCGGCTCTTTGAGAAGCTCTATGAGGTCGTGCCTAAGAATACCCATATTATGGTGATGTCGGACCACGGTGAGCTCTTTGGTGAGGATGGCTACTTTGGGCACGGTCCGATTATTCATGACAAGGTTTTTGAAGTCTTCTTTGTTGAGGGGCGTATTAAGTGAGCCCTATAAGCCGCCGCCGATTTCTTCAGGGCTCTGCTGCTAGCGTTGGAGGTTTAGCTTTTGCCGATATTATCGGCTCAAAGAGCGCCCCTTATCTAAAGAATCGCAAGATAGGTTCTAAAACGGTCGTGCTTGGGATCGATGGAATGGATCCACATCTGTTGCGGCGTTTCGTAGCGGAGGGCGCTATGCCGACCTTCAAAGCGTTTATGGAGCGTGGAGCATCTGGGGAGCTCAGCACAACCATGCCACCACAGAGTCCAGTAGCGTGGTCGAGCTTTATTACCGGAACGAATCCTGGTGGGCACGGAATCTTTGATTTTGTTCACCGCGATCCGAAATTGTTAGCGCCCTACCTGTCTACCACACGCTCCTTTGGTTCAGACTCTGCGCTCTCTTTTGGAGATTGGTCGCTACCGTTAGATTCCGGTCGTGTCGAGCTAATGCGTAAAGGCAAGCCCTTCTGGTCAACCCTCGAGGAGCAGGGAATCTCATCAACTCTATTTGCATTACCTGCAAACTTTCCAGTAGTTGAGGATGGGTCGGTTCAGGCGCTCTCGGGCATGGGAACTCCCGACCTACTTGGAACCTACGGCACATTTACATATTATTCCGAGGTTGATGTAGCTGAGGCCAAAGAATGGAACGGTGGGCGCCTTGTGCGGGTTCGTCCGGTGAATCATGTCTTTACTACAACCCTTGAGGGGCCTTCAAATACGTTTCGAAAGGACGCGCCCGCGGCTGTAATGCCCCTAGTAATTTCGCGCGATCCTTGGGACCCGATCGTAAAGATCGATATCAATAACCAGCAGGTTATTCTGCGTGAGGGCGAGTGGTCGGAGTGGATTCCGCTCTCTTTTGAGTTTATTCCGCTCTTTGCCTCAGTTGCTGGCATGGTGCGCTTTTATGTAAAGCAGACCCATCCAACCTTAAAGCTCTACGTTTCACCTATCAATATCGATCCGATGGAGCCGACCCTACCGATCTCATCCCCGTCGTCTTATTCGAGGGAGATTGCTCAGGCTGCTGGACGCTTTTATACGCAGGGGTTTCCGGCCGATCAGAAGGCGCTCGCAATGGGGGTGCTTTCGGATGATGAGTATCTTACTCAGGCGAAGATAGTGCTTGAAGAGAATTTCAGAATCCTCGATTACCAGCTTTCACGCTTTAACGACGGATTCTTTTTCTTCTATTTCTCCTGTATCGACCAGAACTGCCACATGTTGTGGCGTCTCTGCGATCCAAGTCATCCGCTTTATCGTCCTGATGCCAGCCCAGAGCTTAAGAACTCAGTTAAGTACCTCTACAAGCGAATGGATGATGCGTTAAAGCTTGTTTTAACCAAGGTTGATGCGAGCACAACTTTCTATATCCTCTCGGATCACGGTTTTGGAACATTTGAGCGGGAGTTTCATCTCAGTAGGTGGCTTGTCCAGGAGGGCTTTACCGTTCTAAAGGATCCCGAATCACTCGAAGCGGGGGATCTTTACGATCGGGTGGATTGGTCCAAGTCCAAGGCCTATGCGTTAGGTATTAATGGAATATATCTAAACCTAAAGGGTCGGGAGCCTAACGGTATCGTATCTCCGGGTGAGGAGGCCCAGCGCATTAAGGACGCGATTATTCAGAGATTACCACAGGCGATCGATCAGGTGCGTAAACAACAGATCGTGAGGGCCGCCTACGACTCGGATAAGATATATTCTGGGCCCTTTAAAGCGCTCTCTCCTGATGTACTGGTGGGCTACAACCGGGGATTCCGTGTCTCTGATGAGGCGGTGCTTGGGAAGTTCCCTATGGAGGTTATCGGGGATAGAACGAATAAGTGGTCCGCTGATCACTGCTTTGATCCAGCGCTTGTACCGGGTGTGATCCTCTCAAATAAAACCGAGTGGAAGCAGGGCCCGTGTGGTATCTGGGATCTAGCTCCTAGTATACTAGCAAGCTTTGGACTTCCTGTGCCTCCTGAGATGGATGGAACGCCGATTCTAAAAGCCTAGAGTGTGGAGCTAAGTAGGGCGAGCGCCACAACCTCTTTAATGCTGCTTTGTACAGTGTTTAATGCGGTATCAACTCGTAGGGCAGGGTGCTGCGGCTCCTCGTAAGGGTCATTTATGCCGGTAAAGTTCTTAAGCTCCCCGGAACGGGCTTTCTGATAGAGCCCGTGCGGATCGCGGCTCTCACAGATTGATAACGGCGCTGTAATATAGACCTCAAGGAACCTCTCGTCTCCAATTATCTCCCGTACACTCATACGGTCCTCGGCGTAGGGGGAGATAAAGGCGCAGACAACAGTTATTCCGGCCTGATTCATGAGCTTTGCAACATGAGCGGCGCGCCTAAGATTCTCTAGGCGATCCTCTCTAGAGAAGCCGAGCCCATTATTAAGTCCCCGACGTAGATTGTCGCCGTCAAGGAAGTAAACCGGTAGGCCCTCGTCAAAGAGCGCACGCTCAACACCCTTTGCTATCGTAGATTTGCCCGAGCCTGAGAGACCGGTCATCCAGATGGTCATAGCCTTATGACCAGAGCGCGCCTCACGCTCGCTTTGAGTAACTAGGGTAGCCTCTTGATGCAGATTGCGACCAGGCTGCTCGGTAACTTCATCGCTAAGCTCGTCTGACCTACCACGATCGATAATCATACCCGCCCCAACCGTAAGAAACGTTGTGGGATCGATCAGTATAAAGTTTCCTGTGGCGCGATTCTTCTGATAGGGATCGATAAAGAGTGGCGTTGTGGTCGTAAAAGAGAGGCGTCCGATCTCGTTAGTTGTAAGGGGCTCGGCGGGCATCCTACCCAGTGTGTGAATATCTATCTTGTAATTTACTTCTGAGATGTAAGCTTTAGATTCCCTGGTGGTGTGCCTAATTACATAGCGTGTACCGAGATCCATCGGAGTATCTCCGAGCCAAACTAGCATGGCATCGAACTGAGTCGTTACGCGCGGCACGTTTTTAGGTCTAACGAGCATATCGCCGCGCGATATATCAAGTTGATCTTCGAGTTGTATCACGACAGCATCTCTGCTGCTTGCCTCATTAAGCTCTAGCGTTGTGACCTGTGGGCCAGCTTTGATAATCCGCTTAACGCGTGAGCGTGTCATGGCTGGCAGCGAAACGAGCTCCTCTCCGACTCGGATGATGCCAGAGCTAACGGTGCCGGCGTATCCACGGAAGTTCTGATGCGGATTGATTACGTACTGAACCGGGAAACGTAGGTCCACTAAATTCTGATCACCTGCGATATAGACATTTTCAAGGTGCTCAAGAACGGTCTCTCCGCCGTACCAAGGCATCTTGCTGCTACTCGATACTATATTATCTCCCTCAAGCGCAGAGACCGGAATAAACTTAATCTCACGAATGCCTAGCTTGGCTGAAAACTGTGTAAAGTCTGAGACGATCTCCTCAAATCGTTGCTGCGAGTATTCGACCAGGTCCATCTTATTGATTGCCAACACTATACGGGGCACACCGAGCAGTGCAGTTATAAAAGCGTGGCGCTTAGTCTGCTCAATAATACCGGTCCGGGCGTCAACGAGGATGATCGTTAGATCGACATTTGAAGCCCCAGTTGCCATGTTGCGTGTGTACTGAACGTGCCCGGGAGAGTCGGCCAGGATAAAACGGCGGCGCGGCGTTGCAAAATAACGATAGGCAACATCTATAGTAATGCCCTGCTCCCGTTCGGCCTTAAGGCCGTCGGTAAGGAGTGCTAGCGAGAGGCGTGTTGAGCCGCTCTTTTGTGCCGCTACTTCAAGAGCAGCAAGATGATCCTCATACACGTTACCAGAATCGTGTAACAATCTTCCGATCAGTGTGGACTTACCATCATCGACGCTACCGGCGGTTGAGAAACGCAGCAACGAGGCCGGTAAAGTAGGGGTATCGAATGTTTGTGGTGCAGAGCTCATTAGAAGTACCCCTCCCGTTTTTTAAGCTCCATCGAGCCATCAGTATCGAAGTCGATGATACGGGTAGCTCGTTCTGAGGTCTTCACATGAAGCATCTCGTTAACGATCTCCTCCAGGGTCGTGGCCTCTGAGCGTACGGCGCCGGTACAGTGATAACATCCAAGACTTCGAAAACGACACACAACCTCTTCAATCCTCTGACCAGTGAAGGTTCTAGGATCAGACTCCATTACTGGGATTAGATTATTACCTCGAACTACTACCTTTCTCTTTTGGGCGTAGTAGAGCGGGACTATTGGGATCTGCTCCTTAAGGATGTAGCGCCAGATATCCTGCTCGGTCCAGTTCGAAAGCGGAAAAACCCGCATCGATTCGCCCTGAAGGAGTTTACCGTTGAAGAGGTTCCATAGCTCAGGTCTTTGGTTACGGGGATCCCACTGGCCATGTTTATCGCGGAAGGAGAAAACGCGCTCCTTAGCGCGACTGCGTTCCTCCTCACGGCGAGCACCACCGATAGCAGCATCAAACTCATTTATCTTTAGCGCTTCGAGCAGGCCGCCGGTTTTAAGTAGGGCACAGCACTGTTGGGTTCCTAGGGTATATGGATTGGCATCAGCGCTTAGGGCCGCTTCATTTCTATGAATAATTAGGTTTAGTCCGAGCTCGCGCGCTGTCCTGTCCCTAAATTCATACATCTCTGGAAACTTATAGGAGGTGTCTATGTGCAGAGCTGGAAAGGGGATCTTTCCCGGGAAGAAGGCCTTCTGTGCTAGCCGTAAGAGCACTGAGGAGTCCTTACCAACGGAGTACATAAGAACGGGGCGCTCAAACTGCGCCGCGACCTCACGCATAATATAGATGCTCTCAGCTTCAAGTTGTTCTAGGTGAGATGGTGGATGCATATAGCTCATATTTTTAGCATGCAATTGGGCTAGGTAAAAGCTTTAGGGCCCATTGCTCGCAATTTTAATGTTGCATAAATTAAGTCAATCGGTGCATCATAGAAAACTATGAATATATCAATAATATCAGGTAGCCACAGGGAAAATTCGCAATCTGAGCGCGTGGCTCGCTACATCGAGCAGGACATTAAATCTCAGGGTATGCAGGGCACTCTAATAACCCTTGCAAAGAACCCACTTCCCCTCTGGGATGAGGGTGTATGGAGCGGGGAGCCCCACTGGGAGGCGACCTGGGGTCCAATAGCAGAGACCCTACAAAAGAGTGATGCGCTAGTTGTAGTCTCCCCAGAGTGGTCTGGAATGGTGCCTGCAGGCCTAAAGAATTTCTTACTTCTGTGCGGTACTGAAGAGGTTGGCCACAAACCCGCCATGATAGTATCAGTATCGAGCGGAGTGGGTGGAAGTTACCCGATCGCAGAGTTACGGCTCTCATCGTACAAGAATAACCGCCTAGTATATGTGCCCGACCACGTAATCGTGCGTAACGTTGAGACGATGCTGGTTGGTGATACACCAGCAGATGATCGTGATGCAGAGATCCGTAAGCGGCTGCATTATTCACTTGAGATCCTAGCCGAGTACGCCAAGGCCTTCAAGGGTGTACGCGCCAGTGGAAAGATTAATGTAAAGGATTTCCCCTACGGGATGTAATGTAATGCAGGGTTAAGCCAGCTTTGGCAAACCCTCCCAAGGTCCGATAACGTTACTTATCGGTCAATATTCTAGCTATCTGCAACCCCACCCCTCAAAATATGCTCGGCTAATTTGATTATCCACAGTGCACTTACTAAGCTCTGCGCTCAAGTATTCCAGCAGGTAATCAGCATGGCACTATTTAAGAACTCGGTTCAAATAGCAGGTATACGGTCTCTAGCAGAGGCTCTTTTACTGGAAGAGCTTGGGGTAGATTTCCTTGGTTTCCCACTACGCCTTGGTTATCACACCCCTGATATATCAGAAGCTCAGGCGAAGAGTATAATCAAGATGCTTAAGTATCCTGAGCGTGCAGTTTTAATTACATACTTACAAACAGCGCGCGAGATTGAAGCATTGGTGCGCTATCTAGGGGTAGTAATCATTCAATTACATGGTGATGTTGTAGTTGAAGAGATCTGGCGCCTCAAAGAGATGGTACCAGAGCTACTAATCAGCAAAAGTCTTATAGTTCGCCCTGAATGCTCTGACCTCAAACACCCGTTGTTTGAGCAAGCGCAGGCTTTTGAACAAGCAGTACATGGCTTCTTTACCGATACATTTGACCCTAAAACTGGAGCTACAGGATGCACGGGATTAACGCATGACTGGGCAGTCAGCAGAAAACTAGGTCTGACGCTTAAAAAACCCCTTGTCTTAGCCGGTGGACTCAGGCCCAGCAATGTTTTCGATGCAATACTTGCCGTAGAACCTAGTGGAGTTGACGCGCATAGTTGTGTAGAGGCTGCCGATGGCAGCAAATCTCCAGATCTAGTTGAAAAGTTCTTGACAGAGGCCCGTCGAGGATTTGTTTTTCTAGAGGCTCATTCCAGCGGTATTGCGCAATCCCCTCTCTAGGGATGGGTTAGAGGCGCAGCATTTTAGGTGTCACAGATTAGTGAGATTTCACCACCGCAAAGTAGCTCTCATGAAGAGGAACCGGCAGAAGGGCTCCGGTCAACTATTCCGAAATTGCTTCCGAAATCAGATCTGACGGGCTTTCTATAAAATTACGCTAGATTGCTTGCAACCCTTAACTACTTGAGGTTACTTGCGCATGTCAGATAAAAAGTTTCAGCTATATTTTGCAGGAAATTCAACGGTAGAGCTGGTAGAAACCCTATTTTCTTATGGTATCGCGGAGCTCCCAAAAATGACTGTTAGAGGAAAAACACATGGGGTTTTTAAAAGTGCGGGGACCTTTCAATGGACCTCGGCTGTACGAGGTCTATGTGTGCTTTGTATTAAATCAATAATCGCACACAAATATCCAGCGACAGGGGCTGTAGGATACATTCTCGGTTTTCAGGGAAGTCTTGCCGCCTCACTGGACTACGCAATTAGCAAACAACCAGTATGGCTGAAGGATATGTTTGGTACTGATGCTAGTGACAATTCATATGCTCGAAGGCTGCTATGCCGAACCAATCCTGAGCGAAAACGCCACGGACCGGTAATAGTAGGCCATAATGAAAGAGCCCTTCCGGCCGGTAACATTCATATTTTTTGGAACGGTGAGCTCGTTCAATCAATGGAACCTCTTCAACAGCTTCTGCTTCTTATCGCCGGTAGTGAGAAGCCATTAAAATCAAAAAAATCACTGCTGTCACAACTAGCGGCTTAGGGAGCTCTGTCAGTAGATTATAATGCCCCCGTCTACAGCAACGCCGGCTTATGAGTCCCAGCATCGCCTGCAAGAATCATAACTGAGTTGCATGAGAGCTCAAGACAGAGAAGGTCTCTAGGACCTAGCTTGATTCGACGACGCTCCTCTTCTGTGCGGCCCGTTACGATACGAAGCCAGCAGACCTCCTCACCACTTAACTTCCCCTGCTGTCCGCGTGGCTTATCTCGATAAAGTTTAATGAGGGTATCTGAATCGCTCTCGCTCTCACCACTCTGCAGGACTACGTTCTCATCGAGCGCTTCAACGCCGTAAAGAAAGGCGCGTGTGGTTGCCCAAAGCCCCCCAATGGCATCTATCGGAAGCACCATATCTAGGCTACCCGGGGCGCCAGGAGCTTCGGAGCCCTCAATTATCGGTGTGTAGAAAAGTCTAAGGCCCTGCGCTTCTGGGATTAGTTGCAGACGTCCAAAGGATTTGTTGATCGAAAAAGTAACTCCGCCACGGTACATAGAACCTTCACCTTTTTTAAAACCTGTGCATCACAGAGACGTTAGTCAATTTGCCTGTGCATCATAGAGACATTAGTCAATTCGCAAACGTACACTACAACAAGCATACTACAACCCCTAACGATACTTACCTACTAGTCTAAAAGCAAGATTATCTCATCATCCCTATTATTTCCTAAGCTTAAGGGGGCCCGTTCGTGGCCCCTTCGGAGGATCCTTCGGGGGTACTGGCGCCTTTGCTTCACTTACTTTCTTAGCAGTTACGCTCTCTGTCGGGGGCTCGGGAGCTCCCTGCTGCGTAGTAGTAGTAGTGGCAGTAGCGGGCTTTGCAATAGTTGTTACAACGCCCCGCGGCCGTGCTCCACCGCGCGGCATCATATTTAACTTAAATGATGAGGGCGTTCCAGGCTCTGAAGAGGCAGAGGCGGACGATGCGCCCCGTGCGCCCCCTGATTTATCACGCTGAAACTCAGGCTCTGCAGCTTGCCGTGGTTTAGAGGCAAACTTGGCTGAGATCTCATCCTGCTCCTGAGAGAGGATCTGCTCATCGACCCAATCTGCTAATCCGATCTCATCAACTTCAAATCGCTCCGGCTTAACAACAAACTCTCGCCCCTCCCAGGTTTCTGGCAGGCTAGCGTTAAACCAAAATGAGCGCCCCTTGACGATCTTGCCGTTTCCTAGATCGAACCAGGCCAAACCCTTCTCTGCCGACATCTCATGCTTAAGCTCTTCGGCGCTAACGAGATCCTCCTCATCCTCTGAGTAACTAACAGTTTGAGACTCGCCACCTGTTCGGCGCGCACTAATATCAAGCGGCCCTTTTAGCAGCGTGCTGGAGAGCCCCGTTGTAACGCCAGCACCGATCGATTTTTTGGTGCTTGTAATCTTTCCGAACCACTCGGTCATATCAGCGGCGGTCCGGTTATCACCGATACGCATCATGACCTTTAAGTTTACGTTAGCCATCACGCGTTCATAAAACGCCTCACTCAATCCAGCGGCTGCATCGGTAAGACCGCCTGTCGACTGCGCGCCGAAGAGCAGCGCAAAGCGGCCACGTCGCGCAAGCTCAAAGAGGTTCGCCCAGGTTGGTCCAAAGGTAGAGGATCCCTCGTCGATAATAACTAGGTGCGGGTCCTCAAGGTTGTGAATGCGTGAAGAGGTAATCTCACCGATCGATACCTCAAGGTCTTCACGAAATATCTTGACCATTCTAGCCGCACTCTCGGCCTCCTCTAGCCTTGGAAGCATGTAGTAGATGATCTTTCCGCGCAGAATAGCGTCGGTAAGAACGAGGTCGGTATACTTAGTGCAGAAAACCTCACCCACCTCACTGCCTGCAATTGCGTGCAGTTCAGAGGCGATACCCCTTAGGTTGTCTGTAATACGAGCTGTATCAAGCACACCCTTTACACTGCGATAGCTGGATGCCAGATGGCCAAGCTCCACCATGGCCTGGCGGGCTCCGATCTTATTAAGCATGTTTCTGAGGTGCGGATAAGCGATCTGAAATGCTGAGAGCGATACGGCGATATCACGAATAGACCACGCTAGGCCAAAACTCTCCATGGCACGCACCATGCGATAGATTGAATCGGCCGCTAGTCGGTCGTAGTGCTTAGTTGAGCTCTGATCCGATGTTGGTGGGAGCCCTGCACGCAGAACCTTACGCGCCTTAACGTCGGCGCGCTGATTCGTCATTACAAAGTTATAGGCATGCACGCTTTCAAAAGGATCGACGATGATCAGATCCTCAATTCGGCCGGTCACCATCGCCATTAGGATAATATGAGCGAGGGTCGTTGAATCACGCTTTGCGTCTATGAACGTACAACCACTAGCCCTGCCACGCGCCATCTGTTGAAAGATAAGGGATTCAAGCCAGAGGGTCTTTCCTACTCCGGTCTTTGCAAACACGGCACCATGTGTGCATATCTCATCATCATCTACCCAGAGCGGTTTTCCTGAATCTAGCTCAAAACCGATCAGATACTTGTCGAGCATCTTTTTATTTTTAGCACGCGCATCCTCGACCGCATGGCCTAGGCAATCCCGTTCAGGTGGCATTCCCAAGACCGCCTTACCACCCCGAAATATAGATTCCCTTTGGCGCTCAAGCTCAAGTGCATACTGCTTGCCCCACTCAAAGGCGGTGCGACCAAAGGCCGCGGCAGGTATCAATCCCAAGCCGAAAAGAACCATCGGATCGGCAGAGGCGAGCGCTGGCGACATAGCAGCTCCAAATGCCCCTAACGAGGTCAATCCAGAGGTCAGTAGCGATCGTTTGATCCGTGCCTCTCTGATCGCCGTATAGTCTGTTCGTCTATAGTTACGTGCCATATATTAAAGTCGTTCCTTTACGCACTAGCTGGACTCAGTTCCGAAAGTGAATCGTCCGCAGGTTTTTCCTCTATGCCCTGTAGCAACTTTTCGTAATCCTCTGTCGTTTCTGACATAGTTGCCTTATCTGCATATTTAAAGCGCGAGCTCCAACTGCGGCCCCAACGTTGCTCAAGCTTTGCGCCGCGCAGGGGAACCATGCCGGACTTGCCAAGCAGGCCGAGTGAGTTAGCCCCTTCCAGTCGTTCCTTTGACTTAAACACGGAGAAGATTACAGAGCTATCTGGAACGGTATAATCCCCTACCCGCCTAGCTAGCCAGCCGTACGATGCGAGCACTATGCGCATAGCGGACCAGTCTCTGAGCTCCTGCGCCGAGATTGCGTGCAATTTTTCAAGCGTTAGAACCTCCTCGTTGCTTAGAGGTGGCATGATTCGCTCTAGTGAGTTACTGGCGAATGAAGCACCGTCCCCCTTTTCTACCGCGATGGCTTTTAGCCTCTGGCGCGAACTAGCTGCTGCTAAGAGCACCTCCATGCGCCTAATCTCTAATGGCTGAAGGGTCTCTCGAAGGAGTGCAACAACCCGCTCTACAGGTATAAAGAGTAGATCTGATCCGGTAGCATAGCTACTCTGCGCTATCTCAGAGATCGATCCAATTGAACTCTCTAGAAATTCACTACTCCACGCAATATGTGACACACGCACAAGTCCAACTAATTCAACTTCGTCCGCTACATCTATTAGCTCATGTGGACAGGCCAAAAAGATCTCCATCCATTGCCTGAGTCCCCAAACATCAGAGCGCAGATCCACCGGCATTCGAACCGGTGCAAAGGCGCTTGAACGTGCGGCATAGATTAGCGCTCGTCTAATACGAGAGCGTGCGTCAAAGCTGTAGTCCTGCGGGTACTCAAGCACCGAGTGTAAAACAGCGCGCGCGCTCAAATGCGGGAAGTTAGAGCGGCGGATCCAACGCCCCCCCTCATACGAATGTACCAGCACCTTTCCGCACTCAAGAGCAAGGATTGTGGTTGCAACCTCAGCCGCCGGAATACGGCCAAGCTCCTGTCTAAGAGCCGGTGTGAGCACTCGATGCAGCGCTGCTCGTACCAATAGTGCGTACTCTTCGGAATTAAGGGGCTGTGCGTCTCCACTTGGGTGCGGCTCTTCTAATCCAGCATGCACCTCTCCCGCAGCGTACAGGGCGTGTAACGAGAGTGCTGCAGATAGTAGGTCCTCCGTATGCTCCTTAATGCTACTAGTAGCGAATGCAGTTGCGAGTAGGGACTCCTCCTCTTGCAGCGCCACATAGGGAGCGATCGCGCCGTTTTTTACAATAATTGCGGTGAGAGCTTCGTTGGTACCGTTGACAGCACTGTACTCATTTAGAACCCGCCATACTCCTGAGGCGCGCGCTTCAAGTGCTGTAGAGAACTGCGGACACGCAAGCCCACGGATCTGAATATCTGGTGCGCCTTCGGGAGTTACCGCATCTAGGCTGGCTCGCGCACCGGAATAAAAAAGGCGTCCGTTACCCATCTGTCCGAGAGCATCCGCGCCGACATAAGCCCGATAGTAACGCAGCCCAAAAAAGAGCGCTACGATACACGCAACGATCCAGACACGGAGTGAGGCTATGATTAGAAAGGAAAGCCGCAGCAAACCCTCATGCAGTGAAAGGTATATCTGAGAGAGTAGTCCTATCTCGCCAGCTGAAGCATAGGCGGCCGGACTTGCCAGGGCATTTCCAATAAGGATGGCGCTAATGTCGTTGAAGAGCTGTGCTTCGGTCTGAGTTCCATGACGTACGAACCATTGCGAGTAATCACTAAGATCCAAAGAGAGGTTCTCACCCCAAGCGCTACCAGTTTCAAGTAGTTGCTTGTTAAGCTGTGCTATCTCTGTGACCTCTAGCTTGGAGCGCTGCACAAAGTAGGTGGTTATAAGAAGCGCAAAGATAACCACGAAGAGCGCAACAACGCCCTGCACGATAAGGCGAGATGCCCCCCCACTCTTCCGGCCAGCGTGGTGGAGAAGATCCATATCGTTACTGTCTGGCGTAGAACGACCCTCTGCCACTAAAAGCCCCTTTTAAATAAAACCTGCTACTACAGCCGCCTTGCCCCTACCAGGCAACGTTTAAGGAGTATCAGTCCCCCTTGTTATCAGATCAAGCGACATATCTAGACTATCAGTCTGGCCCAAACACCCTGATCGTACCAGATCCGTGCGATAGTAACCCGTTAAGTCACGGATCTGCGACCCCTCAGCATATCCATCTAGAGGCTTAATAGCGTAAGCCGCGTAAGTCCCCTCATAGGAGGGTATCTCAGCTACCTATTTATATCTCGGTATAATTATCGATTTACAGAATAGCTGAGATCTCTCCAGTAGTAGGGGTAAAAGTGGCGATAGATACGCATGGTAGGTGAGGAAAATTAGATTTTACGAAAAAAGCTAAAGGAACCAAATGGTTACGGCGACGAAGGGGTGTATGGGGATAATAGTGGGAACGGCGCTGCTGTGGAGCTCGCTCGGCTATACCGAAAATAAACGTGCTCCAATAGGGCTAGGAGAGGCCAATCAGGAGACCACTGCCGAGGCTGTGGCGCACTATGCACGCTCCAGGGCGCTCTTAATCTCGGCCCTGAACGAGTTCGATACGGCGAGGAAAATAGCTCGTCCTGACGAGCTGTTAGACCCTGTTAAGTGGCGTAACACACTGATTGATCGTGCCGAAGATCTGGAGCGGGTTCTAGATCCGCAACCTAAGGCTACGAAGGGTGGGATAAAATTTTCGGCGGATCCACGACTTTTGCCTGAAGCAAGTAAGTAATGAGCGTTGATTACTAAAAGAGGCTTGAACGATCTATGGATAACGGTGAAGTAATACCCTGCTTAAACGAAGACTGGACCTTTGCCGGTTGCAAGCTCTTTGAATGGATGGCCGGACTGACCAGTGCTTTTCTTGCTAGTTCACTGGTTGAGAAGCCAGCGCAACATATGCCGATGTTGGTGTTGATCTGGATCGGTATCACGCTCGGGCTGGCAGCTATGCGAAAAAAGTTTCCGGATGAGGAACGTGGAGTGAGAAATGTGTGCATGGTGACGTGTGGATTCGAACCCCCAGGTATTCCCGCTCCTTCGAAGCTACAACCACGCTGGAGTGGTGCTCCGATACGGAAGCTGAATCCACTGAGTCTCTACATGCAGCTTGAATTGGATGCCGTGGTAAATAAGCCGCGTAACAAGGATCCAAGGGCGTAACGAGAAGGTGGCAAAAAAGGTTTGTAATGAGCAAGATTAAAGAGGTTACACAGGGCATAAAAGATCGAGTTGCAGATACGCAGCTAACGGCAGCTCGTGGCAGCAACGATACGATCCGTTTGTGGGAGAATTATAAGGATCAGGCCCTGATGTGGCGATCGCTCTCACTTATTCAGTTTCCAACTACGCTAATCGCTGTAATCTTTGCCTTAGTCATGTGGTCCACGCGCGAAATTATCCTGAGCGTGCCATCAAAGCCGATGCCAGGCGTGTATGCAGCTCAAGATATTCCTGATAACGAGTTTATCAATGTAGCCAACGATTACATCAACATGATCGCTACTTACCAACCCGGAACAGCTCGCAAGCAATTTGATATAGCGAGCAGCATGCTTAAAGAGCCCCTGCTTACGAAGTTCAAGGAGGAGATGTTACAATCAGAGCTACCTGCCATCGAGAATTCAATCCGTACTCAGGTGTTCTTTGTTGATCCACTTGCTACGCGCGTTGAGCGAACTGGCAACAACGTAACGATATCAGTTACTGGCGAACGGTGGAAGGTGATTGCAGGGGCCGAGGTTCCAACCGTTACCAGCCGCTACCGAGTTGAGATGACTACGATCCCACGTAATCCGATTAATCCCTACGGCATTGTTATCACTAACGTTGTATTTACTCCAAACACACGGGGGGAGCGTAATGGTGACCCGCTGAGAGGAACAGGAGCCGATTAATGAAGCGAGGAAATAGTATGTATTATAATGTATTCACCATACTTCTCGGAATAACTGTGGCGCTCGTTGCGCAGCCATATAGTGCATTTGCGCGTGATGTTCAGTACCAAAGTGGCAATGGTGAGATAGAGGTGTGGATTAATATTGGAGAACCAACCGAGATCGTCTTTGAAGGAGGTCGCATCAAGGATGGCTTTAAAAACTCGAACGCCGGCATAGCCATTGAGAACAAGGGAAATGCGCTAGTCGTGTTCGGAAAAGAGAATATCAACGAGAACGGAGAGGCGATCCTAGTGCGGCTAGACGATGGCAGATCTTACCCACTCCGCATTCGGCGCGCTACTGCAGAGAGCCCACGAGATGCCCAGATTTCAATCGGAGATGGCAAGGGCGCTTTTGGTGCTCCAGAAGAGGAGTCGATGCCAGAGCCGTATAAGGAACGTGGCTATGAGTACGCGCCAGCAAGCAAGGTTTCAGGCTTGATGCGTGAGATGGTTCTCGTTGCAGAGTTCGGCAAAAGGTCGATAGCAGGCTACCAGATTAGTGAGAAATTCAAGGGACAAGAGGTTGTCAGCGATGGTGCTGTCTTGGCAAAGATCGACAAGATCTTTATCGGCGCTAACCTGTGGGGGTACGTACTGGATACAACCAACCTGTTGGACCAATCGCAGAAGCTTAATGCAGCTACGTTTCGTATCGATGGAACACGCGCCGTATCGGCATCCTCCTGGGAATTAAGCGCACGACCTCTTAACGTAGAGGAGCAGATATCAAATAAACACAACGCAAAGGTCTATATTGTAACGCGAGCCCGTTAACGAGCAGGTGAAGTATGTCACAAATATTGAAAGATTTCATGCTCCGATTGCGGAGCGACAGGAAAACGCAGGTCATAACGGGAGTTGTGGGTATCGCTATATTATTCCTGATCTTCGGTGAAAGTGGCGGAGCCCGTCGTCGACAGAAGGGCGATCTCAAGCAGGTAAACGTTGGAGCAAACGATCCTAATGAGCGTTGGACCGATCTGGTTGAGCGCTTTAACGGACAGTTAAACTCTCTGACCCAGAACACAAACGCACTGCGTGAGGATGTTGATACACAAAAGAAGGCCATGCAGGAGTATGAGGCAACTACGGCAGAGATCTTTAAGAAGATCCTTGAGCGTCTAGCTGAACTTCAAAATTCGACATCTACGGCCGGCGGAAACACAGCGCCGAAAGATCTAGGTGATATAACCGGACCAGGGCTAGCTAGCGCTGATCCGAACGAACTTGAGTCTATCGCCGCTTCCGACGCTATTCCAGCGCAGCCCCCTGCTCCACCAGTTAAGGTTCGCCTGGCGGCCATTATGCCTGGTGATTCAGTACGAATTAAGCTCCTGGCAGGTGTAAACGCACCGACCGATGGAACGCCGTATCCAGTTGTTCTCAAGTTGATCGGGGATATTATCGGACCGGATGGCAACAGTATTCCGCTCGGTGAGGCGCGTGTTATCGCAGCAGCGCAGGGCTCCCTGACAGATTCTCGTGTGCTCTTTCGATTGACCAGACTTAGTCTGCGACTTCCAAACGGACGCCGTAAGGAGTTCACCATAGATGGCTGGATCGTCGGTGAGGATGGAATTCGTGGTATGGAGGGGGTTCTGATAGATCCTATAGGTAAAGCTATCGCCGGTGCCGGTTTCGCCGGGGGTCTATCGGGATTGGGACAGGGTATCGCCGCTGCAAATAGGAACACTTTATATTATAATAGTAGCGGCAGTCAAAGTTCACAGTCACAGGTTGATCAGAGTCAGATACCAGCATACGCGGGAGGGCTCGCACTCTCATCCGCAGCTCAGGAGTGGCAGCAGATTATTCGTGAGCGTTTACAGCTCTTAGTTCCGGTTGTTCAGGTGCTCTCAGGACGCGAGGCTACGGCGGTATTCTCGCAGTCACTTGCTATTCCTGACCTGCTTGAGCAGATCGACGATGAGAACCCCTCGGTTGTATACACGTCATTAGATTAACGGTTGAGGTAAGGCGCATGAAAAAAGTAGCAACATTAGTAATTCCGCTTCTAGCTAGCTTGTGTTCGGGATGCAACCAGGTCGGAAACATCCTCAACCCATTCTATGAAAGCCCATCAGAGGTTGCCTACTTTGGCGAGAAGAACGATGCGGCGCTTAATGATTCTGGTGCAGGGAAGGCAGTTCGCGCACGTGAGGCGCTAGAAGCCATGAGCAGCTATCAACGAACGCTCTCACCACAACCGAATAATCCGGTTATTCAGCCCGCTGTTGTTCGACTTATGTGGGTACCAGATCACCTAAACTCTCACGGCGACCTAGTTCCTGCGCACTATTACTACCTTAAGGTAAAGAGGGATGCCTGGGCAGTTACAGATGCATTCGAAATCGAGGGCCAGCTCGGTGGCGCCCAACAGGGCTCGGCCGTTGGCTTCGTTAATCCGGAGGATATTCGCTAATGATTATGCGAGGATTTCTTCTATTATCTCTAATGCTAACAGTTTCCGGCTGCACTAAGGGGCCAAAGGAGTACCAACCGTACTCTGCGACTAAGCGTACTATCTTTCTCCCTGCTGTGCGCAGCGCAGGGGCTGAGCCGGTCTATGCACGCACCCGTTGGACCCATCCCCCAGAGGTTCTGCCACAACGTGAGCGCCCTGGAACTAAGGACTCAATTGAGGGCCGTAGTGCCCCGATGCTTCGTCCAGTATTTCACCTTGAGTTAAAAAACGCCTCGCTTGAGGAAACTGCGCGGGTCTTAGCCGCAACCTCACGTTATGAAAGCTACGCAGATCCCTCTATAGCCCTGCATAAGATCACAATTGAGAATCTCGGCACAATTGACGAACTCGGGCAAATTATAGAGAGAAAGGCGCAGATTCAGGTTGTTATCGATCATCAGAATAAGGAGGTGCGATTTCTGGCCCCAACGGCAGAACAGCCCCGACTTTTTAAAGAGTAATCGAAATGGGTATTAATAGGTTAACGCGAAATAGGTTGTTTCAAGATGAGGAGCTCTTTAACAAGCTGCTCCCATTTGCACGTTACGATCAGGAGAACGAACTCTTCATTCATACCGACGCATCGATCTGGTCGATGTGGGAGCTGCAACCTAAGTGGATCACCAAGGTATCCGATGCAGAGGCGTTCCAGCTTACAGAGCGTGTTCAGGAGCTGCTGGATTCTTTAGAACATACTATCTCGGCACAGGTTTCCTGGATAACGACCTTCGATGTTGAGGATCTGCTACGTAACTGCATCTCCTCGTATCCAATCTCTGGGCCGGCCGGCTGGATGACTAGACGCTGGGTTCGCTCTATCAGACTCGCAAGTCAGAGTCGCTCGCTGCAGCGTAGGCCGCGTCGACTAAGACTCTTTATCTCTTTTCGCTATGATCCACCCTGGGAGGGCAAGGGACTACTTAACCAGATCGCTCGTACAATAAAGATGTTCATGTACGGAGCGGTTGGTCTGAGTGCCGAGCAACGCCAGGCCGAATACATGGGCTTTGCTAACAAGTTTAAGGGCATCATCGATGGCTCGGCGGCCAAACTAGCTGACCTCGGATTTTATCCTAAACGGGTCGATGGTCAGTCTCTAATCAACCTACTTTATCCTATCCTTAATCGTCGTAGCGTTAAACCGGGCAAACATAGGCGTGGACGTACCACTGCCGTTCCTGTGCCTGAGTACGATCCTGATGATTTGCTAGCAAATCAGATCTCTGAGACCCCCGTAGAGCATCCTCGTGATGGAATTATTCGCAAGGATGGCCGTATATTCCGTTCCGTATCGATGGTGAAGCCCCCCAAATCCTGCATGCCGCTTATGATTGCGCCGTTGCAATCAGCGCCTTATGAAAACATTATAAGCGTCACGTTCTCTAAAGATCCCAAGGAGAAACAACTTGAACGGCTCGATCGACTCGATGGCACCCTCGGTATGCGAGAGCGTGCCTGGGGCGGACGATCCAATCAGAAGGTAAGCCATCAGATCTCAGCCATTAGAAACGCACGCCAAGAGCTATATGATTCACGAGAGCAGATCGTACGTGTTGGGGTGCACCAGACCTTCCTGTGTCAGAACGATGACGAGGCTATACGCGCAACGGCAGAAGCAGTCGCCACCTTTCCACAGCTAAACGGTGCGCGCGGCATGGTACATGAGGTTTCTGATATGGCGGTGCTCATTAACACCCTGCCAGGCGCCTACGATCCTGCAAGTGACGGTGCGGGCTGGACGACAGTTGTACAATCATCACGAGCCGTTCGAATGTTTCCGTTGTGGGGTAACTGGCGCGGGAGCGCTGGAGCCCAGATTCTCCTTCCAAGCCTTTGGAATCGCGAGCTGATTGGTTTTGATCTCTACGACTCAAACATAGCGCCGAACGTTTTGATTAGCGGAGTGTCGGGAGCTGGTAAGAGCTATCTGATGTGCTTTTTGATCTCGATGCTCAATCGGGGCCACTACGCTACGCTCTCAGATGGTAGGATTATTGAGAGAAATCCGATCACCTTCATATTTGATAAGGGTATGACCGGACAGCCATGTGGTTTTGAAAAGCTCGCTAAACTTTTCGGGGGGCGTGTATACGAAGCAACCCCCTCTAAAGCGCCTGCCATGAACTTCCTGGCGCGTCTTGGAGCAATAGCTCCAGACTCTCGAAACGACGACTATAAGGACCTCGTAGATATGTGCGCGGATGTGGTCTGCGATATGGCTACCGATGGCACTAATATCCCAGACCGCCTTGAGCGCGGAAGTGTTGCTGAGTCCCTGATTGAGGCTCACCGTATTTATCGCAGCGGCCCTATGCGTCGTGAATTTATATTGAGCGATTGCGTTTCGGTTCTGCGCGCACCACGCCGAGTTGATGAAACAGATGATATTGCGCGACGGCGCCAACGCATAGCGCTCCTAATAGCCGACTACTACGGCGAGGGAACCTATGCTCGATTCTTCGATAGACCAGGCTCACTCAAGCTCAAAGAGCGCTTTATTGTATTCGATCTTAAAGCTTTGAGTCGTAACCCTGACTTGCAACGTGTCTTCCTTAAGATCGCGATGGTCTGGGCGGATACCGTCATGAACGACCCGAGCGAGCTTGATACTCGTAAGATTCTGGTCTTCGATGAGGCACATGAGCTAATCGGAAAGACCCAGGCTAATACTATTGAGACAGCTTTTCGTCTCTATCGTAAGAGAAAGGGGATCGTTATCGCAGCATCACAATCAGGAGAGGATTTCTACGTTGGATCTGGTGGACAAGCGATCGTACAAAATAGCGCGCATAAGATCTTTTTGCGCCAGGATCCAAATAAGTTCCACCTCACGGCGCAGGCTTTTAACCTAACCCCACAGCAATCAGATGTGATCATGCGCTTACGAACTGTAAAGGGGGTCGAGTCTCAATTCTACCTAATCTCGGATCTAGGTGAGTCGGCGCTTGTATTGCCGGTAGAACCTGCTTTCTACTGGGTCAGCACAAATAACGGAGACGATAATCAGCTTTTTAGTGATGCTTTAATACGACATAATAACGATTTCAGTAAGGCTCTAGAGGAGATCGTTCTGATAGCTCCATATGGGGCCAAGGATCTCCAAGAGCGGAGGATGGGGGGTGCAGGCTTCCAGCCGGACGATGCAGGTAGTGTATCCGGGGCATTAAATTCGATACTGGAATCAGGATTAAGGGATTCAAATGTTTAGGAGGGTGTGGGTATGAAGATCTCATTAAATACATTAAGATTAAGCACAGTGGTGCTTGCCATCTCAACGCTCTTCGGAGCAGGGTGCTCTAAAACGACACAGACCGAGATCGTTCAGCCTGCAGTTATTGAATATCAAGTTCGTAACGTTCCCGGTGTTGTTGAGTATATCTGGGAGGAGCCGATGGTAGATGTCGTCGATGTTCCGCCGGGGCTTGATCCAGAGGGACATTATTATCGACCTGGTCACCAAGAGGTTATAGAGATTCGCCAAGGGCGTTGGGAGTACTATAAGCGTCCGAAACAGAAATAGCGGAGCATGAAAGTATGAGTCTGATTAACTATAAAAATTTATTTGCTCCACTCGGTAGCAAAATTCAGATGGGTGCTCTCATTATTCTGGCATTTCTAGTTTTTGTTGTGCGTTTAGCCGGTTCGACCATCGAACAAAACGCTCCGATCGAGCGGGACAACGGTTCAAAAGCGCAGTTTTCTAATTTTCTGGATGACCAACAGCAACTGATGCAGTCCGGTAAACAGGGCAAGGGCGATAGTAAGCTCAATGACCTACTAGATAGCACCAGCAAAGGTAGCACTAACCGTCCGCGGAGTAATCCATCAAACGAGACGGAGCCGGAACTGTTAAACGATATTAAGAGGAAGCTTGGGTTAGAGTAGTAGTGTAGCTCTAAAGCGCTAGATTCTAGGAGGACAGATAAGGGTTTTGCTTAGGTCAAAAAGGGTTCTAGCAAATAAAGTGAAGCAACCCTGCCCACTGTAGCGATCAGTGGTTAGTGGCCGAAAAGGTTAACAAGGGTCTCCTATAGATGAGAACGGTCTTTTTTAGTATTTATTGGATAAAGCTTTTAGCGCTTAGCGGCGCTATTGTAGCAGGTGTTATCACCTGCTCGCCGCTAGCCTATAGTCAACCTAGGGGTGGGCTTGAGGGCTCGGAGGACCTGCAAAAGACCCTTATGAACGCCGAGCTAGCCATAATGGAGGGGCTCTCTGTGCAGGCGCTAGGCGCACAAGCTCCAAAGTCTACCCTACCTTCCAGCATGCCTACCAGCCTGCCAATCGTAGTGCCCAGCAAAAGATCAGTAGTAGCGCCACTACCGGTAGTTACTAAGCCAAAAGCACCGACAATTCAGGCTCTCCCCGTGATTCCAGCTATTGCTAAAACTGCGCCCTCTGCCCCTAATAAAGTAGCGCTGACTCCAGCAAAACAAACTCAGCCAGCAGCTAATACAACCGATCTGCAGAGCCAAAACGAGGCTCTGCGCCGCACGCTTAAGACGCAAAATGACCGAATTACTCGTCTAGAACAGGAGCTTCAGGAGTCGCGTAACGAACACTCCCTAGCTGAGGTCGAAGCACGCAGACTTTCAACTATGGTTGATGCCAAGACCCGCGCCAGCCTCGGTAAGTATAACGTCCCTATGCCGGCTACCTATTCGCAGCCGGTAATAGAGACGCAAAAGGTTGCCCCTCTGCCGCACAACATTCCAGTTGATGTTAAGCCACCTAGCCCAAACGCAGAGCTTCAGATCGCAACTATCTCAGTTGATAAGGCCGACCTGCGCCTGGGACCTGGCAAAAATAATTCTGCTCTGATGTCGCTCCGTCGTGGCTCGCGCCTCGCCGTAGAGGCACGCCAGGGTGAATGGTATCGGGTCTTCGCTCCCAATGGACAAAGGGCCTGGGTGCACGCAAGTCTAGTAACTTTTGGCGAGGGGGCCTCAAGCCTTAATGACGGTAGCTCCGTACGGGTGAAGGGCTTCACTACACACGTTGAAGAGGAGGCGTTTAGACGACTCCAAAAGATGAATGCTGGAAACTAGCGTATGCTTTTAACCTCTGCTAACCGATATCTGGCTACTCTCCCTCTCACCTTCTTGGTGTTAACTCTTCCTGCTATCTTTGCTCTAACTCTTCCAACGCTCGTTTACGCTACTCCGACCAAAGCGACAGAGGCTCTTCAGGCTATATCTACTAAGTCGACCTTCGTTTATCCCGTAATGGGCCCCCGTAAGTCGGGTAACTTCGGAGCCCGTAAGCACCCAATTAAGCGTGTTCACCAACACCATCACGGTATCGATCTAGCAGCTCCACAGGGTACTCCGATCCGATCTATTGCAGACGGGCAGGTCATCTTTGCAGATCCGTACGCCGGTTATGGAAAGTTAGTCGTAGTAAAACACTCAAGCGGTCTCACCAGTCACTATGGACACTGCGCTGCGTTCAAGGTGCAGCCGGGTGCCACGGTTCGTGCCGGAGATATCCTAGCTACAGTTGGAAGCACCGGCATCTCAACCGGGCCACACCTGCACTTTGAACTGCGCAAAGGTGGCATTCCACTTAATCCTGAGCAGATCTTGCCCGGGCTTGCCAGCGCCTCTGAGGGATAAACGGCGGCAGGTAGATCTCCCTGTTTTATGCTATTCTCTGCTATTCTCTGCTATTCTCGCGCGAAATAGCTACTTAGAGCCTAACTAGGCTACCCGGCTAATTGATCTAAAAAAACAATTACAGGCCATTCTTTTATTAGTCTGTTATGCAACACAGCTGATCGAATCTGCTATAACCTTTAATGAAACTGGGGCGTGCTAGTTCACGCCGTTAAGAAACAGATAGAAACGAAACAACAAATAAGTTAATAACGAGGTCATATGAAAAAGTTAGTAAAAATTGTATCTGAGAAGATTAAGACGGCGTGTCAGTACACAGCGGCATCATTCGCTGCTCCAAGTGAGGCGCAGGTACGTACGATTATATTTCTTGCTGGAATAAGCATGCTTGCAATAAGTTTATCGCTTGATGCTACTGCCCAGGGAACAGGAGGAGGAGGAGGATATACGGCCACGAAATATAACGACGCTAAGGTCGCAAATGCGGTTAACGCAATCATGACGTACCTTGAGGGTTCGTTCGGAGCGTTAATCATGGCTGCATCTGGAATCGGCGCGATTATGAGTGCTGCGTTTGGTCA
>Ga0209190_1000567_pt1 | contig 27067 bp, 25 predicted proteins | sample M_140205_XF_Meta_FD_187315 | JGI IMG/M metagenome (GOLD analysis project Ga0209190, IMG submission 187315) | Freshwater microbial communities from Lake Montjoie, Canada to study carbon cycling - M_140205_XF_MetaG (SPAdes) (version 2) | ecosystem: Environmental > Aquatic > Freshwater > Lake...
TTGATTCAAAGGTTATTGACAAGGTGGTGCAGTTATGACGCAGGCATTCCTTGTTCTAGATGACGGCAGAATTTTTGAAGGTCGCTCATGGGGAGCAACTGGTCGCACATTTGGTGAAGCGGTCTTCCAAACTGGTATGACTGGTTATCAAGAAACGCTGACTGATCCTTCGTACCACAAGCAGGTTGTTGTTATGACTGCACCGCATATTGGTAACACCGGTATAAACACACAAGATAACGAATCTTCGAAGATCTGGGTGGCTGGCTACGTAGTTCGTAACCCATCTACATTGACATCTAATTGGCGCTCTGAAAATGATTTAGAAGCTGAGTTAATTGCTCAAAATATCGTTGGTATCCAAGGCATAGATACGCGTGCAATCACTCGTCATCTGCGTGATCGCGGGTCAATGCGCGTTGGAATATTCTCAAGCTTGGAACTCACACGCGAAGAGATGGTTGTTGAAGTTCGTAAATCTCCTCAAATGGCTGGTGCCTATCTTGTTAAAGATGTTTCAACGCCCAAGACCTATGTTGTTCCATCTATCGGTAAGAAGAAATATGTGGTTGCAGCCCTGGATCTTGGTATAAAGGCTGCTACGCCAAGAATGTTGGCTGAGCGCGGAGTCGAAGTACACGTGATGCCGTATGACTCAACTTTTGAGGATATACAAGCAATCAATCCAGATGGCGTTTTCTTATCAAATGGTCCTGGAGATCCAGCAACTATGACAGAGACAATCGAGCTAGTTCGAACAGTCTTAGCTGCTCATATTCCTATCTTTGGTATTTGCTTTGGGCATCAAATCCTTGGTCGCGCACTTGGTTTTGAAACCTATAAGTTGCAGTTTGGTCACCGAGGTATTAATCAACCAGTTATTGATAAGAACACGCAGAAAGTAGAGATCACAGCGCATAACCATGGTTTTGCATTGAAAGCTCCCACTGATGCTGCATTCACAACGGTGTATGGACCTGGAGAGGTTACACATGTGTGTTTGAACGATGGCGTAGTTGAAGGTCTGCAGTTACTTGAAGGTGCTGCCTTTTCTGTTCAGTATCACCCAGAGGCTGCAGCTGGACCACATGATGCGGCATATCTCTTTGATCGCTTTATAGATTTGATGGGTAAGAGAGTGAAGGTCTGATGCCTCTAGATCCATTGATAAAGAGCGTCTTAGTAATTGGTAGTGGTCCAATTATTATTGGCCAAGCGTGTGAATTCGATTATTCAGGAACCCAGGCTTGTCGCGTGCTTCGCGCAGAAGGAATCCGAGTCATTCTAGTTAACTCAAATCCTGCAACAATCATGACAGATCCGGAGTTTGCAGATGCCACATATATCGAACCTATTACACCAGAGATCATCGAGCAGATCATTGCTTTAGAAAAGCCTGACGCTGTTCTTGCCACTTTAGGTGGTCAAACAGCCCTCAATGCAGCAATCGGTCTTTTTGAGCGTGGAACATTAGCTAAGTATGGTGTCAAACTTATTGGTGCTGATGTTGATGCAATTCAACGTGGCGAGAACCGTGAATTGTTTAGAGGCATTGTTGAGAAAGTTGGGGGAGAGTCAGCCAAATCAATTATTTGCCACACCATGGAAGAGATCTTTGTGGCCGTTGTTCAACTCAATTATCCAGTCGTTGTGCGCCCATCTTTTACTATGGGTGGTCTTGGCTCAGGCATTGCTTTCAATGAAGAAGAGCTTTCACAAATTGCAGGAGCAGGTTTGCGCTATAGCCCAACTTCTGAAGTGCTGCTCGAGGAATCAATTTTGGGTTGGAAAGAGTACGAGCTTGAAGTGATGCGTGATCATAAAGATAACGTGGTTATTGTTTGTACCATTGAGAATCTTGATCCTATGGGCGTTCACACAGGAGATTCCATCACCGTGGCTCCTGCAATGACTTTAACCGACGTTGAGTATCAAAAGCTACGTGATCTATCTATCGACATCATTCGCGAAGTTGGCGTGGCCACTGGCGGATGCAATATTCAATTTGCAGTTAATCCTCAAAATGGTCGAATCATTGTCATTGAGATGAACCCTAGAGTTTCACGATCGAGTGCTTTAGCCTCAAAAGCAACTGGGTTTCCTATTGCAAAGATTGCAACAAAGCTTGCTATTGGTTACACCCTGGATGAGATCCAAAATGACATCACTAAAACCACGCCAGCCTCCTTTGAACCGACTCTTGATTATGTCGTAGTCAAAGTTCCACGTTTTGCTTTCGAGAAATTTGCCGATGCTGATCCTCGTTTAACAACAACTATGAAAAGTGTTGGCGAGGCAATGGCTATTGGTCGTTCCTTCTCAGAAGCTTTGATGAAGGCGTTGCGCTCACTAGAGCGCAAGGAGGCAATCTTTAGTTGGCCACAGATAAGTGAACAAGAGAAACAAAACCTCTTAGTATCGATGAAGATTCCTACGGAGTATCGTCTACAGCAAGTGCAAAAAGCGATGTGGGCGGGAGCATCAATTGAGGATGTCTTTGCTGCTACCAAGATTGATCCGTGGTACTTGCGTCAGATTCAGATTATCAACGAACAAGCCTTTGCCCTCACACAGCTGGGTGAGGTGACCGCTGAGAAGCTACGTGAAGCCAAGGGCAACGGTTTCTCGGATAATCAAATAGCTACCTTGCGTGGATTACAGGAAGAAGATGTTCGACGTGAACGCCATCATTTAGGGATTCGTCCGGTTTATAAGACAGTTGACACATGCGCAGCAGAGTTTGAAGCATTCACGCCGTATCACTACTCAAGTTATGAAGAAGAAAATGAAGTGAAGCCTCGCACCACACCTGCTGTCATCATTTTAGGTAGTGGGCCAAATCGAATCGGACAAGGTATTGAGTTCGACTATTCATGTGTGCACGCTTCCTTTGCTTTACGTGAAGCTGGATATGAAACCATTATGGTTAACTGCAACCCTGAAACTGTTTCAACAGATTATGACACCAGTAATCGTCTCTACTTCGAACCATTAACTTTAGAAGATGTGATTGAAGTCGTTCACGCCGAGTCACTTGCCGGTCCGGTTCTTGGTGTTATCACCCAGTTAGGTGGACAGACTCCGCTCGGACTTGCTGCAGGATTAAAGGCTGCTGGAATCACCATTCTTGGAACATCACCGGATGCAATCAACTTGGCTGAAGAGCGCGGTGCATTTGGAAATATCCTTAAGCAGCAGGGTCTAACCGCTCCAGAGTTCGGCATGGCAGCTTCGCAGTTGGAAGCGATCTCCATTGCCCAAAGAATTGGCTATCCAGTATTAGTGCGTCCGTCCTTTGTTCTGGGCGGGCGCGGCATGGAAATTGTTTATGACGATGCTGCTTTGGGCGGGTTCATCACGAGAGCGACAGATATAACGCCTGATCATCCAGTTTTAGTAGATAGATTCTTAGATAGCGCCATTGAAATTGATGTTGATGCACTCTTTGATGGAGACGAATTATTTTTGGGCGGTGTGATGGAACACATCGAGGAAGCAGGAATTCATAGTGGTGACAGTGCTTGCGTGCTGCCATCTATGACAGTGACACCAGCGCAACTCGTAGAAATTCGCCAGGCAACTGAGAAGATTGCTCGTGGTGTGGGCGTGCGCGGATTAATCAATATTCAGTTCGCTTTAGCTGAGAATATTTTGTATGTACTTGAAGCTAATCCTCGTGCGTCTCGCACAGTTCCATTTGTTTCTAAAGCAACAGGAGTCCCGTTGGCTAAGGCAGCAGCGCGTATTGCAGTTGGTTCAACGATCGCCCAGCTACGTGAAGAGAAGCTTCTTCCAGCAACAGGGGATGGAATAGCTAAAGGAATCTCGGTGAAGGAAGCAGTGCTTCCATGGAATCGATTCCGTAGAAGTGATGGTCGTGGGGTCGATTCTGTACTTGGGCCAGAGATGCGCTCTACTGGAGAAGTAATGGGTATTTCTCCAGCTTTTGGTGAAAGTTATGCCAAGAGTCAGATTGCAGCATTCGGACCCCTGCCAAAGTTGGGTACAGTTTTTATCTCCTTGGCCGACAAAGACAAGGAATCTGGTATCCAAGCGGCCCTAGGTTTGCAAGAGTGCGGATTTAGAATTTTAGCCACGGAGGGAACTGCAGCCTTTTTAAATACCCATGGCGTAACGTGCGTGACTGTGCGAAAGAACTCTGAGGGTACTGGTCCGATGGGCGAGAGAACCATTGTTGAAATAATCAACTCTGGGGATATTGATTTAGTAATCAACACACCTGTCGGTAGAGGAACGCGCCAAGATGGCTGGGCAATTCGTACTGCTTCAGTGCAACGCTCCATTCCGATTATCACCACAACAGCGGGTTTTAGCGCAGCAGTTGAGGGTATTCGATTCCTGCAAAGCAACAACCTTTCAATTAGATCACTACAAAAGTGGTTGGGTTGAAATGGCTAGCATCAATAAGAATGCTGCGCAGATTCGCGCAAATGTTGTCAGTAATAAACGAGTAGGGCAGTACAACCAACTTATTATCAATATTGGTGATCTGGCTCAGGTCTGTAAGCCTGGAAATTTTGCAGCAATAAATGTCGGTGGCGAGAATTCACGGATGATATTGCGTAGAGCTTTTGCAATATCTCGAGTTTCAGCTAACTCTGTCTCTGGCGGAACAATGGAGTTAATTGTTGCCCCTCATGGTCAGGGAAGTAAGTGGTTGTGTGCTCAAGGTGAAGGGGCAATCTTAGATATCGTCGTTCCACTTGGAACTGCCTTTGGAATTCCAACTGAACCTGTTCAAGTTTTATTAGTCGGTGGTGGTTATGGATCAGCACCTCTTTTTGGTTTAGCTGAGGTTCTCAACGCCAAGGGTTGTCGGGTAGATATGTTGCTTGGTGCAAGTACTGCATCAAAAATATATGCACCTATGGAGGGCAAGCGTGCAGTCAATTCACTGCGCATCTATACCGAAGATGGTTCTATGGGTCAGAGCGGCCGCGTAACCGAACCCATTGCTGGACTGATCGCAGATCTTAATATTGCAGTTATATATTCGTGTGGTCCAATGGCAATGCTCTCAGCTATCGATGAGATAACACGTGGCACTCATGTGGTCCACCAATGCGCGGTGGAAGAGTCAATGGCCTGCGGTATCGGAATTTGCATGACATGCGTATTACCTGTTGCTGATGAGAATGGAAATATTTCAATGTTGCGCTCTTGTGTTGATGGACCAGTAATGGATGGTTCTTTAGTTCAGTGGGACAAAGTTGGTAAAGCTCTATGACGGCCCTGGATTTCTCAACAACTTTAGGAAACGCTTGGTTTCCGGCTCCCACTTTCACAGCTAGCGGTTGCGCTAGTTCAGGGCGTGAGTTATCTCAATTTTTTGATATCACGACAATGGGTGGAGTGGTGACAAAGTCAGTCATGCTCAAAGCCCGTAATGGACGTGCAACACCACGCATGGCTGAAACACCTAGCGGCATGCTCAACTCCATCGGGTTGCAGGGCCCTGGAATAGATGCATTCCTAGCTAAAGATGTTCCCTATCTTGTTGAACAAAAGGCTCGAATCATTATTTCAATTGCAGGTGAAACTATTGAAGAGTATTCAACTCTGGCACGGAAGTTGCGCTCAGTTTCTGGCATTAGTGCTATAGAAGTCAATATTTCATGTCCCAACGTTGAAAATAGGGGATTGGTCTTTGCCTGTGATCCAGAAGCATCGCGGCGAGTTATCGACGGTGTGCGTAGAACTATTGGGGGCGAGTTACCGATAATTGCGAAGTTATCACCTGATGTGACAGATCTGGTTTCTATTGCTCGAGGTGTTGTTGATGCTGGTGCAGATGGATTAGCGTTAATCAATACGGTTTTGGGAATGGTTATCAATCTAGACACAATGCGTCCGCATCTAGGTGGTAAAACTGGTGGTTTATCTGGCCCAGCTATCAAGCCAATAGCAGTCAGAGCGGTTTATCAAGTGCATGCTGAGATGCCACAAGTTCCAATTCTTGGAATGGGTGGTATTTCTAATGGTCGTGATGCACTTGAAATGATTGCTGCCGGGGCTAGCGGGGTTTCTATAGGAACGGCTAGTTTTGGTAATCCAACAGCGATCATGTCGATTCAAAATGAGCTTAAGGATTTGTTGATTGCTAAAGGTTTCACGTCATTGCGCCAAGCGATTGGCTATGCACACCGACCAGAGAATGATTAGACGATGAATAAACCAGCGCCCATTGTTCTAGCTGTTGACACTAATGATTTAGATGTTGCCATGCAGTGGGTGAGTGCAACAGATGGAGTTATCTCAGTAGTTAAATTGGGTTTAGAGTTTTACACAACTTTTGGTAACGAAGGAATCAAAGCCATTACAGATAGTTGTGGCACGGATATTTTTCTGGACTTGAAACTTCACGACATCCCACACACAGTTGCAGGGGCTGCTCGTGCTGTTTCAACCTTGCGACCTAAGTTTCTAACGGTGCACGCAGCAGGAGGAAGTGCGATGGTCCAGGCTGCAGCAGATGCAATGCCTGCAACTCACATTACAGGTGTGACTATCCTGACTTCTCTATCTGAAAGAGATGTTACGGATATTGGATTTAAATCCCACGCTTTAGATTCTGCTGTTGGTTTGGCAAAGATTGCCGTCTCAGGCGGAGCACGGGCGATCGTGTGTTCACCCCTTGAAATCTTGGCGATTCGCGAAAATCTTGGAGCTGACATAACCATCATCACACCGGGCGTTCGTCCAGCCGATTCTGCAGGCGGTGATGATCAAGCACGAACAATGACGCCTCGTGAAGCTATCGATCGCGGAGCAAATTTCGTTGTTATTGGACGTCCTATCACACAAAGTTTTGCCAACGGGGCTCAAGCCATGCGTGAGCGAGCAATAGAGCTTGCTGAACAGATTCTCAATTAACTTCACATGCAGTTAGGGTTAGTGCATGGGAGCACCTCCAGTACTAACGCCGCAGCAACGCGCTGATGCTTTAGCCAAGGCTGCAACTTCCCGAAAGCGACGTGCCGAGGTCAAGTCGAAAATCAAATCGGGTGATTACACCATCGATACTGTTTTAGAACTAGCACAGAGAGATGATGCTGTAGCTAAGATGCGAGTCCGGGAACTATTGGAAGCACTCTCTGGTGTTGGAAAAGTTCGAGCGCAGAGCCTTATGGAGAGATTAAATATCTCACCGACCCGTAGAATTCAAGGACTGGGTCGTCATCAAATTAAGGAACTGCGAAGCGAATTTATGAAAAGTACACATGCAGTTCGTGCAGGAAAGTTAATAGTTCTCTCTGGGCCAGGGGGAGTAGGCAAAAGTACAGTTGCTGCACTTCTGCGCAAGTCTGGAGATTTCTGGGTCAGTGTTTCGGCAACGACGAGACAACCACGAAACAATGAACTTAACGGAATCGATTATTTCTTCATTTCAAATGAGGAGTTCGATCGCAGAATTAAAGAGGATGAGTTCTTAGAATGGGCCCAGTTTGCTGGAAATCGTTATGGCACACCCAGTTTTGAAGTGAAGGATGCACTTTTGCGTGGTGAGAATGTGTTGCTGGAGATTGAAATCGACGGTGCTAAGCAAGTGAAAGCACATCTGCCACAAGCAATTCTTGTATTTCTAGAGCCTCCTTCATGGGAGGAGTTAGTAGCTCGTCTTGAAGGTCGGGGAACCGATGATCCAGAGAGAAGGGCTCAGCGGTTGCAGTTGGCCCAAGAAGAGCTTGCTGCAGCCTCATTTTTCGATCATGTCATCGTAAATGACGCCGTCGAGCGGGTCGTTGCACAACTGGTAGCATTAGCCTCTTGAGTCCGCAGACGGATTCTCACAGCACACTAGATTTGAGCGGGGTATAAACATGGATGGTATTACAAATCCACCTATTGATGAACTTCTAGACAAGAGCGGCTCTAAGTACAGTTTAGTTTTGTATGCAGCTAAGCGCGCTCGTCAGATCAATGCCTATTACTCACAGCTAGGTGAAGGTCTTCTTGAGTATGTTGGACCGCTAGTTGAGACACATGTTCATGAGAAGCCATTATCAATCGCACTTCGCGAGATAAATGAAGGCTTACTCACGATTGAAAATCTAGAACCAACAGCTTAAGTACGAAGTCTATGAGAGCCACTAACCGCGAGGTTATCCTCGGTATCGGTGGTGGAATTGCTGCATATAAATCCGCTGATCTATTGCGACGCCTGCAAGACAATGGCTTTGCTGTAACTGTTGTTCCCACCCCTAATTCACTCAACTTTGTTGGTGTAGCAACGTGGCAAGCTCTTTCCGGTCGTCCAGTAACAACACAGGTATGGGAAGACGTAGATCAAGTCCGACATATTTCGCTAGCAAAGTTGGCCGATTTTTTCATTATTGCTCCAGCAACTGCAGATTTGATTGCACGATTAGCCATGGGTCGAGCCGATGATTTACTCACCAACCTCGTCTTAGCTAGCGCAGTCCCGAAGTTAGTTGTTCCAGCGATGCATCCGTCTATGTGGCTGGATCCTGCAACGATAGCAAATGTGGCAACGCTGCGATCTCGTGGTTTTGTTGTCATGGAACCCGAAGTTGGACGCTTAACTGGATCTGACTCAGGTCAAGGGCGTTTCCCGCAGACCCAAGTGATAATCGATACATTCTTCGCGATGGGTGGAATCAAACGCGACCTTGTTGGGAAAAAGGTTTTAGTTACAGCCGGAGGAACCCGTGAAGCGATTGATCCCGTGCGCTACATTGGAAACAGATCTTCGGGAAAGCAAGGTGTTGCCGTTGCCAAGGCTGCGGCTGCACGTGGTGCCACGGTACATCTGATTGCTGCCAATGTTGAGATAGCTGATTGTGATGGCGTGATGACAACACATGTTGAAAGTGCAGAGCAGATGCTAGCTGAATTAGAGAAAAGCTTTACTGACACTGACATCTTGGTGATGAGCGCAGCGGTTGCCGATGCTAAACCTAGGAACAGTTCAATAGAAAAAATCGATAAGAGTGATTTCTCTTCTATAGATTTGCAAGTTAATCCTGATCTTCTAGCTACTTTGTCGGCAAAGAAAGCCAAGCAAGTGATGGTTGGATTTGCAGCTCAAACTAGCGAACTCATTGCATCTGCTAAATCTAAACTCATCTCTAAAGGCTTAGACCTCATATATGTCAATGATGTCACCGGAGGAGCGATTTTTGGTCAGGATGAGACTGAGGGTACGATTGTGCTTCGTAATGGGCAATTAATCCCTATCGCACGTCAATCTAAAGACACGCTTGCCCATCATCTACTCGATTATGCTCTTGAGCAGTTAGGTTAGGACAATGTCACAACGTCTATTCACATCAGAGTCAGTAACTGAGGGCCATCCAGACAAGATTGCAGATGCAATCTCTGATGCCGTACTGGATTCTTTACTATCGCAAGATAAGAAATCCCGCGTAGCAGTAGAAACACTTATCACAACTGGACAGGTCCACGTTGCTGGTGAAGTTACAACTGATGGTTATGCCGATGTTATGGGAATTGTTCGAGATACTGTCTTAAATATTGGTTATGACTCATCAGAAAAGGGTTTCGACGGCAATAGCTGTGGAGTATCTATCTCAATTGGTCAGCAATCTCAGGATATTGCGCAAGGCGTTGATGACGCATACGAGCATCGTGTTGGTTCACAAGTAGATCCACTGGATCTACAAGGTGCTGGCGATCAAGGTTTGATGTTTGGTTACGCTTGTGATGATACGAAAGAATTGATGCCTCTTCCTATCTGGTTAGCACACGCTCTTGCTCAACAGTTAACTAAGGTGCGAAAGTCTGGATTACTGCCTTATCTTCGCCCAGATGGGAAGACTCAAGTGACCATTGAATATGATGGTGATCGAGCAGTAGGGCTTAATACTGTAGTTATTTCAAGCCAGCATGCTGAAGAAGTAGATGTTGCAAAGAAGCTGACTCCTGAAATCATCGAGCATGTCATTAACCCAATCCTGGCAACAATTGATTTACCTCGTAAAGATTTGCGCACATTAATCAACCCAACTGGTCGCTTCGTCATTGGTGGACCTATGGGTGATGCTGGCTTAACTGGACGCAAGATTATTGTTGATACATACGGAGGAATGGCCCGTCACGGTGGGGGAGCATTTAGTGGTAAAGATCCATCTAAGGTGGATCGTTCTGCGGCATATGCAATGCGATGGGTTGCAAAGAACGTAGTTGCAGCTGGTTTGGCCAGGCGCTGCGAAGTACAGGTTGCCTACGCCATTGGTAAGGCGCAGCCTGTAGGAGTATTTGTTGAAACTTTCGGAACCGAAACTGTCCCTGTATCTAAAATCCAAAACGCCGTGACAACTGTTTTTGATCTGCGACCAGCAGCAATCATTCGCGATTTAGATCTCTTGCGTCCTATCTATTCACTTACAAGTGCGTACGGACACTTTGGTCGCGAACTTCCAGAGTTTGCTTGGGAACGTACTAATCGCGTTTCAGAGCTGCAAAACGCAATTAAGTAATCACTGTGGCAACGCCACGGCTATTTAGACTTAAGTCGCAGGTGGCACCTGCACTTAGTGGTCCTGTTGCAACAGATTTACCGTATGCACGTGTCTGGGTTGATACAGGCGTTTTCCACTTAGATACCCCGTATGACTATGAAGTCCCAGAGAAGTATTCCGATCTCGTGGCAACTGGCATACGTGTGCAAGTTCCCTTTGGAAACCGCGAGGTAGAGGGTTTAGTCATTGAACGCGTTGGAGTTCCACGCATCATTAATAATCTGAAATCAATCACAAAGGTACTCTCAACGCACCCTGTTGCTACAACTAAATCGTTAGAGCTAATTACTCAATGTGCACAGCGGTGGGCCACAAATCCTTGGGATGTAATACGAAGTGCAATACCTCCTCGAGTTGCTGCAGTTGACAAGGTGTATTTGCCTCAAGATTCTAAGGTCCTTCGATCCAATGACGCGGCCGATATTTCTTTTCGAGCCTTTGAACCACACGAATCAGCACATACACAAGTGGCAGTAATTGCGCGTGAGGCAAGTAAAAAGAACACGGTGTTAATTGTTGCTCCAGATGAGCGTGACATTCGAGCAATTATTAGTCAGCTCGATGGAGTAGCGGCGTCGATTTTACGCATTGATAGTGGTGTCCCACGCAATGAGAGATACCAGAACTTCTTGCACTCCTTGGAATCTAATAATCAGATTATCATCGGCTCTAGAAGTGCGGTTTTTACTCCTCTGGCACCAGGATCCACTCTCATTGTCTTCAAGGAATCATCGCCAGATCTCTATGAAGTGCGCTCACCGGCTTGGAACGCTCGCGATGTTGCATTGATGCGCAAATCAATTGATTCAGTCCGAGTTATTCTCACTGGTTATGTTCCTTCATTAGATGTCGCTGCCCTGATTGATACAAAAAGGATCAACTATTTTAATTCCAATGCAAAGATCTCTGTCAAAGCATTCACGCCGATAGATTCCTCCCTACTTCCTGGGCGAATATTTAGCGACATACGCTCGAATATTTCTCAAGGACCGGTTTTGTTCCTCTTGCCTCGCAAGGGGTATGCCAATGGAATTCTTTGTGCGCATTGCAAGAATGTCGCTGTGTGTTCTTGTGGGGGACGGTTACATCTGACAAGCAAGAACGCTGATCCGGCTTGTCGAATCTGTGGGGCCTCCTCCAAGGATTGGAACTGCAGTTTTTGTAGGAGAGATAAGATGTTTGTAGTCTCTCGAGGAATTGAACGTGCACAAGAAGAAATAGCTCGTGCTTTTCCTAACACCCCCATTGTTCTTTCCTTTGGCGATGTAATTAAGGATCGGCTTGAAGTGAAGCCGGGTATTGTTTTGGCAACCCCGGGTGCAGTTCCACAAGTAAGTGGGGGATACAGCGCAGTGGTGGTTCTAGAAGGCCTTTCATACTTTAGTCATGATGATTTGCGGGCAAATGAGAGAGCAAATGAGTTTTTCTTTGAGGTCTCAGGGTCGGTCAAGAAAGGGGGAGTAGTTCTACTAGCCATTGATGATTCTCACCCTATTGTGTCGAGTTTGATTCGTTGGAATCCTTCCACTATTTTGAAGCGCGAATTAGCACAACGATCTGAGATTTCTTTCCCACCATCAGTTAATAGCGCTGTCATGATTCTTCCCACTTCGCAGGCAAGTCCATTTGTCGCCGGCATCAATAGAGCAATCTCTGATGCTCGCTTAGCCAGTGATACGCGAGTGTTAGGGCCAACTAAAATTGATGGTGAATCAAGTAAAGTCGTGATTCTTTCCTCCTCAGATTCAAGAGCCGCTTTAACGGCATTTTTACATGAGTTGATGCGACGCAGAAGCATCGCTAAGAAGTCGGATTCCAGCCTTCGTATCGATCCATATTCACTTTAGTATTTTTGATAGACTTCAGGCATGTCGATTCAAGAGATTCGTTTATTCGGTGACCCGGTGCTATTAACGCCGGCATCACCTGTAGTCGACTTTGATAAAGAGCTCCGCAAGCTGGTTGCAGATCTCACTGACACAATGCTGGAAGCTCCTGGAGCTGGTCTAGCCGCACCGCAAATAGGGGTTGCTTTGCGAGTGTTTACTTGGCACGTTGATGATGTTCTTGGGCATTTAATCAATCCAACTCTCACACTTGGTGAAGAGATTCAAGATGGTGAAGAAGGTTGTCTTTCATTTCCTGAGCTGCGCTATGACGCACAGCGCGCAATGAATGCGGTCGCTAGAGGCTTTAATATGTTTGGTGAACCTGTCGTAATTGAAGGTACGGAATTCTTAGCACGCGCGCTCCAGCATGAAACTGACCATCTCGATGGCATTCTTTTCATAGATCGCTTATCCCCAGAAGTTCGCAAGCTAGCTATGCGTGAAATTCGTGAATCAGATTGGTTCAACGCACAGAGTGAAAATGGCAATACACCGAACATTAAGACTTCACCGCACTCACTTTTTGGACGGAATACTTAATGCGTTTAGGGGTAGCCGCTACTCCCGAGGTTGCAGTACCCACCCTTGATTGGTTAAAGACCAGTGGGCATACCCTGGTTCGAGTCATCAGCCAACCTGATAAACCCTCGGGTCGAGGTCAGGAAATAAACTCCTCGCCTGTAAGCCAATGGGCAAAAACTAATTCCATTGAATTGATCACGCCAACTACAGTCTTAGAAATAGATGGTGCCTTGTCAGACCTAGATCTATTAATCACGATTGGATACGGCCGAATTCTTCCGGCGAGCACCCTGTCGATTCCTAAGTTTGGTTGTATTAACCTCCACTTTTCGCTTTTGCCTAAATATCGAGGCGCAGCACCGGTTCAAAGAGCAATTGAAGCTGGCGAAACAGAGAGTGGAGTAAGCGTCTTCGCACTTGATCCTGGCATGGACACAGGACCGATATACACATCAATCACGGTTCCAATCACCGCAACTATGCGCGGCTATGAATTATTAGAAAAACTTGCTGTAGTGGGAGTAGATGCCGTTAGGGATGCATTGGTTGCTATCGAGAGTGGGATTACTCCTATTGGACAAAGAGGTGAGCCATCGATGGCACCAAAAATAACACGTGAAGAAGCGAAATTGGATTGGAATTCAACTGCCTATTCAATTCTTAATAAGATTCGCGCTTTTTATCCCCAACCACAAGCGTGGACAGTTTTCCGTGGCCAACCATTGAAGATTTCCATGGCAAAAATTGAGGCATCTAATCTCACGTTAGAGCCCGGTGAATTAGGAGTTATTGGATCTGATTGCTGTATCGGAACAGGTGATAACGCTCTTGTTCTTGAAAGAGTAACTCCAGCAGGTAAAAAGGAAATGTCAGCTTTAGATTGGTCACGCGGAGCACGTTTTGAAAGCACGGAACGTTGTGGTTGAAGCCAGACGCAATACCTTCAAAGCTCCTAAGCCAGATGCTGTTCGACTCCTTGCTTTTGATCTCATCACTGAAGTGAATCGCAATGAAGGCTACTCAAATCTTCTTTTGCCGGCGGCTCTTAGCGCATCCTCATTAGAGGATCGAGACCGCAATCTAGTTACTGAGCTGGTCTATGGAACATTGCGTATGCAGGGAAAGCATGACTGGGTTCTTGCCCAGATCTCGGACAGGCCATGGAATGAAGTTGATTCAGGAATCATTGATGTTGCCCGAATGGGTGTCCATCAAATCCATGAACTTCGTGTTCCAGACCATGCAGCCGTTTCTGCAACGGTTGAAGTGGCGCGTAAGCGACTAGGGGAGTCTAAGGCCAGCTTTGTTAACGCTCTTTTGCGCTCTGTTACCCGTAAGAGTCATGACGAATGGTTTGCTCCACTTGATGAGATCGCCGATAAGGTTGAAAGACTTTCTATTCAATATTCTCATCCTCACTGGATAATCTCTGCCTACTTTGATTTATTGAAAGATTGGCAAGCTGTTGAGGCAGAGCTTGCTACGAACAATATTCCAGCCCTTCCAACGTTAGTTTCTTGGCCAGGTTATTCAACTCAAGCAGAGCTGGTCGATCTCGGGGGTGAAGCAACAACTTATTCACAGTTAGGTGCTCGTTTAAAGGGTAATCCAGGAAATCTAGATGTGATTAAGCATCGCCTAGCAGGTGTGCAAGATGAGGGTTCTCAGTTAGTTGCAACAGTTTTTGCTGCAGCAGCGTCTGGTAATTCTTGGTTGGATCTTTGTGCTGGACCTGGGGGTAAAGCCGCCCTACTTTCTTGTATTGCCAATGAACGTGAAATCAAATTCACTGCAAATGAATTCTCTGCACCCCGCGCCGAATTAGTGAAAAAGGTGGTGCACGGTGCAACTGTGTGGTGCGGGGACGGACGCGATATCGCAACACGCGGACAGACATTCGATGCCGTAATCGTTGATGCGCCTTGCACGGGTTTAGGAGCGCTGCGCCGAAGACCTGAAGTCAGATGGCGCAGAACCTTAACTGATCTTCGTGAACTTACTTCGTTGCAGAGAGATCTTCTCGATGGTGCAGTAGCGGTGATGAATTCTGGGGCTATTTTGGGCTATGCAACATGCTCACCACACCTGGCCGAAACCACCGTGCAAGTTCTAGATATCTTGAAGAAATATCCAGAGTTGGAACAGTTAGACATCAACGAGTTTCTTCCGGCCGACTTGAAAGATGCCACCCGTGGCAAATCAATGTCTTTATGGACCCATAAACATGGCACCGATGCGATGTTTCTAGCGCTGCTACGAAAGAAGTAGCATCATGGCAGTTAGGCTAGAGAGATGAAGCGTGAGATTCACATAACTCCCAGCATTCTCAACGCTGATTTTGATCATCTGGAGCGGGAGATCGCCAAGATCTCAAATGTTTCAGACCTGATACATCTAGATGTTATGGACAATATTTTTGTTCCAAACTTCACTTTTGATTTTGAAAGCGCAAGCACAATCATTAAGGGTTGTCCTATTGGTGTGGATGCGCATTTGATGGTTGCTGATGTCGATCAAATCGCTACGCTCTATGCCCAAGTGGGATGTGCAAGTGTGACCATTCATGCCGAAGCTGCCAAGAATGTTGGTAAGACTTTGCGAGCCATTCGTAGTGAGGGAGCACGATCTGGTTTAGCGCTTAAACCAAATACGCCAATAGCCGACTATGAAGAATTTACAGATTTTGTGGATATGTTTTTGATTATGACTGTTGAACCAGGTTTTGGTGGGCAGAAATTCATGGGCGACATGATGGATAAAGTCCGAGCAACCCGTAAAGTAATTGGCGATCGTCCAATCTGGCTACAAGTTGATGGAGGCATATCGCTAGAGACTATAGAAATTGCAGTAGAAGCCGGGGCTGACACATTTGTGGCAGGTAGTGCAGTCTTTAACTCCGATGATCCAGCTGCAATGGTGCTGGCTTTGCGTGATCTTGCTCAGGGTGCGAGTAAATAGTCACTTTTGATACAGGAAAAATTGGCAACGGTGGACCAAAGCTCTCTAGTAAACTAAAGCTATGAAAACATTTGAATCTCTATGGGCTGAGTTAAGTGAAAAAGCCCTGCAGCGCCCAGAGGGTTCAGGAACTGTTGCTGCACTAGATGCTGGTGTGCACGCGATTGGCAAGAAGATTTTGGAAGAAGCTGGTGAAGTCTGGTTAGCTGCAGAACACGAGAGTGATCAAGCTTTAGCCGAAGAGATTAGCCAGTTGATCTATCACGTGCAAACATTGATGTTAGCTCGCGGTCTGACTCTTGATGATGTCTACACCTACTTATAAGTGAATCGAGTCCATACATGTTGCGTATAGCTGTCCCAAATAAAGGTTCTCTTGCTGAGGAATCTATCGCCATTCTAAAAGAGGCTGGGTACCGCCAACGTACAGATAGCCGTGATTTAGTTCTTATTGATAACGATAACAGCGTTGAGTTTTACTACCTTCGTCCACGTGATATCGCAATCTATGTTGGCTCGGGGGAGTTAGAGGCTGGAATCACTGGTCGAGATCTCTTGATTGATTCAGCTGCAAGTGCTCAGGAACTTCTTTCACTCAATTTTGGAGCGTCAACATTTAGATTCGCAGCACCGACAGATCGCGAGTGGAAAGTATCTGATATTGCAGGCAAGCGAGTGGCAACAGCATATCCAGGTCTGGTAAGCCACCACTTAGCACAGTTGAATATCAAGGCTGATGTTGTGCGATTAGATGGTGCAGTTGAAAGCAGTGTCAGATTAGGTGTTGCAGATCTAATTGCAGATGTTGTCAGTACAGGAAACACTCTACGCCAGGCAGGATTGAAGATATTTGGTGAAGCTATTCTTACCAGTGAAGCTGTTGTCATCTCCCGAAAAGATGCGCTTATCCCCGCAGAGTTAGAAATTCTCATTCGACGTCTACAAGGTGTTGTTACAGCTCGCATGTATGTTCTTTTAGACTACGACATTCCTAAGTTGCTGGTTGAGAAAGCCTGTGCCATTACGCCAGGGCTAGAGTCACCAACTATTTCACCATTGCAAAACGCTGATTGGGTTGCTGTTCGCGCCATGGTTAAGCGCAGAGAGACTAATGATGTGATGGATGAACTCTGGGGCCTTGGTGCCCGCGGAATCTTAGTAACCGATATCCACGCTTGTCGTCTTTAGTTCTTTTCTGACTCGATATCTTCAATGGAAATACCTAGCAAATAGAGAACTGAGTCTAAATAGGGTTCGGAGAGTGAACTATCTGCTGCAGCTTTAACCGCAGGCTTAGCATTAAATGCAATTCCTAGACCAGCTGCAGCGATCATGTCTAAATCATTTGCACCATCGCCGATGGCAATTGTCTGTTCCATTGAGATAGATTCAAGAGCTGCAAATTCACGCAAAGCCGCTGCTTTCGCAGCTCGATCGATAATTGGACCAGTAACCTCTCCGGTGAGAAAACCATCCTCTATACCTAAGGTATTTGCTTTGAAATATTTGATTTCTAGCTTCTTGAGCAGGGGAGCTATGACATCGATAAAACCACCTGAAACAACTGCAACAGTGTGGCCGAGTGTGTGCAGAGTTGAAATCAGAGTGCGAGCACCGGGAGTGAGCAGTATTTGTTGTTGAACTTCAGCAATAGCACTCACTGGAAGACCTTTAAGTAGTGCGACCCGAGCCCGTAGCGACTCCTCGAAGTCCAACTCACCACGCATAGCCTGATTGGTAATGGCAATAACCTGATCGGCAACACCAGCTTTAGCTGCTAGAAGTTCTATAACTTCCTGCTGGATCAGAGTGGAATCAACATCTAATTGCACAAGTTTGCGAGCATGGCGCTGCAGTCCACCGGGTTGAACGGCTATGTCTATTCCATTACTTGCGGCAATTGGAGAGAGAGTTTGACTTAGAATCTCTTGTTTAGCACCAGAGAGCACAAACTCAATAGCTATTACTGGGCTTGAAGCCAAGCGAGTGACTCGTTCAATATTTGCACCGCTCTGATTCATTCCAGCTGTTAACTCTGAAATAGCCTTTGGATTAATTTTTTTAGACAAAATTACGACATGAACAAGATTGCTCTTGGTAGAGATTGCCGACTTTTGCTCGTATGAGAAAAGAGTAGCTATATCCACATCCAAACTGGAGGCACAGCTTTCCAAATCAGCTGCAATCGCACTCTCATGTGCGGGATTGAGGGTTATTAAAACGGTAAGGATGAGTCGATCTTTAATAACTACCTGTTCGATATCGACCACTGTTATGGCAAAGGCAGAAAGGACCTCAAAGAGGGATGCAGTAATGCCAGGCTTGTCCACGCCGCTCAGAAGGATCAGACCTGTGTATTGCTCGTTATCTGCGCTAGTACTCATGATAAGACCTAGATTATCTTAAAATCACATCGCGCAATTGCCACTATTGAGGCATTTGTTGCTCTTCTACCAGTATCTTTTTGCTCTATGACTACATCACCTGTACTCGAACTGAACGATGTTTCAGTACGTCGTGGTGAAAAGAACATTCTTGGACCTTTAAATTTTCAAATAGCTCAGGGGGAGCGTTGGGTCATTCTTGGTCCAAATGGCGCCGGTAAATCCACTCTCTTGCAGATTCTTGCAACAAAGATCTTCCCTACACATGGAATAGTCAGTGTTCTGGGTAAACAAATGGGGCGGGTTGATCTTTTTGAACTGCGCACGCGTATTGGAATTTGCGGAGCACCGATCGCCGAAGATATACCTAACGATGAAAAGGTTAAGGACGTTGTTTTAACTGCAGCCTATGCAATTTTGGGTAGATGGAATGAAGATTATGATTTATGGGATGAATCTAGAGCCATTGCATTGCTAACTACCTTCGGTGTGCGTGAGTTAGGGGAGCGTCTCTATGGTTCGCTCAGTGAAGGTGAGAAGAAGCGTACGCAAATCGCACGAGCGCTGATGGCAGATCCCGAACTTCTACTTCTTGATGAACCCGCAGGTGGATTAGACGTTGGTGGCCGTGAAGATCTTTTGCGTCGCTTTGCTAATTTCGCCTCCGATCCAACGGCTCCAGCAACGATTTTAGTAACACACCACATCGAAGAAATCCCTATCGGAACGACACATGCCTTACTACTCAAAGATGGTCAGATAGCAGTCTCTGGTCCAGTAGAAGCAGTAATCACCTCTGAGCATATTTCTGCGATTTTTAATGAAAAGATCTCAGTTACGCAAGATTCTGGTCGTTTCTTCGCGCGTTCATATCAATAGCCATGGCGCTTTTTGACCAACTGCATCATGAGTGGCAAGAGGTGTTGGCTGATTATCGACCTCTAGTCGAAACAATTGATTCACTCATTGATAAGAGTGAGGTGACTCCGGCCTATGAAAATATTTTTGCCGCATATCAACTGCCACCGAGGGCTATAAAGGTCGCAATCTTTGGCCAAGATCCATACCCGACACCCGGCTATGCCCACGGCTTAGCTTTTTCTGTCGCAGTAAATACGAAACAATTTCCAGCATCACTGAAAAATATCTTTAAAGAGCTAGAGAGTGATTGCGGTGTGAAGGTTGCTAGCAACGGAAATCTTGAGCGCTGGGCTGATCAGGGTGTTTTTTTACTCAATCAGATCCTCACAACACGGCCCACCCAATCTTTAGCCCACGAAGATTTTGGTTGGCAAGAATTCACAGCCGCGACAGCAAAAGTAGTTGGAGAATCTGGCGCAATAGGAATATTTTGGGGATCAAAGGCGCAACATTTGGCTCAATATTTTGATCCCAAGCTCTCGATAACTTCGCCACATCCAAGTCCGTTATCGGCATATAGAGGATTCTTTGGCTCCAAACCTTTTTCGCAGGTCAATACCAAACTAGGTCAAAGAGGTCTTGCCGCTATTTCGTGGTAATAGAAAAGCCCCCGGTTTCCCAGGGGCTTTTCCACCTTGAGGCTTATCCGATCCACGCATTGATAGGTGAGGATAAGAAATAAACCATGAATAGTCCTGATACAAGAAGAAGCAAAGGATGTAGCTCTTTGCCACGGCCCTGAACTATTCGAATAACTACGTGAGTAACAAATCCTGCTCCTATACCTACAGAGATGTTGTAAGTAAATGGCATCAAGATGATTGTTAGAAATGCTGGGATTCCAATACCCAAATCATCCCAATCGATCTTTTTGATCTGAGACATCATGAGGAAACCTACGATGATCAGCGCAGGAGTTGCAGCTTCGTAAGGAATTATCGCTACAAGAGGTGCTAAGAATGTTGTGAGTAGGAATGCAATTCCAGTCACAACTGAGGCGAGACCAGTACGAGCACCTTCGCCCACACCAGCTGCTGATTCAATGTAACTCGTATTTGATGAAATACCTGCTGCTCCGCCTGCCGCAGCTGCTATCGAGTCAACTAAAAGAATCTTCTGGATGTTATCAACGTTGCCATCTTTGTCTGCAAGACCTGATTCATGACCGATTGCTGTAACTGTTCCAACGGTGTCGAAGAAATCAGAAAGCAAAAGGGTAAATAGAAGCAGGATCGCTGCGATCAATGAAACATTATCCAGGCTAAAGGCGCCTAGGAGATCAAATTGTCCAGTGAAATCAAACTCTGGAACGGCAACAATCTCTTTAGGAACTGAAGGAATATTGAGACCCCAACCGCCGTCAACGATAGTAGGTGGATTTCCAGGTGTGAATCCTGGAGCGATGTTGTACATCTTCTGGAGAACAACTGCCAAGACGGTAGCTGTCGAAATTCCAATCAGGATTGCTCCCTTAACTTTGCGGACCATAAGCCCGATGATGAGAAGTGTTCCGAAAACAAAAACTACTGTTGGCCAGCCAACAAGGTTTCCATTCACGCCCAGACCTACTGGAACTGGACCACTACCCGTTTTGCGGACGAAACCTGCATCAACTAGACCAATGAGGGCGATGAAAAGTCCGATGCCAACTGAGATTGCAATCTTGATCTGTGCTGGAACCGCCTTGAATACTGCTACGCGGAATCCGGTGAGAACTAATACCAGGATGATTAAACCTTCAAGAACAACAAGACCCATTGCTGCAGCCCATGTCATCTTTGATGCGATACCAACTGCAACGAAAGTGTTGAGACCCAGACCTGTAGCAAGAGCTAATGGGTAGTTGGCAATTGATCCCATCAGAATGGTCAGCACACCAGCGACAAGTGCCGTGGTTGCTGCGACCATTGCAGGTGCAGGTGCAGCGCCTCCGAAGAGGAACTGACCGTTTTTATCTGGTGAGTACGCCAAGATGATTGGGTTAAGAGCCACGATGTAGGCCATTGTGAAGAAAGTTACGAGTCCGCCTCGAACCTCTTGGGCAATTGTTGAGCCACGTTCTGAGATTTTAAAATACGAATCCAGCATGAGTAACGCCTTTCTAATTTTGTTAACGGGGGTGTTTGCGACCCCGTACATAGCAAACGGCCTACGCACGCCGAGGGAATACTTTGAGGGTAGTAGTTACTTGCTCGTAACTCTGGAAACGACACCTAGGGCAATGGCGATAGCTTGACCGATTAAGCCTGCAAACAGGAGGGTACCGAGCCCCACCGTGCCACCCAGCAGCCAGCCCAGGGCAAAGACGGTGCTTTCAATGGCCAAACGAACGCGGCCCACTCGAATCCCACTCTTAAAGTGAATTCCGGTCATCAAACCATCACGGGGTCCAGGTCCTAGGCCGCATGTGATGTAAAGAGCAGATGCTGCCCCAACCATAGCGATACCTAATAATGTGTAGAGAATTCCAATGAAGTAATTCTCCTGCAATGGAATCTTTGTAACACCAATTTCGATAGCTAGGGCGATGATGATGATGTTGGAAATCGTTCCAAAGCCAGGTTTTTCACGAAGAGGAATCCAACCTAAAAGAACCAGTGTACTGATTCCAAAAGTTGACCAACCCATCGTGATATCTAAATTCCTTGATACTCCTTGCGCCAACACTGACCATGGACCGTTACCTATATTGCTTTGAATAACGAAGGCATCTCCTAGTCCGAAGATGAAAAGACCTACCCACAAAATTAATACACGGGTAAAACCTAGATCCCACTTAGATTGCGCGGTCCATGGAGTAAGTGGAACGGTCCGGTGCGGACGTAAAAACTCCATGAATGCATTCGATGACATTGGGGGAGTCTAGTGCAACCACTCATGCCATATCAGGCTATTCTTAAACAATGTTTCCAGGTATTGGCACGCTCATCAATGTATGTGCAATCATTGGGGGAGCAAGTCTTGGTATTTTTGTTGGACATAGGTTGCATTTAAAGACAAGAACTCTCCTCACAGATGTATTGGGTCTTGCAACACTTCTAGGGGCGGCATCGGCGTTGATACCTTTGTGGTCATCGCGCTATGTCGATTCATTGCCAGCCGGTTGGCCGTTACTAGTTGTGCTTGGTTCGCTCATCTTTGGTGGTTTGATTGGTTCTGCACTCGGATTAGAAGATCGGTTGGATCATTTGGGTGAGAATCTACGGAAGAAGTTCAAGGCATCCAAGGAGAGCCCATTTGTAGAGGGATTTGTTACAGCATCTCTGCTTTTTGCAATTGGCCCGCTTGCTATTTTGGGAAGCATCAGCGATGGAATGTCGAATGGAATTGATCAACTCTTACTTAAAAGCACACTCGACTTTTTTGCAGCAATGGCTTTTGCTTCATCCCTTGGTTGGGGAGTGGCAGTTGCGGCAATTCCTGTCGCTTTGTATCAGGGGTTCTGGACAGTTATTGGATTAGCTCTAGGAGAAATCCTGGATGGTTACCAAGTTGATTCCATGACAATCGTCGGAGGTGTGCTACTCATTGGAATTGGTCTGCGTTTGCTCAACATCAAACATGTTGCCGTCGGTAATCTATTACCAGCCCTAGCAATTGCACCGCTACTTGCGATGCTTGTTCATTCTTTTATCTAAAAAGTTGCGGCATCAATAACGAAGCGGTATTTAACATCACTTGCAATAGTGCGCTCATAGGCAGTATTTGCATAAGAGGCCTTAATAACTTCAACATCACTGACGATTGAATGCTCGCCACAGAAGTCCAACATTTCTTGCATCTCTGGAATTCCGCCAATCATAGATCCAGCCAGGCGTCTGCGGCCATTGAGCAAGGCTCCAGCGTTGACTTCATATGGCTTTCCTGGCAGTCCAATAACAACGAGTGTGGCATCGAGTTTGAGGAGGTCGAGGTACTCATTGATGTCCAAATAGGCGCTCACTGTGTTTAGAACTAGATCAAAAACCTTGGAAAGAGGCTTGAGTGCATTGGGTGCACTGGTATCAACAAAGTGCGCAGCTCCCATAGCCAACGCATCTTTTCTCTTGGAAGGTGAATGTGAAAGCACAGTTACTTCAGCTCCCATTGCTACAGCAAACTTCACGCCCATGTGTCCAAGTCCACCGAGGCCCATGACGGCAACTTTACTTTTGGATGTGACATTCCATTTACGCAGTGGTGAATACAAAGTGATTCCAGCACATAAAAGTGGGGCCACTCCATCGAGTGCAAGATTTGCTGGAATATGAACTGCGTAATCTTCGTTGATGACAAAGAGATTTGAGTAGCCACCAAGAGCCACAGTCTTACCGTCTCGCTCCATTGTGTTGTACGTGCCAGTCATGCCTTCTTCGCAGTACTGCTGTAACCCAGCAAGACAGCTTGCACACTTCCTGCATGAATCAATAAATACTCCGACACCAATGCGATCGCCAACTGCAAACTTCGACACTGAACTACCGATTGCACTGACTGTCCCTGAGATTTCATGTCCTGGGACCATAGGGAAAATTGCTGGACCCCACTCTTCACGAACTTGATGAATATCTGAGTGGCATATTCCGGCATAAGCGATATCTAGAGCAACATCGTGGGCGCTAAGCTCACGTCGTTCAAATTCATAAGAGGTCAGTTCTGCTTTGGCTGACAACGCTGCTAAACCACGTGCCTTCATGAGTGCTCCTTGAATGAGTTATTGGTTGAAGGGTAGAGGTTGCGAAGATACATGACCGGCGCGAGATGCGCGCGCTGTAACTTGGCGCATATGGTGTCTACGACAGAGAACTTCGTAACCAACTTCACTACCAGGTGAGACGTCTCCAACAACAACTTGCTCACCCTCAATAACCATTACTCCACCCACAGTTCGAGCATTATGAGTAGCACGTGATCCGCACCAACACAGCGCCTCTACCTGCAATGTATTCACGCGATCTGCTAACTCAACTAATCGCGCCGAACCAGGAAAGAGCATCGTGCGAAAGTCACTTAAGATTCCAAAAGCAAAAACATCGATTCCAAGTCCATCGACGATTCGGGCTAGCTGCTCGATTTGCAGAGGTTCATAAAACTGCGCTTCATCACAAATGATGTAATCAATGCGATCGCCAGCAGATAGTGCATCTACGACAAACTTGTGAATATCCAACCTTGGGATGACTTCAATTGCCGGGCTAGAGAGACCTAGGCGTGAAGAGATGATTCCGCTACCGGCGCGATCCTTATTGGTGAAAATCAGACCTGTTCTACCGCGGCTTTGGTGATTATGGGCGGTCTGTAAGGCAAGGGTGGATTTTCCGCTATCCATCGTCCCGCAGTAGTAGGTCAGTTCAGCCATGGAATGCATCTTGCCACAGAGTTAGGCAAAGAGCCCCTTTGCGATTAACGCCTCCTCAATTTTTGGTAGCAACCTCAAAGACATGTCGACTGAGATGTGAGATGCGTCGCGATAGGCCACGATTCCATCAATGATTGCGGGGCAGTATGAGGAGCACAACCACGGCGTCGGATCAATTACTTCGAAGCCAGAAATAATTGAGACTGGAGTTTTTTGAGTGGAGTCACACGTGCTGGAATTGCGAGAAGCTAAGCAGTTCGGGATATCCCGCATAGGTCTTGGGGTGTCACTGATATAGATTAGGTGGGCAGTGGAACCCTTTAGATCGTTCAGCAGTTTTCTTTGACCATCTCTCCACCACTGTTGGCGGCTGACTTTATTGTTTGCAGGAGTGAAGTATTCGAAGCTGCTGGTGATCACTGCCATCGGTCTGATTTTCGCTATTCTCTCAATAGAGTTTTGACGCCATTTTGCACAGTGCACCATTTTGAAAGCACCTTGATCGGCACGCCTGGCATCAACTGCCGGACATGCAGACTTAGTCAAGGATATGAGCTTGAAGCCGCGTTCATTAGCTAATTTCTCAAGCGTTGGAAACCATTGGGCGGCATGTGAGTCACCATAGAGAACGATTGTGTTGGAGGAATTTTTGTTGCCATAAGTGCAATATCCAGATTTAGTTTCGCCATAATTGACATGACAATTATCGCCATAAACGGCCGGTTTTTGCATCACCTTTACTAGATCAAATTTATAGGAGATTTCTCCCCTCGTGGTAATCATCGAAGATGCGCTGAATGCTATTACAACTCCTGCAACAAGGGAGATCACTGTTGTGATTGCAGCACCTTTATAGACAGTTCTAGTTGATAGGTTCTTATGTCTGAAAGGTTCCTCTACGTACTTGCTAGTGAAGTGTGCAAGAAGAATGGTCAACACAATGCATAAGAAGCGCTCATAGAAACGTAGCGGTCTTCCAAGAGCGCTGCTAGGAAGAACTAAGGCGGGCCAATGCCAAAGATAGAGTGGGTAAGAGATCCCACCTAACCATTGGCTCAAACGTGAGTTAGATAGATCATTAAACAGTGGTGGCCAGTATGTGATTGAAGCGATCAGAACAAACGTAGCCAGCACTGGAAGCAGCGCATTCTTGCCTGGAAAGGCAGTGTTTTCATTGAAGTTGAGTGAAGAGAATGCAATTCCAAAGAAACCTAACCATGGAAGGATTCGAATCTTTCTTTTCGTCTTCGGAATAAAAAGAAGTAGAGCCCCAAACCCTAACTCCCATGCACGTGTGGGAAGTGAGTAGAAAGCCCAGATAGGTGCAACTTGTGTGAGATAGATGGAGAAAAGGAGGGAAGCTAAGGTTGTGATTGCGATTCCACCAAGAATAATCTTTTTGCCATAACGTGCCAGGAACAGGATAAACAGCGGCCATAGGAGATAAAACTGTTCTTCAACGGCTAGTGACCAATAGTGGATAAACGGAGAGGGGGTTGCATTCAGGTTCTGATAATCATTTTGCCACCAGGCAAATAGATAGTTAGAAATATAGGCCGCTGCGGCAACGAGATCTCTACCTAGGGAGTCACGGGTGATTGGGGGAAAGAGAATCCAGGCACAGATTGCTGTTACAAAGAGAACGAACACTGATGTTGGTAAGAGGCGTTTGATACGACGCTGATAGAAACTTCTTAGATCAAGAGTTCCAGTCTTTTCTATCTCCCGCAGAATAAGTCCTGTGATTAAATAGCCTGAGATCACATAGAAGATATCCACACCAATAAATCCACCAGGGACAATTCGCGCGTGAAATACAGTTACTAATATTGCGGCAAGAGCGCGAAGACCTTGAATCTGGGTAATGCGCACTATTAAGAAACTACCAGTGAGTGAACCGGAATCTGTGGATATTTAGCAGCTAGGCGAGAACGACCTTCAAGAGCTTGGATCTCTAATAAAGCCAATATTTGATAAACACTTCCACCCGCACGATTAACAAGTTGAATCGCTGCATCGAGTGTTCCACCAGTTGCCAAAACATCATCAATGAGGAGTACTTCACCGGCAAATGGAATTGCATCAACATGTATCTCTAAAACATCAGTTCCATATTCAAGGCCATAGCTTTGGGAGAAAGTGGTGTGGGGGAGTTTGCCAGCTTTACGTATTGGAACAAAGCCAGTTTTCATTTTATTGGCTAGAGCAGATGCGAAGATAAAACCTCTGGCTTCAATGCCTGCGATAGAAGTTGCCGGGCGGGCAAATTGTGCAAAATGATCAGTGACAGCCGAGAATGCCGCACCATCTGCAAGAAGAGGAGTGATATCTTGAAAGAGGATTCCAGGTTTTGGATAATCAGGGATTGCTCTGATGAGTGAGACAGCCTCATCGATCTTCATGTGCTCATCCTAACGAATGTGTCCGAGAGGGGACTTGAACCCCTAATCCCTTACGGGAACTAACACCTCAAGCTAGCGCGTCTGCCAATTCCGCCACCCGGACTAAGTGCTGGGAAAGGATAGCAATTTG
>Ga0209190_1000569_pt1 | contig 26989 bp, 38 predicted proteins | sample M_140205_XF_Meta_FD_187315 | JGI IMG/M metagenome (GOLD analysis project Ga0209190, IMG submission 187315) | Freshwater microbial communities from Lake Montjoie, Canada to study carbon cycling - M_140205_XF_MetaG (SPAdes) (version 2) | ecosystem: Environmental > Aquatic > Freshwater > Lake...
CTCTTGACTTACAACATCGGCTAGATTCTGGGCAGTGATGTTGATATCCAGATCATTGGCCAGTTTGATAAACGCATCTTGGCTGATTTCTTTTCGAGCATGAGTATTGTTGGCACGACCATTGAGGAACTGCACAAGGCCTGACAGTTGTTCAGGGTCTGGCGTAGTCGCCATGCCCATGTCAACTTCGAATATTTTCATTATCTCTTGGCGCGGCCTAGCGCGGCAGCAGGAGGTTCAGCACCGGCTTCGGCGGCTGCGGCATCTAATTCTGCATCAGCGCCCATCTCAGCACCCATGTCGCCTGCGGCGGCCATGTCAGCACCTGCGGCGGCCATGTCGCCTGCACCTGCGGCAATGTCAGCGCCCATAGCACCAGCGGCTGCGGCACCAGCAGGTGCTTGTCCTGTTACAACATTCAATGCGGCATCAAGTTGTTGTTTGGCACCTTGCAGGTTTTGCACCAGTCCGGCCAATGCGGCGGTAGCATCTGAATTGAATTGTGTGGCTTGATCAATACCAACTTGATTCTTGATTGAGTCAACCAAGGCAGGCAATTCTTTGAATTGCAATTCTGTAACATCTTCCAACATGCCTTGCATCTTGTCAACCATGTCTTGTGCAGCCAACACCACTTGGGCTTGTTGTACTTCACTTTCGTTGAGACGATGCATTGCACGACGCAAACGGCTTTCGGCCTGCATCATTGCGGCACCGGCCACAAGTTTTTGTTCTTCGGGATTTAATTGTTGTCCGCCGGCAGATTTTTTCAATGCGGCAGCCAGTTTAGGATCCTGTGGAGGTTTTGCACCAGTAGGGGCGGCGGCACCAATTGCGCCAGGTTGTGCTGGGGCGCCAGCGGCAGCACCTGTACTGGCCACAGGTGGCAGTGTGGTTTCTTTTAGTCTGGCACTTAATGCCTGTTCCATCATTACCAGTTGCAGGTACTTGGGATTGGTTTCACTGCGATGACGGGCGGTTGTTCCACGGTGTTCTTTTAACACGCCTTGCACCTTGACCAACATCACACGAGTTTGATTGTGTGACAATTGATCAAAACGAATACGTGAACCAAAGTAACTTTCGAATACTTTGGCGATTTGTTTACTTGGCTTGGGAGCCGATAGTTCTTGCAGTTTCATTATTGAATCCTCTAATCTGTAGATATTTAGCCCGATTTACACAATTTTCTAATTCTGCGTCAACGGAATTATATAGGTCTATTTTGGGTTGAATCTTCATGTTTATGATTTCATAAAAATTCTCATGGCGTCCACGTTCGCCCACTGTCTTACGACAGTATATATCCGCGGCCAGGGCCTGTTTTTTACGGTCTAACACCAGTATTGAATTGCTTAGATTGTACTGTTGCTGATGATCAGCAGTGCACCAACTCATGGCTGATTTTTTACTGCTGAAACTGTGTATTTCTCTATCCCATGTGCTCACACAGAATCTTGAGTCTTTGGATTCAATACAGTATTTTCCAAATACCACAATGCCGCCTGCGCCATTATCTATTATGATACTATCAATGTTGCGTTTGAGCTCACGTTCGGCCCAGGCTTCTAGTTTTTGTTCTCGGGTCATTTTATTACATAATGGGAGATCATATATCCCAACGCCGCCATTAGTACCCCAATGGATCCCACGGCCCAGTTGAGCAGTTGATTGTTGCGCTGATCGTTCATTTGAGTCACTGTTTCATGTATTTCTCGAGCAGTTACTTTGACAGAAGCAACGTCAGTTTCTAAATTTTCTAGTTTGAGTTCTAGGTGGCGATAACGCTCTGCACACAGTTCAACGTGCGCTTCAAGACTTTTCTTTTCAATATCAGTTGTATCGGCCATGATTACTCCAATGCATTATTTACCGCAATGAACCAAATGTTTTGATCTTCGCCATTGGTGGTGATAGTAGGAGCCAGACTGGGTTGTTCTGTCAAGTTCAACATCATGGGTATTCCTTCACAATCAACTCTGAGTCCGGCCAAGGGATCAGGGTCTCCGTGCATTTCAAATACGCCTTCACTTTCACTTCGGAATTCAAACTCCCATACCCCGTCCGTTTCTACAGGCACAGTAAGGTCAGCAGGCTGTGTTCGCAAACTTATAATTTGTAACAGTGTTTCCCAGTTGCGTTGTTGGTTGCGCGAATGATTCCAGTCGTGTTGATTGTGTACAGATTGCCCAGCGCGATCTACAAATGGAATTTCACTTGATCTGAAATGACCGGTCACACCAGTGAGACTGCAATCAAAAAGAGTACGGCATATGATTTTCATTCTATGAGTATTTAATGCCAAAAAGAAACCCCGGAGTTTTTACGTCCGGGGTTGGTTCAACTAAAAACCAGTTGGTTATTAAGCAACCAAACTAGTGAATGTAGCCGCGTTGGATACGTTACCAGTTGGGATACCAATGTTCAAACCACCAGTTGCATTGGCTGTTTGAGCAGCCGCTACCAATGTTGCTGTTGTGTAAGCGCCACTTGGGTAGATAGCAATGTTGATTGTACCAGCAGTTGCACCTGCTTGGTAGAACGCAATTGTTCCGCCTGCACCGCCGCCAGTGATGCCAGCACCAGATTGGATTGCTTGGAACACATTGTTCAAATAACCGTTGACGTTACCAGCATTTGTCAATGCGGCATTTGCTGTCAATAAGAAGAAGTCTAGCTTTGGGCCAGACAACATCACTGGGCCTTGGGCCGCGACGTTTGCTGTACCAGCGATAGAACCATTTGCTACGTCCAGTGCAAATACTGGTTGGGTAGTACCGTTTACTTTTGTAAATGTTGCCATTTTATTTTTCCTTTAAGTTAGTGGTCTCAGTGGACCTGCTTTTATTTAGTCAGTTTGGGAAAATCACGCCTGTTGCGGATTGTTTCTCTGTCTGTTTTGAGCCGCAAATGCGTTGGGATCAAACCTACTAACCAGCTTAGCATAGCCAGCAGGGGTGGCCATGACCCAGCCTTCTTGCCCAGGATGTTCAGTGTCAGCCTGACGTTTGATATACATTTTGAGATCGTGTAGCAAAATAAACGCTGAGAATGCCGCGGCAATAGCGGGTGTATTAGAACTTGGGCTGTTTAAGTATTCTACAATATTGCGGTATTTTTGCGGGGTGACTTTTGTTTCCAACCACTTGCCAAACTCAGGCAATAGTGTAGCGCCGTTGAGTGGTGCACCTACTTTGGTGTTGATAAAGTCCACACACAGTTTTGCTAGATCAGTGATCTTGTGTGCCCGCAATTCAGCAGGGTTGAACAAGGTATCGATGTCTCGGCCCTGAGACTTAATCAATTGTTTGAGTTGTTTTTCAGCATTGGTTTCGGACTGTAGTCGACTAGGTGTAGCTGGCTTTTCTAGCATGAGTCCAGGAACTTCGTTGAATCGTACTCCACTCAAGGGCTGACGTGCATCACCTGCATCTGCATACATTGAGTGTATGGCAATACCAATATTTGAATTGCCAATACGTTGACCCAGCGAAGATTTGGCAGGTATCTTGTATTCAATGGTGTTGGGCTCGAACACGTAGTTTCCAGCAATTTCTGGCGGGGTTTGCATGTACAACAAATCACCTTTGACATAACCACGGAAGTTTGGGGGCAGTGCGGCTTCTAGTATAGGAAACAATGTGGTATAGATTTGAATCAATTCAGTTCTGTCACCTGGACGATGACTTTGTATATCGGTCATCATTTGAGGACTTGTGGCAAGTCCATCGTAGCCTTTGGCTTCAAAGCCCGACCCGTCTGTCAGCACAAACTCACCAGTGGCAGGTTTACGGCCAAATATCACAGCAGGCTTGCCGTCCCACTTGGCTGTGGTTGTTTTGGGTTGTTCCGTAGCATGTTGCACAATAGCAAGAGCATCCTTGATGCCTTGTGTGCCACGACGGAATACTAGATCTTCCAGGTGTTCAATACCTTTGGCCCGTCCGCCAACACCGGCTTGTTCTGCTTCCACTAGCGCAACATAACCTCGATTAACAATTCTATCACGTAGTCTTGCCAAGAAGTTGACATCACTTTCGGCCACGCCCATTTCGGGTTCTTTTACACCTTCACGTGAGATATAGTCACGGAAGTCTGCTAGTTTGGCATCACGGTCAGGGTCCATTGCTAGTGCTTTGTAAATGCTTTCCACAGTCATCATCTGACTGCGGTTGTAGTTGGGTCCTAACAATATGCCTGCGGCTTGATCAGGATCCATTGTGACTGCCCGATCTGTTTGGCGACTGATAATGCCTTTGGCTGAGGCTTTGAGTCCCAGGGCTTTGGCAATACTGCTCATCAATATGTTACGAAACACACCTTTGTAGGCTGATCCTGTGCCGCCACCCAGCCAGAATGTGCCCCATTCCATGTCGGGCATGAACATAAAATCTGTTTGTACATATCCACGCTTGGGATCACCTTGTATGGGTGTTTTGAAGTGTACTGCTTCACCTGTGAGTTTTGTCCAGTCTCGGGGATCTTGTTTGTTTTTTGTGGCCCAGGCATCTAGTATGCCCTTGAGTTCAGCCTTGGTTATTTCGTTGGCATCTACAGCAAGATCTAAATCACCCGAATCAGATTTTTTGCCAGTTGATCCCAGCCACTTGATGGGAATGCCTGCTTCATCCCGATCATGTGATAAGTCAAGCCCTGTGATGGTTTCCAACCAAGACACTGTGCTGGCGATGTCTGCCTGTTTGATGCGTTGTGTTAGTGGCCGGCCTTGTGCATCTTTAAAAACATTGCCACCTTCGTTGAGATACATCATGGTCGTTTGATTCCTGCCGCATCACCAGCGGCCTTGTGTTGTGGATTGGCATCGTTGTATGGTTCCCATCCTCGACCAAAGTTAATTATAAGATCATTAGGTGCTGGTTTGCCAGTATATCTTAGGTCAAATCCGGCTGGCGAAACTGCCCCACTACCTCCACCAAGGGCACTATTTCGATCATAGGCCAAAGAATTTTGTGCTGGCAATATTCCATCGCCCACAAGTTTCAACCAATCTCCGCCAATGGTCTTGGGGTCAACACCTTGTACTGTGGCTTTGTAGATGGTATCTATCATTTGTGTAATTTTTGTAACAATACTTTGAGTACCACGCTTGACTGCCGGGTCTTTAGCATAGTTGCCTATGGTTGTGTAGTCCCCGCCATTGCGACCCCCAATCATTTGATTGACCATTTGGTGTAACTCTTGTTGTAGGGCACCTATACTGGGTTGTGTTACTGTGCTGAGACTGGACGCTGGATTACCATTGGCATCTTTGCTGTGCGCCAAGAAATTCTGCACTGTTTGCGCCCAAGCAGCCTGCATGGTTGTGGCCAGTGTTTTGGCTTCGGGACTGTTTACCTGGCTCTTCATAAAGTCTTCACGACTTTGAGATGCGCCTTTCTTGCTCAGGACATCTACCCCACCAAATGCTTTGCTCATTAAACTTTTACCCAGGGCACCTGCTACTCCGCCAGCAACATTTAATGCGCCAGTTGCAATTTTTCCTGGTGTGCTGTTTGCAACTGCGCCAGTAACTTTGCTGAGTGTTCCCCCTGTTGAACCACTGGTGGCAGGTGCCGCAGTGGCTGCGGGTGCCACAGCCGGCGCTGATCCACTTGAGTTAGCAGTGCCGGCGGTTGGCTTTTTGATGGTGTTCATTATGTTAGACGCATTGAACCCCGCTGGCGAGCCAGTTGTGGTTGCTGGCATGTTGGCAAGTTCGTTTAAGGGTCTACGTGTTATCTCATGAATCTGCATGGGTCCTCCTGACAGATCGTGAAAACTTGCCGGCATCTTTGGTGCGTATGGCATTAAGCAGTTTGCGTGTGAGGTTGTCCGCTTGCTCTGCGCCGAACTCTGATTCTATTTGTTCAATCAAGCGTATGGCGCTGGCAATCACGCTGTCGGCACGGGTTTCAATGATCAAGCGTCTATCACGCTCCACATACATTGAATCTAATTCTTCCAACAAACTTCGGGTCTTTTTCTGCATTCGATCTGGGCCTTTGGATTATTTAGTGCTTTTTAGATTCTAATAAATATCTATTATACAGGATCACACATGACAAGTCAAATTAACCCCAACAACATCGACGGCCAATACCCCGTTGCAGGCCAGCCCAACAACACACAGGGCTTTAGAGACAATTTTACCAACATCAAAACCAATTTTCAAACAGCCGCAACTGAGATCACTGACTTGGAAAACAAAGGTGTTTTCAAAGCCGCACTAACAGGTACTACACTTGACAACAACATGGCAGATAACTTAATATACGCCGTTAAATTAAATGATGTGAGTTATACCTATCTGCAACAGACTGCCACAGCAGGTGCTATCGCTATTGATTACTCAGCCGCACAGTATCAACTGGTCGCACCCACTGCCAATGTTAGTTTGAGTTTTAGCAACTGGCCAGTATCAGGTGTAGAAGGTGTGATCTACGTTGATGTTGTTGTTACCAATACTGCTTATACTGTTACCTTGCCCAGTGCAGTCAGCCTGGGCACCACTGGCATTCAAGGATATGTTGCCAACGTAATCACATTTGGTGCCACCGGCACCTATAGATTTGCATTTAGCACTGTGGATTCAGGTACCACAATTGCTATCTATGATTTGAATCGTGCTCTCACTGCCTATACCAACCCATTCGGATATGTTGCCGGGGGTGGTGGTACTGTGACACAAGCCACAAACAAGGCCACCGGTGTTACACTTAACAAACCCAGCGGACAAATTACCATGAACAATGCGTCCTTGGCAGCCGCAACTATTGTGAGTTTTACTTTTACAAACAGCACAATCTCGTCAACTGATTTGTTAGTGATCAATCATGTGAGTGGTGGCACCATTGGTTCCTATACATTTACTGCCGCTTGTGGCGCAGGGTCGGCTGCTGTTTATGTTCGTAATGCAACCTCGGGCTCGCTTGGTGAAGCCGTTGTGTTGCGGTATGCTGTGATCAAGGGTGCTATAAGTTAAAGATATCTAGCATAAAATTCAGCTACTTTGGGAAAGGTCTTAGCAAAGGATTGAGATCTAAAATGATCAAATTTTTTGATCTGATCAATCATGTATTGAATTTTTACAGGACTCTCTTGCCAACTTGCTGACACAAGATGTTTGTTGTTGCTTTGTTGCATGGCTGTCACATACTCTTGAGAACATGCATCCAAAGAAAAAGTATCTTTTGCAAGATGTTTGGTATGATTAACTATGTCTCCCTCTCGATTGGTAGTAAAGTTTTGTTGTACCCAGTTCGACAATTCATCAGTATACCATAGATTGAATATGCTAATTGTTTCTTCGATCAAAAACATCATGTTACTCGGAGCAGTCTGTTTTATTTGTGATATGTTATCAACCACTTGATTCCATTCAGCAGGCCAACGTAGATATTCAAATTTTTCTCCGACACCATCTAAACTTATGTGCAGTTTCACCAGATGGAATCGATTGATTAAATCATAGTTACGAGGAGCGATAGGTTGTGTACCATTGGTTTGAAAACTCAAAGTCAACTGCTGTTTAGCATTGGGCACATTGTCTGCTAGCCATCTGGCCACTTCCCAATATGCTTGACCTAGAAGTGTCTCACCACCACAGAATACAAGCATACGAAGATTAGAAAGATCTAACTTTTCTAAAGATGTAATTACATTATTGTGTTGTTGTGGTGAGCCAACTGGCTGGTTCCATTCACTGTGTTCTTTAAGGTGCTTTTGCCAAAAAGTGCTAGACCAAGGTCCGCAAGATCTACAAGCAAGATTACAACTTATATCAAACATGAGATCTATTCTTGTGGGTCCAGACCGATCATATTCAGATATACCAAAGTTTGAATTCATTCCCTGGCGAAGACTAGTTTGACCAGCGGCTTCTAAACTTTGACAATTTTCGCATCCTGGTGCCCATACATTTTGTTTGTTTATATCGCGAAGAGGGATGAATCTAGAATCATTCCAAAAATCAGTCGTGATATCTATTGGGAATCTAGTATTACGCAAACAACAATGTTGCGCAGTTGCATTCATACCTTTGAGATTTAACTCTAGACCGGCATTGATCATCGAGCAATATAAATCGCTCATGATTGTTTGATCTGCCCTAACAGTTGTTTTAGTTTTGCACTTTGTACATCTGCTGAGATTTTTTCTGCAACTTCGGGTTTTAATTCTTTACCCCCTTGTTGATAATCCCAAGCATGTGTTCCTGTTGGCTTTTCCCATTTGGTGGAAACATTACCAATTTCTTCTCCTTCTGCAGATTTAACTTGGCTTCGTGCTTTGATCGAATCCATTATACTACTTTGTGGTTTATTATACCCAGTTCCTTCGTCTCCGCCCTCGTCTGTGATACGCATGGTTTCAATGTTGTATTCTAAATCAATCTTTTGTCCAACGCCTGTTGAACTACGACTCTTCATACATTGTATTTGATACTTGCCACGTTCTTTCATGGCACGACTTGTAAAGATACCAAACACATTATCTGCTGTGTTGATCTTGGAAATACCACCTGAAATATGGCTGTGATCAAATTCAATTTCTTCCACAGCACTACGATTCAACTGACTAGCAGTGACCATTAGTACTGCTAGTTCTTTGGCCAAATTACGCAGTTCTTCTGAAACATATTTGTCTTTCACAAACAAGTCATTGGGACTAACCTTGGCAGAGACTGGCATCAGCAAATCCAAATAGTCAATCATCACAAAGTCTACCTTCTTGCCTGTTTGAATCTGATACTCTTTCAAATAAGCACGAATGTCATTGATATTGCTTTGTGCCGGTAAACCTTTAACTTGATAATTGCCCGACTTCTTGGCCACTAGTTTGACCTTGAGTTCAGTTGTGTCCATGTCACGACGAATATCTTTGGTGCTCATGTTGGTCAACATGGCATCAGTTCGCAAACTTGTGAGTTCTTCTGAAAGTTCTAGTGTGATATACACTCCACTGAGTCCTTGTTGCAACCAGTTCAAGGCAATGTTCATCATCACAAGCGACTTGCCTGATCCTGAGCCTCCGGCAAAGATGTTGAGTTCACCACGTGAGAAACCGCCATACAGCAATCTGTCCAGTTGTGGCCATCCTGTGCTTACTTGCCCGCCCGAGTTGAAGTACTTCTCAATGCGAGCCTTAGGATCAGCAAAGTAATCTGTGCCCATGTCTTTAGTGAGTGATATCTGTACCGCATCCTTGATGAGTTTTTCAACAGGTTCAAATTCGCCTTTCTCCAGCAAGTCTGCTGATTTTAAAATAGCACGCTCAAGTTCTTGACGTCGGGTAAACGCTTCAAACTCGCCCATGAACCAGTCAAAGTGACCTTCGTTCAAGTCTGGCACTGCGGCAAGTTTAACGCCAGTAGTGGCAGAAATCTGCTGCCTGTCGGGCATGGTTTTGTGTTTGTCCGAGTGTTCTTTTATAAACTCAGCCGCAGACCTTAGACTCCGATCAAAGTTTTGTGGATTGTAAATGTTTTGAACACGCACATAACTTGTTGCGTCTTCCAACATCATTTCTAGAAATAATCTTTGGACATCAAGTCCGTATTCTTTTAGCAAAATCTATCCTTTAAAACGAGTAATTTTTTTCATTAGCAATCAAAAACTCAATACATTCGGGTACTGTGTTGGGTAGGTCATCAATGGTCCATAGTCGATTGCTGTCTATTGTATTGTGATTTTTTTCATAGATAAACAACGCTGTTGCAATGTCAAATGCATCCTTTGGATCTACATGTTCGACAATATCAATTATTGACATTTTATCGCAGTCATTTATTGGTGAAAATTGTTTACTTATATACTCTTCTGCAAATTTAATTCTCATGTCATCAGGATGATTTCCATTGGCTGATTTATACAAGTCTACCAGATACGTTATGTCATTTATTTTATCAAAGTCAATAATCATATCACTTGGGCAATCTATATCAACTCTGTTTATTTCGTACCAATTCTGTAAATTTACAAAACACGCATCTACTTGTTGAGTCATTGCAGTTTGGCGAAAATCAATCTTTTCAACATATTGTTTTTTATACATAATGTTTTTTATCCATCCAAAGATGTTGTTGGTCGGAGCCACTTTTTTTATCCAGTTAGTCGATTCAAATTCTCTGAGTTTACTGATTTTTTGATAATGGCTTAATATGACTTGCTGGGGACTATTAACAATGGCGGTTTTTATATTTGCTAAACAAATGTCAGAATCAAAGTCAATAAATCTCTTATCATGAGATGATTCACCCGATACAAATATTGCCGAAGATACTTTCTGTCCAAGATCAATCCTGTTATTGGGCAATACAAAAATGTTTCCAACAGTTAAAAACGCGGCCAAAAAATTTCCGCTTGACCCTGCTTGAAACAAAATAACTTTTTTATTGTAGTTTCTTGACAAGATTGCGTTTCCTTATTTCTATTTTGATTCGACTGGTTTCTCTTGAGGCCATTATAGTTAGCAAGGCTCCTAATCGTCCTAGTTTTATCACAGCGTCATTGACGTCTTTGCAACCTTCTGGCCACTCGGGTATGCTCACTGCCCAACCCAGTTCCACCGCACGATCAATCAGTTCCACACCTGGCATGTCTTGATCTGGCACCACAGTTACTTCACGTCCGAGACTGCGAATCAGCCTTGCTTGGCTATCGCTGATGGTATTGTGCATCACAGCAAGTCCACCTATTGAAAGTGCATCAAAGATACCTTCCATCACAAGTACATGTTGCCAATTGTCATGTTGTAGATCTGTACCAAACACATAGCCAGGTTGTGAGTGATTGATATACTTGGGTTGTTTGTTGTCTAAGAATCTAGCAGTCCACCCCACTACTCGGTTGTCGTATGTGAACGGAACCAACACAAATGGCCTCACCCAATGAACACCATCATTCTTGATTGCTGTCATTATGGGAAAATCTTCTGGCACACCACGTTTGCGAATGTAATTCCAATACAAAGGAAACTCTGGCGTAACTACTTCAGAGAACGGAGGAAAGTCATCCGACTCTTCAAACTCAATAGCACTCAGTGTGTTAAACACACGCTGTCGATCTTCTAGTATGCCGTGTATGCTACGATGCCGCAGGCTTTCGAGATTAAGCATTTCAATCTCGTTTTTGGGCACCCCCATCCATGTCAATAATCTTCGGGCTTTGAATCCAACTGTACGGCCCAGTACAAAACTGGCTGTGTATGAGCAGTTGAAACAGTGATAACTCCAACCTTGTTCAGTCGCCTTGATACCACCACGCCCGCGCCGGTCTTGTGAGTTACCACTATGAGTACAACATACCGCATTGAAACTCAGCCAGCCCTGTGGACTGGGCTTTCGTTTCGCAGGTAGGTAGGCAAGGATGTCTAGCATCTAGTTAGTATAACACAATTGTCACACTAGATCAACGATATTGAACGTTTTGTACTCGTCCGTTTGTGAACAATACTGTGGCACTCACGTTGCTTTGGAATTGAATTGGCAAATACCCTGATCCGCCATTGGTAACAGTTACCCCGGCCACTCCGCCGTTGGGATCAATTGTACAGTTAGCAGTGGCACCTGAACCGTCACCCAAAATCTGAACCAAAGGAGGTGCCACGTAATACACTCCGGGATTGGTCACGCTGACCGAAGTTACCACGCCATCAGTGACTTGCACAGTACCCGATGCGCCAAACCCAATTGAGTTGTTAAATGCCAGGCGCAATAATGGATGAAATCCCACAACATTGAAGTGGTCACTCACAGTTTCTGACAGATACTGTCGACTCTCTGTAACATTGTACCAAACTGATTCATAGTTTTGAGCCGCTTGTATTTTAACTGTGCCGGTATAGCCCACAAGATCATATTTTACCGTGGTCAAACTGGCACCGTTGGTGGGCATGAAACTGCTGTAGAATTCGGTCATTTGAATAGAGTTTTGTGGTTGTGGTGTCAATGCCCAGTCTGGCCATTGTGTTGGGCCAACACCAAAGTAGTTGTTCTTGCCGTACATGTCAGGCACAGTGCATTCTGCGGCTGGTATGTGTTGCGGAAATATCGAATCCACAATGTTGCAATCGGCTCTGGCTTGGCTGTTGGCATCGGTATACACTGCCTGCACGTAGTTGCCGGCTGTGCGTTGTATGCTATAACTGGCAGGTTGTGCCTGTATATTGATGGTATCTGTGTTGTCAAGTACAACTTTGACTCGGCCCAGGGCCGAACTTAGAATCTCCATGGGCTTGGTAATCAGGAGTTCATCTCCTGTTTGATTTACCACACGGAAAACAAAACTTGAGCCCGCAATATTCACGGGCTTTTGGTCTTGATTGATAAATTCAAAGAGCAGAACATTGTCCACTCCCTTGTTGATGGTTAATTGTTTTGCGTACACTGGGTCGTACCTCTTTGTAAAATATCCGCCACTGGTGTCTATCAAAAGTACCCGGACGAGTTGTTGGTATAAGTAAACGGTGGTTGAATACATAGGATCCTCAGCAAGTATTTATGGGTAACAATATCTTTGAAAAATTGACAGAAAAATATCCCTTCATAACATTGTGCGTGTATGCCAATGCAGAATATGTGGGTGTGGTACAAAACAGGGACGATATCGTTACAACCATCTACGACTTTGGCAGCATCTTGGACCAAGAATCCAAGGTATTGTTCCTGGAATTGGCGTCAACCTGGTGGTGGGAAAGCAATAGATCAATCCCTATCAACATATTCCTGCGCAAAGACTGGGAACAGTTCCGCTACACACTGCGTACTTTTGTCAACAAAGATCTAGAAATCTTGCACGGTCCTGCTTGCAGTTTGCTGGACATAGTACGCAAGAAAAGCAAACGAAAATCAATTACCCTGGTGCGGAGAATGGATTGATCAAAAATTTCATTGCCAACGGATGCTCGTTCACTGAATATATTAAAAATCCCGACAGTGTAACAAATACCTGGGCAACATATCTGGCACAGGATCTTGCAGTAGATCATCATGTGAACTTGGCTAGTTCAGGTGCAGGCAATGACTATATTTGTCACAGCACAATTAACTATCTTGAAGCAAATAGTCTTGATCCAGACGAAACTCTAGTAATTGTTATGTGGTCTGGCCCTGCTCGAATTGATATGCCCATGAGCCAGGATTGGTATAACCATATTAAATTCAGTGAGTACTCTTGTTGTAAAACTGATGGTACCGGTCATTGGATTAACAGTGGTGGTATGGCAGGCAGTTGGAAAAACTACAACATCAGTCGAAATGTATTTGAACATCTTTACAAAATTACTGACCCTGTGGATCTTGGCATGCAAAGTTTAAGGTATTTTATTCTATTAGAATCGTATCTCAAACAACGTGGCTACAGGTTCTTGTTTACTAGTTTTATTAACTACTGGGACACTACCAAACAATACCCTGATATATCTGTAGGCGAATACAATCTAGGTTGGTTGTGTAAGGAACAACTGATATTTAAAAACTTTGATTTTTCCAATTGGTTGTTTCTGAATGACCGCAAGGACTGCATTGGAGAATTTGCGTGGGATGATCGATCAAATGGTGATGCTCATCCTAGAGACGAAATGCATCAACGTTTTGCAAAAGAAATTTTACTGCCTAGAGTTCAACAAATTCATGTGTAAGGCCACCAAGGCCGCATAACTGATTGCATGAGCCTTTTTGAATGTGTATCCTTGACTGCTGTCACCATCCCATACTGATGCAAACACTTCGGTCCAGGGTCGAGTTTGTAGATGTGACTTGCCTGGACGAATAACAGATATAAAGGCAGCCATCCTGGGTATCGAGTCTGGTTTCATTACCTTGAGCAAATCTGTGTAGTTGCCTACGTGTACCAGTTGAGAGGCCCAAGGTCCATCTTGCCACAGTCGTTCCCAAGGTGGAGTGGCTGTGAGCATGGCTTCATAGTGTGTAGGATCCTGTATCAACTGATACACACTCATGTTCAAGAAGTCCAGTTTAAAGTATCCACGAGATTCAGCAGTTTCTGAATCTAGTGACGCACAGCCCGCAATAGGATCCACAGGAATGTCTGTTACATAGATACCTGAGTTGTGCTTTCGCCCATTGCTTTGTCGTGCTGGTGTGTGTTGAATTAACCTCAACACAGTTTCTCTGTCAGCAAAGTCAATGTCAATGTCTGCGCTCATTTGGTATCCACTAATGCGGCCATAATGCGAACTTGTTCTTCGGCTTTTGCGACTGCTTCTAATGCATCTGCCACTGCTGGATGCTTGGCGGCCAATTCTCTTAGGCGTGATTCTTCGGCCATCTTAGTCTGTGCCCAGGTCACAACTGCCTGCACATGTGGTGCAAGATCAATTGTGGGATATCCGCTAGTCATTGTTAGCCAGGTATTGCCGTCATACACTTCTAGGTTTTGACTGCTGCCATTGTAGCGAAGTTGCCCTACCAAACTATTACCTGTGCTAGAAACTGTGTTGTAAAAACTAGGCCAGGTACTGTGGTTGTTGTTGATAGTTATACCACTTCCGGGTGTTATGTTCTTGATCATGTTACCATCCTGCCTTGTTCAAGATATCTTTCACGTACTCTTGGTCTGCTGGGTAGTTTGAGAACTTCTTTTGCCAGGCGTCTGAATCGATGTAGGGCCAGACCATGGCCACTTGTTCTGTTGTGAGTTCACTCAGGAACTTTTGTCCCGATTCACTGTTGTAGATTATCCAAGGTGAGATACGTCCTGCTGTGACCGCATAACATAGACTATTGGTGTTGCCATAACGCATCCAATCGTGTGCGGGGTTGCCTGTTTCTTCTGCCCAACGCATACTATGTTCTATTGCTCGAGCCAAGGCATCATCTACCGCTTCTACCCGCAAGTATTCCACAAGATACTCTGTGTACACATTGTCACTGCACCAGTGGTCGATCTTCTTTTGTGCTTTGAGCAACCAAGTCATAAATCTTGCTGGCGCAATTACATTGGTGTTTACACAATAGTTTCCAAACTTAACAAATGCTCTGTAATAAGGTGAGTCACAAAAGTCATCGTGTGTTTTGTTCTTGGCACTACCTTGCATGGTTTCGTAGAACCGGATGTAGGCCTGGAAACCCATGCGTACACCTGCTTCGTCTCTGGCCAGTCTTCTGCGCTTGGGCTCACAAGAATGCACCAGCATGGATGATTCTTTCATGAATATTTTCTTGCAATACTCACACGTGAATGTCATTTCTTGTCGTTACCTGCGGCACGGTTGTATGCGTCTATTTCTTTTTGGGTTGTTATTTGGCACATGACATCTATCTCGTCATCTTTGTAGGTGGGGTACATGGCCATTAGGGCCTTGCGTTTGGCACTCAGTCCTGCTTCTTTCTTCCGGGGGGCAATCCACGGATGTCTTGGTGTGCCCATGTTGGGACTTACACTTGTGGCCATAAGCCATTGCAGTTTAGGATGCCGGCTCACGTTAAAGAAGTGTTTGTTCAATCGTTCATTGCAACTGATAACATAGAACTCCTGTAGTTCTCTTGAACCTTCAACCGCTGATCCCCAACGTATCATGAGATAGTTACTAAACTTCTTTCGCTCTTCGGCTGTCAAATCGTCGTAGAATGTTCTAACCTTGCGGTCAAACATACGCATCTCGTTGGCAATGTTTAGTTTATCACTCATTGGTTTTGGTCAGTCGATAGATCATTATAGCATGATCCAAGGCATCTTGTAAAGTAGGATTGGTCTTTGCGGCTCTGCGTATTTGTCCCCACAGTTGGTCTTCCATCATATGGTTGTGTAGCGGTCTGCCATCACTGGTTCTTGAATCCCATTGGTGTGGTATCTTTTGTCCTGTGACGGGATCGTATTCGTATCCTATCTCAAATCGGTCACCGGGATCAGCACCAAATTCACGGGCATAAACAACACCATTAGCACGTTCGTAAATGTACGTGGCGCCTGGTTTAAGTTGTCCCATACTTGTATCCATATTGTATATGCGCCCAACGCAGAAAACGTTCGAGGCCTTCACGGTCGTTGGGATAACTTTCTAAATAAACTCGTGCCAGTCTATTAACAATTTCAAATATTTCAGGTTCCGTATAGGGCATCACCAAGCCTTGTTGTAGTCTACAATCTCACAATTACGACTAACATCTTTAACGAAGTACACACAGTCGGGTTCGGGTTCGTCGTTTAGTGGCACAGCCAACATCTGACCGTTCTTGAGTTTGGGTGCGTACCAGTTGACTTCATGATACACGTCTAGTATTTCAATATCTGGAAAACTGGGTCTGTAACTGCTTAATGGATTGAATTGGAATACTCTAAAGCCACGGTCATTGATTGATGTCAATGGTAACACCTCTAGGTCGCCAATGTCTGGTTCTCCGATCAGTATCTGCCAGTCCATGGGCATTTTGATTGTTTGTGTTCCTATGCGCAACACCAAGGCAGGCGCATTAAACGATTCTAAAAATATCAGTGGAATAAAATGATAGTCTGGGTCTGCTGGATTTGAGTTATCAAGTATGGCAAAACGCATGTCATCAACTTCTTCGGGCAGTTGATTTAGATCGTAGTAAGTGTTGTCTAGTGTTAGTATTCTCATAGTAATAGTATATAGATATTAAGAAGATTTGTCAAGTCTTTTCATAATGACTCCACAATCTAATGTTTGATGTACCACACTCCATCCATAAGCCTGCATGTATACCACAGCAGGACCACATTTACCAATCCAACAATCATTATAGCAATAGGTGTCATCAAACACCACAACTGCATCAGGTGCCAAACAAGGACTAAGAGCAACAATCTGGCGCATGTGCTCCGCTTGGCAATTTTGATTATTCATTGCAATGCCTTGACCAGCATATTCTTGCATTTGTATTTGAATTTCGGCAGTTACATCATTGACATTCCAAATATAATCAAAATTGTCTAGATATAATACAGAAATATCACAGTGAGTACCAGCAAACTCTTTGGCCCAGATGCTACCAGATTCTACCACAAACTCTGTGTGTAACAATTGATGGACATAACGTTGTTGTGCATCAGGTTTGATATCCACACTAATTAATTTGGTCTTGAATTGTCTAGCCAAGTCGTTTAATGCTATTGTGCTGCCTTCGCCGCGCTCACTTCCGATTTCTACAAACACACCTGTAGGTTTTTCAGGCAAATAGTTAGTTATACTTTGATATACTTTGCCCATTATGCTATCTTCATCCATTCCAGTTTTTCCGCTGAGAATGGGTAGTTGGCTTCTTTGTAGAACTGTTTGCGTTTGGTCAGGTGTCGTTTGGCGAACTTGCAGGTACTGGTAATGTCCCAAATCTGAACATGATCTTTATCCTCTGCTTTTCGGATGCCTCTACCAATTGACTGGATAACCCTAACAAAAGATTTGCCAGGCTCAATGAGAACCAGATTAAAAATTCTCGGAATGTTAATTCCAACTGCCGCCACACCATAAGTGGCCACAATAATTTTGTCTGTGCTGTCTGCAACTTCGTCGTATTCATCTTGACGGTCCTTTGCTTTGGTCGCTCCGGATACAAACACAGCACGATCACCCAACCGCTCTACCAAGGCATGCCCTGCGGCTACCCGATCCACCAGCACTAGAGTGTTGCCTGTTTCGTTTACCTTGCGTATGAGTTCTGCCATTGTGTCCAATCGGCCCGACTCTTCAAGCAAGTATTTAAGTTCACTTTGATATTCTTTGTACTCCACGTGATCAACCAACTGCACAATGTTCACATGACAATTGGCCAACACACCTTGCTGTTGCAGTTCGTTGGCACTCAAGCGACCAATAACAGGACCAAGGCTGACCAACAGGGCTTGGCTTTCAAACTTCTCTTTGGGAATAGTTCCGGTCAAACCCCAGCGAATTGGCACTCTAGCCATTACACCTGTTAACAGAGTTTTTAGTGCATCTGCCTTGGCCATGTGTACTTCGTCTACAATAACGCATACCACACCTTCCAAGAACTCACCAATGGTTACTTCACCTGTACCCGACTTGGTGTTCTTTAACAGCACATTCAAACTTTGCCAGGTGCAAATAGTGTGCTGGCGTCCATATTCTTTTCTATCACCAAAGAACACACCAACATCTTGTTCCATATTGATGTAGTCTTTTTCTGTTTGTGTTACTAGACTCTTGTTGGGCACAATCACAATTGAGCGTCCATATGGTGCCACTGCATTGGATAAGGCCGCTGTCATAATAGTCTTGCCTGCACCTGTGGCCACTTCTTGCAAGCATTGCGGATTGGCCAGGAAGTTATTGACAATATCAACTTGATAGTCTCTCATGACAATAGGTTGACCAACAGCAGGGTGTCCTTTAGGCCACTTGATATGTGCAAATGAATCTTCACGCACCTGGTCAAATGCAAATGTAGTTGAGTACTCTCTTTGGTCATCTAGTTCAATATCATAATCAAACTTTTCCAATATGGGAATGACTTCGGGCAATAAGTTTGTGTATGTACTGCCACCTAGTTGAAAGTAACTAACCTTGCCGTCCCAACGTCCCAGTCTTACCGCTGGAAGATATCTAGCATATGGTACATCATATTTAAAAGCATTAACCAAGGCCTTGCGAACGTCTAAATCTAAACCTTCTAGTTTAAGATTGACTTCGTCTTTAATTTGTATAGTGCATCTTTTCATTGTGTTAGTATATACTTATTGTTGGAAGAAGTCAAAAAAACAGGTACCTTTTTTAAGGGTACCTGTTATAAAACCCGGGCCGGAGCCAACCAATGCCCGGGAAAAGGATTAACCGAGATGCGGATCTAATTTTGTCGAAGTCAGTCCCGCTAACATTTGAAATTGATTCCAGGCATCTTTAAGAGATGGTGATTTTTCTATATCCTCGTTTGCCAACACAGTCTCTAACCAGATGTAAGGCAAGCGTCTGGGGTGAGTGCCAAACTTGCGTGGCTGATGCAGTTTGCCAGTTTCCCAAAGTTCAATGCTCACACTACGAAAACGGTCCTCGTCTTCTGGAGGATAGTTGCGCCATTCTGGATTACTCAATCCGTAACTGTCATGATACCCTTGCCATATACTGGACCATTGTTCGTCATCATGTGGATCAAAATCAGTGCGGGCAATAACAACCAGCACATCATGCATGTCCACAGTGCCGTCCACAATGTCTCGAACACAACGGCTATAACTAAGTCCAATTTTCATGGTTATACACTAACCTTACGTACGATATATCCTTCGATTTTGTAGTAGTCTGCTTCTTCCCGATCATTGGTTGTGAACAACAACAAGTCACCATCATAAATTTCGTACATATCAATCTCCAAACATCAAAATAATAAACGATAAGAGTAGTGCCCACCAAAGGTGTCCTAACATTAGCAACATTAGTACGGCAATCCAGGCCATGTTAGGCACTCTTCATACAAGTTGTCTCTGCCAAACGTTTCCAGTTTAACACTGACATCTTGCGCAAGTCTGCAATCTTGAGAGCCATGCGCAAACTCAATTCACGCAAACGGTCCTTGTTCACCAACATAAAGTCAATGATGTCGTCTTGCACAGCCTCATCAAACTCGTAGTCCTGGAACAGCACACCGTCTTTGGCAATCTGTTTGATACGCAACAACTTGTCGCGCTGTGAGTCGAGAGTCAAGTCCAGATAGTGACAGCGTGATTGGAGTGCGTCCAAGTGGTCACGCAATTTCTGCGACTTCATCTGATCAAACTTCAAGTTGGTAATAAAGATCACTGAACCTTTGAACTCGAAACGATCTGGGATACCTTCACGGCGTAAGGCACTGCTCTCACTCAACCATGAAATAGTACGCTTCTTGCCTGAGTCAAGAGCACCCTTCAACAAGTTAAGAGCCACGTCATCTAGCAAAATGCTATCACAGTCGTCAAACACAATGACGCAATTCTCATCGGAGTATTTGTAAAGTGTCTGGAACAGACCAATTGGGGTAGCACTGCCTTTAACAACCTCAGCACGGAGGCGTTTGCCTGCCAGTTTGTCAAACAAACAAGCCTTTTCAATTTCAGTTTCAACGCCAAAGGATTTGCCAACACCTGGAGGGCCGCTAACAATCATTGCACGGATGTCACCGCTCACAGTGGCCTTGGTCATCTCTGTCAAGATGTCAAAACGCTCGCGGATACGGTTCATTGCATCCTCGTCTGTTTCTGTAACAAGAACTGATTTTTCGAAATGTACTGTATTGTCTTTTGTCATACCGTTAGTATACTCTATGTCAGAAATGTTGTCTACACTAATACGGATTGTATCAGGGCAGTTTGGGAAGGTGCCATTATTTTTCACTGTAACATAGTTACCTTTGGCACCAGTTTGGAAACCGCTAACAAGAACAAATTCTTGGTTACGGACGGGTTTGTTACGGTATGTACCGTTCTTTACGCAAATTGCACTCATGGTTGGCTCCTTTTGTGTGCGGGTTTATCTTACTGTCTATGTGTATATTATAGCAAATGTTGATTTATTGGTCAAGTACACAAAAAGTATTACTTTTTAGCGATTTCATCAACTTTTTGGCTGTATTCCAAGCGGCTCAGCACCAGTTGGTACATGCAATATACCAAAAGTGTAATACTTCCTACTGACAGTATATTAGAGATGTCATCTGCGGTTAAACCTGTTAACAAAAGTTGTACACCAACTGATACGGTACAAATCACAGCAAGGATTCCTGCTGTCTGTAATGCGGCTTTGAGTTTTAGATTCATATATTCCTTTGTTTCTTTATGTGTATATTATAGCAAAAGGGCAATTATTTGTCAATTACAGCAAAAGTATTACTTTTGGAAATCAACCAAACGCTTGACAAGAATACCGTGTTCGGCATCCATTTCCTCATGGCTGAGATAGAAGTCTGTAGTAGGGTCATAATAGCGACCTTCTCGGGGATCGTAATATAACACCCGTCCTGATGCGTATTTGAATGGGCCTTCAAGCCCGGCACGTGGGCCATACTTTTGGCGCATCATGTCTGTTTCAAACTTGTCTGCGATAATGCGGTATCCCATGTAGGACTCCTTTTTGCTTTGTATGCCACTATTGTAGCAAAAAGGGAATTCGTGGTCAAGTACTACAAAAGTACTACTTTTTTACTGCCACAATTGTTGTATTACAGGGTCATGCACTTGGGCAGGTTTGGGGTTGCCGTGGAACACAACCACTGAGGTATCGGGCTGTATTTTAACACCGCTGTTGGGTCTAAGGTGTCGGCGTCGAGCAAAATCATATCCGCCATCTAGGCATTGCCAACGAAAACTTTCAAAACGAAAGTCGTCTGCAAAACGTCTTTGGTTGACATTCAGCACCGCGCCCAGGTAATCCTGATCTCCAGGATAACTTTTGATTATGGTTTTAAAATCTTCTTGTGAGAACTTGTCCCATATCCAAGAGAACTTGCTGACATTAAACCACATCATGCTAGAGTTCATTGTAACCGTGTCTCTGCGTTGTAGATATCTAAAATCTCTAATGGTCCAAAGATAGTCGGTGCTGAGTTCACCTACCCAGTCAAGTTGATTTGCAATCACTACATCCAGATCAAAGTACAACAAGTTGCCCGAAAAATGAGCAGGATTAAACAACTGCATCTTGTACCACCATGATCGTTTGGGACCTGAAATGCCCCAATCTTCAAGTATGTGTTTGATCATGTGTGGTGGAACTGATCTATCATGTTCGGTGTATACGTGCAAGCGCACTTCTGCGTCCAGGTTTCGACACAGCATATTATACAGTCTTTCTACATATTGCCAGTCATAGCCCGATCCGTGTATAACGCAGGCACAGTCAATGCGTCCAGGATTCTTTTTTGACATTAGAATTGAAAAATGATTTGATATTCGTCTAATATTGGCAAATGGCCTTGGTCCTCGAGATACTCAACAATTCTGCGACCTTTTCCGGTGCGGCGATTGTTGTTGACCCAGCGTGAGTTATCATCTATTGCCACAATTGTGCCCGGACGAATAAATGGCTGGATAATTTTGAATTCTTTTAAGTGATGATCAGCACTTGCAGTGTCATTATTCCAATCTACATCATAACTGTCTAGATAGAACAAGTCCACTTGATCTAAATCAGTCTGCGACTCAAGCCATTCGACGCTGTCACTGTGGGTGACTGAAAAGTTTGTACTGGCAATACTGTTACGTGCGGCTTCACAAGCCACATTATCTATATCTACACTACGCATTCGTCCACCATAAAGATCCACAAACTCTGTGAATAGTCTGGCACTTTGTCCGTCCATCCAGTTGCCCGGTGTTCTCAGTGTACCTGTTTCAATAATGTTGAAATTGGTTTGTTTTTGACTCAATAGTAATCGAAAAATAATATCAAATCCCACGGCTCGATTGTAAAAACCATCAGTAAGAACACCCCGTACTCCATCAAATTGAATGTTTAACAAAGGATAGTAGATACGTCGATAATGATCAAGCCAGGTATTCATGGCATTATATATCTAGTTTTGAAATCACTGATGCATTAAGCCGCCACGTTTCCTAGACCAATATTTAAATTGCAAGAAAGGTTACTGCCAGAATCAACCTGCCACGTCCAGGCACCCTTACTTGCCTCCAATGGTGGCACTTGTATTACTCCATTGATCTGAACACTGCTACGAGCATCAATGGTACTTTCTGAATTAACAGGATTTCCGTTGTATGCTGTGACAAAACCAGTGGCATTGCCAGGTATAAGAGTGTTACCAACACGATTTGACATGTAGTTAGACAGTATCTGATTTATCAAAATACCCGAACCGCCAGTGACTTCAATAGAATGTGTATAATAGCCACTAAATGTTGTTGGGAACAAACTAGTATTATCAACTTCAAATAATACTTGGTCACAGACAACATCGCCACTGGGTGGTACTGGACCGGGAATGGTGCTGACTGTATTTAAAAATACCTGTTGTCCATTTACTTTGACATCTAATGTGACTGGTGTGTCACCGTATGCAAAGCCGTAAAATTGTAGATTTCTGTTGATTGCCATAGTTTAATCCCTTGCTGTTATTTATGCTCCAACGCAGGTCTCACACGATCTAGCCATAAACCCCGGCGCAGTTCATCTAATGTGTACTCTGTATGGCAGATTTGAGTCAGCCATGTTTCACGATCTTTTGCATAGGGTTGCTCAATATCAGCAAATCCAACTCCCACAGGATGGGCTAAACTGGTTGGATCTACTATAGGATGCACTCCCGCTATAGCCGCTTGTATGCCAGGCCCTGAATTATAGTTTACCATGGCATGACAATCATAATGCATATCATAACTGTCATAAGTGTTGGGCAATTTATTTGGTATTTCTACAGAGACTCCTGGGGGCAAGTTGTTTAGTGCCAGGCGACAGCGCGGGTGTGGGCGTACAGTAACGGGACGATCGGTGTTATTTTTAAGTATTTCCAAGGTAGTATGTAACCATTCTGACATGTTCAATCCAGTTACTTGTAAACTGCGATCATGTTGTAGGGCCACAACGACGTTGGGTCGAGGGTTAAATTGCGTGGCCAAACTTATTTTTAGTTTTTGAGGCCTGTCCCAGTCTAAATTATCTAAGTGTCCATAATAGCCTTGGGCATTGATGTTGTTCACAGCAATCTTCCAAGTGTTGCCGCGATACAATGCACCAATTTCGATTATGATAACTGGCCGGCCCTGTGATCTATAGTGTTCATACACTGCTTGATTGGCAGCCATTTTGCCCGCCCATAACACTGACCAAATAATAGCCGCATCCGATGTCATTGAATTCTCTTGTGTTTGGATTCCCCGAGCCTGTAAACAATCTAGTACTGCACTCATGACAGGCTGTGCATTTTTTGCACATTGCAAAGGATAATAGGCTATGTTTTTGATCATAAGTATTTTTAATGAAGTACACAGTAATTACCACCTTTAATGAGTCGGGCTACAAACAATATGGCCAACGTATGATACAAACCTTTCTGCAGAACTGGCCAGGTGAAGTCACGCTAGTAGTATATGCAGAAGATTGTGCGGTTACCGAAACAGCACCTAATCTTGTGGTGTATGATATTGGTATAGCAGATGCATTGACTACATTTAAAACTGCTTGGGCAGATGTACCACAAGCCAATGGAGATGTCAGTGCCGACCCCGTTCGTAACAAAAGAAAAGATGCTGGAAAGGGATTTAAATGGGACGCTGTGCGTTTTGCTCACAAAGTATATTCAATATTCCATTGTGCTAGATCTATTGCAACTGATTGGCTGTTGTGGATGGATGCGGATACTGTGTGTCACAGCACCATTACTGTAGCAGACCTAGATCGATTGTGTCCCCCAGATCGAGACCTGTGCTTTTTGGGTCGTAGGCACAAATACACTGAATGTGGATTGTATGCTATGAATCTCGGCCGGCCGGCTGTGAAAACTTTCCTACAAATGTTTCAGCGTTATTATGATGATGCTGAACACGGAATATTCACCTTGGCAGAATGGCACGACTCGTTTGTGTTTGACGCTGTGAGAAAACAATGTGCATTAAACGAACTAGACTGGTCCAGTCATTTGATCACAGGAGAGGGCCATCCCTTGATCAACTCGGAATGGGGTGCTTACCTAGACCATCTCAAAGGTGCCAGGAAAGATCAGGGTCGTAGCAAACGAGCAGACTTAAAAGTTTCACGTACAGAAGCGTACTGGCAATGACTTGGATATTCTTAAACAAAAACAACGCCGACGAATACATTGAAATGTTTGCGGCCGGATCACAAACCGTGCCTACTTGTCTGGAAACATGGCAGTACGAAGACAGTGATGCTCCGCTTGTGTTACGTGGTATCATGAAGCACAAGATTATTAAACGTTGCTGGGAGGACCAAAGACAGTTTTACTACATGGATTCTGGATACTTGGGCAACAGACCCAGCATGGCCAATCCCAATGGTTGGAAGTTTTGGCATAGGATTGTGCCTAATGATTTGCAACACGGTGCAGTGGCAGATAGACCAGCAGATAGACTACAGCGACTAAACATACGGATTAGGCCCCGACAAAATCACTGCAGAGACATATTAATAGTTGCACCAGATGAAAAGCCTTGTACATTTTACGGGATTACCCTAGACGAATGGCTAAAAACCACAGTCGATACTATCAAACAATATACTGACCGTCCCATACGCATGAGAGAACGTCCTGCATCAAGACAGGATCGCAAAACACAACGACCCGAAGAGTGGTTAAATGATGTGCATGCCATAGTTACATTCAATAGCACAGCCGCTACAGAAGCAGTATTAGCCGGTGTGCCGGTATTTGTTACAGCACCTGTCAATGCCGCTAGACCTGTTAGCAATTTAAATTTACAAGATATAGAAACACCTTGGTTCCCAGACAGTGACCAGGTACATAAGTGGGCTTGCCACTTGGCGTATGGACAATTCCATACTACAGAATTGGCCGATGGCACCGCTGCCGCAATACTCAAGGAGACTCAAAATGCGTGAACATTATGGATGGCAATTTCCCGACTTCGAAACACACTTGCCAAGGATGATAAAGAAAAGTGTAGACAAAGGCTTGCCACCTGAATATCAAATTGCCGTACGACGTCGCAGTATTGAGTTATGTAAAAAACGAGATGTAGCATTAGACATTGGTGCCAACGTGGGATTATGGTCGCGTGATCTTGTGAAAAGTTTTGGCCGTGTGATAGCATTTGAACCTGTTGGTATATTTAGAGAATGTTTGGAACGCAATGTCGCAGGAGATAACTTTGAAGTGCGCCCTATTGCACTAGGCGATCAGGATACCCAGGGCACAATGATCATTACCGAAGACAACTCTGGACACAGCCATCTTGACCCTGCTTCTATGGGCACTGGTGATGTACAAGTTGTTCGCCTTGACAACTTGAACTTTCACGACATAAGTTATATCAAAATTGACTGCGAAGGCTACGAGTATCGCATACTGCAAGGTGCTGAACAAACTATTCGACGTTGCAAACCTGTTGTAGTAATAGAGCAAAAACCACATGATGCTTACAGCAAACAATACGGACAGTTTGCGGCTGTGGGATTGCTGGAAGATTGGGGCATGGTTCGACTGGATCAGGTGCGTGATGATTGGATCATGGGATGGAACTAGATACAACTGACAACATTGATAAGGGTGCCGAGGATTCTGCTACCTGGGCTCGTAAATGGACCAAAGAACGATATATAGCCAAGCACCGATCTAGTTGGGAAATAGCAGATGCTTATCTCAACCAACCGGTAGGAAAATTATTGGACATTGGGTGTGGCTTTGCCTGGGAGAGTCGCTGGTTCAATGAAAAGTATGGCACAGAACTTTGGTTGTTGGATGGTGATTCTAGTACCAATGCCGCAAAGCCTGAGACTGCCAGTTACGGCAACTGGAATACAGATTCTAGTCAATTGAAATTTTATCACACATTTGATTTTTTAAATTCAAAACTACAAGAACTAGGTACAAAAAACTATCACTTGATAGATGCTAACAACATAAACATACCCGGTGATGTTAAATTTGATGTTATCACATCGTGGCTCAGTTGTGGACATCACTATCCTGTAAAAACCTACATAGATTTAATGAAAAAACATTCACATGAGAACACTAGAATTATTTTAGACGTTAGATGCAAAGGTACTGCAACAAATTTTATCGGGGTAGATGGGTTTGAGATCGTGAATATTGTGTCCGATGCAGGAGGTAAAAAACGTGCAACTGTGGAGATAAAATTATTATGACAAGTTCATACTATAATGAATCAGTTCGGCTGGGTCGTGAGTTTCAAGAGCAAAACAAAAGTTGGGCCGGTTACGATGTTGTAAAGTATCAAAAAAAGATCAAAGACCTAGTGGATCGTTATAATGCTCGAACCATACTAGACTACGGGTGTGGCAAGGGCCTGCAATATCAAGAACGACTTCCGTATGGTGGTAGTGTTGGTCACGAATTACCTGAACAAGA
>Ga0209190_1000574_pt1 | contig 26901 bp, 47 predicted proteins | sample M_140205_XF_Meta_FD_187315 | JGI IMG/M metagenome (GOLD analysis project Ga0209190, IMG submission 187315) | Freshwater microbial communities from Lake Montjoie, Canada to study carbon cycling - M_140205_XF_MetaG (SPAdes) (version 2) | ecosystem: Environmental > Aquatic > Freshwater > Lake...
TATTAATTGAATTGTACCACTTGTTGTGCCACTAAATGTTGTGCTTGCTAATCCAGCCAATGTAGTTGAATTTGCGCCTAAATTAATTGATGTTGTACCAATTGTTACATTGGAATTAGCAAGTCTTGCTTGAGCCAAAGTACCAGAAGAAACATTAGTAGCATTTAATGCAGTTAATGCACTGCCATTACCAGAAAAAACGTTACCAGCCCCGCTGCTAACTATATTACCTATTACTGTTAATACATTTGCTGAATAATCAAATTTAAAAGCATCACTAGCATTAGCATTTCCTGAATAATTAAATATTACCGCTGTATTACTACCTGCTACAGCAAAGTTTCCCGAAATATTACCTTGAACATTGCCATTAAAAAACGGAGCAGATATATTCCCTGACACTGACAAGGTACCATTTGCAACTATTCCAGTTGATGTGGCAGTTAGTCTAGCATTAGCATTACCAGCGACATATATAGTAACATTACTATTGGCAGTAAGAGTTATATTGCTATTACCATTTTGCATTAATCCACTATTGATTGTAGAGATATTACCTGTAGTGATTATAGCAGTTGCCGTGCCTAAGTTACCAACATTAGCATTACCTGTTACAGATAAAGTAGTGCCAACATTAGCAAATCCAGCAGTGATTAAATTCCCACCGGTTATGTTTCCGGTAGCAACAATCAATCCGGCAGTGCCAAGATTACCAACATTAGCATTACCTGTTACAGATAAAGTAGTGCCAACATTAGCAAATCCAGCAGTGATTAAATTCCCACCGGTTATATTTCCAGTTGCAATGATGACACCAGCAGTGCCAAGATTACCAACATTAGCATTACCTGTTACAGATAAAGTAGTGCCAACATTAGCAAATCCAGCAGTGATTAAATTCCCACCGGTTATATTTCCAGTTGCAACAATCAATCCGGCAGTGCCTAAGTTACCAACATTAGCATTACCAACCACGGATAAAGTAGTGCCAACATTAGCAAATCCAGCAGTGATTAAATTACCACCGGTTATGTTTCCAGTTGCAACAATCAATCCGGCAGTGCCTAAGTTACCAACATTAGCATTACCTGTTACAGATAAAGTAGTGCCAACATTAGCAAATCCAGCCGTAATTAAATTTCCACCGGTTATGTTTCCGGTAGCAACAATCAATCCGGCAGTGCCAAGATTACCAACATTAGCATTACCTGTCACAGATAAAGTAGTGCCTATATTCGCATTAGTACCAACATTAGCAAATCCAGCAGTAATTAAATTACCGCCAGTTATATTACCTGTAGCAACAATCAATCCGGCAGTGCCTAAGTTACCAACATTAGCATTACCAACCACGGATAAAGTAGTGCCAACATTAGCAAATCCAGCAGTGATTAAATTACCGCCGGTTATGTTTCCAGTTGCAACAATCAATCCGGCAGTGCCTAAGTTACCAACATTAGCATTACCAACTACAGATAAAGTAGTGCCTATATTAGCAAATCCAGCAGTGATTAAATTGCCACCGGTTATGTTTCCGGTTGCAATGATGACACCAGCAGTGCCAAGATTACCAACATTAGCATTACCTGTTACAGATAAAGTAGTACCAACGTTAGCAAATCCAGCAGTAATTAAATTCCCACCGGTTATGTTACCTGTAGCAACAATTACCCCTGCAGTACCAAGATTACCAACATTAGCATTACCAACTACAGATAAAGTAGTGCCTATATTAGCATTAGCACCAACATTAGCAAATCCAGCAGTAATTAAATTCCCACCGGTTATATTTCCGGTAGAAATAATTAATCCAGCAGTGATTAAATTTCCGCCGGTTATATTTCCAGTTGCAACAATCAATCCAGCAGTGCCTAAATTACCAACATTAGCGTTACTTGTAACATTTAATAAAGTAGTAGATAGATTTCCAGTTGCAGCATTAAATGACAAGTTAGCATTACTTCCCATTGCTAAATTGCCAGTACTAGAAGAATTAACAAATGTAGGAAAAAACGTTCCAGTGGTTTGTGTTGTAACGACAGCATTATCACTTACATTTGCTCTTGCAACATATAAATTAGGAACGAGTGTGGTAGATGTAATTATTAGTGGCGGAGTTCCAATTGCTATATTAGAAATAAATTGCGTAGCCGAAATAGTATTGGATGCTTGCACATTACTAATATTAAAATTACCGTCTACTGTTAATGTTTTGGGGGCAGTTAAATTAAAAGTAAATCCAGAATCTCCATTAAAGATACCTGAACTATTAAATTGCACCATGCCATTAGATCCGCCAATCGCGCCTGCCCCTCCGCTTCCGCTTCCAATTTGAGCAGTTGCAATTGCATTTGGAGCATTTGTATAAGTTACAGTAGTGCCGTTAGTTGGCAAAACTCTTGCAAAATCAGTGTATAGGGCAACATTACCAGACAAAGCATAATTAGCCGTAATTGAAAGATAAAATGTTAACCCATTAACAGTGGCATTAGAAACTCCCTGTACACCTGAAATAGAAATTTCAGTTCCATTAGTATACGGCACTGTATTTGCAACTTGCATTAATAGTGGACCATATATAGTAGTAGATGAAAGTGTATGGTGTTTGTTTAGATAATATGTACCTACTAGTCCAACAGTACCAGTAATTTGAGAAACAACATATGTACCGGAAGTTATAGTCATCCCGCTAGTTTGAATAGCACTATTTACTCCTATATAACCTGAACTGACTGCGGTAACAGTTAACGTGGTTGAGTAGGCAGTACCGTCGCCAGTCCCGGCGCCTGTTGCTGTAAATACTACATCTATTGTACTTGCTGAAGCACCGATCGTCACAAAGTCAGTAGTGCCGACAGTTTTAATTTGATAAGTTCGACCTATTACAAACGAGCCGGCGGAAATTGTAGTCTCTGCTATTGATCCGGTAAATGTAGTTGGGTGAAAATTATTTATAGCAGTGTATAATGTTCCTTTTGGTGTCCAGGCTAAATTACCGGCACCGTCAGTTTCCATAACATATCCAATTGCACCGCCGTCAATTTGAACATTAGATATATCTCCTAAAGAAATTAATCCGCCGGCTGAACCACCGCGATTTACCCAATTTGCTCCGTCAAATGTTAAAATCTCACCATCAGCAACGGTGTTTGCTATATCTAAATTACCATAGGATCCAACTATCTGACTGAAATTTAATTGAGAATATGAAGTTAATACTTCTACATTTTCATTTGGGGTAGTTTTTCCAATAAATAATCTTTTATCATCTGACGCCCAACCAAATTCAGCTTCATCTAATTGTGGTAAATCAACTAAACTTCCGGATCTTACTTGTATTTTTGATATTTGGACTATGGCCATAAATGTGATTCCTCACACTTATTTATCTTTATACTGTTTCCTTTTATAAACAGTTCATATAATATTGTTCTACACGCTTAAACCACATGTCAGAATACTTGTCAAACTCAGTACCCTCAATGATAAATTCTTGATAAATGTTATCTGCGGTACACATTAAAATAACACCTTTGCGTATTTTAGTACCGTACACTTCATTGTGAGCATTGGCATACGCGGTTAGTTGAATAAAATAATCATCAATCCATTCTCTTTTTTTAAACTTATTAGTTTGTTTAAAATCTAATATAGCATCTGCCCCTTCATGTACTCCGCATAAATCAGTAGTACCTGCATAAATTTTAGGAAAATATAAAGAAACTTCAGTACCCCAATATTCATTACATTTTATCAATCCTTGTGCAATGATACTTAATGCCATTTGATGACTTTGAATACTATATGGATTACTGCCAGGCTCTCCGGTACTACCAGTTTTAACATAGTTTTCTAACCATTTGTGCATACGAGTACCGCGGCCGGCTGCTTCGGTAGTGATTTCTTGCGCCTTAACTACACCTATTCGTTTTCGCCAATTTTGTAATGCTTGTTTTGATTCTTCAGATTTTGTAGCATCTAAGATTGTAGTAACACTAGGGAGGTGTTCGCCATCGGGTGTGGCATATTTACGTGAACCGTTAATTGTTTGTTTGTTTAAACTAACATAGTTATATTTGTGTGGATTATACATTATAGCCAATTATAGACAATTATAGTCCATATGTCAACTTGTTTGGCTATACTCTAAAACTTTCACCACATCCACAGCGGTCACGTTCATTAGGATTTATAAATTCAAACCCCTCATTTAATCCATTACGCACATAATCAATTGTCATCCCTTGAAAATAAGGAGAACTTTTTGGATCAATATAAATTGAACAACCATTGCATAGTATAGATATATCTTCAAGGCACGGGGTATCAACATATTCTAAGACATAGGCTAAACCAGAACAACCAGTTGTCTTTACTCCTATTCTGATTCCTAATCCTTTACCGCGTCTTGATAAAGTTTGTTTTACTTTGTTGGATGCTTTTTCTGTAATACTTATCATTGTGTTGGCATTGCCTGCTGTGCCATTTGTTTAACAATTTCTTGATTTTTATCTGTATCAGGTACATCAGGCGCTGTTTTCCCCTTAAAAATAACCTTATCACCTTGTATATTGTCTATAACATTATTCAATGGTGGACTTTTTATCATATCATATAAAGTATCTTTATCTACAGGAACACCTTTGTTTTGTAAATAACTTAATAATTGATCAAGCGGCCATTCTGTTATATTATTCTTCTCTACTCCGGCTTTAAGTTGGTCTGCTATTATAGTTAATTTAGTAATTACATCCCCGGCGGCATCTAATTCAAACAAAAACATGTTTACCTTTTGGCTCTGCCTGCCCCGCCCACCGGAGGAGCTTCTGGTAATTCTGGTACAGGAGGTGCAATTTCTTCAGCACCCATATCCATGGTACCCATCGCATCAGCATCCATTTCTTCAGCACCCATTTCGGCGCCTGCATCAAATGCTGCATCTACTGCTTGTCCAGTAATTCCGTTCAATCCCGCTTTCATGCCGGCTAATGCTTCCTTCAAGGTAGCAGTTAAGGTATCTAGTTGTTGTGTAACTTGGTCGTTATATGTCGTGCTTTCGCTAACACCAATTTCACTTTCAATACTTGATACTAATGCTGGTAATTCTTTTACTTGCATTTGACCAACATCTTCAAGCATTTTCTGTATTTGGTCTACTAAATCTTGAGCAGCAAGAACAACTTGTGACTTTTCAACTTCTTCATTTTCAAAAAAGATACGAGATTTAGGCATATTTTTTAAATCATAAAAATGATGTGCTAAAGATTGTTCCATAAATACCATTTTCATGTATGATGGACTAGTTGATTTTTTGTAAAAATCAGCAGATTGTTTTGTCTCTCTCAACACATTTCGTACTTTGCCAAGCATGGTTTTTGTAGCAGACATATTTAGTTTTGCTACATTGAACGGAAGTTCATAATGCTCTGTTAATGCTTTAGCAGCAATAGTACTTTTATTGTTTTCAAATTCATTTAATTTCATAGTATGGTTCCAAACTAGTATATAGTATTTATCTTTTTTGTATTATTATCCGTATTTCCCGAAAATCTGTTCATTTGCCACGCCGTGGACTCAATTTCATATAAGTTCAATTCCTTTAATATTCTTTTTTTTATAATCTTATCTTCGGATAACTTGTTTAAAAATATTAATTTATCTTCTGCCTTTTTGGATTTTTTTATCAAATTGCTATGTTGCTGGATAATCGTGTCCATTCCGCTTAATTTTTTATCTAATTCTTCAATTTTATTAAGTTCACATATCTTGTTTCTTTTATCAAAAATACACCAGGTAACTGCATTTTTCAATGAAAAAAATATCTTAGAATCTGCCCATGTATTAGTTGTAATACGATAACTATCTTCTTTTGTTTTGGTTATACTATATTTATTAAATAATTGATATACTCCAATTTCATCTTTAAAAATTATCAACTCTTGTAAAGTTGAAATAAACTTGTTATCAAGCAAGTGATTGATATTATTCGACATTAGCAGTAACCTCAAAGTGTATATTTTTTAATTCCGGAGTAGTATCTAAAAATTTTGGAAGATTTTCTAAAATAGTATCGGTTTTAATCATTGGTATGGTATCACAATCACTGTATAATGCCCCTAATTCAGTTATTCCATCATCAAAAACGCTAGGGTGCTGTATTGTAAAATTAAAAGTCCAACAAGGATATGTTTCTTTTTCTCGTTGCTGAAATAAAAATCCAAAATTGTCAAATATGTCAAAGTTGATTTCAATTTTACTAGGCATTGTTAATAGTTCAGGTTGCGATCTTAATGATATTGCTTGTAATACTGTATCAAAATTACATTGAGTATTTCGTTTATATACCCAAATATCAATGTCTTCATCAACCGCCGGCTTACTTCTATTAACCGTTCCAGTTGGGGTAATATCAAATAAACAATAACAAGTAAGAGTGTAACTCACTTACTATTTATAGAGGTAAAAAAACTCGGAATAAATTCCGAGTTCTTTATTAAAACTAATTAGATTAGTTTGTGAATGTTGCTACGGCTGTTGTAGCACCACCTGCTAAACCACCGCCAACTGCTGTCATTGCAGCAGTAATCGTAGTTGTTGTCCATGCGCCAACTGGATAAAGAGCAACTGCTATTGTATCAGAGCTAGCATCGGTATATTCATACATCATTACTGTTGCTAATTGCTCAATAGTTAGAAAAAAGTTACTAACTTCAGTATCGGTTAAAGCGCCGGCAGCAGTAAACGTGAAAAACTCTAGTACTGGACCAGCAGGTTGAACAGTAACAGCAGATGTAGATGTATTAACACCTGTGTTAGTGTATGAAGTTGCATCATAGTTAATTTGCGGTTTAAAATCGCCATTTGTGCGGGTAAATTGTGACATTTTGAAATTCCTTTAAGTTATTTGAATCATATAGATTCATATACTTATTTATCACCGGACTAAAAAAAAGGGCAATCTAGACTATCGTGCAGCAAAATTCTGCCTAGAAAAACCCATTCTATTCACATATTTAAAGCCATTGGCAACAAATCCTTCTTGCCCTGCAGTGCCATCATCAAGTTGCCCCTGTACAGGACTTGACTTAGCAGAATCATCTAATTTTTTCCAAATATCCATTTTTAACTTGTATATAGAAACCCATATTTTAAACAATGCTATTAATCCAGCTTTATGAGTATTTAAATGCTGTTCTACTTTGCTTTTCATAGGTGCGGTCATTGGTCTAGAAGCAATAAAATCATTAGGCTGTTCTGGAATCACTGCGGCAGCATTGGGGTCTTTTTTTTGTAAAATAGCAGTTTGTTCTTTAGCAATTTTAGCCGCTTTAGCCCGAAAACTATAATCATAAAATCCATTAAGTAAATTATTTAAATTACCTTCACGAATTTTTTTGTTAAAATAAACCCCAACCAATCCTTCTTTAAAAGATGCTCCCGGCGCATTGGCTAATAAACTATCAAGCGCAGCACCATGATTTTTAATTTCAGATTGAGCGTTTGCTAATAAGGTAGAATCAATTTTTAAGTTAGGGGCCTGTGGCATGGCACTTGGCAAAATAGCAACATTTGATATATTTTTTAATTGACCCAATTTACCATCTAATGAAGATGCGTCATCAGTTGTAATTGCGCCAGGCGGAATATATTGATGCACTGCAATTCCGGCAGTTTTATTCTTTATTAATTTACCCACACTGCTATCAGCTTGTACTGTATATGTAATCCCATTGGGATTTGCTTTAAATACATATACCCCGTTTTGTTCTATTAATGGTTTACTAAATAACAAATCTCCCCAATAGTATCCAATTGCGTTTGCTGAGGATTCTTCAAGTCCTGCCCATATTTGATTAATTAATACTGCTAAATCACTTCTATTAACGCCTCGGGCAGCATCATATTGTGCAAATTGTTCTGGACTATACACTGCACGGCCTGTTCCGTCTTTCTTATTGAACATATGTTTGTCCATAATAGAAAATTGACCGTCTGTCCCTCTACCAAATATTAATGCCGGATATCCATCCCATTTAATGGTAATTGTTTTTGGATTTTTAATTGTTTGGATAGCTGATTGTATTGCTTCAGTTGCTCCGCTAGAACCGGCAAGATATACATAATCTTCAGGATGCGGAGCATGACCCTTATTTAAGGCCTCATTAATAGATAATCTATCTATAGTATTTCTAAGTAGTATGATAGAGTCAGTTAGTACCATTGTTTTTCCTTAAAGACTTTGAAAATCTGGTTTGATCTTTACTTTTTATTGCACTAAGCAACTTTCTTTCTAATAAAGCCGCTTGCTCAGTATTATAGTGTTTACTAATAAGATCAAGTAAATTAATGGCACTTGTAATAATATTATGCCCGCGACTTTCAATTATGTATTTAGTATCTCGGTTGTTACTAAGAGTTTCTAATTCTTCTAATAAACTTTTAGTTTGTTTTTGCATAATGTTGTATTTATGCTTTTTTCAAACTATTTAACAATACATGCAATTTTAAGCCCTGATCATTTACTGCGATTTTTCTAACCGGTTCTATTTCTGCCAATTGCGATATATCCGTAAAACTACTAGTAGGCTTTAATTTAGCCATAATAGATATTGCACTAGGTTGTGCTGTATATCTTGTGTCAGCTTCTGGATCTGGGTCAGTAATCCGCATAGTTTCTACATTATATTCTAAATCAACTTTTGCCCCTACTCCAGTTGAACTACGACTTTTCATACATTGAATTTGATATTTCCCACGTTCACGCATACTGCGACTTGTAAAAATACCAAACACATTATCTGCTGTATTAATCTTACTGATACCACCTGCAATATGACTATGGTCAAATTCTTGCTCATCAACTGCACTTCGGTTTAATTGTGATGCAGTAACCATTAATACTCTTAATTCTTTAGATAAATTTCTCAATTCTTCAGTAACATATTTGTCTTTAATAAATTGATCATTTGGATTAACCTTAACACTTACTGGCATAACTAAATCTAAATAATCAATCATTACAAAATCAATTTTAATTGATGTTTGAATTTGTACCTCTTTTAAAAACGCACGAATATCATTAACATTACTTTGTGCCGGCAATCCTTTAACCTGATACTTTCCAGATTTTTTAGCCATCATTTTAACTTTAAGTTCTGTATTGCTAATATCTTTTCTAATTTCTTTAGTACCTGTATTGGTAATCATTGCATCAGTCCTTAGACTGGTTAATTCTTCACTTAATTCTAATGTAATATAAACTCCACTTAATCCTGCTTGTAACCAATTTAAAGCAAGATTCATCATTACTAAACTTTTGCCCGACCCTGATCCGCCTGCAAAAATATTTAATTCTCCCCTACTCATTCCACCATACAGAATACGATCCATTTGTGGCCAACCAGTTGAAACTTGTCCCCCATTATTAAAATACCTATTAAGACGACCGGCCGGATCAGCAAAATAATCTGTACCCATATCTTTTTGTAAACTAATTTGTACTGCATCTTTAATTAGTTTCTCAACTGGTTCAAACTCACCCTTCTCTAACAAGTCGGCTGCTTTAAGAATTGCCCGTTCTAGTTCTTGTCGTTTAGTAAATGATTCAAATTCATCAAAAAACCATTCATAATGACCATCATTCAATTCTGGAATAGGATCAATGTCTATTCCAGTTGTTGCTTTGATTTGTGTTGAATCTGGTAATACTCTATACTTGTCTGTATGTGTTTTAAACAACTCAGCCGCAGGGCGTAATGAACGTTCAAAGTTCTCACTATTCATGATATTCATAACACGGGTATACAACTCTGCGTTGGTAATCATCATCCTCAGAAATAATTTCTGAACATCGGTTGTATATTCTAATTGCTTGTTAGTTTCTTGCTTTGCCAATTTTTTTCCTTCTCATTTCTACTTTAATTTTACTATTTGTTGCACACTGTAGTATACTTAATAGGGTAGGTAACTTTCCGTATTTGATAACCGCATCATTAACATCTTTTACGTCAACTTCCCAGTCAGGTAAACTAACGCTATACCCCAATTCCAATGCTTTATCACACAATGCTAGTCCTGTTTTATCTCTGTCCGGAACTAATATAAGTTGTTTATTCAATGTACTAAGGAGCAATGCTTGGTCGCTATTAATGTCATCATGCATTAGTGCTACCCCATCTATACTTAATGCATCAAATATACCCTCTGTCACTATACATACTTGCCATTCTGGTTTCTGCATATCAATGTTAAACACATATCCCGGCTGTTGTTCATTGATATACTTGGGAATTTTGTTATCCAAGAATCTGCTTGTATGTCCTACAATTTTATTCTTATATGTATAGGGTACTATTACCCTATTACCCATCCTGCCGGTTTCATTTGGAGTAATTAAGAAAGGATAGTTATTACTATCTATCTTCCTACTTTGCAGATATTCCGCGTATATTTTGTGCAATGGGTTATTACTATCTACAAGTTCACCCTCAGGGAGTTTGTGTTCATTAAACTTAATTTTTATTTTTTGCTTTTTTGACTGCGTAAAGTCTATCAAGTCTTTTTGTTGTAGACTTTCTAAACTCCAACGTTTAACTTGTTGGTCATCAATGCCAGACCATACCAATAAATTGCGAGTTTTAACGCTGATTGAACGACCCAATACAAAATTACATTTGAACCCGCAATTGAAGCAATGTATAGACCAGTTACTGCCATCAAACTTGATGCCGCCGCGCATTCTTTTGTCCTGTCTATGACCAAAGTGGGTACAGCAAATTGCGTTAAAGCTAGTCCAACCCGAACTTGTTTGTTTCTTTTTACCAGGTAATATAGACAGGATATCAAACATCTATTGATTGTAACACAATCATAATGTTAAAGCAAATTATCTGGCTAATATATTTGAAACAACTCCAACATTGCTTACAAACTGCATCCGTATATAGGGATGAAATCCGGTAACCACATATCCTTTAGTATCAGTAACATTAGAATAGGCTACCGTTGTAATTGGATACCAATCCCCATCTACAATTGTAGAACCCTCAATTATTACATTTCCATAATATCCTGCATATTCGGTTTGTAAACTTAAAATAGGATTATCGTTAGTATTAACCACACTACTATAAAACGTTTGTGCAGTAGAATTAGAGTTAGAATTTGGATTTAAATTAGGGAATGGTTGTCCTGTTGGAATGGTTACTGCTTGAGAAGGAATAAAATTGGGTAGTACTGAATTAACAATATTTAAGTCTCCTCTTGCCGCTGAATTTTGATCAACAAACACTGGATAATCAAACTCTCCTACTGGAATTTCTAATGAATAATAGCATCGTTGAGCATCAATATTTTCTAAATCAGCCGAATTTACGAACAATGCTGCAATTCCTGTGACTGGTAATTGTAAAGTAAGTGCTTTTTGTAATAAGATTTCTCCGCCGGTATAATTAATAATTCTGCAAGTAATTGATTTACCTGTGATGTCCACTGGTTTTTGTTCTTGATTTAAAAACTGAAATTGTAATTGATTGTCCACACCCTTATGTAGAGTCAATGGTTTAGCATACTGAGGCATATAACTCCTTGGCGAATATCCTGACAATAATACAACGATTTGACGTTGAGTATAAATGAAAACTTGGGTTGAATACACAAATGTAATTTCCTATTATGTATTTAGTCTTCAATATATTAATTTATTAAGTTTGGCTATCCATTACTAAATAACAATGTAAATGATACCTAACGATTTCTTCAAAAAACTAACTGATTCTCATCCGTTTATAACGGTTTGTTCTTATGCAATGCAGGATTATGTTGGAATTGTTCAAAACAGAGATGATGTTGTAACTACTATATACGATTATGGTGCTATACTTGAGAATGTATTAAAAGAAAAATTCTTAGTATTAGGAGACATTTGGTGGTGGGAATCAAATCGTCTTATACCCATAAATCTTTTTTTAAAAAATGAATGGGCAATTTTTAAGCCTTATCTACGTACTTTTAATAACAAAAGTTTAGTCATAATTCACGGCCCAACATGTAGTATGACTGAATTACACAAACGGCGAAGTAAACGCCGTAGCATTACTTTAGTAAAACGAATACCTTAATCATTTAGTATCTTTGCGTTCCTGCTCACATAAGAGGTTCATATGTACAGCAACAAGCCAAGAATAGGAAATGGCATGCGCTTTTTTGAACACATATCCATCTGTTCCCTTATCCCATACTGTTTTTGCTACTTCCTGCCAGGGCAATCCAATTAAATGCTTTTTACCAGGACGAATAACTGCCAAAAACATTGCTAATCTTGGGATACTATTTATTGGTTCTAGCATCTTTACTAAATTGTAATACTGATTGTTCAAATGAATTAACTTCTCAACAAAAGATTTATCCTTAAGTTTACTCCAATCGGGTTCAACCATCAATTCATTAAGATGTTTTTCGTCCTTAACATTCTCATAGACATGTACATTTAGTAAGTCTAGTTTAAAATAACCACGCTTTTCTGCTACTGTGTAATCAATACTTGCGATATCAAGTACCGGGTCATAAGGGATAGTGGTAACATAAACTCCAGTCGCATGTTTGCGAATAGGGGTGACATTACGCATTGCTGCACTAGTGTGCTTAATCAGTTCAAGCAATTTATTTCTTGAACCAAAATCAATGTCAATATCACTATCTATTCTCACGGTAGCATCACTCCAGCTTTAATCAGTTTACTATACGCTTTTTGTACAACAATTGCTTGTCTTTCGGCATCTTCTACTGCTTTATGGGTCGTAGAGTGACCGCTATCTTTGAGACTGACTCCTGCAACTTCATACAATGTTCTAGTATCTCGTACCGTATAGAATGGCCACGGTATTCTCATTCCAAGTTGTTGCCAAGAGGTTTCACAAGCCACAACGTCAAATGCTGCACCGTTAGACCAGACCGCCCTGCGATTCCAACAAAACTTATAAAGGATTTCCATAGCCTCATTAAATGAGATACGTCCCTTATCTCCCATTGCTTCTTCAAGAGCAGCCGGATTTTGTTTAGCCCACCAGTCAATGGTATTGTCGTCAATTATCCTTTTGTGTGTTTCAATTTGTTCTTCAATTGTAGGACGCAATTCTAATCGTTCTACTACCCCATTACCTTTAGGATCAAATCTAACTGCACCAATCGTTAAGATAACACAATATGGACTTGTGTCCAGTGTTTCCAAATCAATCATCACATCATTTGCCATTACATTTTCCAAATTTCATACATTGTTATCAATCTATCATCCCACACCTCTATTGTAACACATCCTCCAACTAAGGAGAAGTCCCAACCCTGGTGTCTTTCACCAAAATTTCTTCTCATCCATTTTACTATAGTAGCAGGGTCTTCTTTGTGATATCTACAATCTCTGTTGTATACTGTTTTGTGTCCGGATTTATATTTTGCATCTTTGCTTCTCATGACCATCTCAATATAAAAAAAGTTCTATCTGATTCATCACGGAACCAGTACTTCCCTGTACTTCCTACCCATCGAACATTAGGTATACCCCAATTACCGCTGCCAAATGTGTCTATCATCCAAACATTCATATCCAACCAGGCTGCTTCAGAGTAGTGCCGTGGTCCAACCCAATAAGGCCACTTTGGTTGATGTTCCGCATAACCAGTTTGAAGACTTTTATCGTTAATAGCCCAGTCACCATCTCCCCATTTGTCTTTGACCATAGCACGTTTCTTTATCATAACCACCTCAACGCAAAAAACATATAATCTCGCTCATATCTAAATTTAACATTAAATTCCCCATCTGAAACTCTATACACTCTATACCATCTGGTATGTCGTTCGCATTTATCTATATTATCATATAACCAATTAATCATTTCTATACATTTTGCATACCATATATTACCTACTAGGGTAATACTATGCGTATGCCAACCTGGCTTATTCTCTTCCCATGTTATAGAAGAATTATAATTATCATAGTCTGTTCTAGTCAACTCCATTTAATACCATAATATGTCACATATTTACTGTCAGTAAATATAAAAATTCCATGTGAGTTTATCTCCCCATCAACAACAAAAAACTTATACGGTATAAATGAAAAACTAAAATCAATGTCTTTTATTAAACCATCAATAGTTAATTCCCTAGCAAGCCTAATAATAGTATCAGCAGTACCAAATACTTTAAGTTGTGAACTCATGACCATCGTAATGAAAAATATACAGCATCTTTTTCATCTACAAACACAAAATCCATATATTCTTCTGTAGGATGTGTTGTAAATTTAGTTCCGGGCAGCCCAAATTGTTCAATAGCCCAAGCACAAGTTTCATTCCACTTAGGAATATTGTCATTTATTCGCCAGGGTATACGAACTTTAATACCCGCCTGCACGTAATAGTTCCTTAACTTGAGTTACAATTTCCGGCTCACGTTTAAACTTAATAGCCCATAATTCTATATTAATATAATCACTAATCATTTTTACTCGGTCTTCACTTAAATCAGATAAAAATTTAGTTCCACTTTCACTCATATATAGCATCCATGGCGATATTTTACCAGTGGTAACAGCATAGCAAATCTTATTTACATTTCCGTAACGTATATAATCATGGCTTTGAAGTCTATCATCAACTGATTCTTTAATTGTTGTTTCAATACTTCTAGCAATTGCATCTAACGCATTTTCTTTTCTAATATATTCACATAAAAAAGTTGAATAAATCCTATCTAAGCACCAATTGTCAATTTTAATTTGACTATTTAATAACCAATCTACATATCTGCTTACATTTATAACATTAACATTTATACAATAAGTGCCAAATTTAGCAAATCCAATGTAATATGCGCTTTTAATAAATTCTTCAATTGTTTTATTTTTTTTACTAGTTGAATTCTTTTTATAAAATTGAAGCCATGCTTGAAATCCTATTCTATTAGAATGTGTATCTTTTTCTAACCACCGATGTTTGTACTCGCATATATGTTTTAACACGGTACTTTCTTTAATGAATTCACGTTTACAGAATTCACAACTAAATTTTATCGGGTTATCAATTACCAAGGTCTTTTTCATATTGACTAATATCGTTATCGGTTACTAATTGTGCTAATGTTTCTATATCGGTGTGTTTTAAATCGGGAAATACTTTAGCCAAATAACATTTACGTTTATGAGATAATACAAACTGATTTGCAACTGAATCTAATTCTACTGAATTGCTTTTTGGATAAAGTTTAGTATAATATTCTTGTACATCTTTTAATTTAGCCGGGTCTTTTAAAGAAGTAACTCTTGCACTCATATGGGGAATCCATTGGTGAAATTGTTTACCTATACCAGGACTTGCAGCACATAACATTAACCATTGTAATTTAGGATGTTTCTGCACATTGTCATTGAATAAGTTTACATTAGCATGATAATCAACACTGCGTAGATAATATCCTTGAATATCACCCGTTCCTTTAACTGCACTCATCCAATGTGTCATCATATACGGGACAAATTTCTTTTGTTGCTCTGCATTTAATTTATCAATGTAGCCGTAATCTTTTTTATCCAATGCTAGTAATGCATCAAACAAGTTAAAATCTTGTTTTTCAAACTTTTCATCTATTGGGGTTTTTGTTGCCATATTCTACAAAGATTAAAAGGCTTGATTATAGTCTACAATTTCACAATTACGACTAATTTCTTTTACAAAATATACACATGCAGGTTTAGGTCCTTCTTCTAATGGCACACATAAAAATTGTCCATTTTTTAATCTAGGAGCAAACCAAGTTACATCATGGTATATATCAATTACTTCAATTGGTAAAAATGTAGGGCTAAATGATGTTAACGGATTAAATTCAAAAACATTAAATCCTCGATCATTTATACTAGTAAGAGGTAAAGTTTCTAAATCTCCATGTTCTTTTTCTCCGATTAATATTTGCCAATCTACTGGCATTTTAATTGTATGTTTACCAATTTTTATTACTAATGCAGGAGCATTAAATGATTCTAAAAAAATTAACGGGATATAATGATAATCTACATTTTGGGGATTTGAATTATCCAATATTGCAAATCTAAGATCATCTATCTCTTCGGGTAACGAATCTAAATTATATGATATGTTTTCTAATAGTAATATGTTCATAAGTTATTATAACAGATAATATGTTGATTGTCAAGTTATTTATAAGTTTCTTTAACCACATCAAACGGATAATTAGATTCACGATAGAATTCTTTTCTTTTGGTTAAATGTCGTTTAGCAAACTTACAACTAGATGTTATATCCCAAATATTTACAAAATCTTTATCTTCTGCTTTTCTAATTCCACGACCAATTGATTGAATAACTCTAACAAAACTTTTACCCGGTTCAATTAATACAACATTAAAAATTCTAGGAATATTAATTCCAACCGCAGCAACACCATATGTTGCCACCAATACCAATCCAGAGTTGATTGATACCTTATCGTATTCGTCTTGTCTAATTTGAGCTTTTGTATCTCCGCTTATGAATACCGCGTCCGGGATTCTATTAACCAATTCTTTACCTGCATTTACTCTATCAACGAGAACTAATGTATTTCCTGTTACCTTTAAGGAATGTATTCTGTGGGCAATAACATCTAATCGTGTAGCATCTTCAAGTAAATGTTTTAACTCGCTTTGATAATTAGAAAATTCTACCTTATCTTGTAACTGAATAATATTCACATGACATTTAGCAAGCACTCCTTTTTCTTGTAATGTACTTGCGGATAATTTGTTAATAACCGGACCTAAACTTACAAACAATGCTTGACTTTCAAACTTTGCTTTTGGGATAGTTCCTGTTAACCCCCACCTAATAGGAATCTGACTCATTGCGCCAGTTAACAATGTTTTTAGGGCCTCAGCTTTTGCTTGATGTACTTCATCTACAATAACACATACAACATTTTCTAAAAATTCATTAATAGTAAGTTCTGAAGTACCGGCTTTTGTATTTTTCAACAAGATATTTAAACTTTGCCAGGTACAAATAGTATGTTTATGTCCGATTTCTTTTCTACCACCATAATATACTCCTACATCAAGTCCCAAATTAATATAATCTTTTTCAGTTTGTGTGACTAAAGATACATTGGGTACAATTATAATACTGCGTCCATATTGTTCAACACTATAACTTAGTACGGCCGTCATAATAGTTTTGCCTGATCCAGTGGCAATTTCTTGCAAACATTGCGGGTTGCTTAAGAAATTATTAATTAGGGTAATTTGATAATCTCGTAAAATGATTGGTGTACCTGCAACAGGATGCCCTGCAGGCCAATTTTTATGTTCAAATGTATTATCTGATATTGAATTGAATGTAAAGTTAGTAGAGTATTCTCTAGTATCTTCTAACTCTATGTCATATCCAGCATTATCTATAACGGGAATAATTTCTTCTAATAAATTAACATAAGTACTTCCGCCTAAGCTGAAGTAACTTACTTTTCCATTCCATCTGCCTAATCGGACACTTGGCAAATACCTAGCGCCCGGGATTTCATGTTCAAACATTTTCATTAAAGTTTTGCGTTCAGATAATTCCAATCCAATGATTTTAACATTTACCTCATCCGCAACAACAATTTTACATTTCTTCATTTTACAAAGTATACTATATTTATAAAAATAAGACAATGATAATGGCAAAAAGGGGAACCTAAGTTCCCCTTTAAGGCGTGACAGCAACTATTATTCTTTCATACAAGTGTTAACGGCTAGATTGCGCCAATTATCAGGACTAATTTTTACTAAATCAGCAATTTTCAAGCACATCCGCATACTGATTTCACGTAGTTTAGTTTGATTTTCAAACATAAAATCAATGATAACTTGAGATTCATTAGAATCAAACTCATAATCTTTAAATAGACCGCCGTCAGCATCACGATGGACCTGTTTAATACGCAACATTTTATCACGTTGATTATCAATAGTCAAATCCAAAAAGTGACATCTAGATTGCAATGCTTCCAAATGATCCTGAAGTTTTTTAGATTTAACATTTGAAAATTTCAAATTAGTAATGAAAATTGCCGAGCCATTAAAATCAAAACTATCCGGAATCCCTTCACGGCGTAGCAAACTAGAATCAGAATTCCAGCAGATTTTGCGCCGTTTACCTGAATCCAATGCGGCTTTCAATATATTCAATGACAACTCATCCGAAAATACAGAATCGCAATCATCAAAGACCAAGACATTTTTACAGTCAGAAAATTTATAAAGTTGAGAATACAATCCCAAAGCTGTCATAGCACCTTTAACAACTTCATACCGAATCCTGTTACCGACTATATTATCAAACAATGTTGCCTTCTGCATTTGTGTCTCAACCCCATATGATTTACCAACCCCGGGTGGGCCTGACACAATCATTGCGCGGATTTTACCATTAACACAAGCTGCTGACATTTCATCAAGAATCGCAAATCGTGTTGCAATACGATCCATGGCAACGTCATCTGTTTCTGAAGTTACCGGGACAGGTGTTTTAACTGAGATATCGGACACTATAGGAATTCCTTCACTAAATTCAATTTGATGTATATCAGTAATCAGAATCTTTAGCTGTTTACCGGCCTTGCATTTACCGATAGTTAATAACGGCATGCCGTTATTTTCAACAGTTACAAAGTTACCTTTTTTACCTGTTTGAAATCCTTTAACTAGCTTAAATTCTTGATCAATAATTTCTTCGCCACGATATTTACCTGAACGAATACGAATAGTAGACATATAAAAACTCTTTTAATTAGTTGAACAAGATTGTATTATATCATAAAACCCATTTAATGTCAATAGTTTGTAAACCCTAGATTGTACATAGCACTACGAAAGGGCTCTGGGCTTTTGGGGTCGGCCCACATATAAACATCGTTACGAACTTCCTCGGAAGTTTTGAATTCAAACAATTTGTAAATTTCATAGTTAGTGGACACTTCACATTGCTGGATAAATTGTGCGAGAGTAGTAATCATTTTGATTCCTTTATTAACTGAACAAGATTGTATTATACACCCAATACCATTTATTGTCAAGTATTGGGTGTATGCTGTTTTTACTTTTGTGTACGCAAGAATGCAGTTTTGCTATTGTGAATGTCGTAAGACTTTTCACCAGTTTTCACTACAAATAATTTTGCAGTCCCACAACTGATGTTAGCAGGCCCGAAATAGGGTGCTTTAGTCAGTACTGGGATATGCAGGCCCTGAAAGTTTTTCTCAAACACAATGCGAGACACTTGGCCCTCGCTTGTTGGCATTTTAGAAAAAACAGTGTTATCTTGTGCAATCAAAGTATTGATTTCAACTAGAGACATTTTCATAAGTACCTTTCAAGTGATTAAGTATGTATTATACACCCAAAACCATTTAATGTCAACCTATGCCACTTTAACGATCACATTATCTTGCATGGTCACTTCAGCAAACCATTTGCGTTCATAGGCACTAGGACCAACGACACAGAACTTGCCGGTTGACCGATATTCAGGACCAAACATTGAAGTTTCATTGAACCGCAGTGGTTTCCCTACTGAGTTTTTGAGATCCTTCTTTGTTTTGTAACCGGATGCTGCCATCATATACTAACTCCTTTAATTAACTGTTTAAGAGTCTATTATATCACAAGCCACATTTAATGTCAACCTTAAGGATTGGTCATTCTTCAAACTCTTTTAATTCAAAAATATAGTGTCCACCCCGGCGACTCTGAACCCATGTAAGGCTCCAAAGCATAAAATTCGTTTGCATTGCAGTAATGATGCTTTCATTCCCGGACCATCCTGCAGTGGATATATGATAACGGCGGACTTGCTTATCCGTTACGTAATCATGTTGCTCCAACTTAGTAGCCCAGCCCCATGTATGTAGATACCAAATATCCTCGATAAACTTAAACCATCCGGGAATATCATCCCAGTGCCACTTCTCGATAATTTCTAGTGCTGCGTCTACGGGATATCCGTCGGCATCTAGATACTCTCCTTCCTCTAAGAGGAAAGCGACCCTCTCTTTATTTTCAGCAATTTCACCGCCAATATAACCTGCGGCACCGGTGACTACTATATTCATTTTTTAAATACCATCCTAATGTTTCCATCCATGCCCTCGTCACTAAACTTGTCAATCAGCAAATCAATCACTAAAAAATCAATGTTAAGAGTAGACAATTGATCACACACATACTCTTGAATTTGCAACGGGGTTGGCTCAATGTTATTAAATTTGTCTAGTAGCCAATCATGATTGGCTTGTTCGACCATGCGGGCAGAATTTAATGTTAAAAACCCACGACCATTGGGCGCAACAATATTATAAAAGTTATTAATCACAGTTGTCAACTCACTTAAGGGCACAAAGTGAAGGGCGTTAATTGAAAATACACTTTCATATGCATTGGGGTGTCCTCTACTAAAGTCAGAACCAGAATAATTACATAACTCGTCTGCAGCTGTATTATTAGGAGTTGGATCAATGCCATGCACCGGAATTCCGTGCAATTTTGCAATCACTGGTTTAAAAAAATTTGCACCGCATCCAAGATCAACTATGCAAGATGGAGATGCATCAACAAGAAATTGTAAGTACCATAATGGTATCATACTAAATCTTCTTAACATCTGTAGTAAACGCGGGGTATAGGGCCAGGGTCCGGACCAGGTCTCGGGCTTAAAATGTGGAGAATACCCAAACTCATAAGTTAATATAACATCATTGCCAAACAATTCCTTTACAGCAACATCGTATTGTAACTGTTCAACTTCTTGTTTGAATTGGGCAGCTTGAAACGTTTTCATTCTTCAACTCCGAAATGTTCTTTGAGCATATCGCCTTGTGTCTTGCCACCTTCAGCAAGTATCCAATCAACTTGTGCGGCACATTCACGCACAATCAACTCGGCGAACTTTAGGTCTCGTGCTTTTAGTATCTTTGCTTCCCACGTTAGCCCATCAAATTGTCCCATGTAATAGTGAACAGTTTCTTCGGCATGTGTGCTGGCCTGTTCAGCAAGTTCTCGAATTCTTTGTTCGTTCATAAAAACCACTCTCTGTAAATCCAAGCCACAATACAAGCAACATTGAACCATACAGCAAACAACACCATGTAGAGCATTACCTGAGCCCGGCGTCCCGCTTGTTCACCCTCGTTCATTCTTCAACTCCGAAATGTTTACAAATATGGTCAATGTGTTTTAGAGATTGTAGGTAATGCTTGGTATCATATCCGTCACGCACCATCGTCATCTTGATTTCCAAGACGCATTGCCTCACAATCAACTCGGCGAACTTTTCCAACTTAGAATAACCAACCAGTCTAGCAGATCCATTTGGATCGCCATCTAAAATTCCAACACGACTAAAATGTATATTAGCCTGCTCAGCAAGTTCTTTAATTCGTTCATTCATTCTTCAACTCCTTCTACGGGTTGATCGGGAATGTTGTCCGCATCACCTTCTTGGGCAACTACAAAACCCATGTCCAACATGATTTTCTGTTCGTCCCAAGTGCAGTGAGGGCGGAATATAAACACTCTACTAGTAAGTAAATCTTTACTGTAGTAAATACGATACCGTAAATGACCCAAAGGGGCCGCTTCCATGCCATCAGTGCCTGGCCAATCCTCGTTCACACTGGCGCGAGTCTTTTCAATGTAGAAATCCTGCATACGCTGTATGGCACGAGGATTGCCCCAAAATGCATTTTGCTCACACCATGCCATTGTACGGTCCAGCATTTCTGTTGTGATTTCATTGTTCATAGTTCAACTCCGAAATGTTCTTTAATAGTTTCTACTGATTGTGTTAGCCCATCATCATACCCGATGTCATAAACATCGGTTCCATATTCATCTACTTTAACTGATTCGATTTCTGCAATACATTCCCGCACAATCAACTCGGCAAACTTTTCCTTATCGAAGATCGATGAATCATTCTGTCGATCATAGATATAAGACTTTTCAACAAGTTCTCGAATTCGTTCGTTCATTTTTAATCCAGTTGATATAACCACCATTGGTGTCACTCCATGGGCAGTATTTTTCCCACAATCCAATAGACTCGGCCCCCGGGGATAGTCGCATAGCCTTATCCACGGCAGAGCGAGTCACATATCCTTTAAGAGACCAGATATGATTTTTTAACAATGTTTCAAGTTCGGTCATTCTTCATCTCCGTAAAAATGTTGTTTAATCTGAGCACCACTATTTGTAGCACCTCCCCACATGCCTTCATGTAGCATACGCCCTGCATCAGTTACAAATTTGCTCTTAGCCATGGCATCAGCATCTGATGCAACTTTTTCACATTGGGCGATACATTCAGCCACAATCAACTGGGCGAACTTTTCTTTGTCAAAGTCCCAACATACTCCGTCATGAGCTATGGGATCAATGCGGGTAGTAGCCTGTTCAACCAGTAGTTTAATTCGTTCGTTCATTTTTCAACCTCCAAAATGTTTGATGATTAGATTAAGTGCGGCAATGGCCTGTATATTGCCCGTAACGTCTTCTGGGTGCATCAATGGACCCCAGGGGTTATCTTCTGTGCGGGGGTTCTTACGCCATTCGGCCAGCTCTTTTTTGAGATAACTGCGATATTCTTTCAAGTTCAACAGGGTGATACGATCTGCTGTTTCACCGTCTAGGGTGATAGGTCCAATACGTTTGTTCATTTTTCAACTCCTCGTAATCTTTCAAGTTCATCCGCTGCCTCATCCAACAGGTCTGCAAGCCGATCCGGCTTGCCCTCTTGCACACTTTTTCGTCCTGCAATCTGCCGGCGAATCTCTGCACGTTTGCGTAAACGATATACAAGGCTCTGCTCTGTTACAGGAAAATCAATTGGATTATCTGTATTGGTATGGTGTAGATTCATTTTTAATCCAAAAGTTAAATCATATTGCTATGATAGCATTATTTGATTTTGAAGTCAATTTTTTTGGTCTAAGTTACCAAGATGTTTAATAAATTTAAACAAATCTTTTTTATGTTTAGGTTGCCAAAATGTTCCAGCAGGACCGCAATAGTTGAGAAGAGGGGCATCTAATCTAAATTCACTACACCTTTTGTATTCAATACTAAGTGTAGTACCTCCTATTACTAAATCAGTATTAGATTTTTCAGTAAATGATTTCCGACATTTATATTCAATACCAGAACCCCAATATAATACACTTGAAAAGTTACGAAAACTATGTTTACAATCTTTACACAATACAGTGTCCATTATTACTCCTATATTAATCGTCAATTGCTCTACGAAATAAAATTTCTTGTCGGGAAAATGCATCTAATTCCCATGGCATATTTAAATATTTTGTTTTTTTAGTATATTTCTTGCCTCTCCAAATGTTAACGCCATTGCCCATTGGCTTTAACATACCTTTTGCTAATTGTCTAACGTGAACCATTTCATGTGCCAATGTTAACCCAATACTTTTTAAAGAGGCAGGTTTAATTGAAATGACATAAGAATCAAGTGCATCAATATTAACAGTACATCCCATATTATTAGTTTTGTTATCTTCAACAATAACTAATACTGCTTTTTTACTATTTAACAAACCCAATTGTTCAATTATCGATGGCATAATTGCACCTAGAAATTTTCTACGCAAATGACTTGCGGCTTCAATTTTGAATTCCATAATAGTTACTATTACTTAAAGGTATTTAATACTGGATTAAACTGTTTAATCAATTCAGTTTCACGGGCATGAGCCGGACGCTTGCCACGAATAACTTCTACTAAACCGTATGTAAATGCTTCGGGGCCAAATGTCCGCAATGCATTACACATACCCCATGATTTAGTTTCAGTCAATGCTCGTTGGGTATGCTTTTGCATACGGCGATGTAGTGTCTTTTTAATAGAGCCGGATCCGTTAATACCGGTCAGCCCGATATATTGTTCGCCGGTCAAAATATTAGATACACAATAAATTAAGTGATTACGATCAGTCCGACGCTTGCGTATTTTCGTGTTCATGTATGAATTATAACACAAGTTGAATTTATTGTCAACCGAAATAATCCAGTTTAATCCAGTGTTTATTCCAGTATACCGGTGTTGTTTTTTAACAACATTTGACTGAAAACCTCATTTAGTACCGATTGTTGTTTATTTACAACATCTATTTCCCATGGTAAAAGTGAGTACTCACTATTATTAAGTTTATTTGGCTGTGATAATTTATAAATTTTGTTATTCCAAACACAGGTTCCGTTACTTTTTAATTGTAGTTTGTTTGTATGAATTTGATGTACATGAATCAATTCATGTACAATTGGAATTATTATTTCTCGTTCAGTTAGTACACTATTAATTCTAATACGATTTTTAAATCTACTATCTAACATAGTTTCCCCGTACACTGAATCACTCATAGTAATAAATTCTATTTCTAATGAGTCAGGCAAGGTAATAATTTTAAATACTGACTCGCATAGTTGTTTGGCAACAAGTTCTTTTTTAATAGAATAGTTGTTATCTTGATATATAAATTGTATAAGCACAAAATTTACCGTTGTCTTACATATTCATAGTTAATAGTTTCTAAATTTTCTCTAAGAATAATTGCACCGTTTTTTAAATGAAATCTGCGAGCCATAATAGTTTTTGGACTAAGTGTCACAAATCTATTAATATTGGGATATTGGTCAAATATACACTTAACTGTTTGATTAAGTAATTCTACACCCTTGCCTGCTTTGTAACTCCAAATAGTATAAAACACCGCAGTGGTGGGGTCTATTGAAAAATTACTTAGACCTTCTACCGAGTCTGGGACAAAATCATGAAAACTAATACACACCATTGCATCAGGTTTATTATCTTCAACTAATGCAGCAACCATTCTTCCGTTAGTAACTCTAAAATCAGTTGAGATTTCAGGTCTTACGGGGTCATCTTTTATAAAATCTAATAGTGTGTGTGAAATGTCTTTAATAAATTGTAGCATAGTACCTGTATTTATGCTACGATATATGTAAGTATTATTACATGATGGTTTTAAACATACCAAATATCTTTGAAGCCTTCTTCTATAGTAGGTTCTTCCCAATTATCAATCATTGACTGTACTACATGTTTTGGCACTATTTTGCCAGGCCTATTGTTTAATCTAAACTCCAACTCTTTAGTACTAGGTGGTTTAAACACTACTGCAATTGCGTGATAATCAGGTAACATTAGAAACTTTTTCTTACGGCTTTTAATTGTAGTAGAAGTCTGATCCCAAATTATATCTCTATTTAATTCTCGTGCAGCAATCACTTCTTCAGCCATTAAGCCAATTGCTGTGGGCATGAAATCTGTAAACACTTCGGAATAGGTAAGACCTACTTCTTTAGCATAAATTTCAACCCACTTATCTGTATTGATAATGGCGCAAGGAATTGACCAATATTGATTTGATACCCAAGTGCTTTTACCTGAACAAGGAATGCCAACCAACATATATAATTTAGGCATGTCTTAATTAATAGATATCTATTTTATTAAGATATTCACGACCCACTAGTCCCTTTTCAATTTCCATTAAGGCAGTAACAATTGGACCGGCTTTGTTAGAATTAAGTTTTGGCAAATGTCCTCGTTTTAATTCACGTACTCTTGCAGATGCAATAAGCACTAAATCAAATCTATTACCAACCGCTAAAGCGGCTTCCTCACTAGTATATCTTGCTCGGCTTTCATTCATACGTTATCTCCTGTTAAAAACATTGCAGTATAAGTTTTTGATTAAGTTCAATCTTGAGGTAATTGTCCAGGAACAAATTTATTACCTTTTTCTCTAGCAGGTTTAAGTTCACTTTCTAAGTGTGCCTGGATCATCATGCGTTTGAAAGCATAACTTTGTTCTTTATCAGTAAAGCCGATTAACGCTCTAATTGTTTTAGTACGTTTTGGCATTTTAAATGTGCTTTTTGGTTTCATTTTTTTCCTTGTTAAATGTTTGGTGCGAGAGGAGGGACTCGAACCCTCAATCCCTTTCGGGCGACAGATTTTAAGTCTGTAGTGTATACCATTCCACCACTCTCGCAATTATTATACTGTCTTTTAAACATGTTACGCTGTATTATACATGGATTTATAATTATTGTCAAGAAATCATTCATAAATACTCAAATGTTGACGCCCAAAGAACGAATTCCAAATTATTTACGCCGTCGAGTAATAGAACGTGACGGGATACATTGTGTTTATTGTGATGATGATCTGACTGATAAAGAGGTTCATATGGACCATGTTATCGCTGAATCTAAAGGCGGGCAAACTACATATGATAACTTACAAGTAACTTGTAGAAAATGTAATCTTGCCAAAGGTGTGCTAACTGAGTCAGAATTTACTGACCGGTTAAGAACCCGGGCAATGAACATTTTAAATAGAATTGGAAGCGAGAAGTAAATTTGCATATGTCTAGATCATACACTACCCGGAAGAATCAAAATAATCCTTTAATTGTTGACTGGGCTCTTGATATAAAAAAGGATTTATACTTTTCCAATAATTGAATACTTCGATATTTAAATTGTTGTCTCTTACAAAATTACCATTTACTATATCTTCAAATTCTACGTTTTGACATAACGAATGAGATTTCCATCTATGATTAGCCTGTCTTCGCAACGATCTTAATTGGTCAGGAAAAAGATCAAACATTATAGATTCATCTAATAAATCGTTAATATTGAATCCGGCAGATAATATTGCTTCAGTTATATCAGTACTGGGTTTTTTTCCTAGGGCAACATCCCATGGTGGGATCCCTTTCCCTATTTTAATAATCCCATTGACTAATCTTATAAATAATAATAATC
>Ga0209190_1000579_pt1 | contig 26845 bp, 23 predicted proteins | sample M_140205_XF_Meta_FD_187315 | JGI IMG/M metagenome (GOLD analysis project Ga0209190, IMG submission 187315) | Freshwater microbial communities from Lake Montjoie, Canada to study carbon cycling - M_140205_XF_MetaG (SPAdes) (version 2) | ecosystem: Environmental > Aquatic > Freshwater > Lake...
TTACCCTTTAAAGTTGCAAAATCCAACGTGCCTCCATCGATTGTTTCTACTTTAAATTGATGAATTGATTGAGCTGTAACACTTACAGAAATGAATGTTATTAGGACGTAAAGAAAGTTTTTCATGAACTTGTTTTTTTAGTTATAACAAACATACGAAAACAAAGTTCAACTAAACTATCGTTTTTTCGGAACTATTTTTGAGTTTATCCGAATACTATAATATGAAATTAAGAATCATTCAATATCAAATATTCCTTTTCACGGCACTTAATGTATCGGCTCAAACTGATTTTAATGGCGTTTGGCAAGGTATAATGCAACGGGATGGATACAAATTAGAACAAGGAACACTTCTATATTGTACGTTTAGTATATCGGATGATATGCTCGAAGGAAAAATGAGAGATGAAATTTATTCAAAAGATTTATTCGCAATAAAAAAAATCAAAGGATATTTTCGAGAAAATAAATTGGAAATCAGTCAAATTGTGATTGAAAAAAAGAAAAGTGCATCGAATACAAATTGGTGTATTATAAATACAATTTTAACCTATAATGACAGCACTGGTTATTTGGAAGGACGCTACACAAGCAAGGATTGCAAAGGAAACAATGGGAAAATAATCTTATACAAATCAACAACTACTTTTTCGGCAACGGAGCAGTCACCAACGACGCAAACGTGGTTCAATCAATTCCTAAAAGATTATAAAAAAGGATTAAATGCCCCATTTATTAGAGAAAATGAACGTGCAAACTTCAAATTTCAACCTATTTACTTCGATTACGACAAAGCAGAAATACATCCAGAATACGAAGCTTTCTTGTTAAAAATGGTGCGTGTTATTGAAGGTCATACCGATTTGAGAATTAAAGTAATAGGAAATACGGATGCTGATGGATCAGATGCATACAATCTTGAATTATCAAAAAAACGAGCTGAAGCGTTAATTAACTTTTTTGTGAGCAAAGGACTTAGTCGTGATAGAATAGAAATTGAATTCAAAGGAGAATCAAATCCTATTGACACAAATAGCACTCCTGAAGGAAAACAGCGCAACAGACGAGTCGATTTTTCGTTTATTTGATTTTTTTCTTAGTTGCGAATTCAATAATAATCCCCAATGAAGGTTGTAAAATTCCAGAAGTTTGATCTACTAGCTTTGTTTGATATTTAGTTGGATCTGATGGATCTGTCAAAGCCATTCCATTTGCATCTTTCACAAGCAATAAAACTGGAGCAACCTTAGTTTTATACGCATATAGATTTTGTATATCCAAATAAAAATTCATCGCAAATTTCTCAAAATAGAACTTTTTGTCTACTCTAAAATTCAATTGATGATAAGCACTTTCGCGCATAGAATTCAATTTAGAATAATCAGGCAAACCTCTGCCATTTACATCCCAAACCTGCTTGATACTTGATGTTGAAACGTCAATTGGCGTATAAGGAGAACCTCCTGAATACAACCATCTCACTCCTACTTCCCATCCTTTTTTGAATCGTTTACCTCCAGTAAGGGAAACAATGTTTTTACTGTCCCAAGAACTTGCAACATATGCGTTGTTTTTGTCCTTAAATTCAGAATTAACGAATGTATATGCTACTATTCCATAAAATCCTTTGATTAATTTTTGTTGGTATAAAAACTCTACACCATAAGAACGACCGTTTGACGTAGATCGAACAACCTCATTTCCAACTACACCAAAATCAGTCCCTAAATTTGCTAATGAAATGGAATCGTTTAGAGAATATGGGTATCGGCTATAACTTTTATAAAACCCCTCAACCGTAAATCTAGAACTGAAATCTGTCAAATATTCCGTTCCCAAAACAAAATGATCTGCTCTGATATATTTTACATCATTCGTTTTATTCAATAAATCCCCATTTGTATTTCTATACCCCAAAATAGTGTAGGCTGGTAACTGATGATATCGCGCAATATTTCCGTTAATAGACCATTTTTCTGTTAATCTGAATCCAGCTGAAAGCATTGGAGATAACTGATTCAACGGATTCATTAAACTTTTTGAATAATTGCTAAAATCAGTTCTTAATCCAAAAGATAAATTCAATCTTTCTGATAGTAATACTTTTGAAACTTGTCCGAATAATGAACCTTTGCTTAAATATAAATCTGACGAATAATCAATAGTTATTGGCGCACCTTGAACAGAAATTTGATTATACGTTTGATTATTATATCTAACGTATTCATAACCTGCTCCAGCGTTTATTCGCCAGCCATTTTTTGAATATGTGTGCTCAAATCTTAATTTATTTTCTGCTTCAAAAGAAGAATAATCTAATATTTTATTAGCATCTGAAACGACATTGTTTAAGTAGCGCTTAGCGTTATTTTTTAACATATTTCTACTCGCAATAACATTCTGAAATGAATTCTTTGAGAAATGCATCCAATTCACTCCTACCGTATAATTCCATTGATTTTGAGTGGGAATGTTTCCTAAAATATATTCATTGTATTCTCTTTGGGTTGAATCGGTTATCGATTCGTTTACTTTTGAATTCAATGCGAATTGATCCAAAGCTCCTAAGCCGATGAAAGTCAGCTTATTCTTCTGATTTATTTTATAATTAAACTTGAATTGAGAATCATTATAAGTAGGCAAAAACGGTAATTTAAGAGCTGCAAAAAGAAATTGCAAATAAGATCTTCTGACAGAAAAGATAAAGTCAACTTTTTTACCAAGTGGACCATCAAAGGTTAATGCAGCGTCACTAGAACCAACAGCAAAATTGGTGATTAAACCATCTGGATTTCCATCTTTTTGTTTAAAGGCAATAACCGAACTCAATCCATTTGCTCGATTGGAAGGAAAAGCACCAGAATAGAAATCAACTTCACGAATGAAGTTAACATTCAATAATCCCACAGGTCCGCCACTACTTCCTTGCGTTGCAAAATGGTTGATATTCGGAACTTCTATTCCATCTAGGTAAAATTTATTTTCACCAGGCGATCCACCACGCACAATAATGTCATTTCTAAAAGTAGCTCTTGATGCAACTCCTGGCAATGCTTGTAAAACCTTACTAACGTCACGTCCGGCTCCGGGAAGGCGCTCAATTTCTGTTGAATTTAATGTTCTCAACGAAACCGGTGATTCACTTTTTTTGGTGAACGGATTGGCTTTTACAATTATCTCCTTTTGATCTTTAATAATTGGTTCAATCAAAAAATCTAGTTCTACGGTTCTTGAATTGGTAATTGTAATTTCATTAACCATCAAATCCTGGTAACCAGAACAAGTGATTTTAAATGAAATAATTCCCGGATTTAAATTTTCGAAAATGTATTTACCGTCAACAGAACTAATTGTTCCAATATTTAAATCAACAATTGAGATTTTAACAAACGGGATTACTTCGTTGTTAATTGAATTTAAGGTTTGTCCAACTATTTTTCCTGTTTGCGAAAAAGTGGAAAAACTAAGAAATAAGATACTATACAGAAGAAACTTCATCAGAATTTTACTTTTAAAACAAATTTGGTCTGTTTTTGTTCTAAAAATTATTCAGTTTTAACCCATTTTTGGGTTCTATAAAATGGTCCAATATAACCTCTTACATTTAAATAATTAGAATTATCAGGTTCTAACCACATTTTTACGGTGTAAACTTTTCCATTTTCTGGGTCGATGATTGTTCCTCCCTCCCACTGAGTTCCGTCCCATTTACAACCTCTAACAATTTGTAAACCTAAAAGCGGTAAATTCTTTCGGTCATCAGTGCATTTTGTGCATTTCGCATTTGGTTCTCTGCCTTCACGGGGAAATAAATAGGTAATTTTCCCATACAACTTCCCATCACTCTTATATAATTCAACAATGGATTTCTTTTTATTCGTCTCATCATCGATTGTAACCCATTTTCCAACACATGTTTGAGCCATTGTGTTCATTGATAAAAACAAGATTAGTGCACTTATTAAATTTCTCATTTCTTATGATTTTAGAGTAATAAAAATAAACAATTAGGTGATATAATTTTATTAACAAGAAAATAAAAAGTTCTTAAATACTTCTTTTCCATTTTCAGTTAAGATTGATTCGGGATGAAATTGAACTCCAAAAACAGGTAAATTTTGATGTTCGTATGCCATTAAGATATTATTTTCAGAAAATGCCACCGGAAATAATTCTCCACTTTCTTTCAAATTTACAGCCCAACTATGGTATAGACCAACTGAAATTTCATTTTTAAAATTTAAAAACAACCTATTTGGATGAAGGATATTCAACTTTTCACTCACGCCATGTTTAACCAAATTTTGATTGTACAATTTAGCTCCATAAAACTCTGCAATTCCTTGCATACCTAAACAAACACCTAATATTTTCTTTGACTTAGAATAGCGTTCTAAAACTGCAAACAGTGATTTTGTTTCTTTCGGAATACCTGGTCCTGGCGATAATATAATACAATCATATTGCTCGATTTCATCCAAAATAAGAACCTTATCTTCAATAACAGTGATATCCGCACCTAGACTTTCCAAATAATGAAAAATGTTGAATGTAAAAGAATCATAAAAATCAATGAGTAGAACTTTCAAATAATTTCTCTTTAATTGTTAAACTTGCACAAAGTTAATAAAGTGTGAAAACGATAAAATTAAATTTTAAGATACTTTTCAGATTAAATTAACAATAGTATTGTGATTTAAACGTTCATGTTTTAATTAAAAATAAAATGAAAAAAGCTATTCATATACCAGGAGCCCCTGCACCTATTGGACCTTATAGTCAAGCAATATTAAATGGTTCTACTTTATTTGTGAGTGGGCAAATTCCATTAAATCCATTTACGGGTGAATTAGTTATTGATACTATTCAAAATGCTACTCATCAAATCATGAAGAATATTACAGCGCTTTTAACAGAGGCTGGAATGACGCTTGAAAATATTGTAAAGTGCAGTATTTTCTTGAAAAACATGGATGATTTCGCCGAAATGAATGGTGTGTATGGCAGTTATTTTAATGAAATTCCACCTGCACGTGAAACAGTTCAAGTTTCAAAACTACCATTAGATGTTACTATTGAAATTTCTTGTATTGCGATAAAAAATTAAAATTGACCAAAAAAAATTCCTTTAAAATATCGGTAATCATTGTCAATTACAATGTTGAGTACTTCCTAGAACAATGCTTGAATTCCGTTCAAAAAGCATTAGAAAAAGTCAATGGACAAGTCTTTATTGTCGATAATAATTCAATCGATAGTTCTGTTGAAATGGTTCAACGAAAATTCCCGCAATACAATTTAATTGCAAACAAAGACAACAAAGGATTTTCAAAAGCAAATAACCAAGGAATTCTTTTATCTGACGCGGAATATATTTTACTATTAAATCCAGATACGGTTGTTGAAGAAGATACTTTTTCAAAGGTTATTGAATTCATGGATAACAATTCAGAAGCGGGCGGATTAGGCGTTCGAATGCTGGATGGTAAAGGAAAATTTTTACCCGAATCTAAACGTGGATTGCCAACACCAAAAGTTGCTTTTTACAAAATTTTTGGTTTATCTAAACTCTTTCCGAAATCGAAAAAATTCGGACAATACCATGCTGGACATTTAAGTGAATTTGAAACAAATGAAATAGACATTTTAAGTGGTGCCTTTATGCTGATGAGATCTGAAGCATTGGATAAGGTAGGACTATTAGACGAAGCGTTTTTCATGTATGGAGAAGATATTGATCTGTCTTATCGCATACAAAAAGGAGGCTATAAAAATTACTATTTTCCTGAAACGCGCATTATTCATTATAAAGGTGAAAGCACGAAAAAAAGTAGTGTTAATTATGTATTTGTTTTTTACCGAGCGATGATCATTTTTGCTGAAAAACATTTCTCACAAAAAAACGCAAAACTCTTCTCTTTTTTAATCAATGCTGCTATCTATTTTAGAGCATTTTTAGCAATTTCAACTCGTTTTATCAAAGGAGCAATATTACCAATAGCTGATTTTATTATTCTTGTAATTGGATTATTTGCGCTCACCAATCAATGGAAAATGAGCAATATTGACTTTCCGGAAAATTTATTAGAAATCGCCATTCCTTCCTATACCATTGCGTGGATGTTGAGTATTTTGTTTAATGGTGGTTATGATTTTCCTCTTAAATTTTTCAAGTTTCTAAAAGGTGCTCTTATTGGTACTCTAATAATCTTGGTTTTTTATGCATTGCTCCCAAAAGAATGGCAATTCTCAAGACTCTATATTTTAACAGGATCACTATGGGTTTTTCTCTATTTTGCATTGTCAAGAATATTCCTTCACTTTTCAATTGGCAAAAAATTCAATCTTATTCAAAAGAAAAACAAGAAATTCGCCATTGTTGGACATAAGGAAGAGTTTGATCGGGTCAGTGAAATACTAAAACAAACGAATGAGAAGATTGACATAATTGAACATGTTTCCTTAGATGACACGAAAGAAATTGGTGCAGTAGGAACATTGAATCAATTAGACCAAATAACATATATTCACGAAATTAATGAGATCATTTTTTGTGCGAAAGATACAACTGCGCAATCTATCATACACTGGATGTCGATTATTGAATCAACAAAAATTGATTTTAAAATAGCTCAACCAGATAGCCTATCGCTAATTGGCAGTAATTCAATTGAAACGGCAGGAGATTTATACGTTTTGAATTTAAATTCCATCACAAAATCTCAAAATATTCGGTCAAAAAGAACATTTGATTTTCTAACGGCGCTAATTTTTATCATTGGACTTCCTATTATTCTATTTGCGTTTAAAAACAAAAAAAAAATTATCAAGAATATATTCAAAGTTCTGATTGGCAAAATTTCAATTGTTGGCTATTTAAGCTCAAAAAACAATTCTTCTATTCAACTTCCAAGAATCAAGGGAGGAATCTTAAACCCTACAGATAGCCTGTCTTTTATTGATGAATCTTTAACCGATAAGTTGAATTTAATTTATGCGAGAGATTATTCAATTCAGAAGGATTTAGGCATACTTCTCAAATCGTGGAGAAAGCTTGATAGATAATTGACAATTTCCCTTTGTTCAAAACGTTTTTTACTGTATTTTTGTATCCTAAAAAAAAGTAAAACATTCTTTTTCACATGGCACAAATTGAAATTAGACTCCCAAAAATGGGGGAAAGCGTTACAGAAGCAACAATAACGAATTGGCTAAAGAACATTGGCGACACTGTTGAATTAGACGAGCCTTTGGTTGAAGTTGCTACGGATAAAGTTGACAATGAGTTGCCATCTGAAGCTGGAGGAATTTTAATTAAACAATTTTTTGAAAAAGATCAAGTTGCTCAGGTTGGTGATGTTATTGCATTAATCTCCACTGATGGAAACGCATCAATTGCAGAACCTGAGAAAGATTCTAACATCGCAGCAGAAGCAGCAGTTTCAGATAATAACAATTCAATTCAAGCTATTCCTGCAGTTATAAATGAATCATCTGACAGTATTGATAGAAATGGTCCTTCTGGAAAATTTTATTCACCGCTTGTTCGCAATATTGCTGAAAAAGAAGGTGTATCAATGTCTCAACTTGAATCTATAAATGGAACGGGGCAATCTGGCCGTGTAACAAAAAAGGATATTCTTGAATTCATTCAAAATAAGCCAGTAAGTTCTATCGAATCAACTAACAAAACTGAAGCAAAAGATACATTAACTTCGGTCCCTGTTGCTATTCCATCGGATGCTTCTCAAGGAAATGGTTTCATGTCGCACATAAAAGGACCAGTTGTTATAGCTAATCCAGGTGATGAAATAATAGAAATGGACCGTATGAGAAAGCTTATTGCTGATCACATGGTTATGTCTGTGCACGTTGCACCGCATGTTACTTCCTATGTTGAAGCGGATGTAACAAATATTGTAAATTGGAGAAATAAAGTAAAAGGCGAATTTACTAAACGTGAAGGTGAAAACATAACATTTACGCCTATTATCATTGAAGCTATTGTGAAGGCAATTAAAGATTTTCCAATGATTAATGTTTCGGTTAGTGGAACAACTATAATAAAGAGAAAAGACATCAACATAGGCATGGCAACTGCTCTTCCTTCAGGAAATTTAATTGTTCCAGTGATAAAAAATGCAGACCGCATGAATCTTATTGGATTAACTAAATCAGTTAATCAACTAGCTAACAATGCGCGAAACAACAAATTGAAACCGGAAGATATTCAAGGAGGAACATTCACCGTTACGAATGTTGGTTCATTTGGAAATGTAATGGGAACGCCAATTATTAATCAACCTCAAGTTGCAATTATGGCTTTGGGTGCGATTCGAAAAGTACCAGCAGTAATTGAAACGCCTAATGGTGATTTTATTGGTATTCGTCAAAAAATGTACTTATCACATTCTTATGATCACCGAGTTGTAGATGGTTCATTGGGGGGTCAATTTGTAAGACGTGTTGCTGATTATTTAGAACAATTTGACCCAAACAGAGAATTATAAATATATATTTTAATCACATTTAACCACTCTAAACATGAAAAAAGTAATTCAACTAATTTTGGTGTTATTTCTACCATTCATAGGGTCTACTCAATTAACCGAATATGAGGTTCGTAAAATGACTCAATCGGCAACTGAAGATCAGCTGATTGTTGAAAGTTCGAGAATGCTGCAGGAAGGTTATTTTTATTTTTCTGAAATTGTTGTAGATCATTTGTTACAATTGAATTCTACTAGTCCGAATTATAACTACAGAAAAGGATATATTATATTGGATTCACGTCAAGATTGGATTGCTGCAATACCCTATTTTTTAATTGCGATTGCAGATATTGATAAGAATTATGATATGTATTCATCCAAAGAGAAAAGTGCACCAACTGATGCATATTATCATTTGGCTCGTTGCTATCACTTAGATGAACAGCTTGATAAAGCAAAGGAATATTATTCCAAATTCATTAATGAATCAGGAAGTAAATCTGAACTTATTACAAAAGCTCAAATTCGATTGCAACAATGTGACGTAGCGAAGGAATTAATAGCCAAACCTAAAAAAGCTAGAGTAACTAATTTAGGCGCTACAATCAACACTGTTTATCCAGAATATTCACCTGTTATTTCATTGGACGGTACATCTTTATATTTTACATCAAGAAGACAATGGGCAGATCAATCTACGGATGATTATAAAGATGCTCAATTGAATCAGTATCCAGAAGATATATATGTAAGTTACCTTGATTTGAATGAAAAATTAAGTAACCCAGAAAAATTAAGTTTTTGTGATGGAAAAACAAACGAGGCTACAGTTACAATAAGTTCAGATGAAAGAAGAGTATATACATATGAGGATAGAACAGGAAATGGCGATTTATATTTCTCAGATTTTCAAAATAATTCATTCCAAACATTAAAAAAACTAGAATACCAAGATTTAAATACAAAATATTGGGAAACGCATTGTTCAGTAACTCCTGATGGTCAACAAATGTATTTTGTCTCTGACCGACCAGGAGGTTTTGGAGGAAGAGACATCTATAGATTAGTTAAGCTACCAAATGGTAAATGGAGCGATGTAATTAATGTTGGTCCGTCAGTAAATACAGCTAATGATGAAGATTCACCATTTATAGCAGTTGACAATAAAACATTATATTATTCAAGCAACGGTATTAAAAGTATGGGTGATTTTGACATTTTTGTCTCAGTTCGTGACGAAAATGATTTTTGGTCAGAACCTATTAACTTAGGTTACCCTATCAATTCTACTGGTGATGATATTTTTTATACCACAACAGCTGATGGTTTAACAGGTTATTTGTCGTCTTTTCGTAAGAATGGATTTGGAGAAAAAGATATTTATAAAATTGAAAATGATTTTATGGGTATTACTAAATCAGCTGTTTTAAAGGGATTAATAAAAACCTCTGACGGTAGTCCTATTCCTGAATCAGTTTATGTCACTTTGAAATGTGCTAATTGTGATGATCAAAAGGCTTATAAAATAAACCCTAGACTTCGTGATGGTTCTTTTTTTAACAGTTTAATGCCATGTAAAGAATACGAAATATCATACCATTATGATTCTTTATCAACCTTTATTTATAAGGAAACCTTCAAAACTGATTGTAAAACAGAATTTGAAGAAATTTATAAAGAGTTAATACTAGATGTTGAGCCAAAAAGAATTATATCAAATGTAAAATACACTTTGGATGGCACTGTTGCGGATAAAAATACTGGAATTAAGTTAGAAAATTCTATTGTTGAATTCAATATAGTAAATACAAATTCTATAATTGAAAGTATAAAAACGAATACAATTGGTGCCTTTACTTCAACAATCTTAAATGATAGCAAGTATGGTGATACTATATATTATCATGTAAAAGTAAGTAAAGACGAATATTTAACGCAAACATTTGATTTTAAAGAAATCTTAGGTGATAAAAGGGATATTCATTTAACATACTTGCTCGAAAAGCCAGAAATAGGTATCGACTTAGCTGTAACTCTTGATTTAAATCCAATTTATTTTGATCTAGATAAATCAACTATCCGTCCTGATGCAAAAATTGAGTTAGATAAGATTGTTAAAATAATGAATGACAACCCAACAATACAAATTGAATTGGGTTCACATACAGACTGCAGAAGTTCATACGAATATAACATAGCACTCTCAGGGAGAAGAGCTATATCATCTGCAGACTATATTAAAGCCAGAATAACCGATCCAAAACGTATTTATGGAAAAGGTTATGGTGAATCAAAATTGGTGAATGGATGTGAGTGTGAGGGCCTTGTTAAATCCAAATGCTCTGAAAATGAACATCAAGCAAATCGTAGAACGGAATTTATAATTGTAAAAAAATAAAAAGGATTTATTGCTAATTAATTCTTTTTATTTAAATTCACATCTGAAACCTTTTAATCTAGACTCCGTAATGAATCTAGATTAAAAGGTTTTTTTATTAAAAAAGACTAAAACCCAATGCTATGAAGAATATTACTTTTTTTTGTTTATTATTATCTTCAACGTTTTCATTTGCCCAACTCAATGATGATGAGGTGATTAAATTGATTCAAGAAGGGTCTGAACAACAGTTAGTTTCTGAAAATTCAAGAATGATGCAAGAATTCCTGTTGTATCATGCCGAAATGGTTGTAGATAAACTGTTAACTCTTAAACCTGAAAGTTCTAATTATAATTACCGCAAGGGGTTTGTAGTTTTAGAAAGCAGAAAAGATTATATGGGCGCTATTCCTTTTTTAGAAAAAGCAATTTTGAAGATTGATGCAAATTTCGATGCTTATGGTGTATCGGAAAAAAGTGCTCCGCCTGATGCTTTATTTCATTTAGCAACTTGTTATCACTTCAACGAAGACATTGAAAAAGCTAAAATGTACTATAATAGCTTTCTATCTGCATCTAAAGACAAATCAGAATTATATGGAGTAACAAAACTTCGTTTGGTGCAATGTGAAAATGCAATTGCTGCAATGGCAAATCCTGTTGATGTAAAATTAAAAAATACAGGGAATAAAATCAATAGTAAATTTCCTGACTATGCTCCGGTTGTTTCTTTAGATGGATCTGCTTTGTTTTACACTTCTAAAAGACCTTGGAAAAATGGTGAAGCTGAAGCGTTCCGAAATCCAGAGAATAATCAATATCCAGAAGATGTTTATGTGAGTTATTTGAATAGCGATTCAGTTTGGATGGAACCGAAACGATTAGAATTTTGTCTTCCTAAAAGAAACGAAGCAACGTTAGCGGTTAGTATGGATGAACGTAAAATTTACCTATATGAAGATTCAACAGGAAATGGAGATATTTATTATACTGATTTCTATTCAAGTAAATTCAGTGATATAAAAAGACTAAAAGATAAAGATATCAACACAAATTATTGGGAAACGCACTGTATGGTTTCGCATGATAGATCGAGAATGTTTTTTACTTCTGATAGACCAGGCGGATTGGGAGGAAGAGATATTTATATGTCAAAAAGAAAGGCTGATAGCACTTGGTCTAGTCCTATCAATTTAGGACCTAAGGTAAACACACCAAATGATGAAGATGCTCCCTTTGTATCTATAGATAATAGAATGCTTTATTTTTCTTCCAATGGAGTAAAAAGTATTGGAGGGTTTGACATAATGGTGTGTGATTTATTGGAAGATGATAATTGGTCAGATTCTAGAAATTTAGGATATCCATTCAACTCAACAAGTGATGATATTTATTACACTACTACAAGTGATGGATTGAGAGGTTATATGACATCTATTAGAAAAGATGGATATGGTGAAAAAGATATTTACGAGATTTTCAATAATTATTTAGGGGTCAAGAATGTAGCCGTGTTTAAAGGAGTAATAAATACACTTGACAATGCACCATTACCTGAAGACTTTGCAGTAAATATTAAACTAACATGTGATGATTGTGACGAATTCGAGAAAAACAGAGTTATCTTCCCTCGTCTCAGAGATGGTTTATTCATGTCAGGATTAAAACCTTGTAAAACGTATACTGTTTCATACTTTAACGCCTCTGACAGTAAAGTAATGTACGAAGAGACCTTTACTACAGAATGTAATCTTGAATATCAAGAAATATCAAGAGAATTAATTCTAGATGTTCCAAACCGAACAATAATTGTTCCTAAAGACACCATAAAATATATTGATCCAATTGATATTGTTTCATACAAGAACCTAGAATTCATGCATTATTTCGATTACAATAAAAATAAATTGTATGCCAATAAAGGGAAATTAAAAGATTTTGTAAAAGACGTTGAAGATCAATTGGAAGAAGGTAGACCATCAATTACAATTAATGTCTATTCTTCTGCTTCGCATGTTCCAACGAAAACGTATGAAACAAACGAAAAACTAACAACGATTCGTGCCGAGAATATGAAATATGATATCCAAACATATTTTGATTCAAAACCTGAATTTAAAGGAAAAGTAAATGTTGTAATCGTATCTGCAATAGTTGATGGACCGGAATATGTAAATGACTCAGCAAAACAAAAGAAATACAAACCTTATCAGTTTGTCGGTCTGAAAACCGAATAATACTAAAAAAAAGTCTGGTTCGCTCCAGACTTTTTTTTTGTCTAATCATTCCATTATCTTTGAAGAAATTATTCGAATGAATTTAAATCTTGAAAGACCGTTAGCTATATTTGACCTTGAGACAACAGGACTAAATATCACGAACGACCGTATTGTTGAAATTGCTATTATCAAAGTTTATCCAAATGGAAAAGAAGAACATTTTTCCAAACGCGTAAATCCACAAATGCCGATTCCGAAGGAAACAAGTGAAATTCATGGCATTTATGACAAAGACGTAATAAACGAGCCGATTTTTGATGTTATTGCAGCTTCGGTTGTTGAATTTATAGGTGACGCAGATCTTGCAGGTTTCAACTCCAATAAATTTGATATTCCTGTTTTGGCAGAAGAGTTAATGCGTGCAGGTTCTGATTTTGATATCTCACAAAGAAAATTTGTAGATGTTCAGAATATTTTCCATAAAATGGAACAACGTACTTTAGCTGCAGCGCATCAATTTTACTGTAAAAAACCAATTGAGAACGCGCATAATGCATTACACGACGCTCAGGCTACTTGGGATGTTTTGAAAGCACAAATGGCTCATTATACAGATTTATCTAATGACATCCCTTCCCTATCCGAATTTTCTAAAGCTGGAAATTATAATTTATTAGATTTTGCCGGTCGATTAGCTATTAACGAGAAGGATGAATCTATTTATAATTTTGGAAAGCATAAAGGAAAAACAATTAAAGAAGTGGCACGAATTGAGCCTGGATATTATGGTTGGATGCTTGATGCGGATTTCCCATTATACACTAAAAAATGTCTGCGCATCGAAATGGATAAAATTAAGAAGGAGCGAGAAAGCAATAAAAGAGAAGAAAATACTTCTGAAGATATTACTAGCAAATTAGATGCTCTAAAAAACAAATTCAAATAAGATGAAAATCATTTGTATAGGAAGGAATTATTCAGATCATGCAAAAGAAATGAAAGCTGAAGTGCCAACGGTGCCGATTTTTTTCATGAAGCCAGATATTGCTATTTTAAAAGATGGTAATCATTTTTATTATCCTGACTTTACGAAAGATTTGCATTATGAATGTGAATTGGTCGTGAAGATCTGCAAAGTAGGCAAAAATATTACAGAGAAATTTGCGACTAACTATTACAAGGAATTAACGCTTGGGATAGATTTCACAGCGCGTGATTTACAACAAATATGTAAAGAAAAAGGTTTGCCTTGGGAAATAGCAAAATCATTCCAACACAGTGCTCCCCTTTCCAATAAAACAATTGATGTGAATTCTGTCGATTTAAATAATCTAGGTTTTGAATTGAAGAAAAATGGTGTAACAGTTCAAGTTGGAAATACCCAAGAAATGATTTTCACTATTAATCAAATCATCGTGTACCTGTCAAAATTCATGACGTTAAAAACGGGGGATTTAATCTATACTGGAACACCTGCGGGCGTTGGAGCAGTTCAAATTGGAGATTCCTTGGAAGGATATCTGAATCAACAAAAAATGTTTGAATTTAAGGTGAAGTAAAAAGGTACCTGAGCTTGTCGAAGGTCCTTTTTACTTATTACTTTTTACTTTTTAAAAAAATCACTTTCCTTTCGCTTTAACAATTATCAATACTGTATAAAGCATAATCTTGATATCTAGCGCTAAGGTTCTGTTTTTTAAATAAAGCAAGTCAAATTTCATACGTTGTAGCATTTGATCAACATTTTCTGCATATCCATATTTCACTTGTCCCCAAGAAGTAATTCCTGGTCTCACTTTGGTTAAATGAAGAAATTGGGGTTCAATTTGAACTATTTGATCAATAAAAAACTGTCGTTCTGGTCTTGGTCCTACCAAAGACATTTCGCCTTTCAAAACATTAAAAAACTGAGGAAATTCATCCAATCTCAATTTACGCATAAACTTCCCAATCTTGGTAATACGCGGGTCATTTGAAGATGATAATTGCGGTCCATGTTTTTCTGCGTCAATATACATCGTCCTAAACTTAATAATCTTAAACGGAATTCCCTTTAAACCAATCCGTTCTTGCATAAAGAATATAGGTCCAGGAGATGACATTTTTACTCCAATTGCAAGAAAAATATACACTGGAATTAGAAAAATTATTGCAAAAACAGAAAAAACTACATCCATGAATCGCTTAATGGCTTGTTGTAAAATTGGCATCGTTTCCGCATTTACTTCAATTAACAAAGCACCAAAAATATTAGTCATTTTAACTGACCCAGATAATATGTCGTACATATCAGGAAGTATTTTTATCGTCACACTCCCTCCTTCAATTTGACCAATTATTGCTTTAAGCTTGTCATGCTCAATACTTTCAAGTGCAATTATAACCTCTTCAACTTCGTGTTCGCGCAAAACTTTTTCCAAATCTTTCGCATGACCCAAATAATTTAATTGATTTTCCAATTGTCTATCAACACCGTTAATATTTACGAACCCAATGAATTGATTAATTCCACGAGGTAAATTAACAATCTCATTATAAATTTCAACTGCTTTATCACTTCCACCAATCAAAAGTGTTTTAAAACCATTTTTACCTGAGTGAATTCGACTAACGATAACACTTATGAAAATTAATCTAGGAATAAAAACCAATGAAAAATGAATCCCAAACAACAAAAACATGGATTTATAATACTGCTGATAACCTGATATTTCATCATCTAATAACAAGGTGAAAAAGATGAAAACCGAACCTAAAAGTGTTCCAATAAAACTAAGATTAAATAGTTTAAACCTATATAATCGTTTTACATCATGATAGGTTCCTTGCAAATAATATAAAACCAACCATAAAATTGGTATTAAAAATATTCCCAAATAAAAAGAATCATTTACAGTAAATTCAACTCGCTCGATTGACGTTTTTCGAAAATAATAAAAGATAACCCAAGCAGAAATAGCAGTTATCCAATCCGTAAGCACAAATAATAAAACGAGCAGTCGTTGTTGCATAATTAGAAATAAACAACTTTGATATTATCCATAATTATTACACCATCACTATCTCCACTATCTAATCCAGCCTTAAATGATTGTTTAAAATAAGCAGCCGTTGAAGAACTGGAAACTAATTCTTTAAGGTCAATATAGATTTTTTTCCATTTAACCCCGGCTGGATCCTGTGAATTTAATTGAATGTTATCGTTGTTTTTTATTGACGATGAAGAAATCGCAAGTAAACCTGTTGTAACCGAATTTGTATTGTAATAATCTATTTCTAAATATACATCAGCAAAGGTTGGAAGATACATTTCTCCTGCTGTATAGCCAACCCATGTTGAATCAATTGCATTCAAATTTACTTGGCCATAAAAATTACCCCATTTCAAAATAACAGGGTCATTGCCAGCAATTAATGAAGACAGCGAATTTGGGTCATTTTCAATTTTAATTGCCGCGTCCTCAAAATCTTCAACCCAGAATTGAGCTGCATCAAAATAACGCGTAGTTGGGTTTAACGTTAAAGTCTGATTGGCAACTAAGTCCGCATTTATTTCATATACTTCTACAAAAGGAAATATTTTTTTCGTTGCAGATATTCCGTTATTTCTAACAGTTGGATAAATTTTAATGTTAACATTCCCAGTCATTAAAACTGGAATTTTAAACGGGACTTCAAAAACCCCAATTACTTTTCCATTGATAAACACCCAAGCATCCGTAAAATTGTGTGTTAACTCTCCTGTAGGATATTGGGAATTTGGATTTGTTTCTAAAGTCCATTGGTTGACTTCCAGCCAAGCAGAATCAGGATTATTCTTTACACAAGAAGAAAGAATAAAGAGGCTAATAGCACAAAATAATAAATATCTCATAGTTAGTTTTCGTTTAATCAAACGTAAAATTTTCTTAGATATTGTCTACTAAAATTGTTGAAGACAATTTTAATTTATTCAATATTTTATGTGCTACATCCAAAGCTCTGAATCCATCTTCCAAGGAAACTAAAGGAACAGAATCTTCATTTATTGCGACAGCAAAAGTTCTCAATTCTTCTTTAATTGCATTAATTTCTGAAATATCCGGCTTATCAAAGTATATTTTCTTTACAGGTTTACCTTCTCCCAAGTCAAAGATGATATCCAAAGGATTTGGTTCCCCATCTACCGTTTCCATTCTTACGACTTCCAATTCCTTCGTTAAGAAATCAACACTGATATAAGCATCCTTTTGAAAAAAGCGCGACTTACGCATGTTTTTCATTGAAATTCTCGAAGCAGTTAAGTTGGCAACACATCCATTATCAAATTCAATTCGCGCATTTGTGATATCTGGCGTATCGCTCACAACCGCCACTCCAGAGGCAGAAACGCGTTTTATGTCTGACTTCACAACACTTAAAATAATATCTAAATCATGGATCATCAAATCTAAAACAACTGGAACATCTGTTCCTCTTGGATTAAATTGCGCCAAACGATGCGTCTCAATGAACATTGGTTTATTGAAATAAGGCAATGCTGCTTGAAAAGCTGGATTAAAGCGTTCAACATGCCCAACTTGCACTTTTACATTTGCTTCTCTCGCTAATTCCATCAAAATACGCGCTTCTTCAACCGTTTCAGTAACAGGTTTCTCAATAAAAACATGTTTACTCTTGCGCAAAACCTGAGATGCTAATTCACAATGAGAAATCGTAGGTGTAACAATATCAACACAATCTACTTCTTCCAAAAGCTCTTGAACAGTATCGAATCTCTTAATGTTAAATTGATTTATTACTTCTTCAGCGGTTGCATCACTTGAATCAAAAAATCCAACTAATTCAAATTCATCTTTCAATTCTAAAATCAATCGAATGTGAATTTTTCCTAAATGTCCAGCGCCTAAAACTCCAATTTTTAACATAAACCTGATTTTTTACAAAGGTAATTCTAGCAATTTACTTATTCCCCTTATTACGGTAGAATTATCAACAATTCCGACTTATTTACTGAACGTTTTGGGAGGTGGTATAGTTGGGTGGCGGTTTAATCAACGTAACTCGTTGTATATATGCCAGCTATCCGTTCCTTTGTGATTGCACTTAGGCGTGTGTAAAACCATATAAAAGATTTTTTAAAATTCGAGAATTTTCGAGTTCGCGAATTCGCAATATGTCGAACCTTATTTGATTTCCTAGTTGCATTTATTACCTGAATCTACCATTAGAAATGTTAGGTAAATCGACAATATGTTCAACTGTTTCAAAAGACTTAACAAAACAACACTCCAAAATATTCTCTACATCCACTTTATTCATACATTAAATAATTCCTAAGTGTAGCATCTAAAATCAATTAAAATAATGTGCAAAAATACTGATTACTAACACTTTGAAATTTATTTTATTTACCCTAAGAATCATTTCTTCCAAAAACTGAATTAATAAAATAACATCAAAAAATAAAAAACCTTGTTCCCTTGATTATTAAAAACAGAATTTGACTATATTTGCACCTACAAAAATGGAGGTTGTAGCTCAGTTGGTTAGAGCATCGGTTTGTGGTACCGAGGGTCGTGGGTTCGAGCCCCATCTTCCTCCCAACTAAAAAGGAGTTCAGAAATGGATTCCTTTTTTTTTTTATTTACACCATTACGCAACATGAAGAATCAACAGCAATAGAAAAAAGAAGAACGTTCGGCATCATCGCTCACCCAGATGCTGGAAAAACTACCTTAACGGAAAAATTACTTCTTTTTGGAGGTGCAATTCAAACTGCTGGTGCTGTAAAAAATAATAAAATCAAGAAAACGGCCACATCCGATTTCATGGAAATTGAAAAGCAACGTGGAATTTCCGTTGCAACTTCTGTTATGGCATTTGAATACGGCGGAAAGCAAATAAACATTCTTGATACTCCTGGACACAAGGATTTTGCTGAAGACACCTACAGAACGTTAACAGCTGTCGATAGTGTAATACTCGTAATCGACTGCGCAAATGGTGTTGAATCACAAACTGAAAAATTAATGGAAGTTTGTCGCATGCGGAAAACACCAGTTATCATCTTTGTTAATAAAATGGATCGTGAAGGAAAAGACGCTTTCACACTTTTGGATGAATTGGAAGAAAAACTAGACATTAAAGTTCGACCGTTGACATGGCCAATTGGAATCGGTGACCGTTTTAAGGGAGTTTACAACATCTATGATCATAATCTAAATCTTTTTCAAGCCAACAAAACCAAACGAGAAGAAGAAATTGTTTCTATAAAAGATTTGAATGATCCGCAATTAGATACACTTGTTGGTGAAGCTTTCGCGAATGAATTAAGAGAAGAAATTGAAATCATTGATGGCGTTTACGATACGTTTGACCGAGAAAAATATTTATCTGGAGAAATCGCACCAGTATATTTCGGTTCGGCTGTAAATAATTTCGGTGTTCAAGAATTATTGGATTCATTTATAGAATTTTCTCCTTCGCCAATTGGACGTGAAACAGATGCTCGATTTATTGAACCAAGCGAACCTAAATTCACTGGTTTTGTCTTTAAAATTCATGCGAACCTTGATCCAAAACACCGGGATAGAATTGCATTCTTGCGCATCGTTTCAGGGAAATTTGAACGCAACCATTTTTACAACCACGTTCGTTTGAATAAAAATTTCAAATTCTCCAATCCAACTTCTTTCATGGCACAAGACAAAAGTGTTATTGATGAGGCTTATCCTGGTGATGTAATCGGTTTATACGATACTGGAAATTTCAAAATAGGTGATACCTTAACAGAAGGTGAAAAATTGATGTTCAAAGGAATTCCTTCTTTCTCTCCTGAAATTTTTATGGAATTAGAGAATTTGGATCCAATGAAATCAAAACAATTGGAAAAAGGAATTCACCAATTAACCGACGAAGGAGTTGCACAAATGTTCATCATGCAGCCGGGTAAACGTAAGATTGTTGGCACTGTTGGACAATTACAATTTGAAGTAATTGCACACCGTTTATTGAATGAATATGGCGCAAATTGCCGTTTCGTTCCTAAAAACTATTACAAAGCGTGTTGGATCACTACGGATAACAAAGAGCAATTAGCCGATTTCATGCGCGCTAAAACAAGTTATTTGGCAAAAGATAAAGACGATAATTTAGTTTTCTTAGCTGAAACGACTTTCTTATTGGCTATGGCAGAAAAGGATTACCCAGATTTGATATTTCATAAGACTTCGGAATTTAAGCTTGATAATTGAGTTGCTAGTTGTTAGTTGCGAATTGCGAGTTATTAGTTACTGGTTAATAAAAAAAACTACAAATCAACTTGGTTCAAAAAATAGCAACTAGCAACTAGCACTTAGTAACTTGTAATTCAACAATTCGCAACTATTAACGTGTAATTAAGTCCGGTAATTCCTCCAAATAACTCAATTGCGTATTCTCGCGGTCAATTTGGCAAACAATGTGTTGTAAGCCGTTTGTAACCATTAATAAATCTACATTTAATGCAGCATTGTATTGTGCAATTTGGTTGAATGTTTTTTCCGTCAAATTAATTTCTGGCGCTTTGCATTCTACAATAAGTCTTGGTTTGCCATCGGATCCAAAAACAACAACATCGCAACGTCTTGAAAGTTGATTGATTTCAATTGCCATTTCAGCCGCGATAAGTCCGATTGGAATTTGTTTTTCTTGAATTAAAAAATGAATCAAATGCTGTCTCACCCACTCTTCTGGGGTTAAAACCAACGATTTTTTACGAACAATGCACCAAACAAACACTTGGCCTTCTTTCCTGGTTAGTTTCAATTCAGCCTGCGGAAACGAAAGTGCTTTGAACATAAAACGGTTTGGCAATTAGATTCCTAAAATCAATAATTCGATTTCCTTGTATTTCAGGTTAAAGACCTTTCCTAAAACTTCGCTTGTGAGTGTTCCTTTATAAATATAAACTCCTCCACGGAAACCTTGATCGTTGCGAATCAAATCTCGGCATCCTCCCTGATCTCCCATGTCTAATAATATCGGTGTAAAGATATTTGAAAGTGCAAAAGATGCCGTTCTGGCAACACGTGAAGCAATGTTTGGAACACAGTAATGAATTACGCCGTGCTTCACAAACGTTGGTTCTTTGTGATTTGTAATATGAGATGTTTCAAAACAACCACCTTGATCAATACTAACATCGATGACAACAGAACCACTTTTCATACTTTGAATCATTTCTTCTGAAACAACGCAAGGAGTTCTTCCAAGTGGAGCGCGCAACGCACCAATCACCACATCAGCTCGTTTGAGCGATTTTGAAAGTACTTTAGGATTTAAAATCGATGTATATATTCTAGTTCCAATATCGTTTTGTAAGCGACGTAAACGAGACAATGAGCTGTCAAAAACTTTTACGGAAGCCCCCAATCCAAGCGCCGCACGAATAGCAAATTCTCCAACCGTTCCTGCTCCAATTACAACAACTTCTGTTGGAGTAACACCAGCAATACCGCCAAGCATAATTCCTTTTCCGTCCGAAAATGAGGATAATAATTCTGCCGCAACTAAAATAGAAGTTGTACCAGCAATTTCACCCATTGTGCGAACAACTGGAAAAACACCTTCATCATCACGGATATAATCCCAAGCAATTGCAGTGATTTTCTTACTCATCAATTTTTGAAGAATAACTTTTGGCTGATTCGAAAGTTGTAATGCCGATATCAAGGTTTGATTTCCAGGCATCATTTCTACTTCTTCTTCAGACGGTGGAGCTACTTTAAAGATGATATCACATTCAAATACTTCTTTTGGATTGGCACAAATTTCTGCACCAGCTTCGCTGTATTCGTTGTCAGTAAAATTAGATCCTTCCCCACTTTTTGACTCAATTTTCACACGATGACCATTTGCTACGAGCAAAGAAACAGCATCAGGTACTAACGCTACACGTCTTTCTTGGAAAGAAATTTCTTTTGGAATCCCGATAAACAAACTTCCTTTTTTACGGGCAATTTCCAACATTTCTTCTTTCGGAAGCAGGCTTCCTTGCTGGATCAATTTCTTAAGGATATCTGGATCTGTAATCATTGTTCGACTGTTATCGTTCGTGAATCGTTATCTAATTTACGAATATACACCCAAATCGTGTTATTTGGCAACAAATTAATAACTTTTTCTGGCCATTCAATCAAACACACTCCCCCACTGTACAACATCTCTTCAATTCCAGCATCGAATGCCTCGGCATCATTTTTTATACGATACATGTCGAAATGATTGATTTTCCCAAACATCGCACTTTCATAAACATTTACGATTGAATAAGTTGGTGAACCTTCTAATTCTTTGATTCCCATTGCTGTCAATAAGGCTGAAATAAAAGTCGTTTTACCAACGCCCATTTCTCCGTCAAAAGCAAAAATTTTGGTATGACCAAAATCTTCTAAAAAGAGCTGTGCTATTCTTGGAAGATCTTCTAGATTGTCAATTGTATATGTCATCTCAGTGCTTTATCTAGCAAATTATTATAACGTAAAAATAATAATTCTCAACAAATCACTGTTTTTCTTCCCTCACCAATTTTAACAAATCATTCATTCCATTGAGCTCTTTTCCATAATCAAAAGTCACTTTATAAACTTTTTTCTTGGTTTTAATCTCTAACCACTCAGAACCTCTATCCGCGCAATCAGGACAACCAATAGTTTCGTCTAACTTGAAAAAAGAATCTACAACAAATGAATTTACTAATTCATCCCAAATTTTAACATCAAGACCTGTTGTATCCGATTTATCAGGAAATTCTTCAGGATTCGTTCTGCCATATGCTTTGCTAAAGGCAATCTTTTCAGTTTTCGTATAAGTTGATTCACTATAACAATAACCGCGACACATTCCAAAACTGGAACCATGTTTAATGTAGGTAATTGAATTTGAATCCTTACTTGTAGAACAAGAAGTTGAAATAGTTATAAACACAGCGTAAAGAACTGCAGAAAAGAATAATTTCATTTTTATTTCTTAGGATTCATAATGATAAAAGGAATCAACATTTCTTCTAAAGAAATTCCACCATGCTGAAATGTTTGACCATAATAATTAACGAAATGGTTGTAATTATTAGGATAAACGAAGAAATCGCTCTCTTTTGCAAAAACAAATTCCGTTGACATTTTCCCTTTTGGTAGAAATGCATCTGCCGGATTAGCAACTCTGAAAACTTCTTTTTCATTGTACGATAATCCACGACCAACTTTGTAGCGCAAATTTGAATTCGTATTTCGTTCACCGACAATTTTTACCGGATTTGTAACTCGAATTGTTCCATGGTCAGTTGTGATGACCAATTTCGCTCCAAATTCAGCAATTTTCTTAACGATATCATGCAATGCTGAATGTTCGAACCAAGACAAAGTTAACGAACGATAAGCAGCTTCATCATCTGCTAATTCTCGAATAACTTCCATTTCTGTTCGCGCATGTGACAACATATCAACAAAATTGTAAACGATAAAATTCACATCATTTTCTTTCAATTGATTCATGTTATCCAACAATCGTTTTCCAGCGTCGAGATTGGTGATTTTATTGTACGACCATTTTACATTTTTGCCCAAACGCTTCAAATTTGCATCTAAAAAATCTTTTTCGTGCATATTTTTCCCGCCTTCTTCATCTTCATTTTTCCAAAGTGTTGGAAATTTTTTCTCAATTTCACTTGGCATTAATCCAGCAAAAAATGCATTTCTAGCATAATGTGTAGCTGTCGGTAGAATCGAATAAATAATTTCTTCCGTTTCCAATGAAAAGTATTTCGAAAATATTGGCTGTAGTACTTTCCATTGGTCAAAACGCAGGTTATCAATCACAAGCACAAACGTTTTTTCTTTTCCAATAAAAGGAGAAATTTTATCCTTGATCAAGGAATGAAGCATTTGAGGAGCATCATCATCCCCATGCAACCAATCTTCGTAGTTTCGTTGAACGTAACGAGAAAATAAGTCATTTGCTTCTTTCTTTTGCATGCTGAGAATTTCACGCATTCCAGAATCTTCAATTTTCTCTAATTCAAGTTCCCAAAAAACCAATTTTGAATACACTTCAGTCCATTCTTTTGAATCCAAACGACCGTTCAACAATGTTCCAAGTTGACGAAACTCTTGTTGATAATTGGAATTTGTCTTCTGAGAAATTAATTTACTGTGATCCAAATTCTTCTTCAAGCTCAACAAAATTTGATTCGGATTCACGGGTTTGATCAAATAATCGGCTATTTTACTTCCGATAGCTTCCTCCATGATATGTTCCTCTTCACTTTTTGTAATCATCACAACAGGCACATACGGTTTTGTTTCTTTTATTCTCGTCAATGCTTCAATTCCTGAAATTCCAGGCATATTTTCATCAAGAAAAATAATATCATAGGTATTTTCGTTGCTCTTGTCTACGGCATCAGATCCATTATTCACCGAATCAACTGTGTAACCTTTTGATTCTAAAAATAGAATATGTGGTTTCAATAAATCGATTTCATCATCTGCCCAAAGTATTTTGCCTTGCATGTGCGCTTTATTTTATAGTTTTGAATTTGATTTTAAAATTATTCAATTGCGACCGATTCTCAACCGAAATAACAAAAAGAAAATTTTTAACGACCCAGTCTATGGTTTTATTTCAATTCCAGACGAGTTTATTTTTGATTTGATCGAGCATCCATACATGCAAAGGCTTCGACGTATCATGCAATTGGGCATGAGCCACCTCGTTTACCCAGGCGCATTGCATACCCGTTTTCACCATGTTTTAGGCGCAATGCACTTGATGACACTAGCGGTTGCAACGATTCGTAGAAAAGGTCATCAAATTACAGATGTTGAGGAAAGAGCTGTTTTAACGGCCATTCTTTTGCACGATATTGGTCATGGACCATTTAGTCATGCTTTGGAATACGATATTGTTAGCGGTGTGAGTCATGAAGAAATATCGGGATTTTTTATTGAAAGATTGAGCAAAGAATTTGGAAATGACATGGATCAAGCATTGTTAGTTTTCAAAAATGAGCATCCAAAACCTTTTTTACATCAATTAGTTTCAAGTCAACTAGACATGGACAGATTGGATTACCTGAACCGAGATAGTTTTTATACGGGCGTTAGTGAAGGAATAATTGGCAGTGACCGTTTAATTGAAATGATCAATGTTCACAATGGAAATTTGGTATTAGAAGAAAAAGGAATTTATTCGATTGAGAAATTCATTGTAGCACGTCGTTTAATGTATTGGCAAGTATATTTACACAAAACCGTTGTGGCTGCAGAATTCATGCTCATTCACACCTTAAGAAGAGCAAAACAAGTAGTAAAGAATGGTGAAGAATTATTCGCGAGTCCTACACTTTTGTTTTTCTTAAAAAATGACGTCACGCAAGAAGATTTTCAATCAGACCCTAGTGTACTTGATAAATTTGCAAATTTGGATGACTATGATATTCTTGGTGCGATAAAAGTTTGGCAAAATCACTCTGACAAAGTACTTTCAACCTTGGCGAAAAGATTAGTAAATCGTGATCTATTTAAAATTGAAATCTCTAAAAAGCCATTTACTGCTGAAAGAATTCAACAAGAAAAAGAAGTTGTATCCAAACAATTCGAATTAAGTAAAGATGAAGTTGATTTCTTCGTTTATTCTGATGTTTTGAGCAACAATGCTTACAATGAGAAAAAGCAAAACATCAATATGTTGATGAAAAATGGAGAAATCATTGATTTAAGTAAAGCTTCTGACAATTTGAATATTTCTGCTTTGGCAAATCCGGTTGAGAAGTACTTTTTGTGTTACCCAGTTAATTAAAAAGTTAGTAGTTGCTAGTTTCTAGTTACAAGTTGCTAGTTGCTATTTTTTGAACCAACATAATTTGTCGAATTCTAAAACTAACTTGTAACTAATTACACGATAATACCAATTTGTAACCACTAACTAATAACTTGTAATTAGCAACTAAATTATTGTTTCGACAATTTCCCTGCTTTCCAATCTTGGATTAATTTCGCCCAAGAATAGGGATTCAATAAATTATTTACAGGAAGTTGGCCATTCGTATACAATTTCGTGTACCGTTGATTAGCCAAATATCCTGATGCTAAAGAAGCATCATTTTCTAAACGAGCTGCAACAAATGCCAAACTTTCACCAGATAATTCACGTTGAGCCCTGCGCAATGCATCTTCATATGGGTGCATTTCAACAAAAGAACGCGCAAAATCTTCTCGGGATGGCCATGGATAAACAGTAACTTCAGGCAGATTCACGGTATCTTTTACCAACATGTGGATTATTGAATAGCGATTTTCTTTTAACGTGTCAGGAACAATATAAGTAGAAGTTTTAAAACTGTAACCAGAAAACAATAAAGTATCACCAGGGAAAGTAACCATTGAGAAAAAACCGTAATAATCTGCAATAACACCTCTTTGAGATGTTTTATCATAAACTGTTGTATACGACAATGGCGTTAAATCTCCTTCTGAAATTACGACCCCTGAAAGTTGAATTAATTTTAAAGAATCAACCAGCTTCGCTTCTGAATTTTGAGAATAAGAATTCATTGAAGCAATTATCAACGAGAATAAAAGAATAAATATCGATTTACACATAACCATCTTTGTTTAACAAGAGTAGTGTTTATTCATATAGCATCAAAAACTTTTTGAATAAATTAACAAAACAAAAACAAAATATTCTTCTCTAAAAAACGAAAACTCAAAGCTTTATAATTCATAAAAAAAA
>Ga0209190_1000581_pt1 | contig 26710 bp, 21 predicted proteins | sample M_140205_XF_Meta_FD_187315 | JGI IMG/M metagenome (GOLD analysis project Ga0209190, IMG submission 187315) | Freshwater microbial communities from Lake Montjoie, Canada to study carbon cycling - M_140205_XF_MetaG (SPAdes) (version 2) | ecosystem: Environmental > Aquatic > Freshwater > Lake...
AAAAGGCCGTCACCGTGAAATCCTGCGGTGTGCGCGGCGGGAGATCATTCAGAGATGCGGGCCGGAGATGGGCTTGCCGACTGGCGCGAAGGAATTATACCTCCTCAGGAAAGGCGACGAAGGCAAAGCACTGATGGCCGCCCTGATCCGCGGGCGAACAGCGGCAAGCACCGAATGGATTGCCAAGAGGCTGCAAATGGGTCACCCTGGCTCGGTGAGTCGGCAAGTAGGCATCGTGAAGAGAGATAAAAAATTACTTAAAAAACTCAATGAACTTGAAAAAATGTGCCACTGCGGGGACTGACCCTAGAGATGTGGGGTGAGGTGGCCGGAGGATGCGAGTGACAGCGAGCCTGGCTTGCGGCTGGCGCGGGAGCTGCCCAGGCCGGAGGGCACTTGTGACTGCGACGGGTAATGCTGCCGAGGGTATTCCCCGAGGGAACATCAGAGGGAGGGAGGGACCCAGCTGCGCTGGGAGGCACCCGGACTGGATGCAGCATTACAGCACGAAGTCACATGTTCCCAAAGGCAAGCTGATACCGTGCCAGACCGCTGGGAGGTCTTTGCGGTGCGGAGCGACGATCCAATCTAACGGCTTGTGGTGTTAATTCGCGCGGACTGCACCCAAACGACTCACACCCCCAAAATCCCCTTTCCCGATCCGTGAAGCCTTTTGTTTAAAAGGGAGGGGATAGTTTGTCTGACACCGTGTGATTATGACACCGTGTGATTAACAGCTTAAAAGGTTAATTAGCGCGTACTGCACCCAAACGACTCACACACCCAAAATCCCCTTTCCCGATCCGTGAAGCCTTTTGTTTAAAAGGGAGGAGATAGTTTGTCTACACCGTGTGATAAGAATTGGCCTCATCCAACAAGCCGTGCATTGCGATAACAGCCAGTAAGTTAAGGACTGATTTCCTGAATGGCGGGCGTTGGGGGAGTTGTGAAGCGTTCGGCAAGTTGGTCGAAATTTTGTTCCGCATTCACAGGCTCGCCTATAGGGATTTCCTTCCACGCATCCCCGTCAATTACGATTGCCTTAAGCTGGCACATTGCCTGTCCGCCACGCCCACAAGATAAATGCAATAAACCATGGCCGTTGATTTCAGGAATGAAGCCAAACTTATATCGTGTCTTCTTAAAACTCAGTAGTGAGTGCGGATCAAACCCCGTTTCAGTCTTTAAAGGAGCGATAACATATACGCCTCCAACTTTTGCAATGTATAACTCCCAGCCAAACTCATCGCCATTTGGCGGATCACTTTTTCCCGTCGATAAAAGTATATCGATGAGGCCGTCATTGTTGACGTCAGCTTCAAGCTTGAAGATTTTTGTGACACCCTCAAGATCCCACCCAGCTTTAAAATTCTGAATGGGATCAGTGGTGGTTTCCGCCCTAGCATCAAACACGAATGCGCAAATAGCACATGATATAATTATTAATGTTTTCATGGTATTAACTTACTTTTCTTGGATAACCTCATGGAGGTAATTATTGCTGTTTTGATTGTATTTCCATCTCGAACCAGCCGCTCGTGATCCGTCATATTTCCAGGGGTTCGTAAGGGTGCTCCACTTTCCAGCAGAATTCTTCAACTTACTTTGAGGGCACCCGCCCGCACCGTTGTAGAGCGTTATTGATCCCATCTCCCATGCATCATAACTGCCCCCATCATACGAGTAGTTCGTTGGCGAAGTTTGCGCTTCATTGTCCGATGAATAAGTCCGGGCAACTGCGGCAATGAACCGATCCATCGAGGAACCTTTCGCGGCACTGCCTCCAGTCTTCACGATAGTGATATAGGCATCGACATTTTTCTGCCAATTCCACATTTGTTCGCGAGGTATAACGGCAAACTGACTTGAGAGGTTTCCAGTAATCTGAAAGATGCCAAAGCCTCCTGCACTTTCCTCGTCAGGGCTTTTGCACCAGAGAGGATCACCGCGACGATGGTCAATCCGATAGCGTCTCGCATAGCCTTCCCAAAATTGATTGTAGCGGCTCTCCCCGCCGTTGTAGCCCTTCGATTCGTGTCTGCCAGTTGCATAGGAAAGGCGGGTCAAGCGGCTGTCCGCTGCCGTGGCTTTAGTGTCGATGTAATTCTTCGCCAAATTGTCCTCGGGGTTTCTTCCGCCAATGCTGAACAACATTGTTGATTCAGTGCCCAACGCGCTTCCGTCAGATTTTAGCAATTGATAGGTAAGCTTCGCTTTGCCGCCGAAGAACCCCTTGTCCTGCAACTCGGCTATCCAATCCGAGTGATTGAAAAATTCAAGTGCACCGTCAAGAGCTTCTTCCTTCCAAGGCTGGCTGCCACTTACTTTCTTTGGAATGAATATTTCGTCTTGGCCGATCATCTGGCTGACATCCGGATTCGTTCCGCGGGGTCGGCTGTAGATAACTTCCAGCTTCCATTTGATCTTAAGCCCCATCTGCTCTGCGCCACGGAACCGAAGCACTAACTGCGGCATGTCTGGAGCGTTGCTGGCATCATCTGCACCATGCGGTTCTATCCAAGCAATGCTTCCCTCTTTTTGTTCATCAACCGTAGCCTTTGGCTCAATGTTTACATCGCGTATAGCTGCCGTGATTGTGGTTCCTTGCGGGGCTTGATCGTCCAGAATTTTGTCTTTGGTGTCGATTAACTCCACGGGCAGGAGGTTCAGTGCGGCGCATTGTATGGGCGGGCCGGTGGATCTGGAGTTGGCCTTGGGTATGAGGTTGAGGCTCAGGTGATGGAGTTGATCAACACTCGGGTCGCGCTTGATGAAGATGGTGAGGCCTTTGGTCGATATCAGACGTTGATAAAGATCCGATCCGGCTGCCAGCGGAATCTTGCCATCTGCAGGGATCGCTAGAGGCGCCAAGCCGCTTGGGCTCGAGACTTGGATGCTGATGCCGGGTTGTGGTGCTCCATCGCCCATATCGCCGCTGCCGAGCTGCAATTCCAGGCCGTCAGGGGCCACCCCAGCTTCGGGGCCAGCCTTGAGGACGACTTGATGCCATTGCTCCGACTGGATTGGCAAAAGGGATGGTTCGTATGGATTCGGTGGGAAGCTCGGGAGATTCAGCGGCAAGCCGGGAACAGCAAAGCCGCCCGCACGGTAGGGGGTGATCGTGGCCCCGAGTGGGAGGAAGATCTGCTTTCCGCGAGCAGTGGCCCTACCATTTTGCTTTCCAAACCACAGAAAGTGCATGCTGCGCCCGTTCCCCCCGTCGAGATAGCGAGTCATTGTTTCAAGTATACCATGTTTCCCACTAGTATCCTGATAGTTTGCCTCGTTTACCACCATGTTGAACGAATCCCGTGGGTCGATTTCTGGAAACGGGACCAACTTGAGTTCACCCGGTGAGATCGTCGCCGAGGCGGGCACTTCGACGGAGACTTCTACGGAGAGGAAGTTTTGGCACCAGGTACCTTTGTCAGGGTATGCCAGTGGATCCGAGACATCGATTAGGCGGGGTACGCTTGAAGTTCCGGTGAAGGTGAAAAATGGATAGCGTGCTGAGTCGGTGATTTGAGCGATGGCGCCGGTTGCCTCACCGCCTTCATCCAGCAGAACCATGCGCTTAGGGCCGCGATACCACTTATTCCAGACATCCGCAGTGGAATTCTCCAACCACTCAGGCTCTAAGTATTTGCCACTGTAATGTGAGCAGTGTTGGTAGTTGGCGCCTTCATTGACAAAGTCACCCATCCGTACCCCTGCAACCATGCCTTCCCATTCCGCCACATCGACCCAAGCCAGAATGATTGTTTCCTGAGAGGTCGTATCGCGGACCGCGACACGCTGCAGAAATTTCGTGTTAGGATAATCTAATGGAACCGATGCCGTCCATTGTACACGGAATCCCCCTTCTGCGAGTTTTACGAAACTCGCGGCCTCGCATGGCGTGTCATCGACGAGCAATTTGAAATTCGAGATTTCAGCGGGTGATCCTGATGGCGTTGACGCCGAGAACCGGAAGTTCAACACCTCGCCTTGAATCACATTGATGATGTCGTTACCGCCATCACCGATCGAATTCGACACGCCCGTCGGATCTGTTGAGAGTCTCGCCTGCGAGGTCATCGTCATGACCATACACGTCACCAGCAGGTGCCGAATTGCTGATAGAGCGCTGATATCTAGCGGGAAATTGACATTCATCGCAGGTAATCGGTTGCCGGATTCAGGGTGAGGGAATAGGAGGTCGCGCCGATCACATAAGGTAGCTTTGTGCTGCCATAAGTGGTCGAATAGATGGTTTTGGTCGAGCCGTAGGGGAGCTCATCCATGATGCGAAACCAGTCCCCAGGTAGCGCATGGGATACCCACGTGAAGGTGACTGTGCCGTCTGGGTTACTTCTCTCCGCGAACGAATGAATCCCCGGGAATTTAGGGTTCGTGCCCCGTTTAACCTCATCCGAATCCGAGACGCCGTCGCCATCGGTGTCCTCATTCATCGGATCGGTGCCACGTGCGAATTCCTGCTGGTCTGATAGGCCATCGCCGTCGAAGTCACCATTGCCATCGGTTTGCCCGTTTGCCGTCTCCCAATCATCTGGGAGGCCGTCTTGGTCGAGGTCATTGTGGGGGATGAGTTGGACGATGGTGGTTTGGTTTGAATCGTCGGTGAGGGTTGCGGTGATTCTGCCGTCGTGGGTGATGTGATTGGCGGTGATGAAGCCGAGGTTCAACTTGGATAAGGTCGTGGGAGGATCCATGGGATTGTTCTTGATGCGCAGCTTGCTCAGGCGGATGTTCGTACCGTCTGCGGTGATGAGCACCGGTTTGCGGCCATTGCCGAGCATGAGATGGTTGCTGCTAGAAATCGATGCGATCGAGGGTGTATCATGACGGACTCGGGTGAAGGTCCTGGTTTGGAGATCGAGTTGATAGAGATCCTGATAGGGCGTAATGCCCGGTTGATTTGTGCTATCTCCGGAGCGATTCAGGAGAATGACGCCATCGTCCGTGACTGAGAGGATTGTTGGCGAGTTGGACCAGTCCTCTGGCAGTGGGATGGGTGTTGAATTTGGTGCTGAGTCACGAATTTGATGAGCGATGTGCGGCGGGGCTGATCCGGTGGCTGCGGATTCACGCGTTTGGATGCCGTAGGCCTTGCCCTTATGATCGATCGCCTGCCAGGTGACGTCATCAAGAAGCCGAATGATCAATTCCCCCCGTGCATCCAAGAGCAGGCTTGCACCGTCCTCCATGGTATAGAGGCGGGCCGCTCCATCTCGCGACACGAGGTGGGTGGGTTGGAGGTGGGAATCTGGGTTATCAGGATTTTGGTATGTTTCCTCGATCGTTGACATTTCGATCACGTCCTCGGGTGCTCCGACGCTGTCGGGTTGGAGGTAGCTTCGGAAGCTGAACGGATCGAATGCAGTGACTTGGGTATAACTTCTCACCACGCCGTCACCTGCGTCGCTGTGTTGCACCTCGAATTTCATGAAACCGTCGTCCGTCCAGCACACTGAGCTCGATGCGAGATCCACGCGGAATCTCTCTTCTTCCGGATTGGGTGGGCTGATCCATTGGTAATAGTCCGTCCATGCATCTGGGAAACCGTATGCACGGTATTCCTCCCAGTCTTCGGGGTTGTTGTTTTCGTGGTGGGTGAGGATCACGGAGCCGTCGTCGGCTGCCGAGTGCACTTGATCGGTTCCACCAGCGCTGAGGATTTCCATCTGATAGAGTCCCGTGGCTTGGGTATGGATTTGGGATTCCCGCAGGTTCGTGACGTGGTCGCCGTCGGGGTCAAGCCCGGCATCGGCCGGATCCAGAGGCAGCAAGCCGCAGCTCACCTCCCAGCCGTCGTTCATGCCATCGCCGTCGGTGTCGGGATTGCGTGGGTTGGTCTGGTTGCGGAACTCTTCAAGATCCGAGAGCCCGTCGTTGTCGGAGTCACTGGTGACGGACTGCTTTGCATAGGGATTGAGTTGATATTGGTTTTCGAAACGATCCGGCATGCCATCGCCATCCGTGTCGCGGTCGGGGGTGAGGAGAACCGTGGTGGTCTCACCCGTTTTCCTAACAGCAGTTGCGAGGAGCGTTCCATGGGCGTTGACACCCTCGATCGCTTTCAGGTCTAAGCCAGATGACTCCGTGAAAAACGAATCTAATGGATAGCAGCGACCATGAGCCCAGAGCACTTGCTTGCGTTTCGAAGTTGCGTCCATGCAGCTGCCGACCAGCTCACCGGCATCGCTGAGGGCTTTCAGCTCGAAATCTTCGTTAGAGACGTCCTGCGCTTCCACCTGCCATGAGGTTACCCCTCGACTCGAGTCGGTGTGACGGCTTGCGATGAATGGTTGGCGCGTCGATTCATCGGTACCCTTGCAGGTTGTGCCTGCCAGCACACCACTGGGTGAAACCATTGTGATCGTGGCAGGGTTGGTCGGGGTGCCGATTTCCGTGGCTTGTCCGTTGCTCCAGAGGGTTCCGCGTGGCAAGTCTCCACCATGTGAATTTCCTGCGATCATGGGATTGAAGGAATTGGTCATCCCCACGAGCGATGCGCCGTAGGTGGTGGCTGGCAGTGGGAAAATGGCTAAGGTAGTAGCCGAGCCTTGGGCGTTGATCGACCAGAGGATCGGGCAGGTTTTTCCGTTAGAAATGCAGGTCGATGCTACGCAACCGGCATCGTTGACAAACAGTGTCGTGGATGGATTCACCGTCACATCTGCGGGTACCGTTAGAACGATTGGTTTGAAAATTTGTCCGGCACTTGGCATTTTCCAGACGATCCACTCAGTAGCATTTCTCATGTTGGTGCGATTGCCAACGAGGTAGTTTCCAGAGGGTGACAATGCCGTGCAGGTGAGGTTACGGATGTTTGCTGCGGCGAGTGCACCCGACAACGTGACGGGCGTAGATGACGGGCCGGCCCAGTAGCTGAAAGTGGTGGTAGAATTTCCTGGCCCGTAGACGGTGTTTACCGCAAGCACACTGCCACTCGGCGCGCTGGCGAGCATGCGGGGTGCTCTTGATTGCGAGCTAGTGGGATAGTATTGGAAACTCGGGTGATTGCTGGCACGATCGATCGACCAAGCTGATCCTTTGAACCATGAAATGCTCTGGTTGTATTGGATGTTTTCCCTGCAGAAAATCCAATCGGTGAGCAAGTCATCTGAGGTATTAGTGCCTGAGCCCGAGGGGGTCGATTCGCCCAGCACCGGCTTCACCAGTGGGCTCGACGAGATTTCCCGCACGCGATAGGCAGGGGTACCGCAGGGATCGGTGTTGAGGCGGAATTCCTGAAGGTTCGTGTAGCCGTCGCGGTCAAAGTCCTTTGCGGCATCTGAGGGATCGAGGTAGTCGAGGTGGTTTTTCAGTTCCCACGAGTTCGGGATCGAGTCGCCATCGGTATCGATCCCTGGGCGGAGGTCGATCGCATCTCCGTTCGGATTAACGATGGGCGGGGCGTGTGGATCGGAGTGGAGGAGGAACTCGCCAAGGTTATTCGTTCCATCGTGATCGGGGTCGGCATTTGCGTCAGCGAGGTGAGGGTTTAAGCCATAGTTGAGCTCCCAGTCGTCGGGCATGCCATCACCATCTGCATCGTCATCGGGTTGCAAGAGCGTAACCGAGACCGCGCTGGTCCTCGAGTCGTAGGTGGAAAGGAGCACATTACCCGCTGGGGTGAGCTTGCTTGGGTAGATCCAACTGTATTGACTCGATTCCTTCCAGAGCTGGGAAATTGGAACATCGATGTGGTCGCTCCACAGGAAGGCATTGTATTGCCAAGTCGACGAATAACCGCCGTGGAGAACCTGTGCGTCGTCGCTGATGTCCACGGGCCAATCGTATAGGGCCGTGCCGCTGTTCGGTTTGATTTCTTCGTAGTCGCCGTCGAACAAAAAAGCTCGGCCTTGGGAGCTGTTCCAATCATTAGCGAAGCGATAGGCCCCCCCCGCGAATTCGCCCCAGTTGTTCATGGCCGCAGGCCAAGTCCACGAGTGTGGAGCCCCCTCGAGGAATGCGAACTCGCCGATCTGACCGGTTGAGAAAAAGAATGGACCTTGTTGAAGAAAGGTTAGATTGCGTTGGGAAAACGGGTCTGCGTAAGTCCCCATGACTTCGCCGTAGTCGTTGATGTCTTGGAGTTGCCAGTTGGTTAGACGATTTTGATCTGCGACATTTTGTCCATGGATGACATGCGCTTGATCCCATGTGCCGGTGAGCGAATTGAATACCCAACCGATCCAATCGCCGTAGTTATTGAAGCGCCATGCGCGACAGGGGTTACCATGAATTTGAATGTTAGCGACTGTTCCATCGGGCGAAACCGTGTAAGACTCACAATGTTCCCAATCCTCCGAGTACCATTGCAGGAGAACCTCGCCATTATCATTCATGTCCGAGGCGAAGGGGTATCCAACGGGTTTTCCTGGGATATCGATCATCCGCCAATGGCCGTCTTTCTGAATAACGGCGCATTTCGACTTCCACTGCCAATTGCCACCTGAGTAAAGATATTCACCATCCATCTGCACTACAATGTCGCCATGGTCGTTCGCGCAGCTTGGCCATATCCTAGAGAACCCACCATCGGTCAGTGCTTTGGGAATGGTCCAACTGGTTGCCTTCCACTTGCCAAGGGGATTTCCATGAGTCCCTTGGGATGCAACCGTGAGTTGGTATTCTTGAAGGGCCGTTAGACCGTCATGGTCGAAGTCTCGGGCAGCATCCGACGCATCATCCGGTGAATGGCGGTTGGTGACTTCCCAGTCGTTTGGAATTCCATCACCATCGCGATCATTCGGGTCAACTGGAAGCGATGGCCCAGTGGACGGGGAGCCTGCGAGTGGCGTGGATGATGGGGTGGAAGCCGAGGTCGTGTCCGATGGCGTGGCGTGCAGAAGAGATTTTAGCTGAAAAATACCAAACAGTAGCAGCAGGCAGATCACCAAGCTGGAGAGGAATGCATGAAAGAATCGAACTGAAAGGGTGTTCATAGATATCTAACTGTTTCTAATGATTCTAATTTATTCTCTGACTGCTAGAAATTTGCTTTTGGGGTGAAGGCCGTTGGTTGAGCGGGTGGCCGGACTAGAGGCGGGAAAGAGGTGAGTTTGGGTAAAACTGAAACGTTGAAATTTACAGATGAAGAAGGTCCCGAAAACTGGGATTTTGCAGAATCGAAAAAAGACTCATCGATATTCATCTATCGCAAACGTAGTTCTTCAGTCCGTTTTGCCAAGAGTTTTTTTATCAGCGGTTTGTTGGAGTGTGAGATTATGTCTGTCATGTTTATTCGAGAACCTTGATACGACCGTCGTCTAACTATATTTCAGGTGCCTGCCACGTCGGACTTTGGTCGAGTCCGTCTGGCTCGGGATAACCATCGCTCGACTCATAACCATGTCGAGATGCCCACTCTCCTTGAGAATTCCTAGTACGGTTGAACAAATGAAGAACAGGATCGTCGCCTGTCGCTTGCCGACGGAATCATTTATTTATGCAACTGCGCTTGAGACGTCGGCGAAGCTATTGACCCAGGATGCAGACCTCGAGGGTTTGCCGAACATCACCTAAGTGCCGCTTCCCGATATGAAAAGCTAACCATCCGGGGCGCACTATCCTGCATGAGTGGACGGAGTTGTACGATAGCCAACCTGTGGCGGGTGGCGCGTAAGACCTACCCGCCGCTGGGACCCGAGGATGTGGTTGAAGTGGAGGGTCGGATCGTATACTCCCTCACAACCGGCTAAAATATTTTACAGGCGACGTTGTAAAATAAGCTCACTAAAAATGTTTGAAGCGTTCGCTTGAAGGCGGGTGGTGTTTCTATGGCGGTGTCAGTCGGTAGCCCCATTTTTCGAAAAAAATGGAATCTGATCACTTCTTTATCTCAGCCAAACAACGGCGATCCGAAACGCAACAATCAAACCTTTCAATTGTCTGAAACTTTAAATTGTCCGTGTATCAGTTAGAACGAGCGCGGCGAGCTTGGATAAAGGAGCGGACGGCCAAAACAATAAATCCGATAGAGAGTAAAGAGTTGACGGATTGCGAGATTTTGGCCGCTGGATTTTCGACTGTGCCGTTAAAAATATCGGGGAGAAAGCGAAGGGATCCTATTGTGCCGAAAAGACTGATGAGGGCTACGAGAACGGCGGCATGCATCGCATGTTTTCGTAGATTTTCTTTGCGCGACAGGAGCGCAAAGAAAACAAATAAAACGCCAAAAGCGCATGGGATGAGGGCAGTTTTATGGGCGGAACCAGTTAGGATAAATCCTGCGACGCCAAGAATTAAGTAGGCAAAGCCAAACAGATAAGTAGTGCAAGTCATGGGATGAAAGTAACAGCAGAAAACTCTCAGGATAGTAAAAACATAAAAAAGGGGGAAAGCTGAAGCGCTGAAATTTTGAGGCACTCCGTCCGCTTCGCTGGCGCTGAAGGCGTGACATGCTCACCAATCCGAGCTCTGACAGGTGTGTGAAAACCCTAAATCTCAGAGCATAGTATCGGTCCGACGGCGGGTATGTCGTTGAGAAAATTGTCGTCGAAGATGTTGTTGTGCAAGTCAAGATACGCTTTGATGACCGTCGTGGACCATGCTGTCCGCGCTGCGCGGGTGGACTTTCGCGGGATTTACCAAACCACGCACACGCCTGAGCAGGCAGAATCCTGTCTTAGCGATTGGTGCGCCGCGGCCTTGGCTCTGGGCTGCAAACGATCTGTCGTTTCGCTAGGGGATTACTAAGAGCCGTGAAGAGCTTCACCGCCTACATCAAACACCGCATCACCTCGAGCCTCATCGACGTATTCAATAACCAGTTGGTCCAGATTGATCCACCGCTCGCGTGGCATCACCAATCTCGGGTTCCTGTTTTTCAAAATGAGAGTGCAATCACTTCAGCAAAACTGTCGGTGAGCCCAAACAAATTTCACGCGCGACCTTGTGAAATAAGCTCGCTAAAAATGTTTGAAGCGTTCGTTTGACACGAACATTGGAATCGTTTGATTCTTCTCTGCGTATGCAAACTTCGAGGGAGCTAGAATCTGGGGCCAAGCAAAAATTACGAATTGCTGCGGAGCAATTATTTGCGGAAAAGGGCTTCGAGGCGGTGTCGGTGAGGGACATCACCCAGCGGTCGAAGTCGAATGTGGCAGCGGTGAATTACCACTTTGGCAGTCGTGACGGATTGGTGGCGTCGGTGTTGGAGCGCTGCGTTGCTCCGGTTAATGCGGAGCGCATCGCAAGACTGGATAAGTTGGAGAAGAAAGCGCCGGGAAAAGTTGTGGCGTTAGAGGATTTGATCGGGGCGTTCGTGTATCCGCTCGTGCACGAGGTGGAGAAATCTGAGCTTTCCGAGAATTTGTATTATCGCCTGCTAGGACGGGCTTTTGCGCAGCAGGTTGATGGGTTGCCTCAGCAGATTGAAGAACAGATGCAAGGAGTCATGCGGCGATTCACCCGAGCGTTTGGAAGGGCGCTGCCTACGGTTTCGGAAGTAGACATGGCGTGGAGGATTCATTTCATGGTGGGAGGAGTGGTTTGGCTACTGATGCGGCAGGGCGGTGGAAGTCCAGTGGTGCAGGGCAAGGGGCAAAGCGTGGCGATCGAGACCGCGCTCGGTCGTTTGGTGCGATTCGCTGTGGCCGGCATGGGTGAGGGGCACGAGCTGGATGCGCAGGCGGCGAAAGGTCCACAAGTGTTGTTTGATTTTTGATCGGTTGGATGCAAAGTGCTGTCGAATTCTGCGGGTAGATTTTTTCGGGTTGTAACGAGAAAGATATCAATTTCGAAGTGTTCAAATCTGCAGACTCTCTTAGTTTCTTGCCCCATGTCTGTTAAAATTCGTTTCACCACCGCCACGGCCACCGGTCTTGTTCTTGCTAAAGTCGGACACCCTCAACGCGATGAGCCGCTACAGACTTCCAAAGAGGTTTTTAAAATCGAGGAAAACGATCAAGAGTCACTCTGTGCGATTTTTCTCAAGTCGTTTAAAAACCTAACGGGTTATCGTTTCAGCCATCATTCATCGCTCGACCAGCACGAGATGAATCTCTGTGCAACGGCCATTTTTACCTCAGAAGATGGATTATTAGAAAAAGGCTGCGATATCGCCAAGCGCCTATACGCCAAATCAAACCATCCTAACATCAAATCTGGGGATTTGTGTATTTCCCACATCAAGGGCATCGACGTCGATGGGACTACCACGCAAGGACTCTGCATTCTCAAGTCCGAGAGTGTGGTGCCATTTTTGAGTATTTCCACACGTGATGGCGATCTTGAACTCCACACCGAGCAAGGCATCAATCCTGAAAAAATTGACAAAGGATGCCTCATCATCAACCACCAAGCGGCCAAGGGATACTACGTACTCACCTTTGATCGTAGTGGATCAGATTCGCGTTTTTGGGTTCGCGATTTTCTTGGTGTGATTCCAATCACCGACAGTCCATTTCTCACAAATAAATATGCGAGCATGGCGGTGGATTTCATGGAGAAGGAGAAGAAAGTAAAACCAAGCACATCGGGTGATGCCCCACCGTGGGGCGCTTCAAACGCCGCGCGAGATGCCATCACTTACTTTGAGGGAAAAGAAAAATTCAGCCTTCATGAGTTTGAGGAGGAAGTACTCAAGACCCCTGAAGCCAAGGCTAAATTCGCGGAGCATCGGAGTAAAATTGAGCAGGAGCAGGGACACAAATTAGACGATGACTTTGAGATTTCCAAAAAAGACGTCAACAAAGCAAAGAAGAAAATCCGTTCGACGATGAAGTTAGACACGGGTGTAGAAATCCGTCTCAAGCCCACGCTTGCCGCCAAGCCAGATCAAGTGTTAGAGCATGGCTACGATGAGGCGCGGAAGATGAAGTTTATTAAGATCTACTTCAACGAAGACTTGGGCGAGTGACGTTGGTGTGCGTGAGTTTCGCGGTAGACCCATGCAGTGCCTTATCGAGTTCCCTCATAGAGGGTGCACACGCCGAAAGTGATCGGGGTGGCTGTGGTTTTAGTGTAACCGCAAGATTCTAACAAATCAGTCATGGCCTTGCCGGAGGGGAACGCTTCGATAGAGCCGCCCATGTATTCGTAAGCGTCTTTTTGCCCTGTGAGCAAGCCGGCCATGTGGGGTAGTACGTTGTGGAGGTACCAGCGGTAAGGAATCCGCATGATTCCGTTAGGTAGTGAGAAATCGAGAATCAACAATCGACCGCCGGGCTTGAGGATGCGGTGCATTTCACGCAATGCGGCAGGGTAGTCCGCCATGTTGCGCAGGCCGAATGCGACCGTGACGACGTCAAACTCAGCATCTTGAAAAGGCAGGTCTAGCGCATCCGCAACTAAGGTTTTCGCCATGCCACGTTGAGTCGCATGGACGAGCATGTCTGCACAGAAATCCGAGGCGATGACATCACAAAGCGGGCATTGATCTTGGATTTCTAGAGCGAGGTCGCCAGTACCACTGGCCACGTCCAACAGACGAGACGGCTTCCACTTGCGGATTCTTGCGGTGACGATTTTACGCCACACGATGTCCATTCCAAAGCTGAGAACGTGGTTGGTGAGCACGTAGCGATCCGCGATTCTTGCGAAGGCGTCATGGACGTAAACTGCGTCAGGCATACGGGATGGGTAAACCAGATGAGGCTTTGAACAAGGTCGAATTACTTGATGTGGGTTTTATTAGGGTGAGCGGTAGTTGATTGGGGAGGCTTTAGATCTCACTTGGAAAGACTCTGATCAATGTGGGCTCGTCGGATTGTAGCGCTTTGAGCATCGCTGCAATATTTCGATCCAGTCCTGGGAGAATCAGTTGCGGAAGAATTTCTGCTAACGGTTGGAGTACAAAACGGCGCTCGCCCAGACGAGGATGTGGCAAGACGAGAGAATCAGCGTCGATGACTTCATCGCCAAAATAAAGTATGTCTAAGTCGATCAAGCGGGGGGCATTCCGCACGTGGTTACCGACGCGACCAAGATCACGTTCGATCCCTTGGGTGATTTCTAGCAGTTCAAATGCGGTCCCACCGAAGGCGAGTTCTACCGCCGAATTATAAAAAAACGGTGAGCCTGGAGGGCAGAGTTGAGGTTCTGTCTGATAGATTGACGCTTTGAGAAATACCTCACCGGGCATCGCGATGTCACGCAGACACTTTTGGGCCGCATGTAAGTTAGCGAGGCGGTCTCCGAGGTTGGAGCCTAGAGCGATACCGACGCGATTCATCGATCAGTCTTCAAGATTTTCCAGTTCGGTCACGCCATTTGCTTGGATGCGTTGATTTGCGCCAGCGACCATGGCGGAGGGAATGATGATTGGACGGTCTGCGTCGAAGAGTTCGATGACGAAAAACTCGGGCGGCTTTTCCGGGTGGAGGAGTTCGTGTGCATGCGAGAGGCTTTTCACTTCAACCCCATTGATTTTATCTAACGCAAGGCCGGTGAAGTCTTCGAGCTGGCTGGTAACCGTGTCGCTTTCGATGCGGGTGAGCACGACGATGTCTTGGTGTTTTTCAAACAAGCCCTTGGGCACATAGTCAGTGTATAGGCGGCGCAGCGCGACGTCGTCGAACTTGGAAGTGGCGAGGAGGTTGGTGTCCAAAGGTTGGAAAACGAGGCCAGCGAAAACAATGTAGCGCGGTTTTTTTTCGTACTCCACCGAGTACATTCGTGACCAACTTAGCGGCTTCAGGCTAATTTCAACATCGTGCGAGGAACCATCGCGGAGGTAGCGAGCGGTCACCTTATCCCCAGCGTATTTTCGTTCGATCACCTCATTGAGGTTCACGGTTTCACCGTCGATCGTGATCATCCCAGCGCTGTCGATGGGCATGCCGTCGAGTGACATGAGGATGTCGCATGCTTTGAGAATGCCATCGCTAGAACTGGTGGGGACGACGTCGCTCACCAGCACGCCGAGCCCATCATCTGGAAGGCCGAGTGCTTCGCGCATGGCTGGATTGTGGAGGGGAAATACGCTGGCTCCGAGATCCGCGTAGTGGTCATAGTGGCCGTCTTCGATGTCCTTGAGGAAGCGGCGGATCACCGGGGTGGGGATGATGTAACCGGTATTGTCCGCTTGGCGTAGGCCTTGGAAGGCGACGCCAACGACCTTGCCATCTTGGATGCACGGACCGCCTGAATTGCCGGGATTGATGGCGGCGTCGATTTGAACGATGAGGTGGGAATCTGCGATAGTGTGCGAGTAGGACTGGAAATCGACACGAGAAACAACGCCGCGAGTGACTGATAATCGTTCGCCACCCACCGGGTATCCGATCACGCGGACCTGCGACTCCAAGCTTGGGATGTTTCCAAACTCGAACACGTGAAATGATTCAAAGTCCGTGAAGTCATCAACCGAGAGCAACGCTAGGTCGCAATCATGAGCGATGAATTCGACCTTGGCAGGATATTTCTTGGGGCTTCCGAAAACAGTAATTAGGACTCGCCTTCCGTTAGAGACTACATGCGCGTTGGTGAGAATTTTATTTTTACCGATGATGAATCCTGTGCCAATACCACCGCTGAAGCGTCCTGAGTTCCACGGGGTCTGGTAGTCGGGGGATTGAGTGGCTACCTCGATGCGCAGCACGGACCGATAAACGTCCGAGGGAAGGGGATTTGCTTCCGCAGCGAGGTGCGGCATGGTGAATGCCAGTGAGGTGAAAAAACAAAGCAGACGGATCATAAACTTGTTCAAGATCATAAGGGCTGGGAAGCGGGTCGCAAATAAAAACTGGCGGTCAATCCATCCCAGGGCGCTGGCGAGGATCGGCATGGTGCATTTCATTCTGATATAGGCTTGCAGTTGACGCGTGTGAATTCTATCTCCTTTCGGCATGGATCATCATGTGTATTTTTGGCTGAAGGATGAATTTCAAAATGACGTTGACCGCGCGATCTTCGAGCAGGGACTATCCACACTTTTTCAAATCGGATTGGTGAGCGGTGGTCGGTGGGCTGTGCCCGCGAAGGTCGCCCTCCGACCGGTCATCGACCAATCATGGGACTATGCGTTAAGCATGCAGTTCGCTAGCATCGAGGATCACGATGCCTACCAAGTGCACCCTGACCACGACGCGTTCTTGGGTGCTTTCAAGGATTGGTGGGCTCAAGTTCAGGTAAAAGATCTGGCGTGACTGGTGACTGGCTGAAATGCCTGAGGCTGGCCTTCAATTCCTCTGGCCAAGCAAGCGAATCTAAAGTTTCTGGAGATTTCCATGCGGGGTTAATTTCGAGCAGGTCTTGGAAATAATTTGCGGCGTCTTCGGTGGCACCACATTGGGAAGCTGAAATGACTAATAGGATCATCGCGTTTTCTAACTTATTTGGCGAGAAGCCGATGCGTTGGCCTACAGTCAGGAAGTGGTACGCACGATCGTAGTTTCCGCTCAGAAGGGCAATCCATCCGGCGCGGAGGGCGAAGTCGGCATCCTTAGGGAAGCGGCGGACTCCGGTGTTAAGGATTTCGATCGCCTGTTTGGGGTCGGCGTTTTCGAACGAGCTGTATGCGGCCTCTGAGTAGTCTCCGGGCAGATGTGAAGCTACGGGAAACTCAGTGATGAGTTTGACCCAACAAGCCCGGGCATTTTTGAAATCGCCAAGATCTGCTAGAGCAAGGGCTTCGGTTCTGAGGCAGGGTTCCTCAGGTGCGCCGAGATTCCGAGCGGTGCGGGCGAGTTTGCAAGTGGTAGATGCATCTTCCTTGTTGGCTTGCAGGGCGAGTGCCAATTCAAGACAGGCTTCCGCGAAACGTGGCTTACCCACAGCGGCGAGGGTTCCGGGTTCTGCGATGCGGAGAGCCACGATTTTTCTCTGTTCGGGCGTTGAGTTTTTTGGGGCTTTGATTGACGCAAGTAGTTCCTTCATGCACCGACTTAGATTTTCGAAGGCGGGTTTGAAATCGGCTTGCTCCCAACCGATCCAATCTTCACGAAGCCGGAGATTGGACAAGTCTGGGATGTCAGCGGGCCATGTTGATAGAGAATCCGCCTTTCTTCCTTGCAGCCACGAGATACGTGTTTGTGAAATGTGGCGCAGCGATGGAGGGAGGTTGGTAGCTTGGTTGATACATGCTTGAATCCAATCTGGGTGATTCGATTGCAGGCTCAGCGCGAGGGCATTAGCCAGTATAGGTCCATTATTGCCCGCGGCTTGAATTTCCGTTAGTACTGCGGCGGAGTCCTGTGAGCGAAAAGCGGTGACCAATTCAGCAAGCTCTTGAGATGTCGCATCATAAGGTTGCGACTGAGCGATTCGCTCTGAAAGTGGCAAGGTCGCGCTCGGATCGGCAGTCCGGAATGGAGTTACTTTGAATTCTTTGATGAGATTTAAGAAATCAAGCTGTGGAAAAATACCGAAGACGGCATCAAAATCACACGTTTCAAATGCCTTAATACGATCCCGTGTGGCAATGCGTTCGAAGGTGCGTTGACTTTCATTGTATTTACTTGCTGTTAGAGCTTGGCATAAGCAATCGAGAGCGGCTAACCCTTTATCGTCGATGGCGACAGGTGGGTGATCGCTGCGTTCAAATCCTGGAAGCGGTAGTAGTTTGTGCGAAGTCAATGATCCATCGGTCTCGCCGATGATCACGGAGTTTTGATAGAAGATGAGTGCTGAAATCGAAGACTTTGTCTCGATAGGTGCGTGGGGAGTCCTCAAGATTTTAAGAACTTTATCATCGACGACGAAGGGTCTATTTTCAGGGTTCTTCATCAATCCATTCCATAGGTTCGGAAATCGATTCCATGAAAAACGAGAGACCAGAGCATCGATCTCGAGTGAATCATCCTTCTCATCGGATATTGAGATCAACGATGCAACGGGTGCTTGATGCGCTCCTTGATCTTGAAGCGTTAGAATGGAATTTCCATCGGGAGAAAATTGTGCATGAAGCAATCGGATGGGAGTTTCCAGTGGTGTCGTGGTGACGGGTTTGACGGGAGATACTGGAATATCTATCAGTCCACCGTCAGCAGTGATCAAGCGGAGACGAGCGCGGTCTAGGAAAGCAGCAAGAGGAGGCGCTGAGGATGTTGTGGATGTTTCCGTGGTGCGGATGATTTCTCCCGTCGCCGTGTCTCTGATGTGCCAGACCAATGTCTGCTTTTGCTGATTTACCCATGCAGGGTGGGCCATCAGTAGTCCATCTTTTGAAAAAACGATGACGGAAGACGGCGTGAGATCCTCGGGAAGTATTCCGAGATTTCGGATGGGTTTGAGAGAATCCGCGTTGCACAATAAAGTCGTGGAGTTTCGTTGAATTACGATAGATTTTGAGATGGGATCAAGCACTAGACAACGGGTTTCACTTCCCGTAGTCGGGAACAATACCGCCTTGATTTGTGGGGTGTTTAAATCCCACCGCACCGTGGTGTTGTCCTTGCCACCAAGGCTTACCCAGAGTGAAGAGGGAGGTACGAAGGCGAGTTGATCGATCGGCATCGAATGTTTGAGTGTAAGCGTTGGTAGATTCCAAATCGTCTCGCGGAGGATGGATTCAGCAAAGTTTCTTGCTACTTCTGAGGTAGGGTCTTGCTTCAATGCGGAAACGATTAGAGAGAGCGCCTCGTCGGGCCGATTTTGCTCGAGCTTCAGTTTGGCGGTCTCGGATCGAGCATCCGCGAGTTGTGAGACGAATGCTTTCTCAACCCCAATAGGTGGTTTTTCTAACAAATTAATTGAGATGGGCCGCTCTTGGTTCACGATCAGCGCCAGCATGATTAGACCCACAAGCAGCAACCAAGTGCTGTAAAACCGTAATTTAGAGATGAATGGACTTCTTTGTGGCATCTTCCATGCATTCAACGCCGCTGGCAGAGTCTCACGTCTGTAGCGGAGTTGATTCATCGTGATTTTGCCGGATCAGAGGCCACTTTTTTGGATCAACTCGCGGAGTTGGACTTGGAATTCTTTTACATCTTGGGGCGTGGGTTGGTAGCCAACGGTGTCGGGATCCAAACCGGGACGACCGGTTTGATCGAGCATCCAGACACCGGTTTCACCATCACTGAAAGTCACCTTGCCGCTGACCAAGGCGCCCGGAAGAGTCAGGCTGTCCATCGTCGTCGTGACAAATCCCGTCGGAACTAGAACGGGCTTTTCCTTTTCTTTCGCCTCCACCTTGGGCTCCTCGATCAACTCGATGCCGAGGTCAAGGATAAGGAAGCGGGTGTCCATGTAGGTGACGGTGTGTCCGAAATCATCTTTCAGGTGGCGTTGAAGATCTGACATGGTGGCTCCCTCGGCGGCCCACTGCTTGAGTGCGGCTTTTTGATCCGAAGTAAGTTGACTGGCACTGAACATGTTTGATTTTTGAATAATGCTAGCGGATTGCCAAGTCTCAAGATCAAGCAAACAGCGATGATTGGCTCAGCTCGCCTGATGACCTTTGATTCGCCATGTTCTTGGGGTGAGGTGACAGCGATTCTGATTGGCGGATTTGGTCCCGCCTAAATGATCACGGCTATACCCAACTTGCCATCATTTCGCCTTGATGAATTGCCTGATTGATTTTCTGCGGTCATGTGTGCATCGTCTTGTTCGATTGGCACCATGGGCCGATAGTCAGCTGAATTTCACAAAGCACGATGCAAGAAAACGTCAAGTCACCCGAAGCCATGGAGGCCGCAGGACGAGAAATGGCCAGCAGGTTCGGCAGGGGTTCTGTGATCGCCTTGGTGGGTGGATTAGGGGCGGGAAAGACTCACTGGGTAAAAGGATTTGTCGCGGGGATGGGATCTGTTGCGGAGGTTACCAGCCCGACCTTTGGAATTCTCCATGAATATTTCGGAGGCAGGATTCCGGTGTTTCATTTTGATTTTTACCGCTTGGGCTCCGCTGCGGAGTTGATCGCGCTCGGGTGGGACGAGTTACTTGAGCAAGACGGCGTGATCCTCGCGGAGTGGGGAGATCGATTCCCAGAGTTGCTTCCGCCAGAAACTCATTGGTTGCAATTCACCTTCGAGAGCGATGGGAGTCGTTCATTAGCTTGGCAGTCTTAGAGAGCACCGAGCGCCAGCGCAGGTCCCACCAAGCTTCCCGCGCTTTGCATCAAGCCGCCGGCGGTGCGACCGAGTGCCGCAGGTAGCCCGCAGGAACTCAGGGAAATCACAAGCGCTGCGAGTGCAGACCATTTCAAGAAACATTTCACGTAGGCGAAGATTCACATTCTCACTACCGAGTCAAGTGACACAACGGGACGAACCGAAACTCGGATGTGGGTTTACTTGGGCAACCCTGTGTCGCAGGGCTCAAAAAACAAGGTGAGTTCGTTGCGGTTGTAGGTCAGATGGGTCTTGGCGAACAATTTCAGGCCTTCGCCCGCCGCCGTAGCCACCGCCGACTCAAACAACTCGTTGATTTCATCAAAGGTGGAAATTCCAGTGGTTTTCAGAGTAAAAATCACCCAACTGGGCTTTTTAAGGTTTTTTGATAATCGACCCACTTGGCGAATTGATTCACGGGGGTCTCCGTTCATGTCCGACAAAATCGCGTCGTAACGCATCGATGCGTTGGGCTTGAACGCAGCGACGTCGAGCAAGCCAAATGTTAGGTCGGGGTGGCGATCCAGTCGCTTATCGAGCGGTGCTCGATCGATCGCCGTCACTTTGTATCCACGTGCTAACAGTTCAGACGTCATGCCGCCAGGACTGGCGCCAAGTTCAAGCCAGTGACTTCCTTTGCGAAGAGGACTACGATGCATCAAAATAAAGTGGAGAGCTTCCGCGATTTTTGCACCAGCACGGCTGATGGTGTCTGGTGAGTTCTGGCTGATGTATTTGGTGCCACCTGGATAAAAACCATTAGAATTTTTTGGATTCTGCATTCCGCAGAAGAGGCCCTCTTTTCCGACGAGACAAAACAAGGTTGGCGAGTTGCAGTCTTGAGCTTCCACGTCTTTAAACTCGGCAACTTTTTGGGGGAAAAGCTGTAGCGTCCTGCCGCGAAGGTTTGACGCGAGGGATTTGTAGTAGCGGTTGTTAGCGCTTGGATCGAGTTGGCCGATAAAGATGGCTTGTGGGTTACGACTACCGAATTTTTTCAGTAATGTTTGGGATGCTTTTTCAATAAAAGCTGGCATTTTTTCAGGGTTGCATGGCCAAGCGTGCTCGACGGGAAGATTCCACCTGACGAATTTCGAGGCGTCCGCAAGCTGCAGTGCCGCTGGATTTTCGATTTGAATTAGGTAGTACTCGCTACCCAGTTTTTTAGAAAATATTCCTGATAGACCTAAAATGATTTCTTCGGAAAAATTTTCAAACACCTCTGAAACACGAATGATCCACGGAGAATTTTTCGGTATAGGAGAGGGAGGATTCAAAATAATAATTGCAAGGCCAGTAAGCCAAGACGCGCCCCGATTCTAACGGCTAAGATCTTCTTGGTACATCAACATGAACCCACTTTGATGAAGCACTGCTACCGCGAATTCATAATCTTCCACGTGCATCGCTAACATCGACCGGCCTTCTGGACTTGGCATCAGCGCGTAGGCGAAATCAATGTTTGTTTCCGCAATCATCAATGTGTCGAGGCACTGAAGAAGCCCTGGACCTGATTCACGCATCGCGATCACGATCAGTTCGCATGTGGTGAATGGAATTCCTTTTTCCATGAACAATTGCTCGGTGCAACTTGGGTCTGAGACCACAAGCCGTGCCACCGTCGCATCACGCGAATCCTGCATGCTTAAGCCAATGACTTCGATGTTCGACGAGCGGAGAAGTTTCACCAACGCTGCCAATGCTCCCGCGCGATTCTGCAAGAGAACCGAGAACTGGCGCACCGGTTCGCTGTGATCAATAATCGTTTCAGACTCCATTTGAGCGATGCTATCTCATTCGGTGGACCCATGCAAGACGATCATCCGCGCTGAGTAGACACCGATGTGAAGGTGCGACGAATGTGGCATTATTTCTATCCGAAAGCTCGGAGATCAGGCGTAACTACGGATCGAAACGTGGACTTCTTCGTAGACGAGTGGTTCTTTATGCAGGGTCGGTGGCGTGCCTGGACCATGGTATTCCCATGCGGCAACGTGTGCGAACTGTTCGTCGTCGCGCCTGGCTTCACCCGCTTGGGTGGTGCCGGCGATGACCTCGGAATCATTCTCAAAAAATTGGTGCTCAGTGCGGAAGTGGCCACCACATGATTCCTCGCGGGCGAGAGCGTCGTGACACATGACCTCGCCGAATTCGATGAAATCCGCGACGCGTCCGGCTTTTTCGAGTTCCATATTCGCATTGGATCCGGAGCCTGGGATCATCACGTTAGACCAGAATTCCTCGCGGATTTTTGGGATTTTTTCGAGGGCCTCCGTGAGACCTTCCTTGGAGCGGGCCATGCCGCACTTATCCCAGATGATGTTGCCGAGTTCGCGGTGGAATGAATCCACGGTGCGCTTGCCTTGGATGTTTAGGAGCTTGTTGACCCTCTCGCGGGTTTCGGCTTCGGTTTGTTTGAACTCAGCCATCTCGGTGTTGATCGATCCTGGCTTCTGCGTAATCAAGTAGTTGGCGATGGTGCTTGGAATGACGAAATATCCGTCAGCAAGACCCTGCATGAGCGCTGATGCTCCGAGGCGGTTGGCGCCGTGGTCTGAGAAATTTGCCTCACCAAGGACGTGGAGACCTGGTATGTTAGACATTAGGTTGTAGTCGACCCAGAGTCCGCCCATGGTGTAATGGACCGCTGGGTAAATCATCATCGGCAGCTTGTAGGGGTCTTCTCCGGCGATTTTTTCATACATTTGAAATAGGTTGCCGTAGCGGGCACGGATGGTGGCCTCACCGAGACGCTTGGTGGCATCCCGGAAATCCAGATAAACACCGAGGCCCGTGGGTGCGATGCCGCGGCCTTCGTCGCAGACTTCCTTGGCGGCGCGCGAGGAAATGTCGCGCGGAGCGAGATTGCCGAATGATGGATACTTGCGCTCAAGGTAGTAGTCGCGTTGGTCCTCTGGGACATCGGCGGCGCTCATCTGCTTGTTGCGTAGTTTCTCGGCGACCTCAGCGGACATGGGAGCCCAGATGCGACCGTCGTTGCGGAGCGACTCTGACATGAGTGTGAGCTTGGACTGATAGTCGCCGCTAACAGGAATGCAGGTCGGGTGAATCTGGGTGTAGCAAGGATTGGCAAACAGTGCGCCGCGGCGGGCAGCCCGCCAGGTAGCAGTGACGTTGCAGCCCATGGCATTCGTCGACAAAAAGAAGACATTACCATAGCCACCACTCGCAAGAATCACGGCATCCGCTGCGTGGGTGGAGATAAGTCCAGTGTTCAAGTCACGAACAACGATGCCCTTTGCGTGGCCGTTGACCAGCACGAGATCGAGCATCTCAGTGCGTGGGTACATTTTTACTCCACCTTTGTGGATTTCCTTTTCGAGTGCTTGATAGCAGCCGATAAGGAGTTGTTGTCCAGTCTGTCCCCGAGCGTAAAATGTGCGGGAAACTTGCGATCCGCCGAAAGAGCGGTTGTCTAACAGTCCTCCGTACTCTCGTGCGAAAGGCACACCTTGGGCAACGCATTGATCGATGATTGAATTAGAAATTTCCGCGAGACGATAAACGTTCGCCTCGCGCGAGCGGAAATCACCGCCCTTGATGGTGTCGTAAAACAAACGCCGGACCGAGTCACCGTCGTTCTGATAGTTTTTTGCACCATTGATTCCACCTTGCGCGGCGATCGAGTGGGCTCGGCGCGGGCTGCCTTGGTAACAGAAGCACTTCACCTGATAACCCAGCTCGGCGAGTGAGGCGGCAGCGGATCCTCCAGCGAGACCGGTGCCCACGATGATGACGGAAAATTTTCGCTTGTTCGCCGGATTAATAAGCTTGGAGTCCATCTTGTGCTTGGACCATTTTTGATCAAGCGGGCCGGACGGGATTTTGCTATCGAGGACGATGGACATGGTGGAAGAGTGGTTAGATTTCCGTGGTGTTTGATACTTATGCCTTGAGGACACCGCAGAGGACTGAAATCGGGATGGAGATGAAGCCCGCCCAAATGGCGAAACTGTAAATGCGTGCGATCGCTTGGATTAGCGATTGTGATTTCTCGGTGCGAAGGCCGAGAGTTTGAAAGATGGACGCGACGCCGTGGGAGAGGTGGGAGCAAAGCAAACTCATGGAGATGATGTAAAAAACCACGACAAGTGGATTTTGAAATCCGATGATGACCATTTCATAGGGATCAATGGCTCCAATCCTCGCGAGTTGCGCATCGATGCGCACGGTGTAATGGAGAATGTGGAAAATCACAAAAGCGAGAATCGTAAGACCAGAGACGATCATGATTCGCGACGACTTGCTGGCTTGGATCGTGGCCTTGTACTGATAGGCTTGGCGGGCCTTGCGGTTTTGCCGCGTCAGGCAAATGGTTGCCACCACGTGCAGGACGAGAGCCACCAACAGGACGATCCGCGCGATCCAGACGCCGGCACCGTGGAGCATCTCGTGAAGGAATTTTGCGTAGTCATTGAATGCTTCGCGCCCCACGTACATCAACAAGTTGCCGCTCAAATGCCCAGCGAGGAACGCGACCAGTACAAGACCGGTGATGGCAATAATGAGTTTTTTCCCAATAGAAGAGGACCAATAGGTGTCGAGACAACGAGTGAGGGCATTCATAGAGATGGAAAAACGTGGCTTATAAGCCCGGGCGAGAAATAGACATGGAAAGTGTGCTTTTCAAGGGGAGAGTCGGTTCAAAGTGAAATCGTTGGGTCAAATGGCGAAAAATGCCTGCAGCGAGTCTATTTGTCGATGGTTTGAAAAGTTGGCTCATGGATTGCTAATAATTCTAATCATACAACCCATGGAAATGTTCAATGGCTACGACCCTGGAAAATTTTACGATGAAATGTTTAGCTCGGACGGTAGCGTTCGGAGTCATTGTAGCCCGTTGTGGAGTAAATTTGGCAAGCTCGATCAGCAAGATTTCCTCGCCCGAAAAACCATCTCCGAACTCTACTTCCTCCGCCAAGGGATCACCTTCAATGTCTATCACGATGATCGAGGCACAGAACGAATTTTTCCATTTGATTCGTTAGCTATCGTAAGTTCGTGCATTTCTGTTTTTGACTAAGGATGCACTTTGATGCAATGTTTTCATCATAAATTTGAATATCACCCTCGCGTGATTGGCGTGGACACCCATTACCTGCCGGCTGCGGGATGGATTGGTTTTGATCCAACTAACAATACTCTGGCGGATGAACGCTACATCAAGGTTGCAGTCGGTCGTGACTACGAAGATGTCGCTCCTGTTAGAGGTAGCTACAGCGGCACGGATCACTGCCAAATGTCGGTCGAGGTGGTGGTGGAAAGAATTTAGTTAGACCTGTCTGTATGGAGGCTTGCGGGTAGAATTATACTGGGTGAATTGTCTGAATCATTGATTTTCATGGCTTTAAATTTACCTTGGCAAGCCTGAGTGAAAAGCCAAAATCTCTTCTGACATCCGTTTCCATGAAAAAAACCACCGAGCCCGTCGGTGAATCTGTGAGCCGTTTTTAAAATGAAAACAGCATGACGGACTTGGTATTATTCGATTAGATCATTATGTTTAAATCATCCATTTACTCAGTAAATTCGCTCAGCATTCCACTTTCAGTCGTCGCCCTGTCGGTCATTCCATCCACCCTTCAAGCAGCCGATGGAGTTCCAGTCTCGGCGATCAACTCCGGCGACACCGCATGGATGCTCACTTCGACTGCGCTGGTTCTTTTCATGATGATTCCTGGTCTCGCGTTGTTCTACGCCGGTTTGGTGAAATCTCGCAACGTGCTCTCGATATTCATGCAATGCTTTGCGCTAACGTGCATCATGAGTCTGCTCTGGATGGTCTGCGGCTACAGCCTCAGCTTCACGGATGGTAATGCCTTCATCGGCGGATGGAGCGCGTGTTTCCTCCAAGGAATCACTCCAGATTCAGTGCCTCGGTCCGATGCTCCGACCATCCCCGTGCTCTCGCACTTCGCCTATCAAATGATGTTTTTCCTCATCACTCCCGGTCTGTTCATTGGCGCCTTCGCCGAGCGGATGAAATTTTCGGCAGTGGTGGTTTTCAGTATTTTTTGGAGTCTGTTAGTTTATTTGCCGTGCTGCTATGGAGTCTGGCATAAAGCCGGTGCCTTCATGGGGCTCACGGGTGTTATCGATCTCGCCGGCGGCATCGTCGTCCACATCACGGCGGGGGTCGCGGCGCTTGTCGCTTGCATCATGGTCAAGCCTCGCTCGGGGTTTCATCACCAACCGTTTCTTCCCCACAATTTACCCTTCACCATCATCGGTGCAGCGATGCTCTGGGTCGGTTGGTTCGGCTTTAATGCTGGAAGCCAATTCGCTGCGAATGGTAATGCCGCCATGACTCTGGTGGTTACACACCTGTCGTCCTGCGCTGCTGCCGTTGTTTGGATGGCGATCGAGTGGATTAAAAATGGCAAGCCCAGCGTGCTTGGAATCGCCACGGGCAGCATCGCGGGTCTCGCCGCGATCACCCCGGCTGCGGGAAAAGTCGGACCCATCGGTGCGATCATTATCGGCTCGATTTCCGCGTCGGTTTGTTGGCTCGCGTGCAGCAAGCTGAAGGCGAAATTCAAATACGATGACTCACTCGACGTGTTCGGCGTGCACGGGGTGGGGGGCTTCATCGGGACTATTCTCGTCGCCGTCGTCGGGACGAAATCTTTTTGCGGCGGGCTCGGTGACTTTGCCATCGGCGCCCAATTGAAAATTCAACT
>Ga0209190_1000582_pt1 | contig 26684 bp, 36 predicted proteins | sample M_140205_XF_Meta_FD_187315 | JGI IMG/M metagenome (GOLD analysis project Ga0209190, IMG submission 187315) | Freshwater microbial communities from Lake Montjoie, Canada to study carbon cycling - M_140205_XF_MetaG (SPAdes) (version 2) | ecosystem: Environmental > Aquatic > Freshwater > Lake...
ATAAGCTCGACAAGGTAACTCTCTGCCATGCTCATCCCATGCTCGACAAGGTTCATTTTAAATTCAGTCATCATTGGAGGCGCGCCCGCGTTAAAGGCCGTTACATCACGGGACGCAAGCCAGCCGCCGATTGCAGCAAAGCCGCCCGACTTGTACCACCTCCACATTTTCTCCGCAGCTTGGGGGGTCATGCGCGGGGCGTGCGACCAAACGCAAAACCACCGGCGGTCTTGAGAGTCAAGCGAAATCGGCACGGGGTCATTAGAGAACGCCAACACGAACACGCGGTTTGCCATCTGGTAGGGATGCAGACCCTTGCGGTTCACTGTCAGCATCTCAGGCGGGGCGGCAATGATTGGCTTTAATTTATTAGCTAACGCGCGGCGTTCTTTTGCGTCCGGCTCTTTGAGTTCATTCAAAATGAGAATCTCAGACTCAAGGGCGTAGCCAAACTGCGACGACATGGTGTCGTTATCTAGCAGGCCGCGATTCTTTAAATGCTCACCACAGACCGCCCAGATAAAGGGTGCCCACATGGTGTCCTTGCCTGAGCCTTGATCGCCGCCATGCAACACGGCGTGATTGATTTTAATCTCGGGGTGTTGCACCTTAAAGGCCATCACGTTAAAGATGTGTTCCAGTTCGTCAGCGTCAGGCACAAGCGTTTTGCAATGCTCAAGCCACGGCGTCACGTCACCGGCGGCAACAGTTGGCCGCGCATCGCGCCAGCGATTGCCGTAAAGGTCGCCATCACGGGCGACAATGACTGACTCGCCTGCGGCGTAAGTGATACCGACAAGCGCCTTCGCACCATGCTTTTGACGATTTTCATCAAAGCAGATTGACGCCTCGACCTTGGGGTTCTTGCCGTGGATTGAGTTGCATTTGATGTGACGAAACAAGGCGTTAAAAGTTGACCTTGATACTTCGCGGCGGTCTTGCATATCAAAATAGGACTCATCATCCTGAATGTAGGCGAAGCGCTCATACCACTGCGCCTTCTCAATGCGGCCTAGTTCTTTGCGCTCAACTTCGGCGACCACGGCGGCGGCGTCATCGGTAAACATGTCGGACGGCGTCAATTTTGATAAGGCCGCGTCCATAGCCAAGGCCAGCAGCTCATCACGCAAGCCGTGGGCGTGCTTGGGGCCACCATTCTCGGACACCCACTCAAGAAACGCGCTAGAGCCAAACTCGACGCAGTGGCTATGCAGGCAACAGTAGGCGCGGTTGGCGGGCATGTAACGGCCTTCAGGGTTGCCGTCCGTATGCTCGGCTGAGTTGGGACACATCACGCCCGCCCAGCCCTCAGCGTTGGGCTTGGACAGTAGCAAACCTTTGCCAGACAGCCACGCCATCACATCGTCAGCGCCATCGTCTGACAATCGAATGGGACGCACGCCCACCGAGTCAGCAGGTGCAGGCACTACATCAAGGGCAGTGCAGATTTGCTCAAGCGTGAAGTCGCGCTCTGGATAAAACTCGACAAGTTTAGACGCAAAGTTGTTGCGGTCTGGTTTCAAGTTAATCGAACCAGGCAGTCGAAAGTTGCGCACGGCATTGATCGCGCCCTTGTCGGTGTAGCCCGCATCGGCGATGGCTTTAATGGCGGCGGCAAAATCGGCCTTTGTAGGTTGTTCTGAGAAGGCATAGCCCCACTGGAATGAACCCTCTGAGGTTTCCATTTTCCAAGTCGGCTCGATTGGTGGCACTTTGGCTTTGGTGCCTACGTCGTCCAGCACCATCACAAGCACGTACTCGCAGTTGGCAGCACTGGCGCTGACGTGGCCATCTTTGAAGCGGTCAATAATGAATGACGCCGTGTTGCCGTAAATCGCCCAGTCGTCTTTGATCCGTGCGGTAGGCAACATAGCCGGCCATGTGCATTTGATCGCGCCGTCTGCGTGGAATTGCAGTTCTTTGCCAATGGGCTTCTGGCGCACGATCAGCGCAGTCTCACCCTCGGGCGCCAAAGAAATTAAAAAATCTAAGAAATTCATGTTGTTGCCTTATGTTTATTATTGAATGACCTGCACGGTCAACCATTCGCTTTCCCACTCTGTTTCTGTGCGGTCAAAAAACCCAAAGAAATCCCAACCGCCCAACCGATACCGGCGCGCTACACCGTAATTTATTTTTAAAACAGGCGCCCAATACGCGGGGCTAAACCCCATGCTTGTTCTGCTAACTGTTATTTCAGATATAAGTTTCATGTCAGCCTTTTCCGTAGCGGGTCATAGTTTCTACTTCAGCGTTCAAGGGTAGGCCATCTGCCCACGCCGGCGCTGTACACATCACACGTTTTAATTTTTCTGCGGCGTAGGGGTCTGCGGTTTCAAGCACAATTTCATCATGCACATGCAACACAACGTCGTCGAGTTGGCGCAGGGCGTGGCGAAGCAAATCGTTGGCCACTGCCTGCGTTACATTTTCACATGCCAAGCCTTTCCACAGACGGGCGCGTGGCCATTCTTTTGCATCTTGCGCTGGCTTCCATGCCGCTTTGGCATAACTGACGCCCTCTGATTCCAATTTGGCATAGGGGTAGCACAAAATGCGGCCAGAGGGTAGGGCATACCATAGGTGCAGGCCATCATATAAATATGTTATACGGCCAGCCTTAAACTCGCGCCCTTTGTTTCGCATGGCGCGGGTATAGGATTCCTCTAAAGCCGACCAGTAAGGTACGCTCCAAGGATTAGCACGGCGCCAGCCATCAACCATTCGCTTGGCCACAGGCTCTGGAAGACTAATACCGTAAGCGCGGCCCATGGCAGCAAATGCACCAACGCTTCCAGCAAACCCACACGCAAGTTCCTGTACCTTTCCAATCTGGCGCTGATCCTTGGTGACGTCATCGATGCGAATGTTGAAGGTGGCGGCGGCGTTGACTTTGTAGACGTCTTCGCCGGATTTAAAGAGATCCAATTTGTTTTGACCTCGGCTTGAGAGCCACGGGTTGACTCGGGCTTCGATGGCTGCCCAGTCGGCGACGACAAGGTGCTTGCCTTCGGCTGGGATGATTGCAGGTCGGAGCATTCCTTTAAGAACATCGGTAACGCGCTTTCCATACCTTGGCACGATTGCATGGCCTCGCACCATTGCGTGACGGACATCGTCGGGTTCTTCGGCGCACTTTCGGGTGAAGTTGTGAACCTGCGCGCCATACGAAGACGCTCGGCCTGTCGCAGACCCTCCAGCGAATACGAAAGCTCCTCTAACTCTCGCGTCCTCCTCATCTGCCAAAGCTGCGAGTCGGCTAAATTTTGCGACTGACGACGCCCAAAGGTCGTCTGCGCATTGGATGACTTCTTGGACGTCGGCTGGGACTTCATCGGGGTTCTCCATCAATAAAAGGTTTGCACGAACTGTTTTGTCGATGGAATATTTGCCGTCTTTTTCCATCAACTTCTTGGCCTCGTCGCCTACGCGCTCAAGTACCCACTCGCGCATGCGTGGCGACCGGACGCTAGCAATAGCGCCGTTGGTCACTTCCTTGACAATTTCCTCGATCTCGATCAACTCGTCTGACGCGTACTTAACTGCGGCGTGGCACAGCGGCACGTCCACCAGCACGCCTCGGTCGTTGATCTGTTCGTTGACGTGATAGTCTTCTAATTCTTCTGCGCTAAGGTCACGCATGCCCTTGCTGATTGCACGCATGGCGCGCACGTCTTGCTCGCAATATTTAATCATCTCGGCCATGAGTTCTGGCGAGTCTTTGAATGGCGGCACGCACATCAAGCGGATCAGTTGCGCGCCTCTGTGATCTTTCTTCATGGACGCGCCAGCAAAGCGGCCAACGTCCTCCAGACTGCCAGGCGCGCAGTTGGCGCGGGCTTGTGTTGCAGTGCAATAGAATTGCTCCAATTTAAAATTGATCTGCAACACGTACCAAAAGATCAAACGCTCGAACGCCGCGTTGTGCGCCCTGATCTGGCCGGTGTAGTTGCGTACGCGCTCGGGGAATGGCTGGGCAGGCGTCCACGTCACCACGTCTTCATCGTCAAACGCGTAGGACATGCACAGCACATCGGTACTGGCATCCTGCGCATAGTTGTACACGCCTTTGGCGCGTAGGTCGCACATACTGCGCGTTTCAAAATCTAACCAAAGCATTGGCGTCTCCTTTCCAATGGGCGCTCATAACGCCCATCAGAAAAGTTACGCAGCGCGGCGGCGACGTGCAGGCGCTTTGGCAGCTTCCTGCTCGGCAGTTGGCCAAGCTGGCTCATCGGCCTTGGGCTTTTCACCATCCATGCTTACCCACTCGACAACTTCAAACACTGGCGTGTAAATTTTGCCGTAGGATTTGTGGGCGTAGTGGTCTTTCTTCAGACGCACGATTGGCACTGGTTTGGTTTGGTCTTTCTCGACCTGCTCGGCCAAGGCCACGGCCAAGGTTTGAACCGCACGCTTGCCGCCCACTGACGTGGTGGTGAAACGCGCTTCCATGCCTTTGTCTTCGCCTGATATGCACTTGATGGACATACCGACCTGAGTTTCCCAACCCTTTTTGGCTTGGGGCGGTGCCTCATCCAACTCAGGCAGTGGGTTGCTCACGCTGGTCATTTTCTCGCCCAACACTTCGCCATCGCCCCAAGCGATGAAACCATGCACGAATGAGAAAGGGTTGACTGCCCAGACAGCGTCGTCCTCAACTTCGGTTTGATCTGCACCAAAGACCCAGTGGCCAGTTTTGTCCATCTTAATAATGACAACACCAGACGGGCCAACTTCGGCTTGGATCGAACGCAAAGCGCTAGACAAAGTAGAAACAGCGGGGAGATTAGCTTGAGAGAAGGTTACTAAATTAGACATGATTTTTCCTTACTGTAGTTTAGATAAAGCTCCACGCAAGTGGGAGCCCAAGAGCATCACTTCGGGGCGCGGATCATCCGCGCTTGCCAAAGTGTTACCTGACGAGATGGCGACCACGAGGTCTTCCGGTAGGCCGATCTTGCGCTTTTTGAGCGCCTTTTCGGCCTTGGCGGGGGAGACGACAGTAGTCTCCATCACTTCAGATTCTGTGAGGCCATAGGCAAACAAAGCAATCTTTGCTTTTTCGTCGTCTGACCATGACCGGATGGCACGCTTGGCCACCAGTTTGTATTCGGGCAACTTAGCGCCAGACTCAAGCATCTGCAATGCAAGGGCGCGCAAGTCTTTGATCCAATCTTCTAGCATGTCAGCGGTTTTAAGATAGTCGCTGATCTGCGGTGCTGGCAACGCTTCAATTTGCACCTTAAGCGCACGGTCGGCAGCGCCTGTCATATTGGGGCAGATGGGCTTGGCCGCGCACCACTTGCAGTGATCGCCCACGGCCAGCTTTGCGTCAGGCTTCTCGGCTTGCTTAACGGCCTGCACCAACTCCAATTCAAACTTGGCGATGCGCTCAGGCGTTGTCACCCAGCGGCGTATCTCAGGCGGCTGGACAATGACCATCTCAATCTCAGTCACGCCATCAAACGCCCACTGCGCTTCTTTGGTACGCATAGCAGCGGCGGCGTAGAACATCAGTTGCGGGTTTTCCTCAACCTCGACCATAACGCCGTCACCGAATTTCCAATCCAGTACAACAGCGCGATTGCCAATACGACCAATAAGGTCAGTAGACCCAAAAACACCGTCAAGCAAGTTACCAAAATTGACGCTTGTCTCGGCCTCGATTTCCATGATTCGTTCAGGATCGATTGCATCTAATGCCTCCAATGCCGGTTTGATTTTAGTATCAATCAATTCTTGCGTCAGAACTTGGTCTTCATAGCGTGAGCCAAGGTAATGCTCAGGAGCTTCGTCGCCCATGATGAGTTCGGCCATGACATTGTGAAGGAGTGTACCTTCGTCAGCGTATTTGCTGGATGGCCTTGGCGGCATTTTTTGCACCAGCGCCACACTGCCTGGGCAGTTGATGACGCGCTTGGCTGTAGAGCCACCGACGATGTTACTGTGTTGCATCTGATGTCTCCGTTAAAGCAATAAGAGCGTCACGCAACTGTTCTGTTTGCGCTCGCGTAAGGTTTGTGCTGGCGTAACCACAATGGCGATGGACGCTAATCCAAATGCCACCTTCATATTCGCTTAATGTAACGCTAGACCCTTGTTGATCTGCTTCTACTCTAATGTCCATTTGACTCTCCTTTATTGAATTGAAATTGAATATTAGCACAGAAATAATTGTTGTGCAAATCTTTTTTACATGTATACTTTACGGCATGCGAGAAAAAGAAATTGAAATTTATTTTGATTGGGCTGTGCAGCGCATCGGTGGCCGGACTTGGAAGTTTACTTCGCCCGGACGCAAAGGTGTAGCAGATCGCATTGCGTGTTTACCCGATGGCCAAACTTGGTTTGTGGAATTGAAAACCAAAGGCGGCAGATTGTCAGAACTGCAAAAATTATTTGAGGTGGACATGCTGTTGTTGAATCAGAACTACACATGTTTATGGACTAAGGAACAAATTGATGGTTTCATTACGACCCTATCAAGAGACAGCCGCTGACTTTCTCTTTGAGCATGACCGCGCCATGATCTTGGCGCCAGTGGGTGCGGGTAAGACCGCCATCACACTGACGGCCATGTGGGAAATGATCCGCGACGGGCATGTCAAGCGCTGGCTGGTGCTGGCGCCCAAGCGCGTCTGCACCGACGTGTGGCCAGTCGAGCGCCCCAAATGGGCAGACCGCTTGAGCATGAATTTGTGCGTTGGGACACCAAAACAGCGCTTAGACGCCCTTAAAAGCCCCGCCCAAGTGGTTGTGACCAACTACGACAACTTGCAGTGGCTGGCCGAGCAGAAGCTAAACTTTGACGGCGTGGTGTTTGACGAACTGACGCGCCTGAAGAACCCATCCGGCACACGCTTCAAAGCGTTCCTCAAAGTGGTTGACCCCATGACCGTTCGCTGGGGCTTGACCGGCTCGTTCACCAGCAACGGCCTTGAAGACGTCTTTGGCCAGTGCAAGATCGTCGATCAGTCATTGCTAGGGCGCAGCAAAGGCGCGTTCATGCAGACGTACTTTGTGCTGATTAACAAGGAGTTTGGCGAATGGGCGCCGCGTGTAGGGTCGCTTGAGAAGGTAATGAACGTGATCAAGCCTGCCACATTTGTCTTAGAAGCAGGTGAGTATAAGGACAAGTTGCCGCCTTTACATACTGTGGAACTGGCCTGCACCATGGATCTGACGCCCTACAACACGATGAAGAAAGACTTTGTGTTGGAAGGCATCACAGCCGTCAACGCCGCCGTTGTTACGGGCAAGCTACAACAACTGGCGTCGGGGTTTGTTTACGACACAAAGACCACGCCGTCTGACTCACCAGGCAAGTTTAAATCCACCCAGCGCCCGATTTGGTACAGCCTGCACAAGTTTGAACGCCTTGAAGAATTACTTGACGAGAACCAGCATGCCAACACTATTATTGTGTACAACTACCAAGAAGAACTTGCCGAACTCAAGCGACGCTTTGGACACTTACAAACCCTTGACGATACCGACGCCATCAAGCGATGGAATGATGGAAAAATCAGGCTACTGGCCGTCCATCCGAAGTCAGCAGGCCACGGCCTCAACCTCCAACACGGCGGCTGTCACATGGTGTTTTTGTCATTGCCGTGGAGTTTGGAACTATACGAACAGACCATTGGTCGTTTGCACCGCAGCGGGCAGAAACACGCTGTGTGGTGCTACGTGATGCTGACCAGTAAAACGGTAGACGAAAAAATTTGGGCGGCCTTGCATGACAAGCGCGCCATATCTGACATTGCAATGGAGGAACTTAAATAATGTGGCCATTCCCGCCTTTTCCAAACCCCAAAGACAAGGGCAACAAAGTGCCCAAGTTCAACCCCGATAACCATGAGGACGCACCAAGATGAAACAAAATGACGATGACATTCAGGAATATGTCCGCCCTTGGAAAAAGTTGACCGATGATGAGATTGATAACATTTGGCACAAAACTTCGCCGTATTACAACGAAAACGATTTTGCCAGAGCTATTGAACAAGCTTTAAAGGAGCGCAACACATGATCCACACCGACGAAGACGACGAGTTTGACCGCATTGAGCGTGAAAACATTATGAAAGGGCAACCTTATTATTGGAAAACCATGGAAGTAGTGATCTACACCAAGCGCAAATGCCCTGATTGCACGGAAGTCAAACAGCTTTTGAGGGCTAAGAACATTAACTATGTTGAGATGGACATGGAGTCTAGCCCTGACTTACCCCATATTTTTATCAATGGCAAGCGCGTCAATGGCTTGGCCGGACTACAGGAAGCACTCAAATGAAACGAATTGACCAATGGAAAGCCAAACTTAAAGTGGCCCACGCAGAACGGCGCATACGCGACCGAGAAGCCAACGCCGCAGTGCGGGCGCTTATGCGCGTGCGCGCAACAATTATTGACCTGGAGAGAAAAATTGACAAACACTTGGCGAAGCCTTAACAACGAACTTAGCAGGATGAGCGAGGAAGACGTCCTTATGCTGCTTAACGAGGAACGTGAGGGCGCAAAGCGCGTCACCATGCTTCAGCGCCTTCACCAGCGCTACAACACCCTGCGCGTAGCAAGGGAAAGATTAGAACTACTTAAAGGAGCAACACAATGATCAATTGGACACCCCCAGAAGGCACCAAAGTGACTTACCCAAGCAAGAGTCTGCAAGACCGCGCATTTAACTACCAGCGCGGCTCAGACGTGCAGGCGCTCTGGCGTGAGCATGGCTGGACACCGCCCAGCGAAGGCATGGTGCCCCCGCCCCCTGAGAAAGCGTTTGAGCTTAGGAGAGTCAGATAAATGCCGCGCCCCAAACCACCTGAACCTCTATTGGGACGACAAGTCCGAATGTCTGACAGACATTGGATGATCTTGCAAGAACTTGGGGGCGCTGAATGGCTGCGCAAACAACTGGATAAGAACGCCAAGATGCCGGCCAAGTATTACTCCACGTTTTTAAAGAAAGAAACCAATGACTAGCGGATGGCGTAAACGACAAATTCAAATGCCCAAGTTTGACATTTGGGAACGCGAAACTTTGGTTGACTTTGCCGGCGAGTGCTACGTCAAGCTGTGCGAGCAGGACGACATTATTCAGCAGTTGCAATGCGACCTGAAGACGGCCATTGAGGCTTACAGGGCGCTAGCTAAGGAATAGCGCGCGCTCGTCTATGCGGCGGTTTTGCAAGCCTTTTAAGACCTTGCCACCACCCATGCAGTATTTTAAAAGTTCTTCGGCTGCGCCTTCTTTGTCAAGCCGAAGAACTTTTTGACGAAGCGTCGAACGCTGTAGTGTTCCCAGACCGACATTAAAACTAAAAGACACAAGGCCATCAAACATCCCTTGTGTAAGAGGGACAGGGCAGAAACGCTCCACGCCTCGCTCAAAGCGATCCAGATCGATTCGAAGAATTGCATCTACTTCGTCTTTTGAAAACGCTCGGTTATCTTCTGGGTAAAGCGCATAAGCGCCTCTTTGATCGATTGGCATCTTGCCTTGATTTGGGTAAAGAACATGGCCTACTCCTATTGTCCACAGCTTTGCTGGGCACTGGTATGGTTTAAATCGAACACCCTCATGGTGCTTGATCATCTCAATGGCTTTGGGCGAGACATTCATTTGCCAAACGCCCGACCGCCAAAGTGGAACGCTATGATGCTGGCAAACAGCGCTTGGGTGTCAGAGTCCCATAGCATGTCAGCCAACTCTGTAAAGGCCACGCCTCGGTTCCAGCCGTAGGCGAACAGGCCAACGTCAACAAAGACTAACAGAAAAAAGAACCCATAGGTAATAACTGGGCGAACGCTGGCGCGAAGGTTCTTCATCCAAGTGGACGTGCCTTCGTTCAGGCTTGTGTCATGGGCGTAAATGGCTTGCATCTCGGCCTGTTGCGCGCCAATGATGGCTTGGCTAGTGGCCGCCGCGCTTTCGGTTTCCAACTGCTCAGAACGGATATGCTCGATGCGCTCTTGGGCCTCAAAGCCCGCTTTGCGCAGCTCAAGCTCACGGGTGATCTGCATTTGAGCCAGTGCCAGCTCATGCAGCTTGTCGGCGCGGTCTTGAAAAAAATCCAACAACTTGGGCAGACCACCCATCAAAAATGAAATAAGTGTAGATAGTAGTGTCAACATTATTTTCGCTCCAATTTAGTTTCAATGATGGCAATTTTTTGGCGGTTGTATTGGATGTCGTCACGGTTCTTTTGGATTTCTAACGACAAGTCTTGGCGCAATCGTTCGCGCGCCAGTTCAGCGCCGGTGTTAGTGGCTTGCTTGTTGTCGCTGGTTACGACTAAACTAATCTTGCTGTTCAAGATCGTTACTTCGTGCGCCAGATTGGATAGTGAAGACATAAGGTATACCACGCATGAAAACAGCAATGGCAGGAGGGCAAACGTGATCTTCTCAATCAAAGCGCTTTTTGCAGATTCTTTTTCATCACTCATAGTCCAATCATCCCTAGTAGTTTATTGACAATCTTATTTGACAAGTCGTCAGGCAGGAAGCGAAGCAGTCCAAGCACCCACCAAGCGATGCACAAGCGTACAAACACTTTGAGAAACAGGTCAAATTGCTTTTGGTACTCATTCACCGCCCACACCTTGATCGGGCGCATATATCGCTAATCTCAGCAATACCCCAACCAACAGCGCCAATTAACATAACGATGACAACAATACCAACCGCCCACGCCATCTGCTCGGCTTCATCTTCTTTGCGTTTCTTTTCGTCAACCTTGGCTTGGCGCGCTAGATGCGCATCTTCAACGTCCATCTGTTGCTGGCGTTCTTTAATTTTGTTCCACACGTCTACGCGGCCCGTGGCTTGAAAGAGCAACATCAACTCAGCTTCAAAACGTCTGGCCTCATCAAGCACCATCTCAATTTGCAGTGCTACGCCAAGGTTAGACTTGTTGCCAGAGCGCTTGGCCTCAACCATGGATCTGGTGGCCACGCTTTTGGCGTCAAACAACTTGGCGATCATAGGCGCTAGGCCCGCTAGATCGTTAGCAACCTTGCTTGCCTTTTTGACAAGTCCAATCGCGCTTTGTAGCCCTTCTAGGGCGATTAAGGGATCTATCATTTTCGCTCAACCTTTTCCCACTTAAGGCATACTACTTTGCGATTGTATACATCACCTGTCCACGCCCACCGCACACAGCGGTATTCAGAAACTTGTGGTATTAACATCACCACAAGAAGCCAACTCATTTATCCACTTTATTGTCTAGTTTATCAAAAATCTTACCAAGCATTTCTTTAACTTCACGCATGTCAGCGCGGTAATCATCGCGGGTGACGTAGTTCAAAGGCATGGCTCGAACATCTGTGTCCAAGCGCTCCAGTGATCGGTAGATGTTGTTCAGCACCCAGCCACCTAAGAACCCTGCAAGACTGACCGCAATGTTGAATAAAACTTGAGATTCCATTATGGGTTGGCCATTCCGGTTAAATCAACGCGGTATGGCGCTAAAGCATTTTTATCCTGTACTTCAGGCGCAAGCGCGTTTGCGCTTAATCCTAACGCAGTTAACTTAGCGGGGCTTAACCGACCTTGGGCATCGCCAATCGCACGTAAAACTTCATTGCGCTCTTTAAACGGGATTTTGTTTAACAAGGTAGAAAGACTTTTACCACTTTCAAACGCGTCAGTTAAAAGACCGATTGTTTTTTCGTTAACTTTGCCTTCAAGCAATGACGTTGTCTCGCGTGCAATCGCCGCTTTGGCGTCGATAAAGTTAGGGATAAACTTCTTAGCGCTTTGTGAGTTGCGGCTTAAAATTTCCGTTAACGCATTTTGACCTGCTTTAGCTTGCGTAGCCATTTGCACTTCGCGCGTCATTTCACCAGCGACTTTTTGTACCGCGCCCATTTGTGGTTCAGTCAAAACTTGACCTAATTCAGTGTAACGCGGCTGACCAGTTGAGCGCTTTAAAAGTGCTTCTTCACCACGTCCAAGGGCGTTTAAAAATGGTTGAACACGTTCGCCGCCACCTGGCTTTTGAAGCACAGAAAGCATTTCGTTAAGAACTTGTGCTTGGTTAACAGGCTCAGACATTTTTGCAAAAGTTTGCCGAGCCGCGCCATAAACAGGTAATACTTCAGGGCTTTCAATTACTTTTAAATAATCTGTCAATACGTTTCTAGCGGCGGCTTGTGTGTCTTTGCCAATGCCGCTAGCGGGCGACGCATTTGCAATATCTGACAACGCACGTTTAATATAGTGCAACGATTCGCCAGAAATGGCCGCAGTTGTAGCGGGGGCGGTTCGTGTAAAAGGTTGACCTCCCGCAGTAACCAGCCCTGTTGGGATTTCTTGCGCAACTTTAGTTTCGCCAATAATAAATGGACGGCTATCCATTCTTGCAATTTCAGCGGCTTTTTCTAACGTCCCAATCGGGAGTCGTTCAAATACGCTTTGCAATTCAGGGCTTACTTGTGCAGCGGCTTTATTTGCCGCTTGATACAACGGTTCAGTTGCTTGCTTACGCGCGGCAGTAGCCGCCACTTTATCAGGCGTAACTGTTTGAATGGCGGCTTCACGGCCTCGAATTTCAGCTTGTTGTTTAGGAAAAAACTTTTGCGTCCCTGCAAGTGTAGATTCGACATCAGCGGCCAAAGCCTGCATGGCTGGCGCGCGTTCAGTAACACCTGAAATTGCTTGTGCGGCGGTAAGATTTGACGGCGCATTTATTGCGGCTGTGCGGATGTCTTCTAGCGCTGGCCCTGCGGCTTCGCGGGCAATTCTAGCGGCTTTTTGCGCGGGGAGTTCGCCTTTAAGGGCTTCTACCGTTTTACCTATCGCAGACGCAACAGGCGCGCCTGCCTTGGTAACGCCCGCAACAACAGGCGTCATAGGGTTAGTTATATTGGCCGCGCTAGTTAAAATCTTAGATACGCCGGGCGCCATTCTTGTTGTAGCCGCCGCGCCACCAGAAAACAAGGTAGACATGTCTGCCGCCGCGCCTACTGGGTCAGTAGCAAGCGTATTTTTTAACCCTTCAATACTGCCATAGCGCTCTTTGAACATGCCGCCAACAGCGTTAGCAACTTTAACCGCCTGTTGCGCGGCTTCTGGGTGCGCGTCAAATTGATTGACAAAATCAACAACATTCTTAGGTAGCACGTTTTGAAGCGCGCCAGCACCAATGTCAAGCACGCCCTTGGCGGTTTGTATGGGGCTAGTAACCGCTTCAACAACGCCACCAAAAAACTTTTGCGCGCTTGTACCAACATTAGCCAAGGCTTCGCCGGGCACGTCAGACCAAGCGCGGCGGGGGCCGGGGATGCCGCCACCGCTTGGTATTGGCTTTGCCGTACTAAGATCAAATCCACCAGTTGCGACTGGCGCGGCGGTGCTAAGATCAAAAGCCATTATTGCGCCTCTTTGAATGATTTACGATCTGGGCTAACCCATGCTTTGTTGCCTGCGGCATCGCTTTCAAATGTCCAATTAGCGCCGACACCTGCTGGACGCGCCGCGCCGCCCATAATCGATGATAGTGGAGGCACTTTAATTGGTGTGACAGATAGGCCAGTGCCTTGCACCACTTCTTTTGGCATTTCTCCAACCCGTTTGTTCCAAGCGGCTGCGCTGCTTGTTGCAACACGGTGCTGTAGTGTGGCCAAGTCCGTAAGTGTTTTTTGAGTCAAACCAATTGTGCCGCCCGCAATACCTTGCAAGAATTTAAGATCCTTATCAGTAAATCCTTGTCCAGTACCCAAACCAGCGCCTTTAATTGCATTTAAAGTGCTTTGGCCTGTTCCTGCAATAAGCAGTTCAGTGTTAGCAATTTTTTCTTCATTGTTAGCACCTGCTACATTTAACGCGCGCGCAAGATTTAACTTAACGTCGGCAATCGGGCCTGTAAATACATCGCCTTGTTTCACCAGACCAATAATTCGATTAGCGTTTTCAGCCATTGCTGGCGCTGTTTCAGCAGTAGTCATCTTAGTAATGTCTACATCTGCAAGTTTGCTACCAAACGCTTCGCCGTACTTTTTCTCTGTACTAACAGTAACAGTTGTACCTGGCGCGTGCGTTGCTTCTTTTTGTGCGCGTGCAATGCGAAGTCTGGTTTTTTCTGCGTCTGGTAGCCCAGAATTTTTTAATAATCTTTCAAACTCAGAGTCTTTTTCGGGCGCTGTGTATACAACCTTACCACCAGCATAAAGTTGTTGACCAGGCGACAAAGTTTGTGCTTTGCTTAATTCAGTTAATTGAGTTTTAAGCATGTCCGCCATTGCTTTGGCGCGAGGGTCGCCAGACTGGCTAAACAAAATAATTTCACGGCGCAGTTGATCTGCGGTCTTACCAGTAGGCTCTGTAGGCGCAACGCTAGCGGCCAACGCATTGACAGGCGCGGCCTGTGCAACATTAGGCGCTAAAGCATTTGTGGGTTGCATGCCGTACATGCCAGTGCCCAACATATCTCGCGTTGGTGCGGCTGGCGCAGCAACAGGCTGACGCATCATCGAAGGCGTAGGTGCCGCAACAGGTGCGGCAACAGCGCCCATTGCACTAGGTGCAGCAGGTGCAGCACCAAACAGCTCAGGATAAAGTCCTTTACCAATACGTTCGAATTTGTCTTGTTCATCTAGACGCATCAAACCTTCCACGCCTGATTTTTGTCTTACAGGATCGCGTGATGATCTAAGCATTTCCATGTATTGACGAGGAGTAATACCTTGGTCTTGAAGTTTGACGGCAAAATCATTAAGTTCTTTTCGATCAGCAATTAACTCCTCAATCTTCATTTGATTGAGTTGTTGTTGCTGTTGACCAGATTTAATCTGCGAAACCTGCGCCATTTGCGCCAATGGGTCTGGCAGTTGGAGAGGGCGCACGCCCAATGCAATAGATGGATCGAGAGCCATGATTATTCCTTATGGGCCGTATGTGGATCTGCGAATGGAATCTGCCAGATTTTGGCTAGATGAATAGTTTAAATACGAGCCTAACGCATTTGTCAACGCATTGGCAGTACCAACTTGGCCAGCCGCCGTTGCCGCGCCTGCGCTGGTTAAATTACCGCCTGCTTGCGTGCCATAGTTGCCCGCAGCCGCTGACTGATTGCTTGCCGCCGCTTGGCCTGTACTGAGCAAACTGCCCAAAGGAGCCAACTGATTAGCGCGGTTTGTTTGGTAGCGGTTGAACGCGCTTTGGTATTCTTGCGAACCCATGTCTTGGCCATATCGTGTGGCCGCTTTTAATGCGCCACCAGAGATCAGACCACCGCGAGCCGCTGCATTGCGCTCCAAGGCTTTCTGGCCTTCGGACAAACGAAAAGCATAGCCAGGATCAGCAGTGAAGTCAGACATGCCAAAGTCTTTTGAATATCTGCCAAAACCTTCTGCGCCTTTGTTTTGGCTCAAGCCCAACAGATCAAGCAACCTGTTTTGCGCTGAAATGCCTGCACCACGGAAAGGCTCTTGCAGACCTTTTTGCTCTTGGTACATCTTGTAGAGCAATTCATTGGCTTGTGTAGCTGAATTGGCTTGAGTTGCGGCGGCAGTTTTTGCTGCGTCTGCGCCTATCAAACTGGTTGCCGCAATGGCCGCAGGAACTGCCAAATTAGCTAAATTTGTAGGAACAACCACAGGAGGAACAACTGGGGGTGTAACCACTGGTGTAACCACAGGAGGTGGAACCACAGGAGGTGTAACCACAGGAGGAACACCACCGCCGGGTGGAACAACTACGGGAGGCGGTAGCAATCCAGGTATAGTTAATGGCGGTGTTCCTGCTAAAGCACCGCCACCAATAGCTAAATCTTGAGCAGTTAATGCGGCAATTTCAGCAGCAGTCAATGGTGCAGTGCCCGCCAAAGCACCACCACCAACAGCTAAGTCTGTAGCAGTTAATGCTGCTATTTCGGCTGCGGTCATACCCGCTGTGCCTGCCGCACCAACTTCACCAAGACCAGGCGGCAAACCAAAAGCCATACCACCTGCGGCTAACAAAAACGGCAACATGTTGTTGCTAACTTTTTGCTGTGTGCCCGTGCCGGTAAATTTGCCCGTAGGATCGTACGTGCTATACGCGCCGCCAGGCTTATTTGCATCAGCAGCGTATGAAAGAAAACCTGTCAGCGGGCCTTGTTCAAAAGTTTCGCCTGAACCTGTACTTGCGTATTGAGGTTGGTAATAAGTTCCGTCAATATTGATGGCGGTATTTGGCGCAGCGCTAGCCGCTTTGGAAACTAATCCGGCAGATAAATCACTAAAAAATCCCATTTAGGTTACCTCACGACCGCTGACGCGGATATTGATTGCGCTGGCTGTTCCGGCAATTGTACTGATGAAATCACCAATGCTTAACACTTGCCCGACTAATTCAGGAAACGTATAAACCTCAGATGCCTGAAGCGTCTTGGTCTTTGTGATCAAGTTGGTGTTGCCCGCAGAGCCTGCGGTTGTCACCAAGTTCACAGAGATTGTGGCCGCTGTAGCGCTGATGTTGGTGGCAGTAAACTTGTCAATAATGGCAGTCACGCCAGTTGCGGTGTACTGAGTAACTTGGGTTGCTTCGGCAAATTTAGCCGGTACGAGGACTTTTACAGATACAGTCATGGTTTACTCCAATAATAGGCAATTGTTAGCGGCCTGTTGCATGATGATCCAATTTGTGCCGTCAGACACCATTGTCGCCCAATTTCCTACAACTGCCAAGAGGATTGCGGTGCCAGCGCTGGTGCTGTCAATTGGCACAACATCGCTTGATGCTGAAACTAAAGTCTGCGCTTGCATATTTTTAAAAATTAACTGGCGGCCCGTCCAACTTGCAGCAGCAGGTAAAGTAACCGTGCAAGTTGACCCTGACTTATTGTTAATTAACCAAGCCTCACCATCGGCTACGGTAAAGTTAGCTGTCTTGGTAACTGGCGCAGACACTGTGTTGATTACTGGCGTTGTCCAAGTAGGCGTTACACCTGTTCCAGCCGATGTAAGGACTTGACCTGCTGTTCCTTGTGCTGCATCAAAACTGAGTGTTCCTGTAACGCTTAAATCTACAACACTTGCGTTTTTAGGAGTTGTAGCCCCAATAGTCATGTTGTCAATTGTTCCTACATTAGTAGGAGCAATTTCAACCGAACCAATACCACTAGGCTTTATATGCACATGGCCAGTGCCCGTAGGACTAATGTCTATTTGTGCGTTTGTACCGTTTAAATTGGTAGAAACATTGATGGACATATTATCGCCGCCGCCAGCACCAACACTCATTTGAGTTGTGCCTGACGCATTTTTAAGCGATAAACCAGCAGAATTTGATGCTTGAACTATAGGTGTAGTAACGCTAGTAGAAGCAGCTAATGTTGTAACACCTGTAGTTGCGCCTGTGTCGCTAATTGTGACTACAGAATTTTGAATCAACTTGCCCGTAGTGCTATCAAACCTAGCAATAGCGTTATCCGTGGCGCTAGCGGGGCCAAAGACATCACCATAAGGCAACACAGGAATATCGGCCACCACCAAAGCCCTAAAAGTGGGCACGGCAGACGCGCCCGATGTAGGGCCAGCTAGCACATAGTTAGCGGTCTTGGCAGCGTAAGGGTTTTGCGTATCACCATAGCCTGCCGCCAGACTAATGTCAGGCGCTATGCCGCCAGAAGACACCACGGGCGCTGTGGCCGTTACCGCAACAACAGTCCCCAATGAAGGCGGAGGCAAGACATAAAGCGTTTCAATCTGTTTTTGCAACTCGGCAATCTGAGACAACAAGCCAGAACAACAATCCTCAAGACCAGCCGCTTCAATCTGTTTAATCAACTCAGCACTTAAATCAACCGGCAAAGGCTGGGTTTCAACTTCTTGCGCCAGTGCTTGCAAAGCCGCATCGTAAGACGCAATTAAAGACTCAGAACTAAACGTAAGGCCAGAGTCGTCAATAACGCCTGTGGCAACATTGTTAAGCGACAAGAAAAACAAATACCAAGCACGGTCAATGTAGCCCGTGCGAGGGTCAATCAACGGCACCCGTGGGGGCGTGATTGGCGTTGGCGTAGCGTTAGGGCTAGGCATTCGTTGGACTCAAAATGAGTTCAGCGCCCATGATGTCAATCTTTACGGGATCAGTGCCAGACACTTCATAGACGCGATCACGCAGCTTCAGCGTCATTCCCAAACGCCGCCAAAACACACGCTTGTAATATTCACCAATTTTTCCGATTGGTGACCAATGCTCATTTGACCAAGTGTGACCACCATCATCCGACCAACGAAGCATGACTTGTGGATCACTGCCTTGAGTAACAGGCGTTGGGTCATCACTAATCAAATAATCACCATTTTCGGTAATCAAATATTCGTCGTTTTCGGTCAAAAGATATATGGTTTCAGAAATCATTGACCCATTTAAACCAACGCCAGATTCAATATCTAATTGCAAGCTGTGTTGGGTGGTACGTTTTAAATTGTTTTGGCCAGTTGGCAGCGCACGCCATGTGCGAAGCCACTTTTGAATGTCGCCGTTGTCGCTGTAATCAGTTAAATCAAATGCGTAAACATTGCCGTTTTCAAAGTCGCCAATGAGAATCTTGTTGTTAAACGCCATTTGGCAATTGCCTCGATGCCGAGTAAACGCGCCGTTGCTCCAACCCGCACGCTCATGCCAGGCTTGCGTTGCCACATCGTAAACCCAAGTGGTGTTAGCGCTAGGAAAAACCAGTACATAAAAACTGTGGCCGTCTTGTTGGTATGTGTAGCCAATTGCGTCTGACATACCGTCATACTGCTGAATCTGCCATTCGACTGCGTGAGTTGAGATGCGCTGGCCAGTGTAGCCGTTGGCGCGGTAGACAATACCTTGGCCACGGCGGTCACGGCCAAGCCAAAAAAGTCCGTTGTCCATTTTGGCTATAGAGTAGGGAGCAGCACAACCCAATTCGTTAAACGCGCCTTGAATGCGTTGGAGAGGAAAATCGGTTGCGCCAGAGTCAAACCAAACTTCAATTGAGTTTGTGCCAAATGCCCATATTTCTCGAAAATTGGACACCACGGCAAGCAGGCCGTCAGGCGAGCCTTCGGTGCTAGCAAAATCAAGAGGGTCAATGGATGTGCCGTCAAGCAATGTAGTAATCCACAGTTTTTGGCTGTTTGGTTCATTGAACACAAAGTAGCCATCCAAGTAAGCCACAGTTACAGCACCAGGAAAATCAGGATCAGTAATCTGACCAAAACCACCTGTATTGGCGTTATAGATGTAGCTAGGGCCATTACAAGCAATAAACAATTGCGTGCCGTTGTCAGCCATGCTGACCGGCCCAGTACCACTTACAGAACCAATTAGCGTGGCTGTGTAGCTGTTGTTGATCTTGTAAAGTTGAGTGCCAGAAACAACAAAGCCAGTACCATCATCCGATGAAAACGCCCACAAGCCACGGATCGGCCCGGTGCCAACGGTATTGAGTAACTTTAAACCTGGTGCGCGGTTAAGAAACGCTGGCTCTTTACCACCCTCGGGAATAATCTCGGGGAACAAATTGACCATGCGGTTGTCTGCCGCATTGACAGACCGCACTACATAAGACGATCCAAGAATCGGCGTTTTCATCAATAATTACCGGCATAGATGTTGAAACGCTGGCGGTTGGCCACCAATGCGTAAGGCAGCGCCATCACGTCATCAGGGTTGTTAATGCGTTTTAAGTCACGCTTAGAAGTCATGGCAATGCGCTGCACTTGCTGGCTTGGCTCAACACCAAACTCAGGAGCAAACTCCATGGCCAAGTTGTATGTAAACGCACGCAAATAGCCTGGTGGGTAATACATGACCGTTGACAAATCAGCGGGCCGCGTTAGTTCTTCAACCGATACAAAGTGAAACTCCAAGTTTTGTGTGGGCCTTGGATAAAGGTATATCTCAATATCAGGAAACGTCATGTTTACCCACATAACTTGTGGGTAGGTAGAGGTCACGGTCTTAACAGCAATACCGTTGTACTGCTGTTGATTGATCATTTTGATGCCATACGACACGCCATTGGGTGCTTTGAAATATGTAGCATCGTCCAATAAAATCGGGCGCAGGCCAATGAAGTCACCAGTTGGGCCAAGCGTGCGGCTAATAAAACTTGCAGGCCATGTAAAGATTTGATCTTGCGTAGAAAACACAGCCAAACGCTCTGTATTCCAGCTGTCAATCATTTGGTTGAACGCCATCAAAGCGTCTTGAGAAACCGATGCAGAGGGCGTTTCACCTTCAGCAAGCACGCCAAGGAGCCGAAGCGCCCGATTGATTTGTTCGCCAGCGGTGTACGTTGTCATGCTTAAACCTCAGTTGCGGTTTTTCTACGGCGTTTAACTTCCAGCACGTTCACAGGAGCCGCTTCAGGTTCAGAAAGCGTATCTGGATTATAGCGAGTCCAGCCATTTTTTTCATCCATTTCAGCCTCTAAATCCATGGTTGCCACTTTAGCGCCATGAACAGGGTGAGAAAGATAAATGATCATAATTTAAGAATGGGGGTTGTTTAGACCCCCATTTGGTTTAGACAACAACAGGATACTGCCACTTAGTGCCGTCTGCAATAAACAGCTTGCCAAGGCCAGTAGCATTGGTAGTAGTAGCCAATGAGCCAACTGGCGCAGTGGTGGTGGTGGTGTTAGCTGTAATTGCGCTTGTCAAGAAATACAGACCAGCAGTAGCGTTTGCAATTACTGGGCCTGTAGTTGCAGTCGAAGTAAACGTGCCGCTAACGGTAGCGCTTGTTGAAGTAGAGCCAGTGATGGTAGCGCCAGTGATGGTGGTTCCAGCAACAAGTTCTGGGTCAGAATACGCAACGCCTACGGGTTTGGAATTGGCCATAATTGTTCCTTTAAAAATGGGGGTTGTTTAGACCCCCATTTAATTTAGCCCGCGATGCGGTACAAAGTCCAAGAACCATCGCCGGTTTTACGAGCGCGGAACAAAGCGCCGGTGTTTTCCAACACCACCATGTTGCCGAGCAAAGTCCAACCAGTAGCGGTAGCCAATGTGCATTGATATGCAGTGTCATCGACAGCAACTGCAAAGTCAAATGCAGCGTTGACTTTTTGGGCGCTGCTAATTGCGGCTTCCAAATCGGCAACGGTAGGCAACGTCACGACTGTGTCAGCCGAGGTGTTGCTAGTGATCAACCCGATGGCCATTTGAGCGCCAGTTAGGGTTGCGGTAGTTGCAGTAATTGCAGTAGGAGCGCCTTGGACAATCAGTTGTGCTTCGCTTGTATTGCCTGCGCCAACTTGATAGCCACCAGAACCATTAGGTAATGCCATGATAAATTCCTTAAAAAGATGTTACAAAATGAAACCCCCGAAGGGGTATTCAGATTAGCCCCAGATGCGGCAGGCCATTTGTGGACGGATTGTGCTAAAACCGTACAAAACGTCAATACGGCAAGGCATACGGTCATTGTTGATGTCGTACTGGCGCACGATACGCAAAGAAATACCGTTGTGAACTGCGCGAGCAGCCATGTCAACACCTTGGGGCAACAGCAAGTCAGCAGTTGCAAAGGTGATGGCATCCTTGTGATAGACCAAGTTCTGAGCGTACTGAGTAGATGCAGCGCCAACAAAGGTCACAGTTGCGCCAGTTGCAGGCAACACATCCACAGTAGCCAAAGCGTTTGCAGCGGAGTACATAGGAGCCACAGTCACAGTCCAAGTGCCAGATGAAGCGGTTGCATCAGCCAAAGCAACGAACTGGAACAACGAACCAGTAGATTCACGGGTTTGTGGATTCACAGCATTGCAAGCACTGATTGTGAACACGTCACCAGCTTTAATGGTAGTAGACACTGAACCTTGTTCCAACAAAATGGAAGTTGCACCTTCGGCGGTAACGCCGGGGGTCTTTACCAATGTTGTTGAGGTTGTGAGGCGTGAGCCAGTAGTGTGCTGCTTGATTGACTGAGACATGTTGATCTCGTCAAAGCCCAACACGCCAGTGCCCATCATGCCGTTCTTAAATTGCTTGCTGATAGTGTCTGTAGGATTGAACAGACCTTTCATGCCTTCAACCAAGCCAGCGTTAGCAGCAGGGTTCACGGTAGCGTAACGTGGGGACATCACGGCCGCGTTTTCATTCAGCTTCTGCTGGGCTTGGAGCAAGACCAAAGAAGTAGAAGGAGTAGTGCCTGGTGTACCAACGGTGTTACCGATTGATTTGTACGCATTGGCCACGTCTGCATCAATAGAAGATGCCAACTGGCTAATACGGGGCTTTAACACACGCTCAGCGAAGTCATCCAATTGCATGGTCAATTCAGCAGATGTGAAGTTGACACCGATGTGCTTTTGGCTGGCAACGGTCAAAGTGGTGAACTGCTCGTTGTCGTCTTGCACTTGCAAGGCGGCGCCGTCAGTAACCAAAGCGCGGTCAGGTAAACGGATACGCAGTGTAGAGCCGATCTTTGCGCCTTCAACAGCAAAAGAGTCGTCATACTGGCGGTTCACGTTGCGGGTGATCACAAGGTTGTTCTCAAGGATTTCGAGAGACTTACGTGTGATCATGTCAATGGTCAGAATACTATTAGACATTTCAGTCCTTTCAAAAAAAAAGTCAAAGTTTTAGCGGTTCTGCGCTTCCCACTTTTTTACTTGCCGTTTGCGTTCAGCTTCAATCCACTCTGATGCGTTCATGGACTTGGTAGACCGTGGATCAGTAGTATCGTAAGCCGACACTCCATTGGAGCGTGCGGTGACAAGAGAAATCGGCGGTGGCGCAGATGTTGTTCTCTTAACTGGGGGCGAAGAAACCAATTTGGCTTCAATTTTCCCAATTTCCTTCGCCTGGCTCAAGGGCGACATGCGTGAGATGCGATCTGCTTCTTTAGGATTTGAGCCGAGATAGTACGCTAACTCTGGCCCAACGTCCGAAGACTGGATCGTTTCTGCCATCACGTTTGTGATCGGAAGTTTAGGGTTGTAAGCGACTTGTTCAAAGTCATCATACTTAGTCCGAGCTTCTTCTTCACGATCGTGATAACTCTCAAGAACAGCCGATTGCTGCTTGGCCGCTTCACGTTTAGCGATCAGTTCTTCTGCCTTTTGGTAAGCCAATGCTTCCGCATAATGCTCAGGGCTTTCAAATTGATCAACGGATGCAGTTGGAGCAGCTCTCACAATTTGCGTTTCCGCAGACCGCTGTGCTTGTTCTCTTTCCCACTTACGTTGCTCTCTTGCGAGGCGTTTGCCAATAGCAGCATCAAGTTCCTCTTGCGAGAATGTCTTGCTTGGCTGTGTTTCAGCTACTTCCGGCGTACTTTCAGCAACTTCAGGTGTGGCCGTCACATCCGTGGTTGGCGCGGAGTCTACTTCCGCTAGGGCTTGGACTTCTTGAGTCATTTTTTCTGAATCCTAAGATTCCTCGGTCAACTGGGCCGATACAGTTGTTTTAATCTTACACCAGATTACTCTGACTGTGCAACTCTTGCAGCTTCATATGCGGCAATAACTTCAGCAGTGTGAATAGATGCGGCAATAGCTTGCACTTTGGCATCTTCGCCACTTACATCAGCGCCAGGCACAACAACATGACGATGAAACGTATTACTGATTTCTACGTCATTTTCTTTGATAGTAGTTTTGGTGCGAACTTGAATGGAGCCGTTTTTAACAACTTCAATCTGGTCTACAGAAATAACTTTTTCTAAGCTCATTTAAATCTCCTATTAAAAAAATTAGTGCAAATCAACCCAATTTGCGCTATCGTAAACTTGCAATTTACTTGTCGACGAATTAAAAATAAGCATACCGGCCAAGGGTGTTAACGCATTTCTTTGTGTAGTAGTTATGCCAGCGTATTGAACAGCGCGAGTTGTACTATCAAATTTTATTAAGGTACTTGCAGTTCCTTGATTTTCAGAGCCTATTACAACACCGCCACCAACTGGTTGAATGACAACAGGGCCATAATTACCACCGCCAATTCCCGTCCCACCTTGAAAACGCAGGTTGCCGCCGCCCGCAGTTCCCACAGGGCCAGCAGCATCGCCGCCAAAAAGAAGTAAGTCGCCGCCTTTTAACGCTGCGGATGTTGAAGAACTGCTTGCCGCGCCCAAACTTAAATTACGACCAACAACATTTTCTGGGTTTAACGGTGCGCTAACACTACTGGTTCTAATGCCAGGAATACCGCCGCCCATAATTGTATTGTTTGCTCCAACATCTCTGTAAGAATTAACATCTTCGCCTTGCAAAACAATTATGTTTCTTGTTGATGTTGATCCTAAATTTAAACCGCTAGTGCCATTTGATTCAACATAAATAGATAAAAAATTTGCTATACCTTCAATCAACATGCCGCCTACAGTATTGTTTTCGCAACCTATATTTAAACCAGCGTGATAGCCCGCTTGGTCATTACCATATTGTTTAAATCCATACCCACCATTCCCCGTAAGATTGATGTCATTAAAAACACAAGCATTACAGATGTTATCTGGAGCACCTGAAGTGCCGGGGCCTGTACCGTCAATTCCAATTCCATCTCTACCATTGGATGAACAAACAATATTTACAAAATTTGCTTTAAAAGTTCCATTAGTTCCAGTTGCCAATGTGTTGTCAATATAAATACCATCTAAGGCATGAGAAAAACATTGAACATTTTGAACATTTATATACGAAGTTCCACGAATAACAATGCCACTTTTGCCATTCCCTGTTTTTCCATGAACATTAAATGAGTCAAAGGTGCATCCTGCTGCGGAAGCAGTTATTAAAACGCCATCAAAATTACCTTGCTTACGCAAATTTGTAAATTCGCGTTGTCCATAAACACTTACGTTTTTATTCCAAATCAATTGAGAAGTAAAAAGATAGTTTCCAGCCGGAATATATAAGTTTTGTTTTGACGCAGCCGCCGCCGCATAAGCCGCATTTAAAGCCGCTGTGTCATCGGTAACTCCATCCCCTGTCGCACCAAAGTCCGCAGCACTTAAATACTGCCCATCAATCATTGAATAGGTAACTTTAGTTAAAGACATACTTTTCTTTCTCTAATTTAAGCAACATCATAGTGACCATTTACGGTAACTGAGCCAGTAGAAGTAATTGGTATAGTACCTGAGCTCCCTGTTGCAAGTTCATATTGAATCAAATTTCCTTGTGTAGCAGAAGGCGGTAAAAAGGCACACATTGGCACATTCCCTACAGTTACTATAAAAGCGTTGTCAAAACGTACCGTAAAAGAGCCGTAACAAGTTGCACCGCTGGTAAAAGGATACCCTGCCAATGCAGTAGTTCCTGTTCCTGTGTGTGCAGACCAATCTACACGAATTTGAATAAAAACACGGTTGCCTACTTTTGTATATTGTCCAATTTGACTAGTGTACGTGCCAGCTCCTGCGGTAGTGTTGCCCACAATAACTGGTGTAAAAGTACCTTCTTCATAATCATCTAGCAACTCACTTGTGCCTGTGCCTGGCGTGGCAGAAAAGTCAACACCTTGGCCATTTGAGACAATCAAATTGCCAGTGGTTAAAGTAAGTTGAGTTGCGCTAATTGCACGGCCTGCTGTCAAATCAGACACGGCCACTTTTACCGTTGCGTTAGATTGAACAATTGGCAGAACTTCAGTTCCTGCTAATGGGGTGGATGCTGCGGTCAGCGCGGAGATTTTTTTATCTGCCATGATGATTCCTTATCAGTTGTACAAGATTTCAATTAAAGAATTAAATGGCGGTGCTTCACTGAATGTCAGTGTGCCGCCCGAAAAAGAATATGTGTTTCTATTTTGATATACGCCGTTAATGTAAACAGCAACCACATTTCCTGAAACCGCATATCCAACAGTCGAGCCATTTCCTGTGTAGTTTTGAACGGCTGTTGCACCAATTCCAAAAATATTGTCGTATGTTGCGATCAATACATCGTTGGAATCTCTTAAGATAAATTTGTATGCAATTGGCAAAATCCAAATTTCACCGCCGCTAGGCACTCGGCCTGCCGAGTCCAGCACAACAGGATTGGTGCGAGCAACATTTCCAGCGCTGGTAGTGTATGAAGTAGCGGGTGTGGTTGTACCAGCAAGATAGGTGTACAGCTTGCCACCCGTCAGAACAGCGCCGGTATTAGTGAAAAACTGGGCCGCAACGCCGCCCACTGGAGAGAGAAATACGGCCATTTAGGTCACTCCAAAAGAATTTGCCCACCGTCCTCTTGGACGAGGTTGTCGCCAGATTCGGTGAGAAGGTTGCCCACCGAGCCGCCACTGTCGCGTGTGCCTGAAAACAGCGTGACGATGCCAGCTAGGCCAATGGCCACCGAATTGCGAAGGGCTACACCAAAGCTCATTGCTTATTGATCGGTTTGCAATACGCAGTGCCGTCTGTGCTACCAATTCGTATCACACTGACACGCCAAGGGGAGCCGTTTGAACTGAGTGTCAGAACAAACGGGATAGGTGTGTAAGCGGGGATTGGTGTGCTGGCACTGGTAGCCACAGCACCAACGCCCACTTCAACATAGCAAGGCACTTCGCACCAAACCAAAACGCCTTGTGGGCCGGCGTTCCATGCGGTTGTGTTGCCTGCACTTGCGCCAGCAGTTGCGGTAAAAGCGGGAAAATCCGCTTTGCTCATTGGGTTTAAAAGTTCCATGATGATCCTTATGCCAAGAATTTAAGCTTGTACAGCGTGCGAAGATATATTTCAACGATATTATCTATCAATTGTTGCAGTGATGAATCA